>Ga0073928_10000352_pt1 | contig 109633 bp, 96 predicted proteins | sample PaiPotPPA55metaG_FD_76969 | JGI IMG/M metagenome (GOLD analysis project Ga0073928, IMG submission 76969) | Iron sulfur acid spring bacterial and archeal communities from Banff, Canada, to study Microbial Dark Matter (Phase II) - Paint Pots PPA... ... | reverse complement strand
GAGCTGGGCCATGGCGATACCGCGAAGCGCGAGCGCCGGCGCATCATTGCGGAGTGCCACTCTGTTCAGCGCGCCGAGGGGGTCGCCCATTGTGAGCGCCCGTGCCGCCGCGGTGATTAGCGAGTCCATCGGAATCCCGTCACACTTGTAACTCCCAGGAGCCCAAGCCCGGTCCTAGTCTAATCCACAGCGGTACAGATAACGGAGAATGACGATGAAGACGCACAAGACCGGAACACGTGAACAGTGGCTTGCGGCGCGGCTCGAGCTGCTCGATGCGGAAAAGGCGCTGACCCGGCAGGGCGATGAGCTCTCGAAGCGGCGTCAGGAACTACCCTGGGTCCGCGTCGACAAGGACTATCGGTTCGACACCGACGAAGGGAAGGGTTCCCTCGCGGATCTCTTCCGGGGGCGCTCGCAACTTCTCGTCTACCACTTCATGTTCGGGCCGGACTACAACCCAAGCCGGCCGGGGGTCGGGGTGGGGGCGCCAGGGCGCGCCAGCTGCACGCGGGCGCCCCTTCCGAGCGTGTTACCGCCCTAGCCAGGCGGTATTCATCCTATTAAATCAATGGCCGCGTCCCCGCTTTCCTCATTCACTGGCGCGCTATCGAGCTCGAGGACGGGCTTTGCTCGGTTTGCCAGCTCGCTTTCGAGGCGCCCTGCGAGCGCCCGCAAGTCGGCCGTTCCTAGTTCGTGAAGCGGCTTATCGGCCGCGGCGCCAGCGTCATGCCGCGGCGCAAAGGCGGGCTGCATATCCTGCTCGTCGATCGCCGATGGCTTTAACGGAATCGCCGTACACCTCGCCAACCACGACGTGATGCTCTGGGCGGCATCGCACGCGCCGTTGGCGAAGCTGCAGGCGTTCAAGCGGCGGATGGGTTGGACCTTTCCCTGGGCGTCCTCGCAGGGCAGCGGCTTCAACTACGACTTCAACGTCTCCATCACCGAAGAGCAGCAGCGCAACGGCGGCAGTGAATACAATTACCGTCGCGGCGGCCACGCGATGACCGAGACGACGCTTCCGCCAGTCGTCATCGAGAACGCGGCCAGGGCTGGAGCCGAGCCTGCTGCGTATGTGCGCGAGCGGCCGGGCCTCAGCGCCTTCGTTCTCGAAGACGGCGTCGTCTATCATACCTATTCGACCTATGCCCGCGGGCTCGACGGGCTCTGGGGCATGTACCAGTGGCTGGACCGCGCCCCCAAAGGTCGCAACGAACAGGGCGTTTGGTGGCGTCACCACGACAGCTATGAGCGGGCGGCACAATGATCGCCGCCGCCCGGAACGAAACCGGGCGCCGCAGCCATGCTGCGGCGCTCGGCGCGGCCGGCTGGCTCAGTCTTGCAGCCGCGCCAGCCTTCGCCGTCATGGCGCTCCTGACCTATTTGTCCGGCGAAGGTGCGGACATGATGTCCTCAGCCGCACAGGGTATGTCGCCGCTGAGCGGAATGGTCCCGATGTATCTTCTGATGAGCGCCTTCCACTCTGCGCCGTGGCTGAAACTGATTTGCGGTCGATAGGAGGCAATAATACCCGCCTATAACTGGCTTCGTATCTGCCATTCTCGGGGGATACATGCCCCCAAGAGCAATCGACCAGCCTGCTTCGCGCGGCGCGGCGGCATGATCCAGCCTACGTGGGATCGGCGGTGAGGCACACGGACTCGTGATGACTGACGAATATTGACATTTATCAGTTATCATGCGATGTTCGCCTCATAGCCTGTGGGTGTCGCCATGTCGCCTCTCGCCGTTTTCACAAGGCTTTCCAAGTGCTTGCCGCTTGCGCCGGTGCTTGCGGCCTTAGTTGTCGGCGGGTGCAACGAGATGAGCGCTCAGCCCGCTCCGCCGGTGCGGCCGGTGCTCGTCGCCGCCGTTCACTACGAACCCGAGATCCCCAATCGAAGCTTTGTTGGAACCGTCCGCCCGCGCATCGAGAGCGATCTTGGTTTTCGCGTCGCCGGAAAGGTCTCAATGCGTCTGGTCGACGTTGGTGCGCGGGTCGTTGCCGGCCAGCCCCTGGCGACGCTCGACGAAGTCGACCTCCGGCTGCAAGCCGAACAAGCCGAGGCCGAACAACGCGCAGCAACTGGCGTACTTGCGCAGGCCCGCGCCGCAGAAGCGCGCGCCACAGATTTGAAGCAGCGCGGCTGGTCAACGCAGGCGCAGCTGGACCAGGCCAATGCCTCGGCGGACGAGGCGCGGGCACGGTTCAACCGCGCGGAGCGCGCCGTCGAGCTGACAAAGAACTCTCTGTCCTACGCGACCCTTGTTGCGGACGAGCCCGGCGTCGTCACGGCGACGCTGATCGAGCCCGGCCAGGTTGTGGCCGCCGGCCAGGGCGCCATCCGTGTGGCGCGACTCGCTGAAAAGGAAACCGTGGTCGCGATCCCGGAGACGCTGCTTCCGCGCGCGCAATCCGGCGAGGCACGCGTGTCGATCTGGTCCCAGCCGGACAAACAATACATCGCGAAGTTGCGTGAGCTTGCGCCCTCGGCGGATCCGAGCACGCGAACCTACCTCGCCAAATTCTCGATGCCGGATGCGGGCGACGAGGTCCAACTCGGCATGACGGCAACATTGACCTTGTCCGATGCTGCGGGCGAGCACGTTGCGCGTTTGCCTCTCTCGGCGCTGTTCAACCAGGGGCAAGGACCTTGCGTTTACGCCGTGGAAACGACGACGGGCACCATCTCCCTCAAGCATGTCGCCGTGAAGGGCTACGAAAGCGAGGACGTTCTCATCACTGACGGCATCAAGGAAGGGGCGAAGATTGTCGCCCTCGGGGTGCAGAAGCTCGATCCCTCGCAGAGGGTCAGGATTGTCTCTTCACTGTCATTCTGAGTGGATCCGGGAAGCAGTGCATGCGGCGTTTCAATCTCTCAGCTTGGGCGGTCAGTCATCCGGCCTTGATGATGTTCCTGATCGCCATGTTCGGTCTCGCCGGCCTGCTCTCCTATCGCAGCCTGGGACGCGCCGAGGATCCGTCATTCACGATCAAGGTGGTAATCGTGAGCGCGATGTGGCCGGGCGCAACAGCTGCCGACATGCAGGACCAGGTGGCGGACCCGATTGAAAAGAAGCTTCAGGAGCTGCCCTACCTGGACAAAGTGACGACCTACACCAAGCCGTCGTTCACCGCGATGCAGGTTGCATTCAAGGACAATACACCTGCCCGCGACGTCCCGGAGCTCTTCTATCAGCTCCGCAAGAAGATCAGCGATATCAAAGATGCGCTGCCGGCTGGGTTGATCGGCCCTACCGTCAATGACGAGTACGGCGACGTCGATTCAATCCTGTACATGCTCACCGCCGACGGCGCCGGCTACGCGCAGCTGAAGAAGGTGGCTGAGGCGCTCCGTCAGCGCCTGCTCAAGGTCAAGGATGTCACGAAGGTCAACTTGTACGGCATCCAGGACGAAAAAATCTATCTCGAGTTCTCCCACGCCAAGCTCGCTACGCTCGGCATCACGCCCGACCAGATGTTTCAGTCGCTCGCAAGGCAGAACGCCGTCGTTCCGGCCGGTGTCGTAGAGAGCAACGCGCAGCGCGTGCCGCTGCGCGTCACCGGCGCGCTCGACGGCGTCAAAGCAGTGGCGGAAACGCCGGTTGAGGCCAATGGCCGTGTGTTCCGTCTGGGCGACATTGCGACCGTCAAACACGGCTACGTCGATCCGCAGAGCTTTGTAGTCCGCCAGAAAGGCAAACCCGCCATCGGCATTGGCGTCGTGATGGCGAAGGGCGCCAATATCCTGGAGCTCGGTCCGAACGTCGCCAATGCCACTGCGCAGTTCATGGCCGCGGTGCCGCAAGGCTTCAATCTCGAGCAGATTGCGGACCAGCCCATCGTGGTCGAGCACGCGGTCGGCGAATTCGTCCACTCCTTCATGGAAGCATTGGCCATTGTACTTTTCGTCAGCTTCCTGGCGCTCGGCTGGCGCACCGGTATCGTGGTTGCGCTATCGGTGCCCCTGGTCCTTGCCATGGTCTTCATCGTTATGAATTCCATCGGCCTCGACCTGCACCGGATCACGCTCGGCGCTCTCATCATCGCCCTCGGCCTCCTTGTCGACGACGCCATCATCGCCGTCGAGATGATGGTGGTGAAGATGGAGCAGGGCTGGAGCCGGATGCGGGCCGCCTCATTTGCCTGGGAGTCTACGGCATTTCCGATGTTGACCGGCACCCTGGTGACGGCTGCGGGTTTTCTCCCGATCGGCTTCGCCAATTCATCAGTCGGCGAATACGCGGGCGGCATCTTCTGGGTGGTCGCGATCGCGCTGGTGGCGTCCTGGCTCGTGGCAGTAATGTTCACGCCATACATCGGCATCAAGCTGCTGCCGAGCTTCAAGGCGGCCGGCGGGGAAAGCGATCCGCATGCGATCTATGATACGCGCATCTACCGCGTTCTTCGCCGCGTGATCGAATGGTGTGTTAGGAGTCGCATTGCCGTCGTGCTCGCGACGGTTGCCATCCTTATGCTGTCGGTTGTGGCATTTGGCCGGGTGCAACAGCAGTTCTTTCCGCTCTCGGAGCGGCCGGAGCTGTTTTTTCAGCTTCGTCTGCCCGAAGGCACCGCCTTCGGCACCACGCTCGCATCCGTCAAGAACGCCGAGACGCTGCTGAAAAGCGATCCAGATGTTTCAACCTACACGGCCTATGTTGGCCAGGGCTCACCCCGATTCTGGCTCGGGCTCAATCCCCAGCTTCCCAATGAATCTTTTGCCGAGATCGTCATCGTTTCGAAAGACGTCGAGGCACGGGAGCGAATTAAAGCGCGGCTCGAAAAGGCAATCGCCGAGGGCGCGCTATCGGAGGCGCGCGTGCGCGTCGATCGCTTCAATTTTGGTCCGCCAGTCGGCTTCCCGGTACAGTTCCGGGTCATCGGCCCCGACGCCCGGAAGGTGCGGGAGATCGCCTACAAGGTGCGGGACGTGATGGGCACGGATCGCAGGGTGGTCGAGCCCCATCTCGATTGGAATGAGCAGGCGCCGTATCTCAAGCTCGTTGTCGATCAGGACCGGGTGCGGGCGCTGGGCATGACCCCTCAGGATATCGCCCAATCCCTGAGCATGCTGATTTCCGGCCTGTCTATCACCACGGTTCGCGACGGCATAGAAAAAGTCGAGGTGGTGGCCCGGGCGGCGCCGTCAGAGCGGCTGGATTTGGCCCATATCGGCGATCTCGCGCTCTATTCACGCAACGGTGTGGCGGTGCCGCTGTCGCAGATGGCCCATGTCGAATACGCGCATGAGGAGCCGATCCTCTGGCGGATCAACCGCGATATGGCGATTACGGTGCGCTCCGATGTCATCGACGGCGTGCAGCCCCCTGACGTCACCAACGCCATCTGGCCGAAGTTGCAGTCGATCCGCGACAGTCTCGAGCCGGCGTACCGGATCGAGATCGGCGGCGCGATTGAGGAATCGCAGAAAGGCAATGCCTCGATATTCGCTCTCTTCCCGGTGATGATCTTCGCCATGCTCACGCTGTTTATGCTCCAGCTGCAGAGCATTTCCCGGCTTGCTCTTGTCTTTCTCACAGCGCCGCTCGGCATCATCGGGGCATCGCTCGGCCTCAACATCGCCGACAAACCCTTCGGATTTGTCGCGCTGCTCGGCCTGATCGCGCTCGCCGGCATGATCATGCGCAACGCGGTGATCTTGGTCGATCAGATCGAATCTGATGTAGATCATGGGATGGCCCGGCGTGAGGCCATTGTGGAGGCAACCGTGCGACGGGCTCGGCCGGTGGTGCTTACAGCGTTGGCAGCGATTCTCGCCATGATCCCCCTGTCGCGGTCGGCGTTCTGGGGCCCCATGGCCATTACCATCATGGGTGGGTTGTTCGTGGCGACGTTCCTGACACTTCTGTTCCTGCCAAGCCTTTATGCGCTGTGGTATCGCAAGCGCCTGGATGAGCGTGGGGGCAACGCGAGCGGTCTGTCTGTAGTGTCCGCCTACGCGAGGTCAGCAGCCGTTCCCCTCGCGGTGGCAGCGGAATAAAAGGACGTTTGAGAGATCGATGAGCGAGGTGACGGGCCATATAGAAACGGATGTGCGGGAACGCCTTCTGGTAACCGCCGAGCGCCTGTTTCGCGAGATCGGCTACCAGAAAACGACGGTGGCGGATATTGCCCGGGCGCTGCGCATGAGCCCAGCCAACGTCTACCGTTTCTTCGACTCCAAGAAGTCAATCAATCTCGGGGTCGCACGGCGGCTCATGGGCCAGGTCGAGGCGGAATCGCAAGCGATCGCCCAGGCATCGGGAAGCGCCACCAAACGGCTGCGTGAGCTGTTAACGACGATCCATCGCATGAACGCAGCCCGCTATGTCGCCGATGCGAAAATGCACGAGATGGTTGCCGTCGCGATGGAGGAAAATTGGGATGTTTGCCGGCCACATATAGAGTACATAACGGGCGTCATAGCAAAGGTGATCACCGATGGGATCGTTGCGGGGGAGTTTCAAGTTTCCGACACAAATCTTGCGGCCGCTTGCACAAGCACCGCGATGATTAGTTTTTTCCATCCGCAGTTGATTGCGGAAAGCGCAGACATGCCAGGTCCCACTTTGGATCAGATGATCGACTTCGTCATGGCCGCGCTTCAACCACGGAATCGAGAGGGTCGTCCCGTCATTAGGCGTCCCTAATCACTCTGGGCTGCGTTGAGAACGGGCGCGCGCTTGGACGCTGTCCACAAGTTACAATTACCAGCTCGTGATGAATCGGGTGCCCATCTTGCACCGGCGCACGCGGTTGGCCGTCCGCTCTTGCGAGCGTCTCCTCGCTTCACCTGCGTTGAAACTCGGGCGCCATGAATAGAAGCGCAAGCGCCTGCGGCCGGCTGGCGGCGCGGGCAACAGCCTGCCGCGTCTGAGCCGAAGCAAGCGGCCCCAGCGCGGTTTCAACCACCGCATTTGGAGCTGCCGATCCGGCCATGCGCAGCGCAAGCCGATTGGCTATGTCGAGGCGCTGGGCGACGCCATCCATCCATGCTTTGCTGTTGTCGTCGAAGCCCTTGGGAGCCGGCGGCCGCCACAGCGGCTCCCCGAGCAGGTTTTGGGCTTGAATGAGAGGCTGTGCGTCCGCCGGAGGCGAGCCTGCTGCGCGCAAAGCCGCAGTCATCCATTCGCCTGGCCTCTTGAGCTTCGCGCGCGGCGCGCTCCAGGATTCGGGCGCAGCCAGCAGTGCTTTCGCCACTTCCCGCAGGTTGCCGTCGGTCTCGGTAAACCGTTTCGTCAGGCGATCGACCAGGCTGCGCGCAGGCTCGTCGGCAATGAAATGCCGTGCGAGCTTGGCGCAGACGTGGTTTGCGGTTGCGGGATGGTGCGCGAGATCGGCGAGGACCGCGCGGCCCTGCTCGACACCGTCGTCATGATAGATCTTCCCGATCACTTTTTGCGGGCCGGGCTCGTGCATGCGCCGGATGAAGGTGAATTCGGCGCCGTGATCGGGATCCACCTCCGCCGGAATGATCGTCCAGCCGGTCAGCACCTTGGCGAAGCCGGTGACGTCCTCCTGCGCATACACCGACCTCACCCCGAGCGTATGCAGCTCAAGAATCTCGCGCGCCAGGTTCTCGTTGAGGCCGCGGTCGCGGTTGATGCCGGCAACCGAGCTCGGTCCTATGGATTGCGCGTTGTCGAGATAGAACAACATCGCCGGGTGCGTTTCGACTGCCGCCAGCATGTCGCCGAAGAGGCCGAGCACGTGGGCGCGGATCGCCTCGCGTTCGTAACCACCGGCCATTGCGGGAACCTTGTCCGCCGAGACGCAGAAATGGTTCGACCAGAACCAGACGAGGCGCTCGACGAATCCAATCTCTGCGCCGTAGGCCGCATCCATGCGGGCTTTAGCCTCGTCGAGGAAAATGCGCTGGGGAAGCGGCGGTGGAGGAGGGGCGCCTTTCGGCTGGCTCGCCGGCGGTGCAGCTGTCGCCGGCGCAGCTGTCGCCGGCATCGCTGGCTGCATGCCTGACTGCATCCCTTGCGCCCCGCCCGGGCGCTCCTGCTGCTCGCGCCGCTTGCGCTCCAGGCGCTCCCGCGCCTGGCGCTCTGCATTGAACTCGAGAACCGCACGGGAGGCCGCGGCGCTGCGCATCAAGTGCGGTCCGCTGGTCAGCCCGGCTCCTTGTCGGTCAAGCTCGGCGATGAGCGCGCCGCGCGGATCCGATGCGATCCGCTCGATGGACCCGGCCTTCGGCCCGAAGCCGAAACGATGCAGCGCGAGTGCAGCCTGGGCTTTTGGATCAGGAGCCACGAACAAGGTCCATGGGTCAGTCAGACCGATTCCAGCAGGGAGTCGAGATCGAAGGTCGAGCGGCGGCCCAGATCCTGCATCTGATCTTTCAGAAATGCCTCCGCGCAACGGCGACCTTCGTCGCGCAGCATGCACAAAAATTCCCACTCGGCATTGAGCTTGGAGGAGTAACCCAGCTCGGTCATCATTTCGCTGGCGATACGGTGGATGCGCATGCCGGCCCATCGCGCGCCTTCACTGTCGCCGGGACTGGCGACCTGCCGCAGGATCGCGATCATGCGCAGCTCCTTCATCAGCGCGGAGTTGAAGGAGACCTCGTTCAAGCGGTCGAGTATCTCGCGCGCCGAACGCGGCGTGCCCGGTCGTTCCACCGGATTGACCTGCACGAGGATGGTATCGCTCGACGTGCACTCGCGCACCAAGGGTGTAATCGTAGGGTTGCCCACGTATCCGCCGTCCCAATAGGCCTCGCCGTCGATCTCGATCGCCTGAAACAGCGTCGGCAGGCAGGCGGAAGCCAGCAGCACCTCGGGCGTGATCTCGGCGTTATGAAAGACTCGGCCGCGGCCGGTGCGTACGTTGGTAGCGGTGATGAAAAGGCGGATCGGCGATTGCCCGAGCCGCGCAAAATCGACGCATTCCGCCAGAATGTCGCGCATGGGATTTGCGCCGCGCGGATTGAGGTCATAGGGCGAGAACACCCGCGCCGCGAGGTCCAACGCCAGGAACATCGGCGAACTGTCGAGCGTCCATCGCCCCATCAGGATATCCAGGGGGCTTCGCCGAAACGGGCTGAACATGGCGGCACGGGCGACGCGGCGCCAGAAATCCTCGAGTGCGCTCCTGGCGCCCGCGAACCCGCCCGTCGCGTGACCGTGCGCCAGCACGGCGGCATTCATCGCTCCTGCGGAAGTGCCGGAAATACCCTCGATTTGCAGCTGCGGCTCCTCGAGCAGGCGATCGAGCACGCCCCAGGTGAAAGCGCCGTGCGCGCCGCCGCCTTGCAGCGCCAGATCGACCAGAACCGGATCACGTTCACCCGAAGCATCGTCAGGCATTTTAACTCACACGCTCCAAAGATGCGCTGCACGTATAGGCTGCTCTGCTAAAGCAGGCTTACGTGTAGACGGGCGGTGAGACAGCATTATGATCGTGCGCACGCGCAACCTGTTCTGATGGCTCAACATGTCCGGAGACGGAGCGATTCGCGGCATGCTCGCTCTCTGCACGACCATCCTTGTGGCCGTCGCGCTCTATCTCGGCCGTTCGATTTTCGCCCCGGTTGCCCTTTCGCTCTTCGGCCTCGCCTGCGTCTGGCCTTTTCAACGGGCGCTCCAATCCAAGCTGCCAAAGCTCATCGCGCTCGTCTTCACGCTGCTGCTGACGTTGCTCATCCTGGGCGTTCTCGGCCTCGCGGTCGCCTGGGGCAGCGGCCAGGTCGGTCATTGGCTGCTGGGCAACGTCGAACGCTTCCAGCTCGTTTATATGAAGAGCAACGGATGGCTGGAAGAGCGGGGCATCTTTCTGACCGGGATGCTGGCCGAGCGCTTTGATGTCACGTGGCTTGTCGCTTTCGTTCAGCAGGTTGCGGCGAGACTCAACTCCATGGTTGGCTTTGTCCTTCTCGCTTTTGCGTTCATGATACTGGGCCTGCTGGAGGTGAACCACGTCGCGTTGCGGATCAGGAAACTTGAGAACCAGCACGCGGACCTGAAATTGTCTCAAGCCGTTCAGAAGATCGCAGGCCAGTTTCGAAAATACATCCTCATCCGCAGTGTTGCCAGCATCCTGACGGGCTTCGTGACATTCTGCTTCGCCTTTTCCGTCGGGCTGGAACTGGCGGTCGCCTGGGGGGTGATAACCTTTGTGCTGAACTACATTCCGTTCCTGGGTCCGCTTGTTGCAGTCGTGCTCGCAAGCCTTTTTGCTGCGGCACAGTTCGAATCGTGGCAGATGGCACTGATCGTCCTCGCGGGTCTCAGTGTCATTCAGTTCGCGATCGGCAGCTACATTGAGCCGCTGATTGCCGGCGCCACACTGGCAATCTCGCCTTTTCTGGTGCTGTTCGCCGTATTCTTCTGGACGCTTCTGTGGGGCATTCCGGGGGCATTCATCGGCGTCCCGCTTACGATCGCGCTTCTCACCATGTCCGAGCAGCACGCATCGAGCCGCTGGATAGCGACCCTGCTGTCGCATTCCCGCGGATCCGAGGCATAAGCATGCGAACCCCGGGCAGCGGGCGTGCTGGTGCGAGATCGTGATTTCCGCGCCGGTTACTCGTCCTCCGCGCGCGCTTCACCGGCGACCGTGATCCGCTGCGGTGCCAGCAGCCGCAGCCGCGCATGCGGCGCCACGGCGAATGTCTGAATGTAGAAATAGGAGGCAAGCTCGTCGGTCGTGTCCATGACCGGCGACGGTGCCGATACGATCATGAGCCCGGCACACTCGCCGATCCAGTCGATATGCCGATGGCCGTGCATCAGCACCACGCGACCCGCCAACGGGCGCAGCCTGCGAACGAACCAGCTGCCGTTGATCAGCGTGGTGCCGATGCGCACCGACAGCGCCGGCGCCGAGCGGGGATATTCGACGGGATGGTGGTGAAGCGCGATGATCCAGCAGGCTCGCGGGTACTGCGCCGCGACGATCTCGATACGCTTGATCTGCTCGGCTGAGATCAGCCCCAGCGCGTTGGTGAAGGAGAAGTGCGTTTCCGCGTTTGAGTTCAACAGGATGATGCCCAGGCCGTCCTCAGGATCCGGGGGCACTATCAGCGGAAATACCTTAGCCCACAGGTCTGCGAGCGCCAGGGACAACGTGATCGGCCCGGCATCGGCGAATTCCGCCATTCGTGCCCGATAAGGCTCGATCACCTCCGCAAGGCGGGCCCCCAAACGGCCGCCGACCTCATCCACCACCCGGACGCGAGTGCCCTGCAGCTCCGTCAGGGCGGACAAGGTCCGCATCTGGCGCAGCCGCTTGCTCGGGCTGGTCGGCAGATCGAGGCGGGCCGGATTGGCGCGGTCGACGACATTGAGGTCGTGATTGCCCGGAAGCATGACCACCCGCTCGGCGAGGCCGGGATGCAGCGCCAGCGCATCCAGGAACTCGGCCCATTCGGCGGAGCGGCCGGCATCGGTCATGTCCCCGCTGATGAGGACCGCATCCAGCGGCTCCGCCGCATGCAGCGCGTCGAGCTGCGAGAGCAGCCGTTTCAGCCGTTCGTTGCCGCGGGGGCCCGATCGACCGCTCTCGATGCGAAAGCCGTAACGTTCCCCGACGACATGGAGATCGGACAAGTGCGCCACGCGCCATTTGCGGCCGGCATGGGAGCCAGGGTCGAAACCGTGAAAATCGCGGGGCTGCGACATGGTCGCATCGGCGATTGCCCAAACCAGCGCGCTCGCTGCAAGATACATCGAAACCAGAACGACGCTGTTGGCCAGAACCGCGGGCACGAGCAGGTGGGGTGCAATCAAATCGGAGGGATTGCCCACCCAGCGCGAGCTTGGCCACGCCAACATCAGCGCCAGGAGCGCCAGCGCACAAAGCATGACTCCGGCCGCGGCGGCCGTGACCGCGCGTAGCTTGCTGCGTCGGGCCTTGCTTGCCTTGGCGGGAAGCAGCTGCTCCACCAGCTGCTGCAGGCCTTCGCGCGAGACCGCATAGCAAGGCTCAAGGACCAACGAGTTCAACGACCAGAAGCTTCGTTCGACGATACGCAACAGCGGCCTTCCCGCGAACCAGCCGACAGCGAGCAACAGCGCGAGGACCAACAGCGGCCCGATTCCCGCATAGGGAGATGCAATCCTGCCTGAGATCTTGCTTTTCCAGGCAGAAGCGAGGAGGGGGGAGAGCCCAACCGCGATGCATGGGGCGATGAGCAGGAATACCCAGGCGACTATGAGCTTGGGAAAGCTGATCTCGGAAACCAGGCTGCCCGCCAGAGAAAGGAGCGAACGGCGTTTAGGGCTGGATGCATCATCCTCGAGGTCGCCGTCGCGAGGATCGATGATCGGCTTCGTCAGCACACGAAGAACCCGATGGCCGCAGCCGCATCTATACGCAGTGCCGAGGCGTTCAGGTCCTGAGCTCGCCGGGGTGTGCGTCTCGCCACATCATGGCAGGGGCGAGTGCCGCAAGCGCATGGTCGTGCAGGCGCACCGGGTCACGCTCTCCCTCGCTGGCAAGACGCAGGATGCAGCGTGCGAGCTCGTTGGCCCGCACTTTGTCATTGCCGTTGCATTTGAGCGTCAACCAGGCCTCATCGAACGCTGCCTCCAGGATTGCGAGCGTCTTGGGATCAAACGATCCGCTGCCAAGTCCACGCATGTTCCTTCTCCGAGACAGGATCTTGCTGGAAGCGGGCGCGCCGAATTCAGCACCATGATCTGGCCGAGATTATGGAGCGCGGCGCCGCTGCACAGGAGTCACGCAGGGGACGAGCATTGCTGCTATGCTCCGCGCAAGCTCGTGCGACCCTGCGAGCTTTCGCGCCTCAGATCACCAGCGTCCCCGCGGTCGCAGCCTTGTAGCGCTCGCCCACCCGCGTCCAATCCACCGTGTTCCACCACGCCTTCAAGTAGTCCGGACGTCGGTTTTGATAGGTCAGGTAATAGGCGTGCTCCCAGACATCGTTGCCCATCAGCACGTGCTTGCCGTCCATCAAGGGGGTGTCCTGGTCGGGCCTGGTCTCGATGGCAAGATTGCCCTCCTTGGTCACGGTCACGAACACCCACCCGGAGCCGAACACGCGGGCGCCTGCGGCATTGAAGTCGTCCTGGAACTTTTTCAGCCCGCCCAAATCGCGCTCGATGGCCGCGGCAAGATCTCCGGTTGGCTTGCCCGAGCGGGGACCCATCACCAGCCAGAACATCGTATGGTTGGCGTGACCGCCGCCGAAGTTGCGCAGCTGCGTGCGGATTGCCTCGGGCATCTCTGCGAGCTTGGCGAGAATCTCCTGGAGCGGCATCGAGGCAACGTTCGAATGGTCCTTCACCGCGGCATTGAGCCCGCTGACGTAAGCCAGGTGATGCCGGTCGTGATGGATCTCCATGGTCTTGGCGTCGATGTTCGGGACAAGAGCGTTGGTGGGATAAAGCAGAGGAGCGAGCTTGAACGGACCCGGCGGGGTTGGAGTGGGCGCAGGCCGGGGAGCGGCTTGCGCGTAAAGCACGGCAGGCCGAGAGGCCGCGGCGGCAAGAGATGCGGTCGCGACCATGAGGCGGCGGCGAGTGACGGGCACGGTTCTTTCCTCCTGCTGGGTAGAGCGAGAGCCCCCAATGATACCGCGCGACTGCACCGGCTCAACCCCGGTGTCAATCCCAGTGGAACGCGTCTTGCTACCGCGGGATCAGCACCCAGTAATCGAGATCGAGCAGGACGGCGGGGTGATCCTCATCGCCCGACTTGAGCGGGAAGTCGGCGCAGGGGTGATCCTTGGCGGCGACCGTGCGCAGCCGCAACGCCCCGACATCGCTTCGCCCGGGCAGCTCGGCCTTGCCCAGGACCTCCGACCAGGCAAACACGGTCATCCCGGCAAACAAGGGCGAAACATGCCTGCCTCCGTTGATGGCCGCCAGGTGAAAGGCGTTGGCAAGTCCGTTGAACGACAGGGTACGCGCGAGCGAGATCACATGGCCGCCATAGATCAGCCGGCGGCCGAAACGGCCCTTGCTCTCGTTGAACTGATTGAAATGAATGCGCGCCGTGTTCTGATAAAGCCGGGTGGCGATCTGGTGCTCGGCTTCCTCCACCGTCATGCCGTCGACGTGATCGATCTTCTCCCCCACGGCATAATCGTCGAAGCGATAGGACCCGCCGGCAAGGGTGAAATCGTACCCTTTGAGGTCGATCTTCGGGCACGCCTGGCCGAGCGTTGCCGGAACCACCGCTTCGGACAGCCGGGGCACGTGATCGCCGGGTGCGGGCGTCTTCTCATCGCGCTTGCGCACCATCACCCAGCGCGCGTACTCCAGCACCTTGCTGCCGTCCTGCTTGCAGCCGGTCGAGCGCACATAGACGATGCCGGTCTTGCGGCTCGAGTTCTCCTTGAGCCCGATGACCTCCGAGACCGCGTTCAAGGTGTCCCCGGGATACACGGGAGCGAGGAAGCGGCATTCGGCATAGCCGAGATTGGCGACGGCATTGAGCGAGACATCGGGAACGGTCTTGCCGAAGATGACGTGAAACACCAGGAGATCATCGATAGGCGAGCGCGGATACCCGATCGCCCGCGCGAAGGCATCCGAAGACTGCGGCGCAAAGCGCGGCCCGAACAGGCCGCCATAAACCGCCATATCGCCAGCCGTGAGCGTCCGCGGCGTGGCGTGCCGGATCACCTGGCCGATGCGGAAATCCTCGAAAAAGCTCCCGGTACCGGTCTTCACCATAACGAGCTCACAACCTTCCGCGGATCACCATAGGGGCAGGAGCTCACGCACGTGGCCAATGCCTGACATCTCGGCCGCATGCGGCTCTGAATAGAGGTGAGAGCGATTGAAAAGAACGGCGCCGCCGAGAACGATGGCACAAAACAGCAGCAACAGGGCGACCTTATTATAGGTGAGATGACTGAGGGGGTGAGTCATGGGGCTCTCCTTTTCTTCTCGTTGCCGGAGCGCAATTGCAGCGCGATCGTCGCATCCGAATAATGCGGGTGAACCGAATCATTCCTGGGGGTGTGTGGGAACCCAGTTAACCTCTTGGGTCTGTTTCGCAATTCACATTATTGTGCAATGCAATATTGCCGCCGGTTGCCCTTGCCTGCGCATAGCTCGAGGGCCCCCGGCTGAGCATTGCTTCCCCGGGGCGACGTGTCCTTGGCGAACCGCTGCCATGCAAATGAAAACCCGCCGAGGATTGCTCCTGGCGGGCCCGTATCGCTGCGGCGTCTGCTGCCACCAGTACATCCGTGGATGACAGCGCGTCGCAACCGACGAGCATGCCATAGCGTGTCTTTGTGACTCGGTGATGACGGCAAAATGGCCTTCCCCTGGCAGGGGCCCGTCTCGATACGGGACTAAAGCGACGGGAGATACGAAAAGCTCTGAACCAAAACCCTGGGGTGCGGATCGGTTGCCATTACGGTCGCCCGCCGGTAGCAATCCGCGGCTCGCAAGCAACAAACGAAAGGCCGCCTGACGATGCCCAGTCACAGGCTTCTTCTGCTTCCCGGCGACGGCATCGGGCCCGAAGTCATGGCGGAAGTAGGAAAGCTCGTCGCCTGGATGAACGCACAAGGGATCGGGAGCTTCGCGTGCGAGGAGGAGCTGGTGGGAGGCGCCTGCTACGACGCCCATGGCGTGGCCATCCGCGACGAGACCATGGCGAAGGCGCATGCCGCCGATGCCGTGATCTTCGGCGCGGTCGGCGGACCGAGATGGGACCGGGTGGCATTTGACGCGCGGCCCGAAGCGGGGTTGCTGCGACTGCGCAAGGAGCTCGGGCTGTTCGCCAATATCCGCCCTGCGATCTGCTATCCGGCGCTTGCGGACGCATCGAGCCTCAAGCGCGAGGTGGTCGATGGGCTCGACATCATCATCGTGCGCGAGCTCACCGGCGGCGTGTATTTCGGCGAGCCCAAGACCATCACCGACCTGGGCAATGGACAAAAGCGCGCGGTCGATACGCAGGTGTACGACACCTATGAGGTCGAGCGCATCGCCCGGGTCGCTTTCGAGCTCGCGCGCAAGCGGCGCAACAAGGTCACCTCGATGGAGAAGCGCAACGTGATGAAGACCGGCGTGCTCTGGCACGAGGTGGTCGCGGCGCTGCACGCGCGCGAGTTCAAGGACGTCGTGCTCGAGCATCAGCTCGCCGATGCCGGGGGCATGCAGCTGGTGCGCTGGCCCAAGCAGTTCGATGTCATCGTCACCGACAACCTGTTCGGCGACATGCTCTCGGACGTTGCCGCCATGCTGACGGGCTCGCTCGGCATGCTGCCGTCAGCCTCGCTGGGGGAGGTCGACGCGAGGACGCGAAAGCGCAAGGCGATGTACGAGCCGGTGCACGGATCGGCACCCGACATCGCCGGCAGGGGCGTGGCCAATCCCATCGCCATGCTGGCGTCCTTCGCCATGGCCCTGCGCTATTCCTTCAACATGGACAAACAGGCCGACCTGATCGAGAAGGCGATTGCCGGCGTGCTGGCGCAGGGTCTGCGCACCGCCGATATCAAATCCGAAGCCGCCAAGATGGTGGGCACCGCGCAAATGGGCGACGCCGTCATTGCCGAGGCGGCGAAGCTCGCGGGGTAGGAACATTCCGGGGCGCCGGCAAGTCGGCTGCCGACTTGCCGGCGAGCCCGGAATCCATAACCCCCAGTCGGTCGAGTGAATTTCCCGTCCCACTGCACGGCCTGTGGCTATGGATTCCGGGCTCCGCTCGCTACGCTCGCGGCCCCGGAATGACGGGAAGGTCACCGCCATGGCTGAGCGACAGGATCGAACAACCACGAAGGTACGAACGGCTTCGTTCTTCCTCAGCTTCGTTGCGGGTTACGTCGACAGTTGCACCTTTCTGGGCCTGTTTGGTCTCTTCGTCGCTCAGGTGACCGGAAGCTTCGTTGCTGCCGGAGCACAGATTGCGCGGGGCGAGCACGCTTTCATCCTCGTACTGCTCGCAATTCCGATCTTTGTCGTTGCCGGATCGGCAACAACGCTCCTTGTAGCGTTTGCGGACAAGCGGCGGCTCTCGGCCCTTCCATTGTGTCTGACGCTGGAATGCGCGTTGCTCACAGGATTTCTTGTTGCCGGGCTTGCCGGGTTTCCATTCCACGTCCGCGGCGAACCGTTGGAGGTCATCGCCGGTGTTTTCGGTCTCTCTGCCATGGGGGTGCAGAGCGCATTGGTGCAGCTGCTCATGCGCGGAACCCCGTCGACCAATGTGATGACGACCAACACCACGCAGCTTTCCATCCTGGCAACGCAAACCCTGTTGTACTGGCATGCTCGACGCAGAGCGCCGGACGATCCCCGTGCTGCCCGGCTCGCCTCGAGCCGCGAGCGACTCTTGGGCGTCCTGTGCGTTGCCGCCGGCTTTCTCGTCGGGACCGTTGTCGGCGCGCTCGCTTACTCGGTTGCGGATCTGTGGTGCCTGCTGGTGCCGGTTGCCCTTATTTTCAGCCTCGTGATCTGGTCGCTGCAATCTCCGCAGTTTGCGCACGGGACCTGATACCGTCTCGAAGGCCTCATCAGTCGAGCGCAACGGTTCCCTCGACGACGTGCGAAGCGTTGTCGCGTCCGGTGTAGAGCTTGAAGGCGTGGACCATCGGCCGCCTTGTACCTCGCTTATGCCGTAAGCCATTCCTGCTTGAGCCGTGCGAACACCCCATTGGCGCGCAACGTCTCGATGGCCGCATCGACCGCGGCGCAGAGATCGGCGCGATCCTTGGCAAAAGCGATCCCGAGCTTCTCGCGGGTGGGGACTTGCAGCGCGACGTTCAGCTGCGGACGGTCCTTCACCAGCCAGGAGATGACCGGGAACAGCTTGATGACAAGCCCGATGTGTCCCGCCTCGAGGTCGTCGAGCGCCGAGGCGATGCCGCGATAGGGGTAATATCGGATTCCCGCGATGTGACCCTGCGCCAGCAGACCTCTTGCGACCCGGTCCGAGGTGTTCCCCGACTGGATGCCCGCGGTCAGCCCGCGCAGGTCGGCGGTCGAGGTCACCCGCGGGATGCGCGCTGCGTTGACCGCGATGCCCTGGTTGAACTCGAGGTAGGGCTGCGAGAACAGGACAAGGGCGGAGCGTTCCGGGGTGATCGTCGTCCCGGAAATCACCGCGTCGCATTTTCCCTTCACCAGTGCGTCGAAGATGCCGTTGAAATCGTCTCCCGAATAGACTGCCGGCCGCAACGTGAGGCGGAGCTCTTTGCAGACCGCCCGCATCAGCTCGATGTCGAAACCTGTCGCCGTCCCGTTCCGCATGATGTCGAACGGCGGATCGGGATAGGCCGACTGGACGACCAGCGTGCCAGGGGTCAGCGTGAGCATCAGCATCGCAGCTTAAGCCCCCGCTCAGCGCTTGAACCAGACCGTCATGCCGGGCTCGAGGCCGCTCGCATCACCCTGCGAATCGAGGCGCAGGCGCAGCGTGTTGAGATCGTGATCACCGACCGCCCGCTCGGCTTGCCAGGTCGCGAACGGCCCAAGCGGCAGCAGCTCGGTGACGACGGCCGGCATCATTGGCTGCGCGCCTGGCCGCGCGAGATCGACCTTCGCTCCCACCGACAGGCCATGCAGCAGATCTTCCCGTGCGTTGAACGACAGCCACTGCTTGCCGGTCGCTGCGATCGCCAGCACCGGCTGCCCGGCGCTGACGTTCTCCCCCACCTCGGCGACGATCACGCTGACGATGCCGTCGGCCGGCGCATGCAGGCTGGTCTTCGCCAGCCTTCGCTCGAGCACTGCGAGCGCGGCCGCCGCAGCCTTGACCTGCGCGTCGGCGATGGCGCGCTCCTCCCGCGTCGGCCCGACGACCGCCGCGGCATGGTTGGCTTCTGCCTCGGCCACGTCGGCGCGCGCGGTCGCCGCATCGTTCTCGGCCTGATCCAGCGCCTGCTGCGTGGCAGTATCGGTGCGCGCCAGGGTAGCGGTGCGGGTGAGCTGCTGCTGTGCGTATTCGAGGCGTGATTGCGCCTTGGCGATCTCAGCCGCCAGGGCTGCGATCTCCTCGGCGCGCACTCCGGCGTAGACGTGATCGCGCTGCGCCGAGGCCTCGGCAAGCGCCGCGCGCGCCTGCACCACTGCCGCGCTCAGCTCGAGCGCGGAAAGCTCGGCGACCACGTCACCAGCGCGGACGCGGTCTCCTTTGTGGACCTTTATCGTGGCGAGCTGCCCACCCACTTCGGGCGCTACGCGGATTTGGGTTGTGCGCACGATGCCGACGATGGGCGCGGGCTGGCCGCGCGGCCACAGCAGGTATGCGCTTGCGCCCGCAGCCAGGAGAATCAGAGCAAACGCAACAACTCTTCGCCAGCGGCTAGCCATGCATGTACCTCCGCTTGACGAAAAAAGCCGAAATCGCCGCGAGCGCGAAATACACGATGGCCTGACCCCAGAGGCCGCGCCAGTCGCGCGTCACTTCCCACAGTGTCGCGCCAAGCTGATCGATGCGCACAATCCCGTCGATGGCGAGGTCCGAAGGAAATATGTAGCTCGCAGCAAGGACCGGCTTGGGGATTGCTTCGCGCGGCCAGGAAAAGCCGGCCAGAAAGAACTGCGCAAGGCTGGTGCCGAGGAAGATGAGCGTCGGCGTCTCGGGACGTTTGAACCAGGCGCCCGCTGCCTGCCCCATGAAGCTCGTTGCCAGCACAAAAACCGACGCCAGCGCGATCAATTGCAGAGGCTGGCCGAGGGTGGAGAAGCCGTAGAACCGCGGCAGCACGATGAAGTAAAGCGCAAGCGCGGGCAACAAGATGGTGAGGTGGGCAATGCCGCGTCCGAGCACGCCGGCAACCGCGCCGCCGCCGGACTCCCGCAGCGCACCGAACGTCAGCATGGCTGAGCCAATTAGCAGCATCTGCTGCAGGATCAGCACGAATGCCGCCGGAACGACATAACTTGCATAGCCGCCGACCGGGTTGAAGATCGGCTGCAGCAGAACGTCAGCCGGGCTCAAGCTTGCGAGCGCCGCCTTGTACAGGCTGCCGTCGGTGCGGGCGCCGCCCGAGGCGAGCTCGGACGAGAGCGTATCGATCGCAACCGCGATGCCACTGCTCATCGTTCCGAACAGGAAGAAGTAGGTGGCGTCGGCATAGATCGGAAGGTTGACGGTGGTGCCCTTGAGCACGTACTGCTCTGTCTGGGGCGGGATGCCGACAACGGCGAAGGCCTCGCTGCGGTCGAGCGCCGCGCGCGCCGCGGCGAGCGTATCGGCGCGGACTGCCACCTTGACTGCGCCGCTCGCGTCGAGCGTTTCCACGATGCGGCGGCTCAGCTCGCTTAGGTCGTTGTCGACGACCGCGATCGGGATCTTGCGCACGATCTGATTGAGATAGGGCTGCGGGTAATAGACGCCGTACACCAGCGGCGCCAGCACCAGCAGGATGAAAGCCCCGCGCGTCGCGAGCACGCGCTGCCACTCGGCGGAGAATGCTCCGGCGATGCTGCGCGGCGCAGCGGGCGCCATCACCGGCTCCTCGGGCGGGGGTGCCGCGCGCGCCGTGCTTGCGGCGATCGCGCGCAGGCGCAGCAAGGCGAAAAGCGTGTAGAGGGTGGTCAGCCCGGCAAGGATGGCGAAAGAGCGCGCTGAATCGGACAGCGGCAGTCCGCGCGCAGCTTGCCCGAACAGCACTGCCATGTACCAGCGCAGCGGCAGGATCGCGCTCCAGGCGAGCGCGAACGCGTTCATCCCCAATACCGGGAATCCGACGCCCGCGTATCCGAATGCCGGCGACACGACGAGACCGGTAAGTCCGAGGCCGGTCGCGAGGTCGCGCACGAGGAGTTGGAACAGCGCTCCGAGCGCCAGATAGCTGATGATCAGCAGCCAAGCTGCGACGACCATCAGCAGCACGTCGCCCCTGAAGGGCACCCCGAGCGATGCCTCGAGAATGAGCGGCGTCGACAGCATCATCAGAAAGAAAATCCCGAACAGGGGCGCAAGCTTCCCCGTGAGCGCTACGATGGGATTGCCGCCCGCGCAGGCGAGCCAGCTGCGCATGCTGCGCCGGCGAAACTCGGATCCCACCGCGTAACCGGCGGCGATGGCGATGACCACGTGCAGGACCATCGGCAGCAGCGCGCGCAACAGGAACTGTGCGTAATTCTTCTCCGGGTTGACCAGCACGACCGCGTCCGCGACCAGCGCGCCGATGCGAGGCGGTTTTGGCGCCGTGCGGGCTGCCGCGCGGCTCACAGCGGCCGCTAGGCTCGCGCTCAGGTTGGACGAGGCGATACCCGCAGCGGTGAGAAACTGCTCGTTATAGAAGGCGATGACCTGCGGTCGCCGCTCTGCCTTGAGGTCGCGCTCGAAATCAGCCGGCAAATAGACGGCGCTAATGGCCTCGCCGGATCGGATCGCCCGCGCGGCCGAGGCAAGATCGCCGGCGCGTTCGGCGATGCTGAGGCCCGGCGCTGCCGCCACCTCTTCAACGAACGCGCGCGAGGTGTCGGAGCGATCCGCATCCACGACCACAACGCCGAGCCCGCGGATCACCGGATGACTGAATACCGCGCTCAAGACCGCGAAGGCGAAAATCGGCACGCCGAAGATCAAGATCAGCGCCGCGCGGTCGTGCAGCAGCCAGCGCCATTCGCGTCTCGCGACCAGCAGGAATCCGGGCTTGGCCGGAGGCTTCATCCGCGACGGTCCCAATCCAAATAGGCGCTCATGCCCGGGCGCAGCTCCGGTATCTTCTCGACCGGATAAGCGCGGATGGAGAACGTGCGCAGGTCGAAATCGCCGGTGGCGCGCGTCGCACGCCAGCTCGAATATTCGCCCTTGGTGGCGATCAGCCTGACCTCGACGGTGATGCGGCGGCCGCTGAGCGCGGGAATGCGCACGCCGAAGCGGTCGCCGATCTTCAGCGATCGAACCAGATCCTCACGCAGATCGAAGTGGATCCACAGGTCGTTGAGATCGATCAGCGTCACCAGCGGCACGCCAACCGCCACGTATTCGCCGGGCTCCACGTGACGCTGATAGACCTGCGAGGCTACCGGCGCGTAAATAACCATCTGATCGATGAGTGATTGCACGGCCTTAATGTCGGCGATGGCCTTGCCGACGTTCGCCTGCGCGATCTCATGCTCCTCTTTCGTGTAACCGTTGACGGCCTGCTCATAAGCCGATTTGGCCTGGTCCACCGCGCGTTCGCTTTCGTGCAGGGAATCTGTCGCCTGGTCGAGCCGGGCGATGGGGGCATTGCCGTGCTCAGCCAATTGGCTGACGCGGTCATAGGTCTTTTGCGCCAACACCACGCTCGCTTGCGCCCGCTCGAGCTCGGCCTTGCGCGCGGCGATGACCTCGGGGCGGGTGCCGACATTGATGTTGGCGAGCTGCGCCTCGGAAACGATTTTGGCTGCCACTGACTGCTCGTGCTTTGCGAGCGTCTCCGGGTTGTCGATGCGCACCAGCACCGCGCCGGCCGCGACGTCCTGCCCGCGTTGCACCGGAATATCACCGACCCGTCCATCCACCCGCGCCGCGATGTCGAACCGCGTCGCATCGACTTCGCCCTGCACCAGCAGTGGTTGCGGCCGCACCAGGTACCAGATCGAGAGGCCGGCGACGACCGCAATCACCAGGCCGACGATGATGGATGGCAGGCGGGTGGGCGGCGGTGCCTGCTTGGCCGCTTCGCTCAGCTCTTTGACCGGACGGCTGCGCGCCCCGGGCGCGTCAATACCTGCATCGGACACCTCGCTGCGCGGGATGGACGCCACCTGCTCAGGCCTCGGGATATCCATGCCGCACTCCGCTAAGCTCGGGGCTGACTCGATGGAAGCATTGCTTCAAAAGTCGCGCTGACAGTGACCGAGCACTCGGTCTCCTGCGCTCGTCGGGAGCTTGATCGGACCAGCGGCGGTCTCGTAGATTCGCGGCAGCAGCGCTCGAGCGAGCGGTCAGGGCTGAGGTCACGCTACATGGTCCTCGGGAGATGTGCATGAGCTCAAATCGTCCCGTCGGCGAGCACGACGTTGTCCTCGTCGGCGCCGGCATCACGAGCGCCACTCTAGGCGTATTTTTAAAGGAGCTCGAGCCTGCGCTCAACGTGGAGATGCTCGAAACGCTGGAGGGGGCGGCGCTGGAAAGTTCCGACCTATGGGGAATCGTTGATCGAGGACGCGGAGCTGTCCCGGCGCCTGCGCGCCGAGACCGCAAACGTGATGCACCTCGTCAACATCTGAAGTATAGAGGTTAGTAGATCGGTTGAGACCAATCGGATTGGAGCTTAAACCCACAGACCTCATCCTGAGGAGCTCGGCGCGCCACGTCATCCTGAGGCGCTCGCGTGCTTGCACGCGAGCCTCGAAGGATGCGCGCCGAGCGTCTCGAAGGATGGCCGCTGGCACGATCTCGCTTGTGGCCGTCCTTCGAGACGCGCGCAAGCGCGCTCCTCAGGACGAGGTCGAGGCGCGCGACGGCGCTTTCCTCACTCCGGACAGCTTGCGTCCGCGCTTTCGGTCACGCGATCACAGGCAGCGGAGGAAGCAGCGATGAGCAACATCCGAAAAGAAACGGACAGCCTTGGCGAAGTCGATGTCCCTGCCGACAAGCTATGGGGTGCGCAAACCCAACGCTCGCTGGAGCACTTCAGCATCGGCAAGGACCTGATCCCGCGCGAGATGATCCATTCATACGCGATCTTGAAAAAGGCCGCTGCCAACGCAAACCACGCCGACAAGCGACTCGATGGGCTGCGCCATAAGCTGATCGTGCAGGCGTGCGACGAGATACTCGCCGGGCAGCATGAGGATATGTTCCCGCTGCATGTCTGGATGACCGGGAGCGGGACGCAGTTCAACATGAACGTGAACGAGGTGATCTCGAACCGCTGCTGCCAGCTCGCGGGCACGCCGCTCGGCAGCAAGAGCCCCGTCCACCCCAACGACCATGTCAACATGGCGCAATCGTCCAACGACACGTTTCCCTCCGCCATGTACATCGCCGCCGCCATGAATGTGAAAGCGCGACTGATCCCGGCCGTGAAGGCCCTGCACGATGCGATCGCAGCGAAGGCAGTGGAGTGGAAAGACATCATCAAGATCGGCCGCACCCATATGCAGGACGCAACCCCGCTGACGCTCGGACAGGAATGGTCGGGCTACGCCGGGATGCTTGCGGATGATCTCGAGCGGATCGAGGCTGCGCTCGAGGGCGTCTATCGGCTGGCGCTCGGCGGCACAGCGGTGGGCACCGGAATCAATTCGGCTCCCGGTTTCGCGGAAGCGGCGGCAGCCGAGATCGCCAGGCTCACGGGGCTCCCGTTCGTCACCGCTCCGAACAAGTTCACGGTGCAGGGGGCGCACGACGCGCTGGTGCAGCTTTCCGGCACGCTGCGCACGCTCGCGGTGTCGCTCTACAAGATCGCCAACGACATCCGCCTGATGTCATGCGGGCCGCGCGCCGGCTTCGACGAGCTGCATATCCCGGAGAACGAGCCGGGCTCCTCGATCATGCCCGGCAAGGTCAACCCGACCCAGGCCGAAGCGCTCACGATGATCGCGGTGCAGGTGATGGGGAATGACGTGGCGGTGGGCTTCGGCGGCGCGGGCGGATACCTCGAGATGAACGTGTACAAGCCGCTCATAATCTTCAACCTCACGCATTCCATCACCATCCTGACGGACGGATGCACGAATTTCCGCAAATTCCTGGTGGAGGGCACGCAGCCCAACCGCAAGAAGATCAAGGAATACGTGGACCGCTCGCTGATGCTCGTGACGGCGCTCTCGCCGGTCATCGGCTACGACAAGGCCTCCAAGATCGCGCACTACGCCATGGACAACGATCTCACGCTCAAACAGGCCGCGCTGAAGCTGGGCTTTGTGACGGAGGACGAGTTCGATCGCGTCGTTGATCCGCGCAAGATGGTGGCGCCCTACGTTGCCGCGGAGAAGTAGCTAGGCCTTAGGCGGCGCGGTCAGATACGTGCCGCGGCCGCTCGCAAGGAGCTTGCCCTCGAGATCGAGCACCTGCGCCTCGGACGTGGAGAACTGGCTGCCCAGCCGCACGATCCTGCCGCGAATCGTCAAATCGCCGGGCATGGCCGGAGCGTGATAATCGACATGCAGGCTGATGGTGGGAACGCCGCGACCGAGCTTGCTCACCATCGCCCAGTCGGCGCCGAGATCGACGAGGGTAGCCAGCACGCCGCCGTGGGTGTAACGGCGGTCCGGGTTGACCACCCATTCCTCGCGCCAGGTGGCCTTGAGCTCGATCCCGTCCTCGTGGACGGCAACAACCTTCAATCCGAGCCACTGATGATAAGGGCCGCGCGTGACCAGCTCCTGCACGCGCGCCAGGGTGATGTCTGTGCTCATTCTCTTTTTGCCAAACGGTAGGGTGGGCAAAGGCGCGCTCGTCCCCAGCTTTTCCCGCGTGGGCAAAATCGTGCGCGCGCCGTGCCCACGCGTCAACGGCACGTCAGACGATTTTGCCCACCCTACAACCCCGGACGGCTCACGGCGTTACCACGACCTTGCCTATGACCTCGCGGCTCTCGATCAGACGCAAGCCCTCACGCGCCTCTTCCAGCGGCAGCACGTTGTCGATCACCGGGCGCATTTTGCCCTCCGCGATGAGCTTCAGCAGCGCCGCAAGATCGTCGTCGTAGAAACTGTTCGAGCCCATGATCTTGAGCTCGAAGCTCCAGACATAACGCAAATCCTCCTTCGGATCGTAACCCGCCGTCGCCCCGCATACGAGCAGCCTGCCGCCGCGCTTGAGGCAGCGCAGCGAAGGATGCCACGTGTCCCCGCCGGTGAAATTGATCACGACATCGACGCCACCGTCATAGCTGCGCCGCTGCGGCTTGCCGTAGTTCTCGATGGCCCATTTGGAGAAATCCACCTCCGTGACGTTGATCGCTTCGTCGGCACCGAGCTCCTTGAGCCTTTGCATCTTGCGTGGGCTGCTGGTGCAGGCAATCACCTCTGCACCGAGGTGCTTGGCGAGAATGACGCAGCCCGTCCCCACCCCGCCGCTGGCGCCGAGAATGAGCACGCGGTCCTTCGGCTTGACGGTCTGATGGGTGATCAGCATGCGATGCGCCGTGCCGTAGGCGACAGGCAAGGCGGCCGCCTGCTCGAACGCGACATCGTCCGGAATGGCGACCAGCTGGTCCGCGGCAACCCGACAGTATTCGGCCATGCCGCCGTCCAGCATCTCGCCCATCAGGCCTTTGCTCTTGTTCAGCGGATTGACCAGCACGCGGTCGCCCAACTTCCACCGGTCGACGCCAGGCCCGAGCTGGGTGACCTCGCCCGCCATGTCCAAGCCGATGACCACCGGCAACGGCACCTTGATCCCCGGCATCCCGCGAACGGTGAACACGTCGTGGTAGTTGAAGGAGGAGGCGCGCACGCGGATAATCACGTGCCCCGCATCCGCAACCGGCAGCGGATAGTCGCCGGCGACAGCGAGCTCATCGAGCCCGCCATGCTTGCGCAGGACAAGCGCTCTCATCGGACGGTTTTGCCCACCCTACGCTTCGGGGCGTAGTGCCAACTGGATTGTCGCTCCATGCCGGTCTAGGTAGCTTACGCCACAGCCGGCAACAACCGCTTGCCACCCGTGTCGGGAGGGATCGATGCAGGAGAACTTTCGCCAATTCCTCGACCGACTGCGGCAGACCGGCGAGCTTGTGGATCTGCACCAGCCCGTCGACATCCGGCACATTGCGACCCTGGTGGATCAGGCCAAGACCGCGCTCTACTTCCACAAGGTGATCGGTTACGAGATGCCGGTCGTCTCCGGCCTCATCCGCACGCGCGAGCGCGCGATGCTTGCGCTCGGCTGCCAGAGCTATCGCGAGATCGAGGACAGGCTTAGCCAGGCAATCAGCAAGCCGATTGCGCCGAAATACATCAAAACCTCGCCGGCACGCGAGGTGGTTCTCGCCGGCGATGATGTCGATCTCTATAAATTGCCGATCCCGATGTCGTCGATCTACGACGGCGGTCCGATGATCACCGCCGGCGTCGTGATCGCGCGCGATCCCGAGCTTGGCTTCAACAGCGGCATCTATCGCTTCATCGTCAAGGAAAAGAGCCTCACCGGGATCGATATCGTCACCCCCAACAATATGCGGATGTTCGCACAGCGCGCCTACGAGAAAGGCCAGCCGCTGCCGATCTCGATCAGTATCGGCACCCATCCCATCGAGATCACCGGCTCGGGCTACCGCGCGCCTCTCGGAGTGGACGAGATGGCGATTGCCGGCGGACTGCGCGGCGCGCCCGTGGAGCTTGCTCCCTGCGTCACCATCGATCTGCCGTACATCGCCGACGCCGAGATCGTGCTGGAAGCGGAGATCCTGCCCACCGGCTGGACCTGGCCGGAGGGCCGGTTCGGCGAGTTCACCCGTCTCATGGGCGGGCTGCACTGGAACCCGATCGTGCGCATCAAGGCCGTCCTGATGCGCAAGGACGCGATCTACTACAACCTGCACATGCCCTGGGAGAATACCTGGCTGGCGGCGCCGACGCGCTACGCCGCCATCCGCCAAGCCTTGCGAACCGCGGGGGTGCAGGTCAAGGAGATCAACGTGACGCTGGGAGGCTGCGCGTTCTGGCACGCGGTGATCTCCATTAAGAAGCAGCCGGGCGAGGGCAAGAATGCGCTGCTTGCAGCGCTCTCGGTGATGGATCTCAAGCACGTGGTGGTGGTCGACGACGACATCGATGTATTCGATCCTGCCGAGGTCGAATGGGCGATCGCGACGCGCGTGCAGGGCGACAAGGATGTGATGATCGTCGCGAATGCCCGCGCCAAGCCGCTCGACCCCAGCTTGCCGCAAGGCTACGGGGTGGTGCCGACCGGCGCCAAGGTCGGCATCGATGCCACCATGCCGGAGGGAATTCCGCGCGAGTATTACGAGCGCATCACCTACGCCTACGCGGAACGCGCCAGGATCGAGGACTATGTCAACGGCAAATCCGACGAGCCCGGACGCGCCGGCGATGACCTGGATGTGGCTGCTTTGGCGGGAAAGATCGTGGAGGCTATCGGCGATGCCCCGCTCTACTACACCGATATCGCGGAGCGCTTCTCGGCATTCGATTTTCGCACGGTCGCCCGTGCATTGGGTCACCTGCACGCGACCGAGAAGCTGTGGCAGGATGCGCGCGGCCGCATCTGCCTGCGCGGCTCGCAATTTGCCGCCAGACCGCCGCAGCGCCATTGAGCGACTGGCTTGTTCATCAATAGAGCGGGGTGACGATTCGAAGAGAGGTCAACCCGCTTTCAGGAATGGCGGCCCTTCTGCTCAGTCCAGCGGCGTGATGGGGTCGCCCCTGCGGATGGTCCCGCCCATCTCGATCCAGCAATTGAGCCCGGAGCGATTGAGCAGCGGCAGGTAGACCGGCAGACCCAGCAGCTTTTCGAGATACTTGCAGGGAAAATTCAGGCGTCCGCCCTTGATCACCGCCTCGCCGATCTTGAAGCGTTTGCCCACGAGGTGATTCAGCGGGACGCCAACCGTGGTGAGGTTGCGGCGGTGTGCCCCTGGCGCGAGCGCGACCTTGGCTCCCGGAAATGGGGGATCGCCACGCGCCAATGCGTCGAGAACTTCGATCTCGATCAGGGTGATTTCGCGGACATCCGGTTTCGGCGAGTAGGTGCCAATTCCGTTGAAATAGCGGTCGTCTTGGATGCCGCGGCCCGCGACAAGCCTGGCTTCGTCCAGCTCCTGCATCGCGACCGATGCTTTTTCGGCAATGTGGATGTGCAGCAGGCGGCCCGTCCAGCTCATCGGCCTCATCCTCTGGCGGATCTCAAGCGGCACAAAGTGAAGAGGACGAAGTTCCACGTCAAGTCGTGCGGCAGTCTCACCGCCGAGACGAGACCTCGATCGGAAAGTGTCTGATCTCGGCGTTCATGGCATTTCCATTAACGATGAGCTCGGCCATGAGCGTGAATCGGCCCGCCGATACTGCGTTACCAAGATCGATGTAACAACTTGCATCCGCGCCGACGGGATCCTGGCCAGCTAGCACAGCGCGACCCTCGTCATCCATGACGATATACCGGCACTCCGGAGCCGCGCGCTTGATCACGTCGACGGACAAGGATTGCAGCGGCCGGCGCACGAGATCGTAACTGCGCATGTGTTTTTCGACGAGCTCGATGTCGCCGTAGACCCGAATGCGACCTTTCGCCTGCTCGATCTTGGTGATGAAGCCGCGGCGCGGCACAGCATATGCGTCGAATGAGCCCACCCCGAGCGGGTAACTGAGATCGCGGAACGCTTCGGCGGTCACGCTGTCCTGCGACCAGCGCTTGAGCTGATAGGGGCCATTCGTCACCAGGAAATGTCCCCGTTCCCGATAGAATGCGCCGAGCGCCGCCCATCGCTTGCGAGCGTCCTGGGCGCTCACCAGCGGTTCGAGCGCATCCGGGCGATAGCCTTCGCGCTCGAAGCTCTCCACCAGCGCGGCCAATCGCCGGCTCATGTCGGGCGAGCGCACGAGGTCGAGCCATTCGACCCCGCGCCGACGAGCCTCGCTTTCCGAGAAGGCCGCCCAGCCGCGCGCGACGGCTTCCTCCATCAGCACCAGCAAATGCCAGGGAACGGTGCTCCAGGGCGGAGCCACGATGGCATCCTGCTCCGGATCGAGCGGAGCGACCGACGTGTAGACCTCGACCACGAGCAGCTCGCGAATGTATTCGAAATCTCCGAAACGGAAGGATTTGGAGGCGGTATCGGTGCCGACCACCCGCACGCCCAGGAGGCGCTCGCGCATCACCGCGCTCGCAGCTGCAAGAAGCGCATCCGAGCGCGCACTCTCGTCTCCGCTCCAGCGATAGGCGAACATGTAGGAGTAGAGGAGGTCGACGGCAGTCATGCGGGTGCCGTCGTGGAAGGCGGAGCCGAGCACGCGGTAGGTCAGCTTCTGCTTCGCGGTCTTGCCGGCGCCAACGGCCTGCAACCTGCCGCTTCCGGACTGCGGGAGAACCGCATCGTTCGGCACGCTGATCTCGTCTACGACTGCGAGCGGCTGAGCCGGCGTGCGGCGCTCTGCAATCGGCTCGGCGAGAATGCTCAGGCTCACGAAGGTGTAGACCACCATCAGCGCGGTAAGCGGCACTTGCGAGCGCAGCGCGGCCGCGCGCGTGTCCAGCACCGCCATCGCCTTGACATGGGCCAGATACACCGCCGCGACGTGGCCCAGGAGGATGGCCGTCACGGCCGTGTACCAGGCAAAGCGCGCATCCACGATGCCGATATCGACACGGTAAGACGCGGTGCCGAACAGGTTCCAGCCGAACCCGAACGGGTCGGACGCGAGCGGAATGATGTATTGGCCCTGGATCAGCAGAAACGTGAGGTAGTGCGCGAGGTGATAGCCGATGGCGATGGGAACGAGGGTGAAGGCGAAATTGCGCGCGAGCACGAAAGGACGCGAGCACCCCATCGCGGCAGCGCTCATGACGGCACTGATCCCAAGGTAGACGCCGTAGAACAGAAGCCAGAAAGCAACCAAGCCCACGGTGCGAATGACCATCAATCTGAGATCGCCGAACGCAGAGAGATGCGCGGCCAGCGCGCTTTCCAGATCGTCCCATTCCGGCGTCGTCAGCGCGCCATCGTAAAGGACGCTCGCAAGCACAAGCAGCACGAACGCCGCCATCGAGTTGGAGACCGCGCTGCTGTCGAGAAGGCCGACCGCGAACGGCCGTAGCCCCAACTGCGGGCGAGGCCTGACGCGGACCTCGAGCGGTGCAAAACGCGCGAACGTGTCGAACACGACCGTGAAAACCTCGCCATGCTCCAACCAGGTCTCACAGCCGAACAGGAACATGCCGGTGAAGGTCAGGCTGGAATAGGCGACCGCCAGCAGTGCAAGAAAGCGCGGGACCGCGGGGTTGGGATAGACGAGCTCGACCCATGCAAGCGCGAGAAGGAGAATGACCGCGGGCCAGACACCAAGCGTCGTCGGGTAGCGCAAGTGCAAGGAAAAATCGCCGCGGCCGGCGATGGCCCGCGCGATGCGCTCGGCAAACCGGAATAGCGTTCGCCACGGATTAACGACGATCCACAGGTTACCGATAAAGGCCGAAACATAGGCCACGCCTACCCAGCCGATGACCCATACCATGGTGGGCGCAATGTTCTTGTAGGGGTTCTGGTCGCCGACGAATCCGGCGGCGATGGTGATGAGGAACATGAGCAGCGCAGCGGCCTTGAGAACCGCTCGCGTCGTGCCGCCGGCAATCAGTTGCCCGAACCGAGTGGCTAGCAGATCGACGCGAGCATGGACCTGCGAACGCGAGGCGTCGCGCACGAACAGCCCGACAATAACAAACGTAACCACAACGGCCGCGGCCGCCCCAAACAGATAGAATGAGAGCGGAATGGGAAGGTCGTAGCGTTGGCCGAAGCCGTGCGCGGCCGCCGGAGCCGTGGCCGATGCGACGGCGGCGAGCGCTCCGAACGCCCGCAACGCTGCCGCAGCGGAGCTTTGCGCCGCGGTGCTACGGATAGACCTCGATGGTGACAAGGACGTCCCCGTGCTCGTGTCCGCCGGAGGGGGTTTTGCCGAGATGGGGCTCGACCGTGAACCGTCCGGTCGCGCGGGCGGTGAAGGTCATCTCGGTGATCGCGCCCGGGGCAATCTCTTTCTCGATGTCATAGCCATGCAGATGAATGGTCATGGGCCGGTCGGTGCTCCACTCCAGCTTGACCACGTCATTGCGTTTGACCCGGATCAGCCGCATGTTCTGCGCCACATGAGCGTTCTCGACGCGCAAGGCGAAAGTCACGTCGGCGGCGCTCGCACCTCCCGGCGATAATGCCAGGAGCAGCAGCCCAGCGCTTGCAGACGATGCTGACTGCTTCATTGTCTGCGATCCGCGGGAAGATCTGCGATCCGGTTAAGCATCCAGCCTGTCTCGTACGGTGACGGAAGCAACGCGGGGTCGGTGACGGCAAAGCGCATCAGGCGTCCAAACGCATCGGTCATGCCGCCGACCGGATTCCAGGCAGAGCCCGGCCTGTCCCCGATGCCCAGCGTGAGCCAGCCGTTCCACGGGAAATCCTTGAGCTTCACGGTGCGGACGAACATCGGCGAAGCAAGTCCGGTTATGGCGTCGTAGCCGATGTTCTCGATCCCGGCTGAGAACTCGACGTTGACGTATTCGCGCTTGACGGTATAGCCGACCATCAATGCTCGGCAGCCGCTGGTGAGCAGCGTCACGAGGTCGCGCTCGAGATTGATGCGCTCGGCCAAACCGTTGAAATCGCCGGTCTGGAGGCGCCGCACGGTGGTTTCGGCGGCCGCCTTGAGGGCGGGATCGCTCAAGCTGTCGCCCAAAAGACGCTCGCCGTTAAACCAGCCGGTTCGTACCCAGGGAGGGCCGAGCCGTCCGTTCACCGAGAGCATGTCGGCCGCCATCGTGTTGGCAGCATCGACCTCACTGATCTCGACGTCCCAGTCCGTATCGCGCGTGACCGCGGGGTAATGCTGCGCGAAGCTGCCGCTTGCTTTGATCTTGGGCAGGCGAACGTCAGTCTTTGTCTGGGAAAATCGCGCCTTGGCAGCGGCTGCGAGATCGGAATAATAGAGATAGTCGCCGTGGAACGGCGTCACCGGATAGGGATGCAGGATGAAACCGTTCTCGGGAGTGATCTCACGAACGACGGCGCTCACGATGTCACAGGCCGATATCCCGGAATTCAATAGGGGCGAAGCAGGATTGATGTGCGCGACGATGAACGACCCGAGGGATTCGATTGCGCGAATTTGCTCCGCGGGAGCTCCGGCAAGGCTCAAACCTTCGCCGACATAGGCCTGGATTTCACCTTTGCGCAATTCATTGTCGGCGCGATCGGGGGAGAGCGTCCTGATCTCAATCTCGTGCGGATAGTAAGACGGATAGACCGGCAGCTCGTGTCCGCCGTGCGCCACGGTCACCAGCGCCGCAGCGCCGGCAACAATGACAAATGCAGCCTTGCGTCTCATAGCCGAGCCGTCCAGACGAAGATCGCAGGTCGCGCAGGCGCGAGGCGGCTTCTCATCCGCGCAACGTGCGCATCACCGTCTCATCCGAAAGCGCCTCCTGCGGGGCGCCATGGAAGATAATCTCGCCCCGATCGATCACGTAAATCCGATCCGCGATCGCCGCCGCGCTCGTGAGGTTCGATTCCGCGAGCAGGAGCGCAATTCCGAACCCCTTGATCATCATGACCGCATCGCGGAACCGCCTCACCACCACCGGAGCAAGCCCTTCGAAAGCCTCATCCAGAATCATCAGCGATGGCGCAAGCGCCATGGCCCGGGCGATGGATACCATTTTTTTCTGACCGCCGCTCAGATTGAGTCCCGGCCGGTCGAGGAACTTGCCGACCTCGGGAAATACCGTGAGCGCGCGCGCCTCGGCATCGCCGGCGCCTCCGCCATTTCGGCCGGTGCCGGATAGCCAGCGGCTCATCATCAGGTTTTCCGCCACCGTAAGCTCGGGGAAAATACCGGAGTTCTCCGGTGCGTAGCCAATGCCGCACCGGGCGCGGCGGTGTGGCGGCAAGCGGGTGATGTCGCGACCGCGGAACACGATCTTCCCCGAGCGCACGGGCAGCAGGCCGGTGATGCTTTCGATAATCGTGGTGCGGCCAGCGCCATTGCGTCCAACCAGGGAGACGACCTCGTTCTCCGCAACGGTGAGCGAGACACCGCGCAGGACATGCGCGGGGCCGCGAAACGTATTGATGGCATCGACCTCCAGCAGCACGTTCTTTTCCGTTTTCCAGTTTCAAGCCGAAAGGGGAGCGCCGAGGAGAATGCTGGCGACCTCGTTGTTCGCCCTGATCTCATCGGGAGTCCCGTCGGCGAGAAATCTGCCCTCGTGCATCATCACGATGCGGTCCGAGTAGCGGAACACCACATCCATGTCATGCTCGATGACGACCGCGGTGACGGTGCCCGCGCGCACGACCGAGGAGACGGTATCCATGATCTGGGTCTTGTCGCGCGTGCTCACGCCGCTCGTCGGCTCGTCGAGAAACAGCAGCTTGGGGCGCAGCGCATAGGCTACGGCGACGTCGAGGAGCTTGCGCTCGCCTTGCGCCAACCCGCCCGCCAATACCCGGCTTTTGTCCTGCAGACCGAACTGGCCGAGCACCTCGAAACTTTCCTCGCGAACCTCGCGGTCATGCTCCGCAAGGGATGCCATCTTCACAGCCTTGCCATCGCGCGAGAAGATGGAGAGCGCGACGTTGTCGAACACGGACAGTCCATCGAACAAGTTGACGATCTGAAAGCTGCGGGCGATCCCGGCCTGGATCCGCTCGTAGACGGTGGCGTTGGTGATATCCTTGTCCTCGAGCAGGATGCGTCCGCTGTCGGGGGTGAGTTGCGCGCTGATGAGATTGACGAGCGAGGTCTTGCCGGCGCCGTTCGAGCCCACGAGCGAGAGGAACTCGCCTTTGTTGACGGTGAAGTTCACTCCGTCGCAGGCGCGGGTTTCGCCGAACTGCTTCCGCAGATCGATCGTGCGCAGAAGGATCACGCGAAGCTCTCCTTCCTCTGCAATTTTTTCATTCCCGCGGAAAGAGCGCCCACGATGCCGGTCGGCAAGAGCAGGACCAAAAGGACGAGCACGATGCCGAGGAGGAGCTGCCAGTATTCCGTGCTCGCGACCGCATAGGTCTTGAGATAGGTGAAGACCACCCCCCCGACGATCGGTCCGGTGAAGTTGCGGAAGCCTCCGAGCAGCGCGGTGAACACGATCTCGCCCGAGAACGTCCAATACATCACTTCCGGGGTGGTGAGCCCGTTGAGCGGCACCCACAGGATACCAGCGAGCCCGGTGAAGGTCCCGGAGATCAGGAACGACAGCCACCGGAAGCGGCGAATCCGCACGCCCAGGAAGCGGGCGCGTGTCTCGTTATCGCGGATGGCTTGGAGGGTCTTGCCGAACGGCGAGTGCACGATCACCCACATGATTGCGACCGATACAGCAAAAATCGCGAGCACGTAATAATAATAAGCCTCAATGAAGCGCTGGAATGAGCCGGCGCCGGTGAACGTGATCATCCCGGCGAGAAGCGTAGGTCGCGCAACGCGCAGGCCGTCAGTGCCGCCGGTCACCCAGAAGAAACTGAGCACGAGGCTGTACAGCACCTGCGAGAGCGCCAGCGTGAGAATGCCGAAAAAGATTCGGGTGTGGCGAACGCAGATGTAGCCGAACAAGGCGGATGCGATGGCCGCGATCGGAACCCCAAGCGCAATGTAAAGCTCCATCGAGTGGATCTCGGCATAGCGCAGCAGGAACGCGACCGAGTAGGCGCCGACACCGAAAAAAGCGGAATGGCCGAATGACAGAAGGCCGGTATAGCCAAGAAGGAGATTGAAGCCGAGCGCAGCAATCGCCGCGATCAAGCCGTAGGTGAGCAGCTGCGTCTGATAAAGCCCGATATAAGAGGGCAGCAGCGCGAGTGCGATGAGCACGAGAATGGCCGCGACTGCCAACATGAGCTTCGGCCGGTAGGAGATTTGGGCTACGTCGGCCCTCATCACGCGCTTCCGAACAGCCCGGTGGGCTTGACCAGCAGCACCAGGGCGGCGATCAGATAAAGCACTGCAAGCTCGATCTCGGGAAAGAATTGAATCCCCGCGGTCCGCACGAAGCTCACGATGAGCGCGCCCACGAGCGCTCCCTGCAAGCTGCCCAGTCCGCCGATCACCACGACAACGAAAGCCAGGACAAGCGCGTCGATACCCATTCCCAGCACGGCGGCCTGGCTCGGCACGATGATGGCGCCGCCGAGGCCGGCCATGAAGCATCCGATCGCGAACGCCGAGACGTAAACCAATCCCACATTCAGCCCCAGTGCCGATGCCATGCGCCGGTCCTGCGAGGTCGCGCGCAACAACACGCCGAACCTGGTGCGATAGATCACGAGCCAGAGCGCGAGCGCCGCCAACACCCCGACGCCGATCACGACGAGGTAATAGCCGGGGTAGATCAGGTTGCCGATGTGAATGCTTGGAACAGCGTCCATGATCGGATCGGCCGTGAGCGGCAGCCCGCCCCAGAAGAAGCGCATCCCATCTTCCAGGATCAACAACAGCCCAAACGTGACCAGCAGCTGGTATTCCTCGGCGCGGCGATAGAACGGCCGCAACAGCAGCGGCTCGATGATAGCGCCGATCAACGCGACCACGGCCGCTCCGACGGGGATGAGGAGAGCGGCGAGTGCGACCGGCGCGCCGGCTGCGACCGCGCGCCCGACCAGCCAGGCGGTGACGAAGGCACCCACGGCGTAGAGACTGCCATGCGCCATGTTGACGATGCGCATCACCCCGAAGATGAGGCTCAATCCGGCAGCGATCAGGAAGAGGACGGAAGCATAGAATAATGAATTGAGGATCTGGATGATCAGTATTGCCACTGATGCGGCCCCTTTTCCCTCAACCAATATGGCTCGGGGTCAACACGATTGTCGCGACACGACATGCCGCCGGCGATGGTAGCAGGGGTTCAAGCAAATGCCACCCGCGCCTGCCGGTGGCAGGCGCGGGTGGCAGTGTCGCAATTGGGATAGGCCGGAAAGATCAGCCTACGGCTTTCGGCCAGGTCTTCTTGATCCAATCGGCCGCGGCGGTGGACTCGTTGTGGCCGTGGCCGGGCTTGGGCCAGTTGGCGGGGGCGGTGATATTGCGGATCGGAATGGTGATGACCCGATCGCGATCCCACGTCATGAACGGATATTCCGGGTTGTTCTTGCTGAACCCCGTGACCGCGTCCTTGTAGCCCTGGTGGTTGTCGGGCCTGATGTAGAGATAGCCGGACGGCGTATCCATGCCGAGGCCTTCGAGCTGGCTGATGATCGCCTCATCCTCCGGCCAGCCTCCGGTGAGCTTGTTGGCCCGCTCGATCGCGGCCTTGAGCATATAGAGACTGACGTAGGCGCCTTCCGACTGGAAGTTGGGATACTCGTTCCAGCGCTTGAAGTAGCGCTCGACGAATTGCTTGTTCGCCGGCCAACGATCGCCGCCGGGATAGGTGAAGTAATAGTTGGAGTGAACGCCGGCGAGCACGCCCTCGGGGTGATCCTTGCCGATGGCATGCGGCGCGACACCGAGCGCAAGCGTGGTTGCCACCTTCATCTTGTCGAACAAGCCATAGCGGAGCGCCTGCTTGTAGAACGCGACGTAGTCGCCGCCCCATACCGACGTGAACAGAAGGTCCGGTTCAGACGACAGGATCTTGGTGATGTGCGAAGTGAAGTCGGTTGTGCCGAGCTTGGGCCAGTTCTCCGATACGGCTTGGCTGCCGGGCAGGAGCCGCTCGGCCGCAAGCGTGAAATGCTCGGAAGCGTTGCGCCCGTAGCTGTAGTCCGGATGGATGTGGGCTATCTTGCGAGCATGCGGCCATGCTTGCGCCGCACCGATTGCTGCGGTGACCCCGTCAGCCGACTGGATGTTGGTGATCCGGAACACGTATTTGGGGGTCGGATCGGCCACATCGAACACGAAGTCGGTGCAACCGTCGGTGAAGATCGTAAGCACCCCAAGCTCCTCGGCTACGGGCGCCAATGCCGGCGAGTTGCCGCTCGAAATCACGCCGGTGAAGAGATCGATCTTGCCTTCGAGCTTCATGCGCCGGAACTCTTTGACATTGGCATCGGTGCCGGCAGCTTCGTCGGCGGTGATGGTCTCGATCTTGCGCTTGCCGAGCAGGCCACCGTTTGCGTTGATCTCCTCGGCGGCGAGGATATGACCCTTGTGGGACGGCTCACCAAGCACCGCAGCGGGGCTGGTGAAGAAGGTCATATGCCCGGTCTTGAACGGTGTGTCCGGGATCTTGCCCTTGGGGGCCTCGGTGGCGGCTTTGACCAGAGGTGGTCCGGCGACAAGACCGGCGCCGGCAAGCCCGGTACCCCCGACTGTGACGCCGAGCGCGCCGAGGAAGTTTCGACGATTGACCTCTGCAGGTTTTTCCATGGGTTCATTTCTCCCTTGTGAAGCTCTTTTGCGAGCGGAAATTTGTGCACGTTTCTCGAAGAGAAGAAGCGCTACCCTAGCATAGAATTGCAGCATCCGCGACTTTTCCGTGCGTGGGCCAAAAGGCTCGGAGCCCGCAACGATATTCCCGATTCAGGCCCTGCACAAGCGTTAGGCTTTTGCCTATTTCGCAGGCAGGAAGGCATGGCCCTGCCGCCGATGCTGGCTCGTTCTGCGTAACTGCCGGACTTAAGCCGTCCACCCATCCCTTTGTCGAAAGCAAGGTTTTTTCGATGGACACGCGGTTCAGGCGCGCGCCGGTTACATCGCGGATGATGACCGCTTTCAGTACTACCCCTCACCCCTTGGCACGCCGCTTGCGATTCCATCGCTGCGAACGGACTCCCCTCCGTTTGCGGCGTCAACAGAAGGACATCGCGATGCATGCACTCATTGGCGCGGTCGCGGAGCGACCGTTCGCCCGCCGTTGGCTTGTCACCACGGCGGCGCTCGCACTTGGACTAACCCTCGGGTTTGGCGCGGCCTCCCAAGCCGCGGCCCAGGATACCATCAAGGTCGGAATTCTCCATTCGCTCTCCGGCACCATGGCGATCAGCGAGACGACGCTCAAGGACGTCATGCTCATGCTGATCGACGAGCAGAACAAGAAAGGCGGCGTGCTCGGCAAGAAGCTCGAGCCCGTGGTGGTCGATCCTGCGTCCAACTGGCCGCTGTTCGCGGAGAAGGCGCGCGAGCTCATCACCAAGGACAAGGTTGCGGTGGTGTTCGGATGCTGGACATCGGTCTCGCGCAAGTCGGTGCTGCCGGTTTTCAAGGAGCTCGACAGCATCCTGTTCTACCCGGTGCAATACGAGGGCGAAGAAAGCGAGCGCAACGTCTTCTATACCGGCGCCGCGCCGAACCAGCAGGCGATCCCGGCGGTCGATTACCTGATGTCGAAGGACGGGGGCGAAGCGAAGCGCTGGGTGCTCGCCGGCACCGATTACGTCTATCCGCGCACCACCAACAAGATCCTGGAAGCCTACCTGAAGCAGAAGGGCGTGGCGGATGCGGACATCATGATCAACTATACGCCGTTCGGCCATTCCGATTGGCAAACGATCGTATCGGACATCAAGAAATTCGGCTCGGCGGGCAAGAAGACCGCAGTGGTCTCGACCATTAACGGCGATGCCAACGTGCCTTTCTACAAGGAGCTCGGCAATCAGGGCATCAAGGCAACCGACATTCCCGTGGTGGCGTTCTCCGTCGGCGAGGAAGAGCTGGCGGGCATCGACACCAAGCCGCTGGTCGGGCACCTCGCGGCCTGGAATTATTTCGAGTCCATCAAGACGCCGATCAACGGGAAGTTCATCGCCGACTGGAAGGCGTTCATGAAGAACCCGAAGAAGGTCACGAACGATCCGATGGAAGCCCACGTGATCGGGTTCGCCATGTGGGTCAAGGCGGTGGAGAAGGTGAAATCCACCGATCCCGACAAGGTCATCGACGCGCTTCCCGGGATCGAGGCTCCTAATCTCACCGGCGGCATGTCCAAGATGCTCCCCAACCACCACATCACCAAGCCGGTTTTCATCGGCGAGGTGCGCGGAGACGGACAATTCGACGTGGTGTGGAAGACGCCGGGTCTCGTTCCCGGAGAGGCCTGGTCGCGATATCTGCCGGGGTCGAAGGACCTGGTGGCGGACTGGGTGACGCTGAAATGCGGCAACTACAACAAGGTCACGAAAAAATGCGGTGGCGCATAGCCGCATTCCCTGCATAATCTCACCGGAGGGCGGCTCGATTGCGGAAGATTGAGCCGCCCTTCTTGCAAATGCCACAGCGCAAAGAATGCGTCTGCTCGGAAATCGTTTCCTTGTGCCTCTGCTCGCGGTCGTGTTGCTCGCAGCCGCGGGAGACTACGCGCGCGCCGACCGCTACACGGACGCACTCCTTCACTTTACGGCCGACAGTTTCGACGAGACCATCGAGGGCATCAATGCCGTGGCCGGCAGCGGCAATCCGCTCGCTGCCACCTTGGTTGCCGCACTGCAGGACGGCCGTCTGCTTTTCAGCGCAGAAACGAAGGGCGTTTTTATTCGCGATCAGCTCGACCAGCTCATCGACGCCAGAACCGGTCAACCCGCAACCGGCGCTCCGCCCGCCGATCTCACGCCGGTACGGCTGAACAACCGTTTGCGCCGCATTATCGAGGCAGCGCTCGGCAGCTTGACCTTGATGGCGCCGGATCCGGCAAAACGCCTGGAAGCGGCACAAGCCGTATTCCGATCCAAGGACGCGAATGCGCTGCCCGCCCTCGAGCAGGCGCTTGCCAATGAATCTGATGCGCAGGTGAAAAGGGCGCTCACCGAGGCACGCGCCGCGGTCATTCTTTATCTGGACAATGCGCCCGAGCAGGACAAGCTCGATGCCATTGCCGTGATTCGCGAGCGGGGCGACCAGGACGCGCTTGCGCTGCTCGGCGGGCTCCCGGCCTCGGCCTCGCCCGCGGTGAGCAAGACGGCGAGCGAAGCAATCGCGTCCATCCAGAACGGCCTCGCCATCTGGACCGCGCTGCAGAACGCCTGGTACGGGCTGTCGCTCGGCTCCGTGCTCCTCCTCGCGGCCATCGGTCTTGCCATCACCTTCGGGGTGATGGGCGTCATCAACATGGCGCATGGCGAAATGGTCATGCTTGGCGCCTATACCACCTTCGTCGTCCAGGAGGTGATCCGGGCAAACAATCCCGCATTGTTCGACTATTCGCTCGCGTTCGCGCTGCCGCTGGCTTTTGCGGTCGCCGGGACTGTCGGTATCCTGATCGAGCGCGGCATCATCCGTTTCCTCTACGGTCGTCCGCTGGAAACGCTGCTCGCGACTTGGGGGCTGTCGCTGATTCTGCAGCAGGCGGTGCGCACCGCCTTCGGCCCGACCAACAAGGATGTTGGCACGCCGTCGTGGATGAGCGGCGCATTCGATCTCGGTCACCTGACCATCACCTATAACCGGCTGTGGATCATCGTGTTCACGCTTCTCGTGTTCTTGGGCCTGCTTGCGCTGCTGCGCTTCACCCGCTTCGGCCTCGAAATGCGCGCCGTGACCCAGAACCGGGCGATGGCGGCCTCGATGGGAATAAAGACCAGCCGGATTGATGCGCTCACATTCGGGCTCGGGTCGGGCATCGCCGGGCTTGCCGGGGTCGCGCTCTCGCAGATCGACAATGTCAGCCCCAACCTCGGCCAGGGTTACATCATCGATTCGTTCATGGTCGTCGTGTTCGGCGGGGTTGGAAATCTCTGGGGAACGCTTGTGGGGGCGTTCACGCTCGGCATTGCCAACAAGTTCCTGGAGCCCTATGCCGGCGCCGTGCTGGGCAAGATCGCGATCCTGGTGCTGATCATATTGTTCATTCAGAAGCGGCCGCGAGGCCTGTTCGCCTTGAAGGGCCGAGCGGTCGAGGCATGATGCCGGGGCTCGTTGCGCGCGCGCTCGATCGCGGCGCGATTGCTTTTCTAGCCGTGCTGGCGGGCATCGGACTGCTCGTGCCGGCTCTCAATCTGCTGGTTGCGCCCACCTCCCCGCTTTATCTGTCATCCTACTTCGTTGCACTGTTTGGGAAATATCTGTGCTACGCGCTGTTGGCGCTCGCGATCGACCTGATCTGGGGATTTTGCGGCATTCTCTCGCTCGGCCACGGCGCTTTCTTCGCGCTTGGCGGATACGCCATGGGCATGTACCTGATGCGTCAGATCGGAACCCGCGGGGTCTATGCCCATCCGATATTGCCCGATTTCATGGTGTTCCTGAATTGGCCCGAGTTGCCGGTCTACTGGTACGGTTTCCAGCACTTCGCTTACGCTGCCTTCATGGTGCTGCTCGCGCCGGGCCTGCTTGCGTTCGTATTCGGCTGGTTCGCATTTCGCAGCCGTGTCACCGGGGTCTACCTTTCCATCATCACCCAGGCGCTCACGTTCGCGCTGATGCTCGGCTTCTTCCGCAACGATTTCGGATTTGGCGGCAATAACGGGCTCACGGACTTCAAGGATATTCTCGGCTTCAATGTGCAGGCGGCAGGCACGCGCGCGGCGCTGTTCATGGCATCGGTGCTCGCGCTCATCCTCGGCTTTGTGATCTGCCGGGTGATCGTGAGCTCGAAGCTCGGCAAGGTTCTGATCGCCATTCGGGACGCCGAAGCGCGCACACGCTTTCTCGGCTACCGGGTCGAAGCCTACAAGCTGGTCGTGTTCACTTTATCGGCCTGCATGGCGGGAGTCGCAGGGGCGCTCTATGTTCCGCAGGTTGGCATCATCAATCCCAGCGAATTCTCTCCTGCGAGCTCCATCGAGGCGGTGATCTGGGTGGCGGTAGGCGGGCGCGGCACGCTGACCGGAGCGGTCCTGGGAGCCGTGCTGGTGAACTACGGCAAGACGTCTTTCACCAGCGGAATGCTCGCGCCCTATTGGCTGTTCGTGCTCGGCGGCCTGTTCGTCGCGGTGACACTGCTGCTGCCGCGCGGCATCGTCGGAACGCTCCAGCACTGGCGGAGAGAGATGCGGGACGGAACGCGCGCCACGATTGCGGACGATCGCGAAGCCATCGGAGCACCCGCCGTGCGGCCCGCGGAGTGAGCATGGACCCGCGCACCACCACCGCTCTTCTCTATCTCAGCGGCGTGACGGTCTCTTTCGACGGCTTTCGCGCGCTCAACAACCTCTCCTTCACCATTGACCCCGGGGAGATGCGCGCGGTGATCGGGCCGAACGGCGCCGGGAAGACCACCATGATGGACGTGGTGACGGGCAAGACCCGGGCCGATGCCGGCGAAGTCTATTTCGATGGATCGTATGACCTCTCGCGTCTCGACGAGACCGAGATCGCGCTGCTCGGAATCGGGCGCAAATTCCAGAAGCCCACCGTCTTCGACATGCACACCGTGGAGGACAATATCGGTCTGGCGCTCAAGGCGGACCGGCGCGCGCGAAAGACCCTGTTCTGGCAGGAGAGCGCAGAGGAAGGAGAGCGGATCGCGGCCATCCTCGACATCATTCGCCTCACTCCGCTGCGGCAGCGCAAGGCCGGGCTTCTCTCCCACGGGCAGAAACAGTGGCTCGAGATCGGCATGCTGCTTGCGCAGGAGCCGAAGCTCCTGCTGGTCGACGAGCCGGTGGCGGGCATGACCGATGTGGAAACACAACAGACGGTGCAGCTGCTGAGAGAGATCAATCGCGACCGCACCGTCATTGTGGTCGAGCACGACATGGCTTTCGTGCGGGAGCTCGACGTCAAGGTCACGTGCCTGCACGAGGGATCGGTGCTGGCCGAAGGCACGATCGATCAGGTCTCGCAGAATCAACGCGTGGTCGAAGTGTATCTGGGACGGTAGCCCGGATGAGGGAAGCGACATCCGTGCGGAGCCTGCGCATATCGCTACGCTGATGCGGACTATGAGGGAATGGTCATGCTGCAGGTGAATGCCATCGATCTGCACTATGGCGCCGCGCAGGCGCTGCGGGGGGTTTCGCTCGAGGCGAAACCGGGCAAGGTGACGTGTGTGCTGGGGCGCAACGGCGTCGGCAAGACGAGTCTGCTCGATGCGCTTGCAGGACAGCATTCCGTCAGCAAGGGCACCATCGCCCTTGATGGAGCCGATATTACCCGGCTGAGCGCCAGCGAGCGGGCACGCCGCGGCGTCGCCTATGTACCCCAGGGCCGCGAGATATTTCCGCTGCTCACCGTCGAAGAGAACCTCAAGACCGGATTTGCTCCGCTAAAGCGCGAGGAGCGCAGCATCCCGCCCGATGTGTTCTCCCTGTTTCCCGTGCTCAATGGGATGTTGCGTCGACGCGGGGGCGATCTCTCCGGCGGGCAGCAGCAGCAGCTTGCCATCGGCAGGGCGCTGGTCATGCGACCGCGGCTCCTGCTGCTCGACGAGCCGACCGAGGGGATTCAGCCTTCCATCATCAAGGATATCGGCCGGGCGATCGCGTATCTGCGCAATCTCGGGCAGATCGCGGTGGTGCTGGTCGAGCAGTACCTCGACTTTGCCCGCGAGCTCGGCGACTTTTTCGCCGTGATGGACCGGGGGACGATCGTCTATTCCTGCACCCGCGACAGCATGGACGAAACAGCGCTCAAGCGTGCCATGGCGATCTAAGATCTGGGGTATGAGCACCGCGTCTCTTCCAGAAAATGAGGTCTTTGCGGCGAACCGTGCAGTCGGATGCATCGCGCTCACGGTAGGGGCCAACAACGGCGTGACACGCCGCTCCCGCATCCGCGAGGAAGGCCCGCTGCGCGTGCGATGCCCCGGCCAGCCATCGGCCGAGCTGGAGGCTGTGATTCTGAATACTGCCGGCGGCGTGGCAGGCGGCGACCGCTTTGACGTCGACATTTCGGTTGCGTCGCAAGCCCGTCTCGTCGTTACCACCGCCGCGGCGGAAAAAGTCTACCGGGCGCTCGACAGCGACGCAGTCATTACCATCGACTTGAAGGTCGGTGCAGGTGCCGCGCTGGCGTGGCTGCCGCAAGAGACTATTCTGTTCGATGGCGCGCGCCTGGCGCGCACAATTCGCGTCGATCTCGACCGGGACGCGCGCCTCGTTGCCTGCGAGGCCATCATCTTCGGCCGCTCGGGCATGCGGGAGACGGTCCGGCACGGTCGCCTGCTCGATCGCTGGCGGATCTATCGCGAGGGACGGATCGTGCATGCCGAAGCTGCGCGATTTGAAGACGACATTGCCGCAACACTGGCCGCCGCCGCGGTCGCCAACGGGGGCAGCGCGTTCGCCACCGTGCTGATCGTACCTGCTGACGAATCGGTACTGGGCGCAGTGCGTGGGCTGCGGGTTGCCGGCGAGGTCGCGGCCTCGGCCTGGAAGGAGTTGCTGGCGGTCCGGCTGTGCGCAGCGAACGGGGCGGCGCTCCGACGCGATCTTGTTGCAGTATTGAACGCGGTCCGCGGCGGAGCACTGCCGCGGCTATGGCTCAATTGAGTGCAGGAAGACGATGAATCTGACCCCGCGCGAGAAAGACAAGCTGCTCGTTTCCATGGCCGCCATGGTGGCGCGTCGCCGCCTCGATCGCGGCGTCAAGCTCAATCATCCCGAGAGCGTTGCACTGATCACGGATTTCATTATCGAAGGAGCAAGAGACGGGAAGACAGTGGCCGAGCTGATGGAGACCGGAGCCCACGTCCTCGCCCGCAACCAGGTCATGGAGGGAATTCCGGAGATGATTCACGAGATCCAGGTCGAGGCGACATTTCCCGATGGGACCAAGCTGGTGACGGTGCACGAGCCAATCCGGTGAAGGACGCAAGACATGATTCCGGGAGAGAAGCTCATCAGGGACGGCGAGATCGAGCTCAACAGCGGACGCAAGACGGTGACGCTGACCGTCACCAATACGGGAGACCGGCCCATCCAGGTCGGCTCCCACTATCATTTCTTCGAGACCAACCCCGCGCTGAAATTCGAGCGCAGGAAAGCGCGCGGCATGCGGCTTGATATCCCGGCGGGTACCGCCGTGCGGTTCGAGCCCGGGCAGACGCGCGACGTGACCCTGGTCGCGGTCGCCGGCAAGCGGACGATCTACGGCTTTCGCCAAGCCATCATGGGCAAGCTTTGATGGAGCAGCCCCGGGCATTCCGGGCGAGGCAGAGCCGGTATTTCTCGGCCAGTCTCGACGGGGAGCCGCCAAATAAGCAGCGGGCAAGCCGAAGCTTGCCCGCCGAGCTCAAAGGTCCGCTGTGGAAAACAAGAAGCCTTCATGAACTTGGCCGCGTCGACTGTTCGCACAATCAGCTCGGACCGAGCGTCTCGAGGCAGCCACCTGTTACCGACGTGAACGCTACGAGCTGATGTGATCCTAACTCGGCTCGCGCATAATGCAATCGGAGCGCGCTCGCAGAGCCTGTGGAAAACGGGGAATAGCATGAGCAAAATATCACGTACCGTCTACGCGGACATGTTTGGTCCGACCACAGGCGATCGGGTGAGGCTCGCCGATACCGATCTCATCATCGAGGTCGAGAAGGATTATTGCAGCTACGGCGAGGAGGTGAAATTCGGCGGCGGCAAGGTGATCCGCGACGGCATGGGCCAAAGCCAGATCAGCAACAAGCAGGGAGCGGTCGATACCGTCATCACCAACGCCTTGATCCTCGACCACTGGGGCGTGGTCAAAGCCGATGTGGGGCTCAGGGGAGATCGCATCGCAGGGATTGGCAAGGCCGGCAATCCCGACATCCAGCCGGATGTCACCATCGTCATCGGGCCGGGCACCGAGGTCATCGCGGCGGAGGGAAAGATCCTCACCGCCGGCGGCTTCGACACGCATATCCATTACATCTGCCCGCAGCAGGTGCAGGAGGCGCTGATGTCGGGGATCACCTCGATGCTCGGCGGCGGCACGGGGCCGGCGCACGGCACCTTCGCCACCACCTGCACCCCGGGACCCTGGCACATCGGGCGCATGATCCAGGCCGCGGATGGATTGCCGATGAACCTCGGCTTCGCCGGCAAGGGCAATGCGTCTCGCCCGGCTGCGCTCGAGGAGATGATCAAAACCGGCGCCTGCTCGCTCAAGCTGCACGAGGACTGGGGGACCACGCCGGCTGCGATCGACTGCTGTCTCTCGGTCGCGGACGACTACGACGTGCAGGTGATGATCCACTCCGACACGCTCAACGAATCCGGCTTCGTCGAGGACACCATCGCCGCGTTCAAAGGCCGCACCATTCATGCCTTCCACACCGAAGGCGCCGGCGGCGGCCATGCGCCCGACATCATCAAGGTGGCGGGCCTCAAGAACGTGCTGCCGTCCTCGACCAACCCGACGCGGCCGTTCACCAGGAACACCATCGACGAGCATCTCGACATGCTCATGGTGTGCCATCATCTCGACCCCTCGATTGCCGAGGACCTGGCGTTTGCCGAGAGCCGGATCAGGAAGGAGACCATCGCCGCAGAAGACATCCTGCACGATATCGGCGCGCTCTCGATGATGTCGTCGGACAGCCAGGCCATGGGCCGGCTGGGCGAGGTGATCATCCGCACCTGGCAAACCGCGGACAAGATGAAGAAGCAGCGCGGGCGGCTTGCGCAGGAGAAGGGCGACAACGACAATGTGCGCGCCAAGCGCTACATCGCCAAATACACGATCAATCCGGCAATCGCGCACGGCGTCTCCAAGCACATCGGCTCGGTGGAAAAGGGCAAGCTTGCCGACCTCGTGCTCTGGTCACCGGCTTTCTTCGGGGTGAAGCCCGACTGCATCATCAAGGGGGGCAGCATCATCGCCGCGCAGATGGGCGACCCCAATGCATCCATCCCCACGCCCCAGCCAGTGCATTACCGCCCCATGTTCGCGGCCTTCGGCAAGGCGCTCACCGCATCCTCGGTAGTATTCACCTCCAAGGCGGCGCTGCGGGGCGGGCTGCGGGCAAAGCTCGGCATCGAGAAGAAGCTGGTCGCGGTCGAGAATACCCGCGGCGGGATCTCGAAGAAGAGCATGGTGCATAACAGCGCCACACCACATATAGAAGTCGATGCGGAGACCTACGAGGTGCGGGCGGACGGTGAGCTCCTGACCTGCGCCCCTGCCGAGGTGCTGCCGATGGCCCAGCGCTACTTTTTGTTCTAGAGTTCTGCAATGTCCGACCCACAAACCAAAACGCGCCGCAACGACCTGTATGAAACCGACTTCTACGTCTGGACGCAGGAGCAGGCGCAACTGCTGCGGGAGCGCCGCTTTGACGATCTCGATTTGGACAATCTGGTCGATGAGGTACAAAGCGTGGGATCGTCTGAAAAGCGGGAAATCCGAAACCGCCTCGTTGTTCTCATTGCACATTTGCTGAAATGGAGATTTCAACCTGGAGGACGAGGCTCAAGCTGGACTGAAACGATCTTTGAGCAACGCCAGCAGATTACGGACATCATCACGGGCAGTCCGAGCTTGCGGAAATATCAGCAAGACCAGATCAGTGCGGTCTACCGAGCAGCTCGCTTGCTGGCCGCAAAAGAGACAGGGATTGCCTTCGGCACATTCCCCCCGGATAGTCCCTTTGGTCCAAACGAGGTCCTGGACTTCGAGTTCTTTCCCGAGGACCGTCAGTTTGAGTAAGCCGCTGCCGCGCGCCTCATCGGTTTGCCGCGCGGAGAAGCTTGACCAATCGCGCATCGTCGACCGCGTGGTGCTCGATGCCGACGAGCGCCAGCGCTGCCGGGTGGAAGAGATGCGCGGCCTTGGCGCGCATCTCACGCCGATCGAGGCGCCGTTCGACCCCGAGCCCGGCGCCTACGCGCACCAGCATGCGCACGGTCCTCATCGCCATGGCGCGTGAGCGGCCGCAACGGCGCGACTGCGCGATCACGGCAGAAGCGCTCACGCCCGGCGCGCTCTATCGGCTGTTGACGTGGCTCTCGCCTGCGTATCCCATCGGCGCTTTCTCCTATTCCAGCGGCATCGAGTGGTCGGTCGAAGCCGGGGACATCAGCGATGCAGCTACGCTGCGCTCCTGGCTCACGGTGATGCTCGCGGAAGGCGGCGGGTACTGCGATGCGGTGCTCTTCGCCCATGCTCATCGCGCAGCCGCCGACATGGAAGAGAGCGCGCTGGTCAGCGCTAGCGAGCTCGCCCTCGCCTTGGCACCATCGAAAGAGCGCCATCTCGAGACCACGGCGCAGGGCCGCGCGTTTCTCGACATCACCCGCGCGGCCTGGCCCTGCATGGCGCTCGATCGCCTCGACTCGGTTGCCAACGGCCTTGTTGCCCTTCCCGTTGCGGTCGCCACCGCATGCGCAGGTCACGGCATCGCGCTTGCACCGGCGGCCCAGTGCTATCTGCACGCGCTCGCGGCAAACCTGGTCTCGGCGGGGGTTCGTCTCATCCCGCTCGGTCAATCCGATGGCCAGCGCGTGCTCGCGGCGCTGGAGCCCGTCGCGACGGCCACCGCCGCGCGCGCGCTGACCACGCCGCTCGATGAGGTCGCAAGCACGGCCATCCGCGCCGACCTTGCCAGCATGCATCACGAGACCCAGTACACCCGGTTGTTTCGATCATGACCCATCCGCATGGTCCTCTGCGCGTCGGCATCGGCGGCCCGGTTGGATCGGGCAAGACTGCGCTCATGGATCTGTTGTGCAAGCAGCTGCGCGAGCGCTACGACATCGCGGCGATCACCAACGACATCTACACCAAATGGGACGCCGAATATCTGGTGCGCTCGGGTGCGCTGGCACCCGAACGCATCGCGGGAGTGGAGACGGGCGGCTGCCCGCATACCGCCATTCGCGAGGACGCATCCATCAACCTCGCCGCCGTAGCGCAGATGCAGAGGAAGTTTCCGGCGCTGGATCTCGTGCTGATCGAATCGGGCGGCGACAATCTCGCCGCAACGTTCTCGCCGGAGCTCGCGGATCTCACCATCTACGTCATCGATGTCGCAGCCGGCGACAAGATTCCCTCCAAGGGCGGCCCGGGGATCACGCGTTCCGACCTTCTGGTCATCAACAAGGTCGATCTCGCCCCCCATGTCGGCGCCTCCCTCGAGGTGATGGAGCGGGACGCGAGGCGCATGCGCGGGACCAAGCCTTTCGTGTTCACCAACTTGCGCATCGGCGATGGTGTCCCCGCCATCGCGCGTTTCATCGAGGAGAAAGGCGGTTTGGGAAGGGAGTGAATTTATCAGACGCCTCGGTAATAGATTGCGGCGTGAACACTTTTTACGGTATTGTGATCAGCTCCCAATATTTTTGGAAGAAGCGTTATCTCGACGGTGATCCTGGAAAATCCTTGTTGTGCAAGCACCAACGTTCCGAAAATCGCAAATCTTATCATTAATTTGTGCTCACCGCTCCCAAGCGGAGATGGATTCTTTGGTGGTTCTCGCGGTGGCAGTGGGTCTATATTAAATCCGGAACTACGAAGTGTGGTCTCCGCATCGGCAAAAGACGTTCCAACGGGAACATATTTTTTGACTATCGAAGACACGTCATTGCCAGCGGACTTAAAGTCTCCTGTGTGTCGTAGATCTTGGTAGGCACGTTCCAGCTCAAGCCGTAGCCGCGCCCCGCGTTCCTGAAAATCCAAAGCGTTAATCTGATTGCGCTGGTGCACGGCGTCGGCGTGAGCGGCTATGAGCAACGACACGCAAATAACAGCGAACTTCATTGTCGCACGCATCCGAGAACCCTCGCAGTCGCGCCCATACAAGAACCGACCAAATTCGAGCTGTCAATCAACATGAAAACCGCGAAGGTGCTTGACCTAGACGTGCCTTGGAAGCTCCAGCAACTCGCCGACCAGGTAATCGAGTAGATTTTTTTTGCTGCACTGCATGAGTCTGGTTGTGTGCCGTGGCACTCGGCGTCTTTCGCTGCGGCGCAGGAAATGACCAGTGATTCATGACCCAACGACCCGATCACCACTCCCAGCCGCAAAGCAGGGGCTCGTCCCTCTGCGTCGGCAGGAGCGGTTCCAGGCACAGCCGAAGGGCTGCGATATTGCCGGCCATGGCCAGCTCGACGGCCTTGTTGAGGGGCGCCTCCGCGGTTTGCTCGAGCATCTGCTGCAGTCGAATGGATGCCTTATCTCGCGATCCTCGCGGTCGGCCCGCCGGGTTACCGCTTTGGCCTTTTTGGAACGGCACGCATTGTCCTCCTTTTGCGAAGCAGACGGACGATTGGCCAAACAAAAATGGCCAAACAAAAGGCCCGGCGCGGGAGACCGGGCCGGGCTTCTCGGACACTTTCCTGAGATTACAGCTTTATAGGCTGATTTTGTTACGGTGTCCACGCACTGCAAGTTGCAGATAGGGAGCGAAATTTGTGTCGGGAGCACACGAGTTGTCCGGTTTTCTGCCTCTTGCAGCATTCGTAGGGTGGGCAAAGGCGCGCGCGCAGACAAGTCTACGCAGTCTGCGCAAGCTTGACTGCGCCGCGCCGTGCCCACGCGTGGGCACGGCGCCGGCGCAAGCGCCGGCTCCTTTGCCCACCCTACTTGCAGCGATTTAGAAAGAAGCCGAGAGCAATAAGCAAAAAGTCGATGTTACGGGACTCGTGTATGGTTGGTTATCCTCCAGAATTGCGAAGATGACGATCGCGAGAAAGAATTTTCCAGCGCATTCTAACATTCGATCGAACAACCAACAGCTAGCGTCCGCTCGGTACTGATACTCGCCCGTTCGTCCCACGAACGAGTAGCTTGGTCGCTTGACGCTGTCCTATTCTCCTCATTCCGTAATCTTTGTCCTAATTTTCCGTTGGCGGCTTTCATCCGAGTGGCGAGGTCCTCGTGCCTACCTTGTCGGTGGTCTCGAGCGGGACCCGGCAGCCATTCAAAAACAGGCTGAGCATATTGAACCAGCCGATCATCAGCACGATTTTGCGAGAGATCGTCTCACCGTACCTGCCCAGAAGTTCGCGTAAGGTCTCGTCGCGCAATGTTCCGTTCTTTGACAACTCGTCGGTCGCTTTGCACACGAGAACATACTCCGGATTAATTCCGGATACCGGACCGTCACTGGCGGCGGCGTCGATCTCCGCGGGAGACAGGCCCGCGTTCTTAGCCATCCGCACGTTGGCCTGCGCCTCGTAAGGCGCGTTCAACACCTTTGCCGCACGCAGGATAATCATCTCGCGTGTCCTGGGATCAATACCTTTCGCCTGGAACATGGCTTTGACTATGCCGATAGTCGCCTCGAACAGGTCCTCAGTTCCAGCGAACATCTTCAGGACGTTCAGGGTCTTTTCCGGATCATAGGATTTGCCGATCATCTGCTGGACGGTTTGTTCCGAGGGCAATGGGACCGCGACGGTAGAGGTATAGGCGGTGGGATAAGCCATGGTGTTCTCCTGGTGTGAAGCCTGATGCAGGAATTTCGCAATCGCGTATGGAACAAGGTTGCGCCAAATTAGTTCCGACAGCGCCTTTCGGAGGCAGCCTTACAAGAAGCCTCCCTCACATCGACTTCATCGCACCGATTGTTCGAGCAATTCGACAAGTTTGTATATTGCTATCCTCAGCGACCTGTTCGGCAAAGCCAGCGCCGTTACTATCGCAATCGCCGCTCTTATCATCAATCTCATCGCCGTCCAATACCATGTGTTGGAAGCGCGCGCCTCCTCTGCCCTATTTCTCAGCGTGATTGGCTCGATGTTCACAATGGGAGTTTTCATCGCCCTGACACAATAAACGATTCAGCGGAAGGAGACTTGCCGTGACCCAAGTGGAAGCCGCCGACGGCATCTACAACCTGCTGCACATGCAGATACGCATCGACTGGGACAAGCAAGGTTACGAGGGCGTTTTGGAAAGCACCATCAAGAAGTACAACGCCACCGTCCGTTCACGTGGGAGGAATCCGTCGAGAAGTTCGACAGGCTCGTCGCCGGTCGCGTCGACGAAGGAGTGTGCCGGGAGATCAAGGATGCGGTGCGTTCGCTGGAAAACATCCAGGTCAGAGATCTGATGAAACTGCTCGGCTTCGCCAAGGCAGGCAAGCGGACCGATCTATGAGGGAAAGAGTGCGAGTGATTCCAAGGTCCAACTTCCGCTATTGGCTTTAGGTGGGCGCTCGACGATCTTTTTTGCAACGCGGGAGGCGGGTTGTGGCACAGAGCGTAAGTGCCGCCACGCTATGTTTGCGCAGGTCTCGAATGAACTGCGGACATGTCATGCCCGCCAAAAATTCAGCCTGGCCTGACGCGATCTGCGCAGCAATTTCTGTCAGCTGCGCGGCAGTCCGATCTCGATGTTCAAATAGGAATCGACCTCCGCGTGCTGCGCGGGGTAGAGCACGATCGTGGAAGTTTTTTCCTCGATGATGGCGGGGCCTTCGATGCGCATCCCGGGCGGCAGGTCCGTGCGCCGCCATACCGGCACGTCGCAGGCCTGGGTCGCATTGAAATATGCTCGCCTGATATTGTGCGGGATTGCAACGGCGCCTTTGGAAGCTTCCGAGGTCTTGAGCCGAGGCTTTGGAATCGGAGCGATTGCGGTCACCTGGAAGTTGACGATCTCGACCCCTTCCGCTTGCGCCATATGGCCGTAGCGCCTGGCATGCGCCGCATGGAAGCGACTGATGAGGTCGGGCAAGTCTCGCGGCCCAGACAAGCTTCGGACCTCGACCGGCACTTCATAGGATTGACCGCGGTAGCGCATGCCGGCCTGGCGACGGGTCCATAAGCGCTCCCGCGGGAAATTCTCTTGCATCAGCTCTACCAGCGCTTGCCTTTCCAGATCGACAAAGACGGCATCGAGCTGGGCAGGGCCAGCTTCATCCAACGGCAAGATGTGGGTGAGCGTTTTGTGCTGCTGCACGTCGGTCACCAGCATTCCATAGGCGCTGAAGGTGCCGGGGTCGCGCGGTATGAGAATGCGCGCAATCCCGAGCTCGGCCGCGATGATGCCGCCGATGGCGGGACCCATGCCGCCGAACGGCAGCAGGGTGAACTCCCGCGGGTCATGGCCGCGCTCGACGGTAATGGTGCGCATCGCAACCATCACATTGGTGGCAAGGACGCGCAGCACGCCCCACGCCGCCTCGATCTCCGACATCCCGAGGGGACGCGCGATGCGCGTCACGACGGCTTCGCGCGCCTTGGCGCTCGCAATGGGCATGTCGCCATCGAGAAGCGCGGCGGGATTGAGATGCCCCAGCAGCACCAGCGCATCGGTCAGCGTCGGCTCCGTCCCGCCAAGGCCGTAGCAGGCCGGTCCGGGCGCGGCTCCGGCGCTCTGCGGTCCGACCTTGAGCACGCCGCCAAGCTCCACAGAGGCAATGCTGCCGCCGCCCGCGCCGACGGTCTCGATATCGACGGCATGGGTGCGCAGGGGATGGCGCGCAATCCTCAGCTCCGACTTGAACAGCGGCGGGCCCGGAAGCACCGCCATGTCGGAGCTCGTTCCGCCCGCGTCGAAGCTGATGAGCTTTTCTATCCCCTTGGCGTCGCCGAGATGGCGCGCACCGATCACCCCCGCTACCGGCCCTGACATCACCGTCTGGATCGGGGTGCCCGCCAGCATTCGCGCGCTCGCCGCGCCCCCATCGGATTTCATCATCAGCGCACGGCAGCGAGGGAAACGCTTGCGCGCAAGCTCATCCAAGGTGCTCAGGTAACGCGAGACGGGCGGGCCGATATAGGCGTTGGCCACGGTCGAAGCCGTGCGCTCGTATTCCCGCCATTCCGGGTTCACCTCGTGCGACAACGATATGTAGAGGTCGGGGGCGATGGCGCGGATGATCTCCGCCGCCGCTTGCTCATGCGCCGGGTTGGCATAAGCGAACAGGAAACAGACGGCGATTGCTTCAACTCCCTCGGCCACCAGCTTTGCCGCGGCACGGCTTACGTCTTCCGCCGCCAGGGGCTCGATCACCTCGCCGCGTGAACCCAACCGCTCCCGTATCTCGAGAATGCGGTCGCGCGTGAGCAGCATTTTCGGGGCTGGCGCGAAGATGTTGAACACATCCTCCCCGCGCCACTGGCGGCCGATCTCATATACATCGCGGAAGCCTCGCGTGGTCAGCAGCCCTACCCGGGCTCCCTTGCCCTCGAGCATGGTGTTGAGCGCAGCGGTCGAGCCGTGCAGGATCAGCGCGACAGCCTCATTGCCAAAGTCGCGGGCCAGGTCCGCTGTGATCTGCTCCATCACCCCGGCCGGGTGCGTCGGATGGGAGAGATATTTGCGAATGGCGACGATCTCGCCGCTATCCTCGTCGAAGGCGTTGACATCAGTGAAGGTCCCGCCGACGTCGATGCCGACGCGCAGATTCATGCGAGCGTCTTTTCCGCGCGCAGTCGCGCGGTCGCCTCGGCGTCTACGGCAAGCTCGGATGTGATCACCACGCCGTAGTCCTCCCGCGCACGCTCAAGGGACACGTAGTCGCGCGCGACATCGACGCGCACGCGCTCAGGGTCGCGTTCATAGGGGCTGCCCCACCCGCCGCCGCCCGCGAATTCCACGGACAAGAGATCGCCTTGCTGCAGGCGCAGCCCTGCGACTTTGGACGTGAGCGGCCGCTCCGGCGGGCCGCCCGGATTGAGCACGGCTTTGGACGCGCGCGCGGGCTTGGCAGCAAAGATTCCGGGGGAGGAGAACTTGAAGCGATCCATGCGCAGATTGACGATCGACTCCTCCGCCAGAATGCGCCACTGCCTCCGCACCCCGAGGCCGCCGCGAAATGTCCCCGGCCCGGCAGAATCGGTTGCGAGCTCGTAGCGCTCCACACGGACGGGAAACTCGGTCTCGATCGCCTCGACCGGCGTGTTCATCACATTGACCACCAGCTCATCCATGGCGCTGACGCCGTCGCTGTCGGGACGTGCGCCGGTACCGCCGTTGAGGATTTCATATTGCGAATACCAGCGGCCCGATCTGGGATGGCGACCCGCGCTCGACAGCGACCCACCCGCCGCGCTCCCTGGCGCCGGCACGCGCCCCGGCAGCGCCCGCGCGAGCACGCGCAACAAGACCGAGGTCGTGACCTGGCTCGGCCGTACATACATGTTGACGGGCGCAGGAAAACGCGGATTGAGCAGCGAGCCTTCCGGCGGATAGGACACGCGCACCGGACGGGAGAGCCCGTCGTTGACGGGCAGCCGCGGAACAAAAATCATCTTGACCAGGCATTCGATGAAATTGCGCGACACGCAGGGCCGAAGATTGATCGGGCCGCGCGCCTGCGCGTCGCTGTCGAGAATGAAATGCAGCGTATCGCCTCTCAGCTCGAGTGAAGCGGAGATGCGGTGCGGCCTGGCGAGGTCTACGCCGTCGTCGTCGAGATAATCGGTTTCCGGTCCGTACAGTCCATCCGGCACCGCGCTGATGGCCCGACGCAACTCGTGCTCGCAAAGCTCCATCCACCGTTGCCAGCAGGCGAGTACCGTATCGACGCCATGCTTTGCGAACAGCTCCTTGAATTTGTCCAGGCCATAGGCGTTGGTGTTGACTTGCGCTTTGACGTCGCCCCAGGTGACCTCGGGCGTGCGGGTATTGGCGCAGATGAGCGCTTCGACATCCGCGTTGAGCTCGCCACGGCGAAGGATCTTGAGCGGCGGGATCAAAAGGCCTTCCTGAAACAAGTCGGTGGCGTCGCCGCTGTTGGTGCCGGCAACCTTGCCGCCCAGATCCGGCTTGTGCGCAATGTTGCCGATGAAGGCGACCAGCCGCTCGCCGGCGAACACCGGAGAGATCACGGTCACGTCGGTCGCGTGGTTCTGGCAGGCCTGGTAGGGGTGATTGACTATGAAGGCGTCACCGGGGTCGATTGCGCCAGCAAAGCGCCGGCGGATCTCGCCCACTTGCGCCGCCAGCGGCCCGATGTGCAGCGGCTGCGGAATGCCCTGCGCAACCATGCGGCCTTCGGCGTCGAAGATGGCGAAGGTGAAATCCTGGCTCTCCTTGATAATGGTCGAATAGCCCGTGCGCAGCATGTTGACGGTCAGCTCACGGGCAATCTGCAGCGTGGACTGGTAGATGACCTCGAGGTCGACGGCGTCCATGAGGTTGCATTCCGGTGATTGCCTCGGCGATTTGATTCATTGTAGCAGACGAGGACGCATTCGACAGAGCGGGCGCGCTGGTGGGCCGCGCCTGTGCTGCTTTTTTGGCGTTGACGCGAGGCTGGCATGAACGAGCGTTTTGATCTGAGCGGGCGAACCGTCGTGATCACCGGCGGCGGCAAGGGCATCGGCAAGGTCTATGTCGAGGAATTCGCCAGGGCCGGTGCCCGGGTCCTTGCCGCCGACGTGGATGGGGCTGCCGCCAAATCCGTCGCCGCGGCCTTGCAAGCGCAGGGCTTGCAGGTTGCTGGAATCGAAACGGATATCGCTAGCGAGGATTCCATTAGAGCCATGGCCAAGGCCGCCCTCGACCAGCTCGGCAGCATCGAGGTGTTGATCAACAACGCATCCCTCATGAGCGTGCTGGCGCGCCGTTCCTGGCTCGAAATCCCGGTGGACGAATGGGACCGGGTGATGGCCGTCAATCTGCGCGGGATGTTCCTCTCGTGCCGCGCGGTATTCCCGGCCATGCGGGAACGCGGGCGCGGCAAGATCGTCAACATCTCGTCGTCGCGCGTATGGGAGGGGACGCCCAACCGGCTGCACTACACCACCTCCAAGGCCGGCGTGATCGGGTTTACGCGCGCGCTGGCGCGCGAAGTCGCGGAGTTCGGCATAACGGTCAATGCCGTCACTCCGGGGATGACCCAGAGCGAGACCCAGGTGGCGTCGTCATCGGCGAATTATCTCGCCACCCGTGTTGCCGGTCGCGCGATCGAGCGCGTGCAGGTTCCCGCCGATCTCGTCGGCGCCGTCATGTTTCTGTCGACGCCGGCGAGCGACTTCATGACGGGGCAAACCGTCAATGTCGATGGCGGGAGGGCGATGCATTAGAGGGAGGCGCGAGATGAGGCTGGCGAGCTATATCGCCGACGGAAGGCGGGCGTTCGGAGCGGTGGTCGCCGAAGGCGTGATCACGCTCAACGAGCGGCTGGGCGGCGGTTATCCCAGCTTACGAGACGCGCTTGCGGCAAACACTGTTCCGGAAATGAAGAAAGCAGCCGAAATGGCAAAGCCCGATCACGCTTTCGCGCAGATCAAATGGCTGCCACCGATACCCAATCCGGAGAAAATTCTCTGCGCGGGCATCAATTATCGCGGCCATGCCGCCGAGACCGGTCGCGATCTGCCGAAGCAACCCAGCATGTTTATCCGGCTGGCAAATACCCTGGTCGGCCATGAGGGCGAGCTGATACGGCCATCGGTATCGCAAAAGCTTGATTTCGAGGGCGAGCTCGCGGTCGTCATCGGGCGCGCCGGCCGGCATATCCCGGTTGAACGCGCGCTCGACCACGTCGCGGGATATACCTGTTTCGTCGATGGCAGCGTGCGCGACTATCAGCAGTTTTCCGTGACCTCGGGGAAGAATTTTCCCAGTACCGCCCCCGTTGGTCCGTGGATCGTCACCTCGGACGAGATTCCCGATCCGAAACGTTTGACTCTGGTCACCCGTCTCAACGGCGAGGTCATGCAGAAAGCCGGCACCGATCTCTTGATCTATTCGGTACCGCAGATCATCGCGTTCTGCTCGGATTTCACCCCGCTGTCTGCCGGCGACGTCATTGCGACGGGGACGCCGGAAGGTGTCGGGCATCGCCGCAATCCGCCACTGTGGATGAAGCCCGGCGACGTGCTGGAAGTGGAGATTTCCGGGATCGGGACCCTGCGCAGCCGAGTGGTGGACGAGCGCGCCTGAGCCTCAGCTGCGCCGCGGCTGCTGACCAGCGCAATACGATCGGACGAATTGTGACCGCGGTTTGACGTTCCTTACCCTTCCTTACCCCCTCGCTACTCGATCTACCCCGCCATATGCATTACTGTCGGGGGGTGCTTCGCGCCCTCAGTGCCTTTGACGAGCATCGCACCTATGCCGGCAAATACCATCGATATACATGCCCATATTCTGACCGAAGAAACGATTCGGCTGTTGCAGCGCGAGGCGCCCAAGATCGCTCCGAAGCTCTCGCAGACCGATGAGCAGTTCGGCACCCTCGACGTCGCTGGAAGCGTGTACCGCCACTTTCCTCGCGGCGGGTGGGACCTGGAACGGCGGCTCAGGGACATGGCGGCTTCGAAGGTTGACGTGCAGGTCGTCTCGGTGTGCCCGCAAACCTTCCTGTATGGACAGCCCCCGGCATTGGCGAACGTGTTCGCGCGCATCCAGAACGAGCAGCTTGCCAAGCTGGTGAAGGCGCGTCCGGAGCGTTTCCGCGCCATTGCCACGCTGCCCATGCAGGCCCCGCAACAGGCTGCTGATGAGCTTCGCCATGCCGTGACCGTGCTTGACCTTGCGGGGGCGCAGATCGGGTCCAACGTGGCCGGCAAGAACCTCGACAATCCCGAGCTTGAGCCGGTGTGGGCGACCGCCGCGGAGCTCGACGCGTTCATGCTAGTTCACCCCATCAATGTGGCGGGGGCCGATCGGCTTTCGTCCTATTATCTCGCCAATCTCATCGGCAACCCGCTCGACACGACCATTGCTGCCGCCTGCCTCGTCTTCAGCGGCGTGCTCGAGCGCTATCCAACGCTCAAGATCTGCCTCGCCCATGGCGGCGGCTTCGTCCCCTACCAAGCCGGCCGTTTCGTGCACGGCTGGCAAGTGCGCGCCGAGCCAAAGCAGAAGCTGCCCAAACCGCCAACTGATTCTCTCAAGCGGTTCTACTTCGATACTATCGTCCACTCGAAGGACGCTCTCGCCTTCCTTGTCGCCGGCGCCGGCAGCGACCGCGTGCTGCTCGGCAGCGATTATCCTTTCGACATGGGGATGCCGGACGGGGTGCTGCAGGTCCGCGGGCTTTCCATCGGAGCGGCGGGACAGGCATCCATTCTCGGCGAGACTGCGCAACGACTGCTGGGGCGGGTGGGCGCCGAGCCGTCGACCCGCGCATTCGCTTGAGAACAGGTTCCTGCAGCGGCCGATCAGCCTGGGCCTCCTGATTGCGGCAGCAGCGCTATGCGTTCTGGTCGCGCTGCCGGCCATCCGAAGCAGGCGGGAAGAAGCGTTCCAGGAAGGCTGACGGCCGCTTCAGGAAACCACACCAGCGCGGCGGTATTTTTCCCGCCCGATGCCGAAAGCAGGGCTGGACAAAGCGGCGGGAGCGTCCGCCGGAATGAAGATGGTTTCCAGAGCTTGTCTTTGCACCGGTTTCTTGATCACGGGCACGGAGCCGAAGCGCGGCTCGATGCTCTCGACTCCATAGCCGGTCACGAAAACGAACGGGATGTTGCGCGCAACGAGCACGTCTGCGACCGGATAAACGAACTCTCCTCCGAGATTGACGTCGATGATGCCCGCGTCGATCCCGTCGTGAACCGCGGCAATCATTGCCTCGGAAAGCCGGCTGAACGGACCTACAACCGAAAATCCGAGCTCGGTCAGCGTGTCCCGCATCATCATGGCAACAAGGATCTCGTCCTCGACCAGAAGAACGCTGTTGCCGGTATCGAGCTTGACCGGCAGAACGGAGCTGTCCGGAGCGAACCTGCGGCGCACGCCATCGTGACGCAGCACAGGCTCGGCAGTGTCGCACCGCGGCACCTTGAGCACGCAGTGCAGGCCTTCGGGAAGCCATTCGAATCTGGCCTCTCCCTCGAGCTGGCGCTCCAGACTGGCACTGATCACCTTGATGCCGAACCCCGGCGATGCTGGCTCCTGCGTGGCGGGCCCGCCGCTCTCTATCCAGCGCAAAACCAGGCCTTCCGGCTGCAATTCCCACGACAGCTCTACGCGGCCCGACGCAACCGAGAGCGCGCCGTATTTGGCGGCATTGGTCGAGAGCTCGTGCAAGGCAAGCGCAAGCGTCTGCGCCGTGCGCGGATCGAGAGATACGTCCGGGCCGCTCGCGGCGATTCTGTCAGCATCGCCGATGCGATAGGCGGCAAGCTCCTCATCCGCCAGGCGAGCGAGGTCGGCCCCTTGCCAGCGGCTGTGGGCGAGCAGGGTATGGGCCCGCGACAGCGCCGCGATCCTGCCCTCGACCGCCGCGATGTAGGACTTGATGGTGTCGGCTCGGGTGAGCCTGACGATGGATTGCACCAGCGCGAGCGCGTTGCGAGCGCGGTGGTCCACCTCGCGCGCGAGCAGGGCTTGACGTTCCTCGGCTTCCTTGCGCTCCGTGATGTCCACGGTCACGCCGGTGATGCGCACGACCTGGTCCGTGGCGTCCACAGTTGCGACCGCGGTGCCGATGCACCAGCGCAGCTCTCCGTTCGGACGGCAGACGCGAAATTCGCTTTGAAACGACGGCGTGTTCGGGGTCGCCGGCTTGATCGTGTTCTGAAGATGCTTCCAATCCTCGGGGTGAACGAGCGCGCGCACATTCTCGATGGTGACATCGAAGGTCTCCGGGTCGACCCCGAATATGCGATATTGGCCGTCGTCCCATTGGAAGCGCCCGGTGAGCGGGTCCCATTGCCACGACCCCATCTGGCCGGCTGCGAGCGCCAGGCTGCGGCGCTGCTCGCTCTGGAGAAGCCGGCAGGTTGATGCCTCGAGCTCGGCCGTGCGCTCGGCGACCCGGTGCTCCAGCTCCGCATTGAGCTGCTCGAGCTGGCGTGTCTTGCGATAGAGCTCGGCAAAAATGCGCACCTTGGCGCGGAGAACTTCCGGGATGACCGGCACCGGGACATAATCGACGGCGCCCATCTCGTAGGCGCGCAACCGGTCGACATCGGTGAGATGAATGGCCGATATGAAAATAATCGCGGTCTTCTGAAAGCGCGGGTGCTCGCGGATCATTGCGGCCAGCTGGAAGCCATCGAGCTCCGGCATGCAGACATCGACCAGGACCACCGCAATTTCCTGCTTCAGCAGCTGTTCCAGAGCCTCGCGCGCAGAAGCAGCCTTTATGAGATTCTCTCCCAGGCTGGCGAGAATGGTCTCGTAGCTGAGCAGCTTTGCCGGTTGGTCATCGACCAACAGGATGTTGAGCTTACCGTCGGCGGTCATCGCTCCTCCTCCGGCGCTGAAAGCAATGTCATCGATGCAGCCACATGCGCAGTACCGAGAGCAGCTGCTCGGTGTTCACAGGTTTGGCGAGGTAATCGGAGGCACCCGCTTCCAGGCATTTCTCCCGGTCGCCTTTCATGGCCTTGGCCGTGAGCGCAATGATCGGAAGGCGGCGGAATGTCGGTCTTGACCGGATCACCTGGATGGTCTGATACCCGTCCATCTCCGGCATCATGATGTCCATCAGCACGATGGCGAGATCGGGCGTGGATTCCGCGAGCGCGATCGCCTCGCTGCCCGTGGTCGCGGTGAGCACGTGCATGCCGCGCCGCTCCAACACGCTCGACAGGGCAAAGATATTGCGGGCGTCGTCGTCGACGAGAAGCACGGTACGGCCCACCAGATCCTCGTCGGAGCTGTTGAGCCGCTCGAGCATGCGCTGCTTCTCGGGAGGCAGGTCGGCGATGATCCGATGCAGGAACAATGCCGTCTCATCGAGCAGGCGTTCCGGAGATTCGACGCCTTTGACCACGATGCTGCGCGCCATGGTGTGCAATTTGGCATCTTCCTCGGCCGACAGCTCGCGTCCGGTGAACACCACGACCGGAACGTCCGACAAGCTCGTGTCCGCACGCAGCTCCTCGAGCACTTCGAACCCCGACATGTCCGGCAGCCGGAGATCGAGCACCACGCAATCGCAGGGATCCCGGCGCAGCACCTCCAACGCTTCGGAGCCGCTCCCCGTGCTCACAATTTCAATGTCGTTCGATCCCAGCAGCTCCTCAATGCTCATCCGCTCGGCGTGGTCGTCCTCGACGACCAGCAGCCGCTTGCGACGCGGTTTGGCATATTCCTTGATGCGGCCCAGGGCCACCGACACTCCCTCCATCGAGGTGGGCTTCGTCACGAAGGCGAAGGCGCCGCGCGCAAGCCCGTGCTGGCGGTCTTCATCCAAGGTGATGATCTGCACCGGGATATGTCGCGTCAGCGGGTTCTGCTTGAGCTGGCTGAGCACGGTCCACCCCAGCATGTCGGGCAGGAACACATCGAGCGACACAGCTGTCGGCTGATACTGCTTGGCTAGGTCAAGCGCATCCGCGCCTCGCATCGCCACCAGCGCCTTGAAGCCTTTCTCCCGCGCCAAATCCACCATCACGCGGGCGTAGTGCGGATCGTCCTCGACGATGAGCAGGATGGACTCTCCCGGCTCGATCGCGAGCCGGTCATCGGGAACCTGCTCGACCGGACGCTCCGGAGCTCCGATCAGGATGCTCGGAGCATGCATCGCGCCGGCGGCCACCGCCGCCGGCGGCGACCGGTAGGCGGAGGACGGACCGACATACTTGATCGGCAGGAACAGCGTGAATGTGCTGCCGACCCTCGGGGAGCTGCGCAGATGGATTTCACCACCCAGGAGGTTGGAAAGCTCGCGGCTGATAGCGAGGCCCAACCCGGTGCCGCCATACTTGCGGCTGGTGCTGGCATCCGCCTGCTGGAAGGCCTCGAAGATGATCTTCTGCTTCTCCAGCGGAATGCCAATGCCCGTATCCGAGACCTCGAAGGCAATCACGGCCGGCGCCTGGCCCAGTACCGGATGCTCGGGAGTAAAGCCGCCCTGGACCGCCGAGATCCTCAATCGCACACCTCCCTGCGCCGTGAACTTGAAGGCATTGGAAAGCAGATTCTTGAGCACCTGCTGCAGCCGCTTCGAGTCGGTTGTGATGCTGCGGCCCATCTTGGGGTCGAGATTGACCTCGAACGACAGCTGGCGCGTCTCCGCCTCGTGTCGGAAGGGGCGAGCCACCATGTCGACGAGGTTCGCGAAGGCGATTTCCTCTGCATCCACCGTCACGGTGCCCGATTCGATCTTGGAGAGATCGAGAATATCGCTGATCAGGTTCAACAGGTCGGTTCCAGCGCCATGGATGGTGCGTGCGAACTCGACTTGCTTGGGAGTGAGATTGCCGTCCGGATTGTCGCCGAGCTGCTGGCCAAGGATGAGAATGCTGTTGAGAGGCGTGCGCAGCTCATGCGACATGTTGGCGAGGAACTCGGATTTGTATTTGGACGTGAGCGCGAGCTCGGTGGCCTTTTCCTCCAACGCGCGGCGCGCCTGCTCGATTTCCTGATTCTTGCGCTCGACCTCGACATTGCGCTCCGCCAGCTGCTGCGCCTTCTGCTCGAGCTGCTCGTTGGTTTGTTGCAGCTCTCGCTGCTGCGCCTGCAGCTCGCCTGCGAGCTGCTGGGACTGTTTCAGCAGACCTTCGGTCTGCATGGTAGCCTCGATGCTGTTGAGCACGATACCGATATTGGTCGTGAGCTGCTCGAGGAACATCATCTGCAATGCGGTGAAATCGCTCAAGGATGCGAGCTCGATCACCGCCTTTACCTGATTCTCGAACAGTACCGGCAGCACCACCACGTTGCGCGGAACCGCCTTGAACAGGGCCGAGCCGATCGGAACGGTCTGTTGCGGCATGTCGGTGATGAGAATCTTGCGCTTGTCCACCGAGCACTGGCCGACGAGACCTTCGCCGGAGCGCAGGTGCTCGGGATGCCCGTGCACGCCGTCATCGGCATAGGCTGAGAGCAGATGCAGGCTGGGCGCGTCCTCGCCTGCGACCTGATAGATGACACCGAGCTGGGCACTTACCAGCGGCGTGAGCTCGGACAGGAGCAAGCGGCCGACGGTGCCGAGATCGCGCTGTCCCTGCAGCATGTTGGTGAACTTGGCCAGGTTGGTCTTGAGCCAGTCCTGCTCGGTATTGCGGTCGGTGGTGAGCCGCAGGTTGTCGATCATCGTGTTGATGTTGTCCTTGAGCTCGGCCACCTCGCCGCGCGCATCCACCTGAATCGACCGGGTGAGGTCGCCCTTGGTCACCGCGGTCGCCACCTCGGCAATGGCACGCACCTGCGTGGTCAAATTGGCCGCCAGCAGGTTGACGTTGCCGGTAAGGTCCTTCCAAGTTCCGGCCGCTCCCGGCACGTTGGCCTGCCCGCCGAGCCGCCCTTCCACCCCCACCTCGCGCGCCACGCTGGTGACCTGATCGGCAAAGATCGCGAGCGTGTCGGTCATGTTGTTGATGGTCTCCGCCAGCGCCGCCACCTCGCCCTTGGACTTCACCGTAAGGTTCTGCTTGAGGTCCCCATTCGCGACCGCGGTAACCACTTTGACGATGCCGCGCACCTGCTCGGTGAGGTTGGCGGCCATCACGTTCACGGTGTCGGTGAGATCCTTCCACGTGCCCGCCACTCCCGGCACAGCAGCCTGGCCGCCGAGCTTGCCTTCGGTGCCGACCTCGCGAGCGACGCGGGTCACCTCCGAGGCAAAGGCATTGAGCTGGTCCACCATGGTGTTGATGGTGTTCTTGAGCTCGAGAATCTCGCCCTTCACGTCCACCGTGATCTTGCGCGAAAGATCGCCGCGGGCGACCGCCGTGGTCACCTCGGCGATGTTGCGGACCTGGGTGGTCAGATTGGCGGCAAGCAGATTGACGTTATCGGTGAGATCTTTCCACGTGCCTGCCACTCCCGGCACGACGGCCTGCCCGCCCAGGCGGCCGTCGGTGCCGACCTCGCGCGCCACGCGCGTCACCTCGGCGGCGAACGAGCGCAGCTGCTCGACCATCGTGTTGAGCGTTTCCTTCAGCAGCAAAATCTCGCCGCGCACGTCCACGGTGATCTTTTTGGAGAGGTCGCCGCCGGCGATCGCGGTTGCGACCTCGGCGATGTTGCGGACCTGCGCGGTGAGGTTCGACGCCATGAAATTGACGTTGTCGGTGAGGTCCTTCCAGGTGCCGGCGACACCAGGCACTTGCGCCTGGCCTCCGAGCTTGCCTTCGGTACCGACCTCGCGCGCCACCCGCGTCACCTCGGAGGCGAAGGAGTTGAGCTGGTCCACCATGGTGTTGATGGTATTCTTGAGCTCCAGAATCTCGCCCTTCACGTCGACCGTGATCTTGCGCGAAAGATCGCCGCGGGCCACCGCCGTGGTCACTTCGGCGATATTGCGCACCTGGGCGGTCAGGTTGCCGGCCATGGAGTTGACGCTGTCGGTGAGGTCCTTCCAGGTGCCCGCCACTCCGGGCACGTTCGCCTGGCCGCCGAGTCGTCCTTCCGTGCCGACCTCGCGCGCCACGCGCGTCACCTCGCCGGCGAAGCGGTTGAGCTGATCGACCATGGTGTTGAGCGTCTCCTTCAGCTGAAGGATCTCGCCGCGCACGTCCACGGTGATCTTGCGGGAAAGGTCGCCGCCGGCGATGGCAGTCGCAACCTCGGCGATATTGCGGACCTGAGCGGTGAGGTTGCCCGCCATGGAGTTCACGCTGTCGGTGAGATCCTTCCAGGTACCGGCAACGCCGGGCACCTCGGCCTGGCCGCCGAGCTTGCCTTCGGTGCCGACCTCGCGCGCCACGCGGGTGACTTCGGCGGCAAACGCGTTGAGCTGATCGACCATGGTGTTGAGCGTTTCCTTCAGCTGAAGGATTTCCCCGCTCACGTTCACGGTGATCTTCTTGGACAGGTCCCCCTGGGCCACGGCCGTCGCAACCTCGGCGATGTTGCGGACTTGTCCGGTGAGGTTCGAGGCCATCGAGTTGACGCTGTCGGTCAAGTCCTTCCAGGTGCCGGCGACGCCGCGCACCATGGCCTGGCCGCCGAGCTTGCCTTCGGTCCCGACCTCGCGCGCGACGCGGGTCACTTCCCCGGCGAAGGCGTTGAGCTGGTCCACCATGGTGTTGATGGTGTCCTTGAGCTCCAGGATCTCGCCGCGCACGTCGACGGTGATTTTCTTGGAAAGATCGCCGCTGGCGATGGCGGTCGCGACCTCGGCGATGTTGCGCACCTGGGCGGTGAGGTTGGACGCCATGGAGTTGACGCTGTCGGTGAGGTCCTTCCAGGTACCGGCGACCCCGAGCACGTTGGCCTGGCCGCCGAGTCGTCCTTCGGTGCCCACCTCGCGCGCCACACGCGTCACCTCGCCGGCAAAGGCATTGAGCTGATCGACCATCGTGTTGATGGTCTCCTTGAGCTGCAGGATCTCGCCGCTCACGTTGACGGTGATCTTCTTGGAGAGATCGCCGCCGGCAATGGCTGTGGCGACATCGGCGATGTTGCGGACCTGCGCCGTCAGGTTGGACGCCATGAAGTTGACGCTGTCGGTCAGGTCTTTCCAGGTGCCGGCGACGCCCGGCACCTGCGCCTGGCCGCCCAGCTTGCCCTCGGTCCCGACCTCGCGCGCCACCCGCGTCACCTCGGACGCGAACGCGTTGAGCTGGTCCACCATCGTGTTGATGGTGTCCTTGAGCTCGAGGATCTCGCCGCGCACATCGACGGTGATTTTGCGGGAGAGGTCGCCGCGCGCGACCGCGGTCGTAACCTGCGCGATGTTGCGCACCTGGTCGGTGAGATTGCCGCACATGGCATTCACCGAGTCGGTGAGGTCTTTCCACGTGCCGGCGACACCGGGCACGATCGCCTGACCGCCGAGCTTGCCGTCGGTGCCGACCTCGCGCGCCACCCGCGTCACCTCGGACGCGAACGAGCGCAGCTGATCGACCATGGTGTTGATCGCTTCCTTGAGCTGCAGGATCTCGCCGCGCACGTCGACGGTGATCTTCTTGGAGAGGTCGCCGTTGGCGACCGCAATCGTCACCTCGGCGATATTGCGCACCTGCGCGGTGAGGTTCGACGCCATGGAGTTGACGTTCTCGGTCAGGTCCTTCCACACCCCCGTCACTTCGCGCACCTGTGCCTGACCGCCGAGCTTGCCCTCGGTGCCGACCTCGCGCGCCACCCGCGTCACTTCCGAGGTGAACACGCTCAGCTGCTTGATCATCGTGTTCACGATGTTTGCCGCGCGCAGGAATTCGCCCTGCAGCGGACGGCCGTCGACATCGAGCCGGACGGTCTGCAACAGGTCGCCTTGCGCGACCGCGGAGATGGCGCGGGTGACCTCCGTCGTCGGCCACAGGAGATCGTCGATCAGGGTGTTGACCGAGCTTTCCATCTCGCTCCAGGCGCCGTGCGACCAGCCGAACTTCACCCGCTGGCGGGTCTTGCCTTCCCGGCCGACGACATGACCGACGCGCTCGAGCTGTTGCGCCATGCGCTCGTTGGCGGCGACGATCTCGTTGAAAGTGTCGGCAATCTTGCCGAGAAGGCCGACCTGATTTCCGGCCATGCGGACCGAGAAATCTCCGACCCGCATGGCCTGCAAGGCATTGAGGAGATCATGCAGCTCCGCCGAGGCTCCGCCGTTCGCGCGCCCCTCCATGGCCGCATCAGGCCCGCTGACAACAGGCCCATTGGTCCCGAGGTCACCAACGGTCTCGGTGCTGGGTTGCATGGGGTTTCCTCCGGGTCGTGAGCGCGCTCGGTTGGGGCTCAGGAGAGATGGGCGGGTGCCCGCCGGCCGTGGCGGAACGCCGGTTTTGATTGCAGGGGAAGGACAAGATGGAACTCGCGGGCGGCTGCGAGATTGCCTGCGTCGGACATCGTGAGCTGGACGCCATTGGCAGCGCACCCGCCTAAAGCAGGCGACCGGAATGCAGAGATCAAGCTTGCGGACCGGCTTGATCCGGCCATGGCCAACCCCCTTCCTCGCGCAGCGAGAACACCACCTAAGTGTTCCGAACGCCCACGCGAGGAATTGGTTCCGGGGGTGCCCTAAAAAAACTTTGCGGAGCAAGCTATTGAGGACACTATGGAACTTGCATCCCGGGACCCGGTGGTGCAGATCGAATGGTGCCCGTGGTCAACGGCAGGTAATTGGGGAACTCGTAGCGCGGATGAGCGGCGCCGCGCCCAATCGTCGTCCGTGGCTGCGCTCGATGCGGCGCTGCCAAATCCGGGGATACGCCCCGCATGGGGCCGTCAGACTCTCGCCAGCCCCTGGACCTCGCGCGGAAACAGTTCCTCGATCGTCATCCGCCGGTGGGTTACGCCCTGCTCGTGGGAGTACCGACAGAACGCCTCCAGGGTCGGACGGCTCTCCTCGATGCCATAGGGATAAGGGTCGGGTCCGAAACCGGCCACGATCTCATCCACAATCGCAGCTGCCCACGGCAGCGGCACCCGCGCGCAGGTGAAGTCCCGGAGCAGATTGAAGCAACGCCGCTTCGCCTCGTCGAACATCTTGAACAGGTTCATTGCGACCCAAGGGTGCTGCTCCAGCACCGTGCGCCGCAATGTTATGAGGTGCATGATGGGGAAAATGCCCGTCTGCTTGAAGAAGCGCTCTTCCTCCGCCCGGTAATTCGGGAACAGCCGCACGATATCCCCCGCGCAATCGAAGCCCTTGGGGGGCCGGGCCGAGATGACAGCGTCGATCTCGCCGCTTGCGATCATGGCCGAGAGGCTGGTGTCGGGCCGTGCCTGATAGTGCATCGCCGCCGGTAACTTCAGCTCGACCTTCTCCGCGCGCCCGGGCTGGTCAACACCCGCCTGCACCCAGCGGATTTTGGTGAGATCGACGCCATATTCCTCGGCGAGAATTCCGCGGACATAGATGCCGGCGGTCTGTGCCCATTCCGGAATTCCGATCGCGCGGCCTTCGAGATCCTTGGCGCTCCTGACGCCGCGGTCGCGGCGCACGTAGATTGCGGAATGGCGGTGCACCCGCGATGGAAAAACCGGGATCGCTACCCTCGGCGCGATGCCTTGGGAGCAAAGCGAGATGTATTTCCCGAACGACAGCTCGGAGACGTCCCACTCGAGCGACTTGGTGAATCGAAACGTGATCTCCTCAATCGAGGGGAAGATGAGGGGCGTGAGCGTGATGCCATCGGCACGGACTATGCCCTGGGCGATCTCGCGCACGTGCTCGTAGTCGCAGACCGCGAGCGTGAGGTGCACCGATGCGACCCCGTTCGCGCCGACGATCGACTGTACTTTGCGGTCCTGCACGGAGACGGGGCGCCGTTTGCCGCGCTTGCTGCACCGCTCGCTGCCGCTATTCCGCCGCCACCATCTTTGCCCGGTTGGTGTCGAAACCCGGTTCGGAGCCAAGCAAGGCGGCAGGATGTTTCAGATCCTCCTGCCACAGCAACGACTCCATATAGATGTTGAGAGGCTGATCCTGCACGGTGAGCTCATAGACCGGCTCATCATAGGAAGCGTGGTTGTGCACGCCCCATCCCGGAGCGGACAGCATCAAATCGCCGGCCTTCCACTCATAGACCTTGCCCTCGACCGTGCTGCGGCCTCGCCCGTGGAAATAATAATTGATCGCCGCGGAGGTGTGCCGGTGCGGACGGTCCACGATCTTCGGCGGCCGAATGGTAATAGTCGCGAAGAACGACGGCGTGCAGCCGTTCGTGCGCCCGGTCATGGGATTGTACATCATGTAGAGGCGCCGACCGAGGTAGCTCTTCCCGAGCGACTCCAGCTTGTCGAGGTGCTTCTTCACCTGCGCCCAAGGCCAGTGCAGCGTATTGGATTCAACCGCTTGCGGATTGATCAGGATCTCATACGGCATGAGCTGCGAGCCGTTATCGAGGGTCACGATTCCATAAGGGCTCTTGCGCCGGGGATCTTCGCGTTCCTCCCCGGTGGAGCTCTGCCCGGTGGAGCTCTGCCCGGTGGAGCTCTGCCCCGTGGAGCTCTGCGCCCCGCTTGCAGACGGGCGTTCGTCAGGGCGCTCCTCGATAATGTGGATGTTGAGCATCTCAAGGATCGGAGCGTTGGAATAGGTCAGCCGGACGGCAAGGTCGTTACCGTCGTTGCGGTGCGTGTAGGCGCGAAACGAAGGCGTGTTCCATACGTCATACTGGCTGTAAGGCACCGTCGCACCGCCGATATTCGCCGACCCGGAGCCCCTGATGCAAAAGTTCACCTGGGTCGAGTTGTGCCGTATCGGGGCCGTTTCCTCGCCCGGTTTGAGGACGCTCAACACCACCCGGATCCCGGGAGCAAGCCCATTGCCTGGAGCGCTCGCGCGAGGATGAATGAAGGTCGACTCGCGTCGGCCGTTGGCAGGACGCGGCAATGCGGCAAGCCGCTCCGCTTCCTGCGAGATCTGCTCTCCGGTGATGATGACCGGCTCCCACAAATCGAGCGCGGGGGGAGCAGCGACGCCGCTGATGTCGCGAATGACGGCCTGAGTCATGCTGCAGTCTCCTGTGGCAGTGCGTTGGAAAGGCGCGGGGCCGCAAGCCCGGGGGGCGGCATCAGGCGCCCCACTCCCGATTGCGGCGCGCGCCGGATGATCTCGATGCCTAACGAGACGTCGGAAATCCCCATTCCCATGGGCTTGAACAGCGAGATATCGGTGCCGGCCGGGCGTGGCCGCCCGGCAGCCACGATATCCGAGATCCGCTGCACGCTGCTCCAATCCCCTGCCTGCTTGCCGTCATACCAGTCGATGAGCTCCGCGCTGAGCTGACGGGTTGCGGGGAGCGTATCGACTGCGACGAGCGTCGCGCGCGGAAACAAATCCTGAGCAAATTCTCGACGCTCCCTGGTGATGGCGCCGGCCGCATTCACGTGCGCTCCCTGCGCTACCATGGATGCGCTGATCACGGGATCGCGGGCGCGCGTAATCAATGTGATGATCGAAGCGTCCTGGGTGGCGCGTGCCGGATCATCCGCCACTGCGATCTCCGCTGCGGGATAAGCGCTGCGGAGCTTGTGCGCCAACGCCTCTCGCTTTGCCGCCGTAGGGCTGAACACGCACACCCGCCGCAGCCGGCGCACCGCGGCAACGGCCGCGACTTGCGGCAGCGCCTGCTTGCCACTGCCGATGATGGCAAGGTCGTCGGCGCCTTGATCGCTCATCCAGCGGGTCGCGATCGCCGACATGGCCGCGGTCCGCATCTGGCCCAGCGCTCGCGCCTCGATGATCGCCAAGAGCTTCGCCGTGGTGGCGTGCCATAGGATGAGGAGGGGCGTGGATCCTCCCTCCGGGGTGTTGCCCCAGGTCTTGGTTCCGAACACGCCGGCAGCTTCGAACACGGCACCGATCGCATGCATGTTGCTGCTGGCGCCCCAGTGGGCGGCGGTTTTCTCCATGTTCCGGGCCGAGCCCGCGGCCTCTTCCAAAAGGCCGCGCGTCAGCGCGTCGATGGCTTCGCCCAGATGCATCAACATCTGCCTCGGAAATCCAGCGGGGGGCATCGGCCGTCATGTTTTTGTTCCAAGCTGCAGCGCGTGGCGGCGGATTACGCTGAGGCTAATCCGCCCTGCGGGAGATGCTCCTCCGACGGCTGATTCTCCATGGAAGCCTGGTCTGAAGCAAGCTGGGAGAACGTCGTAGCCAAGTCAGAACTCCTCCAACAGTCGCCCGAACCCGTCCAGCTTGTCCTTGATCCCGTTTTGGCGGAGCGCATGCCAGTACGTGGCGGTGTTGATGGCAATCACCGGCTTGCCCAGCCACAGCTCGGCAGCCGCCGCCAGCCGCACCATGCTGAGATTGGTCCCGACCTGGACAATGGCATCGATGTCGGGACCGTCGAGTGCCATGAGCTTCATCCGCAGCACATCCGGCGTAACCTCCGCGATCGCGGTCCAGCTCGGACAGGCGAGATAGATGTCGCGCACGACCGCAAAGCCGGAATCGGTGAAATACTGTCGCACCTCATTGTTGGCGACGGGGTAATAGGGGGAGAGGAATGCGAGCCGCTTCACCCCGCCGTACGCTTTCAATGCTGCCGTGCACGAATGCGACCCGATGCTGACCCCCACTCCGGATTCGCGCTCGACGGTGCGTTGAAACTCATCGGCTCCCGCGGCGCCCCCGTAGAACGTGATCGCCGACATTCCCATCACGAGATAGTCCGGCGAGCAGGTCATGACGCTGCGAACCGCTTCGAGCACGTTGCGGCCGATGACCTGCGTGCCGGCCATGAAGGTGTCGTTGCTGACGGCCTCGGCGTTGGGGGTGAAGATGCGGCTGTAATGATTGGTAACGCCGCTGGGCCGCATCATCTCGAAATCGGGTTGCACAATGGTGTTGGTGGAAGGCCCGAGCACACCGAGCTTGCGCCGCCAGCCCAAGACATCCCGCATCCCTGAGGCTCCCTGCCGTCTTCAACGTGGTTCTTTATACCTTCTCGGATAAGGGAGTCCCGCTTGCAGCCGGTTGCCGAGGGGGCATGGAACAACACAACCAAAACGGGAGCAGGCTGGGAGCCTATTGCAAACAACAATGAATCTACAATGATTCTTCAACCCGTGGTGGAGGCCCCGCAGGAAGCTCCATGATCCGACCGGGCCGGGCTCGGGCCTCCCGAACATCCGTCTCTTCCAGCCTGGTCAGCCGCTCATCGAAGCTGTGCGCCGCAAGCGCCTTGAGATAGTTCTCGACCACCCTCGCCAGCGCAGCAGCCTCGCCCGGCAAAAGATCGCCGGTGGTCACGGCGTCGGCAATGCGCGCCATAGCTTCGACGCTGGCCGCGGCATTTTGCAGGTGCGGCAGCTCGCAGCCTGGAGCGTAATTTCGCGTCGGGGCGATCCGGTCCATGCACAGGCGCATCGCGCCCAGGTTGCCGTCTTTCGCCATGTCTATTGCCTTGCGCGCGAGGTATTCCGCCTCGTTCTCAAGCAAGCTGTGCACCAGCATGCTGGCGCGATTGCGCGAGCCTGCTTGACGACCGGCCGGGTTGCCGCTTTGGCCTTTCTGAAATGGCATCGCTGTTACTCCTTCCGGCATGAAGTTGTCATTGTCGTTGCCGCGAGGCCGAAAACAGGGTTGCGATCGGCCAGCCGCTCACGAAAAAAGCCGGTGCCTGCGGGGCCCGGTTTTTTCATGTTCTCTTTATAATCACGTTTTGTTCCAAATGTCAACCTACCTCAAGTTGCAAACTGCAGATCGGCGGGAAGGCTCGGACCGCCCGAAGCCCGAGCAAACCTCGATCGGCTCGCGGTCCCCTCTTCCGGGACATGCGTAGGCAGAGACCGAGAGAGGACTCGAACCAGCAGACGGCATGTCGCAAAGGCATCGGGAGCTCCGCGGGCCTGAACGCCCTGCCGGCGCGGTCCAGCTCGATGACAGACTGACTGACGCTGTTCGGGGGGCCTGACCCACAGCGCAAGTATCGCGTCTCGTCATTCAATTACCGCCGCATAAGATTGCGGGCAAATGGAAACAACAAGGCGATGATGGCTCCGAACATCAAGGTGCCGCAGATCGGCTGACGAAAGAAAATCGTCCAGTCGTTCCCGGTCGCAATCATCGTGCGCATGAAAGCGTTTTCGCCCACTGGGCCCAGTACGGCACCCAGCACCATCGGCGAAATCGGAAACCTGAATTTGTCGAACAGATAACCGAGAATACCGAATAATACGATCAACCAGACGTCAGACATGTTGTTGCGATGGGCAAACGCACCTACCAGACAGAACAGCACGACGATGACCGAAAGCACGCCTTGCGGAAGCATCAAGACTTTCACCACCACACGGATCCAAAAAAGTCCCATCAGGCACATGCCGATCACGCTCGCAAACATTGACGCAAAGACGGTATAGACCATCAGTTTGGAGCCGGGCTCGGTGAAGAGGAGCGGTCCCGGCTGCACGCCATGGAGGAGAAACGCGGCCAAAATGACCGCTGTGGCGGCGCTGCCCGGAATGCCAAGGGTAAGCAGCGGGATCATATGGGCGGCCACCGACGCCGTGGAGCCGATTTGCGGCGCGACGACACCCTCGGGCAGGCCAGTTCCCAGCCGTGCGCCGTGCTGGCCATACTGCTTTTCAATGCCGTAGGAAATGAACGAGGTAATGGTCGCTCCGGCGCCGGGGATGATTCCGAGACCCGTGCCGATGATGGTGCTTCTAGCGAACGTCGTTTTGAGGGCCACTATTTCCCGCAGTGACGGGAACTGCGTTGTTGCCTTCGATTCGGCGGACTTGTCCTTGTGCAGGGTGAGGTCTTGTCCAAGTCTACTGAAAACCTCTCCCAGGCCGTACATTCCGACCAGGACTACCACCAGATCGATCCCGTCTTTCAACAGTGGAATGCCGAAGCTGAAGCGCTCAGTCGCGTACATGCCGTCCACGCCGACAGTTGCGACGAGCATTCCGACACAAAGGCTGATCAGGGAATCGACGAGTGATTTGCCCGCTAGCGCAACCACAGTCGTCAGGCCGAAAAAGATTGCGGCAAAATAATCCTGTGAACTAAATTTCAGCGCCATCTCGCTTGTCGGCACCGCCAGCGCAACCATCACGGTCGAGGACACGAGCCCGGCAAACAGCGCAGCGATCAGCGCCCAGCCAAGGGCTTTTGCGGCTTCGCCGCGTTTGCACATCGCGTAGCCGTCCCACAGTAACGGCACGTCCATCGGCTCGCCGGGAATGCGGTAAAGGATGGCGGTGAAGCAGCCACCATAGGTCCCGGAGAAATAGATTGCCGTCAGCAGGATCACCGACGGTTCGATGGCCATGTTGTAAGTGAAGGGCAGTGCCAGCACGACCCCCATAACCAGGCCTAGTCCGGGCATGATCGAAACCGCCATGCCGATCAGCAACCCGGCTGTGAGCATCAGAAGGTTGTGCGGGTGAAAGACCTCAACAAGACCGCCGGCGAGGTAATGAAGCTCTTCCATCCGGCGCTTTATCTCACGCCGATGAGCGACATGACCATGAGTGAAACCCGCGCGAAGGGCTCAATGCCGATCGGTAGCGCGACATAGACAATACGCATGAACAAGAGCAGGAAGGCGACGGGGAACAGCACGCTTAAGACCGCGATATGAACAATGTTTCGATATTGGCTCACGTAGATTAATATTCCGGAGAACAAGATCGTGCTGAGAAAAAATCCGATGATCGGCATCGCGACCAGATAGCCAACGGTCGCAGCCATACCAAGCCAAACGAAATGCGGATGGATTTCGGACGGCCGTAAGAACGCTTCCTCTTCCGCGGTTTGCTCGTGAGCAAGGACTCCGGGTCTCCGCTCGATAACGCTCTTGAGAACACCGTAGCCTGCCACAACGACCAGCAGAGCCAGGATCATCAAGGGCCAGGCGTTCGGGCCAATTCGATTTCCGACCTGCTCGAATTCGAAATTCTCCGCCGCATGAAATAGAAAAAGTGCAGCCGCGAGGACGACCAGGTAGATTGCCGTCTTCTTGTTTATACGCGCAGCCGACAACCTCATTTTAGTTCAGCATGTTCCGCCAAGCCCCTCTCATACCCGCGCAAGTGGATTTTCCGCGCGGCATGGTGAGACCCGCGGCGACAAGGAACGGGGGGGTGCGCCTTGGATCGGTTCGAACCGTGCCCCCACCGACTCGAGACCCTACTTTGCATTCTTCGAAAGCAGGTTGCGCACGCCGGCGACCCAGGCTTGCACGTAATCCTGCGCCCGTTGACCTGACATGAAGCTGTCCGGCAACGCCGTCTGCGCTTCAAGCATCTTGTTGTATTCTGGAGAATCGGCGATCGCGTTCATCGCAGACACCAGGGTATCATAGAGTGCTGCACTCGTTCCGGCTTTCACGGCGAACGACCTGAAATGCGTAATATCGATGCGATATCCCAGCTCCTTGGTGGTCGGGATTCCAGGGAAGCCGGCAACGCGCTTGTCGGCAAAGGCCAGAATGGGGCGCAACTTCTTGCTTGACAGGTATGCATCGAGGTCGCCGAATTGCGCGTACAGGAGATCGGCGTGCTCGCCCAGCACCGAAGTCCAGCGCAGGCCGGGATCGTCAAAGGGAATGGTTACGAGGTTCAGTCGCAGGTCTTGGTTGAAATAATTAACCGTGACATCGCTCTGAGTGCCAATGCCGGAACCCGCGACCGTCACCGTCTTTGATTTTGCCGCCGCCAGGACGTCGTCCCAGGTCTTCCACGGGCTGTCGTAGCGAAGAAAGAAGCCGCTGGGCTGCTGATCAACAACTGCGATTGAGGCGAAGTCCGACACCTTGAAACGCGAATTCGAGCGCGCAAACAGAATGTAGGTATCGGAGGTAATTTCTATAATGTTATATCCATCGGCCGGTTCGTTGAGGACTTTGTTGAGGCCCACTTGGCCGGAAGCGCCGGTCACGTTTATGACAGGTACTGACACGCCAAGCTTTGATGCGAGCAGGCCTGCTATCACACGCCCGACGCGATCGCCGCCGCCGCCTACGCCCCACGGCACGATGAGATTGATCGGCCGCTCCGGGTAAGCGCGTGCCGACGTGATGTCCGCGTCAAGCATGCCGCAGATCGCCAATGCGCCGATGACCGCGCGAACTGAAATAATATCACGCATCGTGCGCCTCCGTTTGCCGCTCCTTAATCTTACCTTGATAGACGTCGGCCGGGCTGTGGACTAAACTCCTTGGTGAATTTGTCGCCTATGCCTTCCCAATTCTTTGCATCAACTGGCGGGATGCCTTTTTTGAGAATGTTTGGCCACACGGCCGAATACTGCCGGTTGATCGAGAGCCAATCGGCATCGCCGCGCAAATCGCTGTCGGAAACGATGGCGTCGATCGGACATGCCTCTTCGCACACCGCACAGTCGATGCACTGCTCTGGATTGATGACGAGCATGTTCTCGCCTTCATAGAAACAGTGCACCGGACACGTTTCCACGCAGTCCATGTACTTACATTTGATGCAGGTCTCGGTCACGACATAAGGCATTATGGTTGCCTACTATCCGCAACTGGGATCGGAAAAGTCGCGGCTGCGACATTAATATTTCAGCGCCAGGACATGCGGTACGCGAGGGGTCAGGTGCAAGTCTTCAGGCGGCAATCCGGCAAACCGCAGGTCGTCCTCGGCGATGGAAGGCATCGTGGGCTGCAGGCCATCGTAGTACTTGGTGTTGATCAGCATGCGATTGCACCCGGCGCAGTAAGTATCGCCGCCGAAGCGTTCGGTGATCGTCTTCAGGTTGGCATATATGTAGATCATTTCGCGGATCGACGGGGGCTTTTGATTTTCCAGTGCGGTGCCTTTTAGCGGGACGAAAACAAAGATCGTCGGGATCGCTCCCATTGATGCGAGGTGGGCAATCCCATTCACGGTGCTTTGCGCGGGCTCAAGTCCAGCGATAAGATTTGCGCTTGCATGGCCGGTGCCGAAGGTCTTGATCATATAACTAAGCATCCGGTCATAATGCGCATGCCCCGGCGTTCCCTTTTCGATGTCTCTCACCTTTCCCGGGCACATTTTGCTGAAAAGGATCGGGTCGTAGATCTCGTAGTTGAAGCCGACGAGGTCGGCGCCGGCCTCGAACAACATGTCGATATAGCGCTCGTGCTCCGGCGGAGCGATTGTCAGGCGCAGCCAGTCGTCGGGGAACGCATCCTTGAGTGGACGCAGGAACTTGGCGTGCGCCTTGGCACCTCGATCGGGCGGCGGCGTGGTGCCGCCGGCGAATACGGGCCCGTGGCGGAAATACGGGTATTTGCGAGCCTCCGCCACCGTCTCCAGAAAATCCTCCGGCCGTTTCGGGAAAATGTCGCGACCCGATTCGAGGTTCTCGTCGATGCCGCAAAACCGGCATTCGTTGTGCTTGTAGTCTTCGACGAAGCGCCCGAAATAGTGGCAATGGGGAAAGATGGTCGCGCCGCCGAAATCGCCGGCCAGCGGCATGATGCTCCGCATCGAGTGTTGCCGGGATGTCTTTTGATCGTAGTAATGCGGATAGGGCGGTATCGTTACGCTCATCAACTTTTCGGGCTTGGCGCCTTCATCGACGCACTGCCACCGTCCGCTGTCGGTGAGGTTCGCAGGTTTACGGCCGATGAAGTATTTTCCGTTCTCCACCTCGAGCGTAAAGGGCGTGCCGGCCGTCAAATGATCGCTCACCGCAGCCCCTACCGGAAGCCCAACATAAACCTTTCCCGGATCGAGAATGATATCGAGCGCGTGCTTGCCGACTGCTCCGACCGCATGGGCGACTTTGAGTGTTTTGCCGATCTCGCTTGCCGCCTCGGGCGCGACTTTCAGGCCTTGGCTGAGCAGTGCAAGCTTGAGAATGACCGGATGATAGAGCGTGCTCTTTCGAGACGTGCTCGGATTTTCGGCAGGAACCCAGTGCGGGACGAGCGGCTCGCGAAGCTCGATCTTTTGTCCTGAGGGGTGTCGGTGCTCGTCGGCGACATGGAGCAGGGCATCTTTCAGTTGATTCATACGAGCTCCCAGAAGATTACGCGGCGACCATAATGAGATGCTGCGGCTCGCGTTCTATGAACAGCCTGACATTGTCAGTGGCGCCTCTGACGTGGGCCTTCACCGCCTTTTCCACGCTCTTGAAATCTTTGCCTGCCAATGCATCGAGGATGGCGCGGTTTTCACGGCGTATGTCCTGCGCTCGTTGTGGATTTCGGCTGACGACGATCGTACCGATGCTCCAGAATCTGGCGTCGAGATTGCTCAACAGCTCCTCCAGTACGCCATTGCCGGTATGAGCGAGGATGATGTTATGAAACCTGCGGTTAGCGCGCAGAAATTCGTTGAAATTGTTTTTTCCGAGCAGAATGTCTGCATGTTCTAGCGCCGCGTGCATCGACCGTAGTGCTTCGGCAGTAAGATTGGGCAACGCCTCGCGCGCCGCCTCGATCTCAAGGACTTCACGGACTTTGTACAGGTTCAAGATATCGGAAATACTCAATCCCCTGACGATATACCCCGATCCAGGCTCCCTTCTTACGAGTCCCTCCTGCTCGAGGCGACCCAAGGCTTCCTTGACGGGTGTCCGGCTGATCTTGAGCTCTTGGGCAACGCGAAGTGCCTTGAGGCGCTGGCCCGGTTTATAGGCCCCCTCGACGATTGACCGCTTGATCTGGTCGTACGCCTTGTCCAGCGCACTCAGTGATCCGCGCCTACCTGAATGCATAGTGAATTCACTATGCATTCAGGTAGCGCCAGCTGTCAACACCAAACGCGTGGAAGAAACCGATATCCCAAGGAAACTGTCAAAACCCAGTGACCGTCTCCAACGATTTGGCACTTATATTTGCACCGCCACTGGTGGCTTTAGTTATCGGCGGCGTGATCTGGTTCATAACCTGGCTGATAATCCGACGGTTTGCGCCTCGAGCACGGTAGTCCAGCTTCGCTGGCGATATGCGTCGGTAGTTTCTTGCACCGAAGCACCAAGAACGGTACCCGCGGCAAGTTGGCTCGACAAACAGATGCGTGCTCCGATGATCAGCGAGTCAAAATCGTTTGTATGCGTCAAATGGCCCGCCTGAGTACTGACGCATTCAAGGCAGCGAGCCTCCGATGACGCGCAATGTCACTTGGCTGCTGGCCGGAGCCGGAGGAAAACTCAGTTGCATCAGTGCTGTCAGCACGTGTGATAGATCACCCCCGAGCTGAGCAGCAGCCCGGCAGGCACGCCAACCTGCGGCCAGCTTCCGTAGAATCCATCAACGTGCCGGCCGCAACTGAGGTCTCTCTTGGGCGACTTCTGGGCGCCCGCAAAGGAAACGAGCCCTTCCGATGGGGGCGGCGGCGAACTACATCTGGGTGGCACAGTTGAACCGACCACTCTCATGCCCACTGCACCGTCATTCGGACGCCTGATCCGCCCCATCTGGCGCACCACCGCCAGCAATGTCAGCTCGTGGGTGTTCGTGGGAGCGGTGGTTGCACTGACCGGATTCGGCCCCGAGCATTGGTTTGCAGCGGCACTCCGCTATGTCGAGATGCCGCAAGCCGGACTGGTGTGGCCCGCGTGGCTCGATATCCGCGCGGTGATCGTCTCGATCGGCGTCCTCATTGTGGTAGCGGATGTGCTGGGCCGCCGGATGCGTCAGGAGAAGGCCGTAGCCGGGCCAGCGGGTGCCGCGGCGGCATCGCCGGATTCGGGCCAGCCAATGCCAACACTGCGATCCGGACTCGAAGATGAGCTTGCTGCAGCCGGCGTGGCGGTCGGCACGACCGAGGCGCGTGCGCCCTCCGTGGCCCCGTCGCTCCCGGACCGGCCCTCGATCGTGGTCCTCCCATTCGCCAATATGAGCCGGGACCTGGAACAGGACTATTTCAGCGACGGCATCACCGAGGACATCATCACCGACTTGTCCAAGGTGTCGGGCTTGTTCGTGATCGCGCGCAACTCGGCATTCCTCTACAAGGACAAGGCCGTGCACGTCCCGCAGGTGTGCCGGGAGCTGGGAGTGCGGTTCGCGCTGGAAGGGAGCATCCGCAAGGCGGGCAACCGCGTGCGGGTTACGGCGCAGCTGATCGACGGCTCGACCGGCGGGCATCTCTGGGCCGAGCGCTATGACCGCGATCTCACCGACATCTTCGAGGTCCAGGACGAGCTTGCGCGCCACATCGTCGGCGCGCTCAAGGTCACGCTGAGCGATGCCGAGAAGGCGCGTATCGTCGCGGGCGGTACCAGAAACTTCGCGGCACACGACCTGTTTCTCAAAGGCCGCGAGCTGATGCTTGGGCTCAAAAAGGATCGCGAGACGTTCGAGCGATGGATGGCTTGTTTCCGGCGTGCGATCGAGCTCGACCCGGACTATTCCGCTCCCTATGCCGGCTTGAGCATGGGCTATGGCCTTGATTATCAGAACCGCTGGAGCGACGACCCCGAGCTGTCGCTTCGCGAGGCCGAGCGCTACGCAGACATCGCAATCGCTAAGGACGACAAGAACCCGTTCGCGCATCAAGTCGCCTCCATGGCAGCCATGAACAGGAAAGACTATCGGCGATGGGCGGACGAGAGCGAAAGGGCGCTGGCGCTCTATCCCAATTATGCGCCGGCCATCGTGGGGAAAGGCATCGTGCACATCTATACCGGGGAGCCGATGAAGGCCGTTCCTTACATAGAGCGGGCGATGCGTCTCGACCCCACGATCCCTTCGCAATACCTGCATTTCCTCGGTACGGCCTATCTCGTGGCCGGCGACTACGAGACCGCCGCGAAAATGTTCAGGGATCGCATAGCGGCCAATCCCCACACGGATCTGTCTCGGGGCTTGCTTGCATCAGCTCTGGGTCATCTGGGCAAGGCGGAGGAGGCCCGCCGCGTCTGGCAGGAGCTCAAAGACGTCAATCCGCGCTATTCATTGCCGGACCATGTCGGTCGTTTGCCGTTCAAGGATGCGGCTGACGCCGAAAGGATCGCCGCGGGCGTGCGCAAGGCCGGCCTGCTGGATTGATTTTTGAAGTCGGCAGAAGAAGCAACAACGAGCCTGGAGCAGCAGAACGTCCCGCTGATCTACACGGTTGCGACCTCGGTCACGGCGAAACGTGCAACCACCAAAGACGCCGATCGTGTTCTTTGCCGGAACCGATCCTGTAGCCGTCAAACTCGTGGACGGCGGGTGAAGCAGACGCGTATTTTGCCGTCTCGGGAATGCGCGTCCGAGAAAGCGTCATTCAGCCCGTCAGAGAGCCTTGGGCCTCACAGTCCCACCAAGCGTGCTGGCTATCACCGACGACGTCATCGCGGGAATGACGTGCCTTTCTGCTCGGTAGTTTGGACTGGGTGGCTGGGGTGAGTCCCATAAGCAACGCAAGCTCGACGAAAGGGAGTTTAGCAAAAAAGTGGACGCCGGAATGCCCCCTAATTCGCCCTAGATTCTATGATCGGGCATGCAGTTCTGATGCTGGATTCCGATTTCTTGCTCTATCGAAAGCATGGGTTGCCTTTGATTGTGCTTCCGTTGGTGGTGTTGGGCTTGAAACCCAACCGGATTAACCAGTCCGCGACGCAAGGCGAGGTCGATCGGATGAGGTCTGCGCAATGACATTCGAAACACGACTCACGTCGCGAATGATCGACCGCTACGTAACCAGCGGCTGGTGGGGCACGGAAACCGTCTATGGGCTCCTCAGTGCGCGCGTTGCCCAGCATCCCAATCGCGAAGCGATCCTCGATGTCAGGCGACGCATAACGTATCGGGAGCTGAAGGACGGGATAGATCGCACTGCCGCCTTTCTCAAGGCGCAGGGGATCGGACGCGGCGACGTGGTGACCATTCAGCTTCCGAACTGGATCGAGTTCACCTTCGTGTTCTTCGCGCTCGAGTTGCTCGGCGCGGTTGCTAACAAGATCAGCCCGGATTTTCGCAGCCGTGAAGTCGGGTACATCCTGCGCTTCTCGAGGAGTCGAGGCTACGTGTGCTCGCAAAGCTTTAAAGGCTTCGACTACCCCGGCATGGTCCGGACCCTGATGCCGGACCTGCCACATCTACGATTCATTTGCGTCGTCGATGGCGCTGGTGCCGGCGAGGCGCACACGGTGTCGCTGGCGGCGAGGCTTGACAATACTCCGCCGCTTCCACCGAGCGAACGAGTATCGATGGACGCCAATGAAGTGTTTCGCATGGCCTTCACCTCGGGCACCACGGGCAACCCGAAATGCGTCCTGCACTCGTTCAACACAACACTGTCGGCCTGCCGAGCGCTTACGCGCGATATGGATGTAACCGCCGAGGACGTCTTCCTGATCTACCTGCCGGTCGGCTTGAACTGGGGCTATCTGCTGCTCGTGCAGGCGCTTATCCTCGGTGCTCGGCTCGTACTGCTCGATCGCTTCTCAGGGCGTGCTGCGCTCGACCTCATCGAACGGGAAAGGGTGACGTTCGTCTGCAGCGCGCCGGCGTCGATCATTGCCATGCTCAACGAGCCTGACCTCGAACGATTTGATCTATCCTCGCTGCGGGTGGTCATCACCGGCGGCGCATCCTGTCCAGTGGAAACGCTGCGTGATTTCCGACGACGAATGTCGGGCCACTTGATCGAGCTCTACGGAATGCTGGAAACGGGCTACCATGCCTACACCCGCCTGACCGACGATCCGGAAAAGGTCAACGGCACGATTGGGCGTTGCGTCGAAGGGATGGGTCTGCGCTTGCTTGACCCTGCCGGGAACGATGTCCCGCCCCACGAACAGGGAGAGATTGCCTGCGATGGACCGAGCGTCCATCTCGGCTACTACAACAATCCTCAGGCCAATGCCGAGGCGTTTACCGCCGGCGGCTGGTTCCGCACTGGCGATCTCGGCGTGATTGCCGACGACGCGGGAAACGTCCGCATCGTCGGGCGATCGAAAGAGATCATCAATCGAGGTGGAAAGAAGTTCTTTCCGCGCGAGATCGAGGAGATCCTGTACACGCATCCGAAGGTCCTGCACGTCGCCATGGTTGGTGTAGCGGATGCCCGCCTCGGGGAGCGCAACTGCCTGTGCCTCGTGCCCAAGGGCGGCGTGCCGGTGACCTTGGAGGAATTCAACGAGTTCCTGCGCGGCCAGGTCGCGACCTACAAGCTGCCGGAGAGGCTTGAAATTTTCACCGAGCTGCCCTTCACCCCGACAGGGAAGATTCAACGCTTTCTGCTGCAGAAAGAGATCGAAGCGCGCGACAGGGCGGCGGGGAACCGGCTGTGCGACTCCTCCGAGGATGCGCGTGCTGGAAGTGAACAATGATGGGCGAGGGAAACGGTGGCCATCACAGCGTCAGGTACCGGGCCTTGATCATGTCCCGCTCGGCTTGGAACGTCCGCAGCGGGGCCTGATAGACCGTTTGGCCTTTGACCAACATGAAGACCTGGTCGGCAATGGCTTCGGCGAACTTCAGGTTTTGCTCGACGAGCAATACCGTGACCCCTTCATCACGCAGTTGACCTATCACGCGGGCAAGTTCCCGCACGACAAGCGGCGCAAGTCCCTGGCTCGGCTCATCGAGCAGCATGACCTTTGGGTCGGTCGCCAATGCGCGCGCAACCGCAAGCATCTGCTGCTCGCCTCCCGAGAGCTGCGATCCGATATGGCGCGAACGAGCGGCCAGGCTCGGGAACAAATCGAACAGCCGGTGCAGCGTCCATTGCCTTGCGGGGACGCGTTCGGCCACACGGATATTCTCGATCACAGTCAGGTCGGGAAAGATCAGACGCCCCTCGGGCACATAGGCGACGCCGGCGCGGGCAATTCTGTGAGGCGGCCAGTCGAGAATGTCTTGCTCAGCCAACCAGATGCGGCCCGCCCGTAACTGCACAAGGCCCATGATTGCCCTGACGGCAGTGGTCTTACCGACTCCGTTGCGGCCAAGTACCGCGCTGATCTTGGCTTTTGGAATATCGAGATTGACGCCGTGTAGCACGTGGCTGGGGCCGTAGAAGGCATGCAACCCTTCTACCCGCAGCATCACTCCATTCCCCCGAGGTAGGCTCTCTGCACTTCCTCGTTGGCCTTGACCTCCGCGGGCTGGCCATTGGCGATGACGCGGCCGCGGTGCAGCACGACGATCTTGTCGGCCAGACCAAAGACGACCTCCATGTCGTGCTCGACCAGAATCACGGTCAGACCGCCTTTCGCCAGCATGCCGCGCAGGATCTGGATAGCCTGATCTGTCTCCTCAACAGACAGGCCCTGGGTCGGCTCGTCGAGCAGAAGCAGGCAAGGTTCTTGCGCGATCGCCATGGCGACCTCGAGTAGCCGCTGATCGCCGTGCGACAGCATCCCGGCCTTGACCTCGGCGAAGCGCGACAGCCGCATCTGTTCAAGCGCCTCGTCAGCGATCCTGCGCGTAGCCGCAAAGACGCGGCCTCCCGCGATCGGGCGCCAGCGGTCGACTCGATGCGCCTGCGCGGCAATCCGCACGTTCTCGCGCGCCGTTAATGCGGGGAATAGATGGGTAAGCTGAAAGGTCCGCGCGATGCCCTTCCGAATGATCCGATGTACCGGCAGTCCGGTGATTCTCTCACCATTGAAGAAGATCTGTCCGTCCGTCGGGGGCAGCACACCGGTGATGACATTGAACAGCGTCGACTTGCCGGCTCCGTTTGGTCCAATGAGGGCGTGAACCTCGCCCGGTTCGACCGCCAAGTCGACCGTATCAACGGCCGTAAGAGCACCGAAGCGGCGGCACAACCCACGGCATTCAAGAAGCGGCACTGCTCGCCTCCTGTCCCGCCTCGCCGCGGGGCGCCGGCAGCATCGCTCGAACGTATCTCGTCAACAATCCCCAGATCCCCTCGGGCGCCAGCATCACGAACGCAATAAAAATCGCGCCGAAGACAAGCGGCCAGAGCTCGGTCACCTCCGACAACTGGTGCTCCAGCATGACAAAGAACACCCCGCCGATGATCGGTCCGATCAGCGTCCCGGCGCCGCCCACCACCACCATGATCAGGACGCGGCCGGAAACCAGCCAGAAGAACAGCTCGGGCGCAACGAATCCGGCGAAAGGCGTATAGAGCGCACCCGCCAGCGATCCCAGACCGTAGGCAACAACGACCACGGCAATCTTGTATGCGCGCGTGTTGTAGCCGAGCGCGCGCATTTTGGTCTCGTTTTCGCGGATGCCGGCCAGCACGGCGCCGAACGGCGAAGTGATGAGCACGGTGCAGAGAAAAAACGACGCAGTCAGGCAGAACACGACGACGTAGAAATAGCCGATCTTGCCCTGAAAGAAGTCGAGCCCGAACGGACCTGCCGGGCGGGGGATTCCGCCGATTCCATCCGAGCCGCCGGTGAATTCCTTGAAGCGGTAGAGCATCGCGTAGCCGAGTTGCGCGAACGCAAGCGTCAGCATCGCGAACGACACCCCGGTCGACCTGGTGCACACCCAGGCGATCGGAACTGCAATCACGACAGACACGGCAACGCCGGCAAGGATGCCGATCGGCAGCGGCAAGCCGAAATGAATCAGCAGCAAGGCTGTAGAATAGGCACCAAGGCCGTAAGCCGCGGCATGGCCGAAGGAGTAGAGGCGCGTGTAGCCCACCATGAGGTCGAGGCTCATGGCAAAAAGGCCGAAGATGAGCGCCTCGGTAAGCAAGGTGAGCGTAAACGCCGGCAGGATGGGCGCTGTCGCACACATCACCACCGCGCTGACGGCGAGGACGATGCGGCCGTGCATCTCACTCTTCCTTGCCGAGCATGCCGCCCGGACGGACGATCAGGATTGCGAGCATCAGCAGGTACATCATGGCCAGCGCCAGATCCTCGAAATAGTAAGAGCCGAAGACCTGGACGAACCCGACGAGCACGCTGCCGATGATGGACCCGAGAAAGCTTCCCATCCCGCCGATGATAACGATGACGAAACCATCGATGATCACGTTGCTCCCCATGCCGAGGAAAGCCGTCATCAGCGGCGCGGAGAGGACGCCGCCGAGCGCCGCCATGGCGCAACCGAGGGCGAAGACGCCGGTGCGCACTGCATTCACGTCGGTACCGAGCGCATGCACCATCTCGGCGTTCTGCGACACCGCGCGCACGAGCAGGCCGGCGCGGGTTCGCTCGAGAAACTGCCAGGTGAGAACCGCGGCAGCGCTGCCCATTCCGATCAGGAACAGCCGGTAGATTGGAAAAGGCTGATTGCTGATGAGAACGATGCCGCGCAGCCGATCGGGGATGGGGATGCTGAGCGGCTGGGGTCCCCAGGTCAATCGAATTGTTTCGGCCAGGATGATGGCAAGGCCGAACGTCACCATCAGATAGGCGCCGCTATCCCGGCGCGCGTAGAGCCTCGCCAGGAGGAGTTTTTCAAAGGTCCCGCCGATCATGCCGACGACGAGCGGAGCAATAATCAACGACGGCCAGAACGAGCCGGTCCATGCGACCGTGCTGTACCCAACGTAGGCGCCGAGCATGAACAGGCTACCATGCGCGAAGTTGATGATGCGCATGATCCCAAAAATGAGTGTGAGCCCGCAGGCGATGAAGAACAGGATCGCTGCCTGCGAGAGCGCGTTCAAGCTCTGTGCGACCAAGAACCCGGCAACATTCATTCGCTCTAGCGGATCAATCGCAGCCTCGGAAGGACAGATGCAGCGGCAAAGTCTGACGGCTTGCCGCCTCCGGCGATGGCTATCCGGTCGTCTTGTAGCTGGTCGATAGACAATCGGGCGTGATCATCTCGCGTGGATAGATTTTGACGATTTCCGGAATCGGCTCGGGATACTTGCTCGAGGCCGCCACCTTGACGACGAAGCCCTGGTTCTCGCCCTGATGATCACACTGGCGCATTAGGATTGGGCCTTTCACGCTGCTCACCTCCAGGTTTTCCATCGCGGCCACCAGTTTGTCGGCCTCGACCGAATCCGCCTTCTCAATCGCCGCGAACAGGATGTGGAGGGCTTGGTACATCTCGCCGTCGGTCCAATCGGGGATTTCCTTGTATTCGGCGAGGAACGCTTCCGTGAACTTCTTGTTCTCCGGCACGTCGTAGGTGAAGGCGTAGCGCGAGGATCCGACCATCCCGATTGCATCCTTGCCGAACGTTCGGATGTCCGCCTGCGCGACGATCTCCGTGAAGAGCCGGAGGCGCTTGGGGAGCTCGTACTGGGTCGCCTGCAGAAAGAATGAGCGCGCCTCGTCACCCTGGAGCGCGAGATAGCAACCTTGGGCACCCGATTGAATGAGCTTGGTAATGTAGGTCGAATAGTCCTTGTTGCCGACCGGCGTGAAGACCTTGTCGACCAGCTTCTTTCCAACCGCCTTGATCTGCTCCTCGAACGCGCCCACGCTCGAACGGCCCCACGCATAGTCGGAGCCAAGCGCGATGAAGTTTTGCTCCGGCGCATCCTTCAGGTAGAGGGCAAGCGTTCGCGCACCCATCGGGGCCGACGTGTTGGCGCGGAAGAAGTTCGGGACCAAGAACTCCTTCGTCGTCAGCAGGCCGTCGCCGCAGCCGTGCGAGATGAAAAACGCTTTCCACTCCGCCAGTTTCGGCATGATGGCCCGCGCCTCCGAAGAGACGACGACCCCAGTAATGAGGCGGCAATCGTCACGCTCCACCAGTTCCTGGCTTTTGCGCACGCAGTCGGCCGGGTTGCCCTGTGTGTCGCGGTACAGGAACTCAATCGGCCGGCCGAGCACGCCCTTGCCGCCCATCATCTTATCGACCAGCTTGCACGTGCGCATTACGTGCGAGCCGAGGACGGCGTACCCGCCGGTGATGACGGTGGGGATGCCGACCTTGATCGGTGTCGCCGCCGCGGCAACGCGTAGCAAAGCGGGCGATGCAAGCATTGCAGCCGCGCCGCTTGCTGCCCGAAAAAGGCTCCTACGGCTCAGTCTCGTCTGGGTCGATTCTTTCATCGCTTCCTCCCGATTGTTCTGATGCTGAAGGTGGCTTCATTCTCTTTGCGGTCAGCCGCCGATCAACTGGCCTCCATCGATTTGTATGACCTTTCCCGTGATATAGGAACCGTCTTCGCCGGCGAGGTATGCGACCATGCGCGCGATCTCCTCTGGCCTGCCGATCCGCCTGAGCGGAATGCCGTCGATCACCTTCCCGGATGCCGCCTCGCCCCAGCTTTCAAAGGCTGCGCGCGCCTGATCAGTGTCGGTTAAACCGATGGAAATCACGTTGGCGCGGATGCCGTAGCGACCCTCTTCGCGTGCCACCACGCGGATCAACGCCTCGACGCCGGCCTTGGCGGCGGCCCCCTGCGAATTGCGCGATTGGCACATCTGCGCCGCAATCGACGAGATCGCGATGATGACCCCACGCCGGCGGTCGTGCATGTGATGGACTGCCGCATGAATAATATTGAACGCGCCGACAAGGTCATTGCGCATGAAGGCCGCCCACGTCTTTGGATCCTGATCGCGAACGTTCTTCCATTCGACCGGCGCGCCGGCGGAATGGGCGAGAATATCGATGCTGCCGAAAGCATCGAGAGCGTGAGCGAATGCCTTGGTTATGGCATCGCAATCGCTGACGTCGGCCTGCAGGGCGAGGCTGCTGGCACCGTGCGATGCGATTTCGGCCGCGACCCGATCGGCGCTCTCGCGACTCGACTTGTACACGATGGCGACGTTCGCGCCGCGCCCGGCGAATTCGAGTGCAATGGCACGACCCACACCTCGGCTTCCCCCGGTAACAAAGGCGGCGCGACCCAAGAATTCGCCCATGCTTTTCTCTATCCGTCTCAGTACGGCGATTGCGGTTTGAAGCTCGGCCGGCGCTTGTCGCGCAAAGCCGCCACGCCCTCGCCGATGTCTGGTCCGGAAAAGCCCATGAATTCGAGCGCGAGCGAGGCATCGAAGGTGGGCCCCGCCGCTCGCAGCCAATTATTGAGCGCATATTTGGTCCAGCGTACCGCCGTCGGCGGCAACCGCGTCAGCCGCTCGCACACGCCTCGGGCGAATTCGATCACCTTGTCGTCGTCGACGCAGACGCTGGCGAGACCAATGCGTTCGGCCTCTTCGCCGGTAACCGTCTCGCACAGGAGTAGATAGTATTTGGCTTTTGCCATCCCGCACAGGAGCGGCCAGACGATGGCGGAGTGGTCTCCGGCCGCGACGCCGAGACGCGTATGCCCATCGATGATGCGTGCTGTGCGGCCGACGATGACGATATCCGACACCATCGCCGCCGATAAGCCCGCGCCAACAGCTGGTCCTTCGATCGCCGCGACAATCGGCTTCGAGCAATTGATCACGTTGTAGACGATATCGCGGGCCTCCCGCCAACCGCGAATACGTACATCCCAATCGGCAACCATCTCTTCGACCAATCCCAACTCGCCGCCTGCCGAATAGTTACCGCCCTCCCCGCGCAGCAGGACAACCGACACATCGGGGTCGGCGTCAACGTCGCGCCAGATTTCGGCGAGCTCCGCATGCCCACGGCGGTCAAGAGCGTTGAGCTTTCCAGGATTGCTCATCACGATCTCAAGGATACGTGGCGCGGGACGCACGATCTTGAGAAACTTGTAGCTCTCGTAGTCGACCTTCATTTTGCGGACCTGCGGATGCTGACGCGGGTTGAACAGACTCGCAGCGTTATCACACGGATCGCACGCGTGGACAATTCACCGGGGACCTGGTGCCATAAATCCTTGCGATCAGTCTTTGGCCGCGCCGAATGACCGGCGGGTCGCTACCGACCCTAAAAGCCCGTCACCGAGCCTCGGCCTTATCGAGGAAGCTGTAATCGAGATATTTGCCGATCCATCCATCCACGTCCTTGACGAGGTCCGCCGGTATCTTGCCCTGTTTGGCGATGGTCTTGAGCAAGATCCGAGTGGAAGGCATGTCGAGCCGCGGGTCCGTCAGCTCTACCGAACCAAGAGCATTGATGACGACTGCGATGGCTTTTGGGTCGTTCATCTTCTTCGCAATCAGCTCTGCCGTCTTTTCCTTTGAGTTTTTCTTGATGAAACCGATTCCCCGCAGGGTGGCGTGCACGAAGCGGACGATCAACTCCGGATCTTCCGCGGCGATCTTCGGCTGGAAAACCAAACCGAGGCTCTCCATGTGCGGGAGGGGCGGCAGCTGGGCTATGTAGTGCAGCTCAGGATTCTGGGCGATTGCGGCGGCCGACGCCGGCTCCCAACCGATGAATGCGTTGATCTCCCGTTTCTCGGTCATGACGGCAAAATCGGTAATCTTGCCGTACACATGCTGCAGCTTGATGCCCTGCGTCTCCTCGACATAGCCGAGTACCGCATCATGGACAGTGCCAATACCGGGCGAGCCGACGGTCTGACCATCAAGCTCCTTGTACGATCTGAATTTCTTTAAGCCGACAAGAGGCGCATTTCCTTTTGTGAGCGACATGATGAGCTTGAACTCACCCCCGCGCGCCGCAAACTGCATGAAAGGGACGATCGCCGCCATTACCGCATCGATCGAGCCGCTTGGAAAATCCAGCATCGCGGCTGGCCCATTGGCATAAGAGTGACGGTCGATCTTGATCCCTTCCTCGTCGAAATAGCCTAGTCCCTCGGCAATCCAGACCGCGGCATAATCGACCTCCGCCCCAGGCTGGTCGGCGAGCCGCACGGTTTTCATCGTGCGGGCGGCGGCAAACGAGCGGCGCGCAAGCGGCGTGATTCCTGTGGCCGCCACTGCCGCAGCGGCTGCTTTTGAAAAAGATCTGCGCGTTTGCATTGGATTCCTCCCTGCTCCTCGGATGCGCTCCGGTTGCTATCCAGCCTTTGCTATTCGGCGATCCGGCAAGGCACCCGGGGCCGGATCGAGTGAGTGCAGGATGCCAGCGCATTGCGCGCGGATCCTGGTGAATTCCGGAGAGAGAGGATCGCGCGGGCGCGGCAGCGGCACGGGTATCTCCGCAACGATGCGGGCCGGCTTGGCACAGAGCACGATGACGCGATCTCCAAGAAACACCGCCTCTTCCAGATTGTGGGTCACGAACACGACGGTGTGGCGGCGGTGCTCCCATGTGTGCAGCACCTCCCGCTGCATGCGCTCGCGCGTCGGCTGATCCAGGCTCACGAACGGCTCGTCCATCAAGATGAGATCGGCATCCGTGGCGAATGCCCGGGCAATAGCGACGCGCTGCTTCATGCCCCCTGAGATCTGATGCGGATAATAATGCGTGAAGTCGCGCAAGCTGACAATGTCGATGATGTCATTTACCCGGCGCGCCAGCTCTCTGCCTTTGACGGCCTTGATCCGCAATCCGGTGGCGACGTTGTCCCACACGTTGAGCCAGGGGAACGTCGATGGCTCCTGAAAGACGAAAGAAATATTGTCTCGTTTTGGATCGACGGCGCGCCCGTTTATCAGCACATTGCCCTCGGTCGGAGGGAGAATTCCCGCAAGGATATCCAGCAATGTCGTCTTGCCGCAGCCCGAAGGCCCGCAGATGCACAGGAATTCGTTCTCACCGACCGAAAACTGCAGCTTATCGTGCACCAGCAAATGGCCGTACCGGTGCGAGATCTCCGCCTTGACCTTGTGCTGGGCTGCCACCACTGCAACTCGTCTCCTATCAGCGTCGATCAGAGGGACACCTGCCATCGCCACCGGAACAGCCGCTTCTCCACCACCAGCAGCACCTCGTTCATGACCAAACCCAGCATGCCAATCAAGACCATTCCAACGACGACCTGCGGCACCTGAACGAGCTCCGCGTAATTGCTCATCATTCGACCAAGCCCAAGCGAGATACCGCCCGCGAGCTCTGCGGCCACGATCGTGAGCCAGGCAGCACCAAGCCCCACCCGCATGCCCCCGAGAATGTCGGGCAGCACCGTGGGGAAGACGACGTGCGCCAGGATCCATCCCTTGCTCGCGCCGTAGACGAGGCCGACCTTGCGATGAATCGGCTCGACCCTTGCCACGCCCACGAGGGCGGCGGTGAACACCGGAAAGAATGCCCCGAGGAAGATCAGAAATGCAAAGCGCGTCATGCCCGAGAAGAAGATGATGGCCAGCGGAATCCAGGCAATCGGTGGAATGAAGCGAAACGGCTCCAGGACGACCCTGCTGTTGGTGTATACGCGTGGATAGAGTCCCATGAGAAGACCGAGCGGTACCCCTGCAACGACAGCCAGGCCGAACCCTATCAGCACGCGCTGAACGCTGGCCCAGCTGTGGTCCCACAAGGTGCGGCCGCCCGTGTCGCCATTCACTGCGAGATCGACAAACGCCCAGAAAATCGCGATCGGTCCCGGGAAAAACCGTGAATTGATGAGGATCGTGAGAATCTGCCAGCCGGCAAGAACGATAAGCAGGACGAGCGCATTCCACGCCAAGCTGACGAGAGCGCCGGTCAGTCGGGTCTGCCGCGCAGACGCAACGGGTGAAAGCGAGGCCGCAACACCTGTTGGCAGCGCCGTCGGCGCGCCGGCCACAACCTGCAGCGAGCCCGCCTCAGCTTCGTTTGAAGCGCTCATGAGTACCTCCGGAGCTGTCAGAGCTCGCGGCGCGCGAGACTAAAGGTCTGACCGGTCGGTCCATCGCGTGGCTGAGATGCCAGGAACAAAGCGAGCGGTGCGACCTCTTCCGGCTGTTTGAACCATTCGCCGCCGCCACTCGCGACGCGCAGCACGTCCTCCCGCCCGCGGATGAAATCCGTCTTCACCGGTCCGGGCACCAGCTCGTTGACGCAGATGCTGTGCGGAGCGAGCTCCTGCGCCAGGATGCGTGTGAGCATCCGCAGTCCGGCTTTGGAGACGCAATAAGCGGACCGGGACGGTACGCCGCGGTGTCCCATGCCGGATCCAATGAAGATGATTTTGCCGGACCCGCGCTGCCGTAACGCCGGAATGGCGGCTTTCGCCGTGTGATAGCTGCCGACAAGATTGACATCGATCGTGTGGCGCCAATTGTCGGGCGCACTCATCTCGACCAAAGCGCTCTCCCCGGGAATTCCGGCATTCGCGACAACGATGTCGAGCCCACCGAAAGAGTCCACGACGTGGGTAAACAGCGCGGCGGTGCTGGCGATGTCGGTCACGTCCGTCATCCAGTGAGTACCGCAGCCGCCCTCGCTCTCGATGATAGCGGCCGTCTCCCTGATCTCGGGCTCCGATCGCGCCGAGCAGACAACCCGCGCCCCAGCATGGGCGTAGGCAAGCGCGATGGCGCGGCCGATGCCTCTTCCGGCGCCGGTAACGACCGCAACCTTTCCGATCAGCGAGCGATCGAGCTCGGGCATTGCTGAGGCGTCCTACCGGCGCGTATCCATTGCGGGCGCACCGCACGCCCGCCACCGCCGTGCTGCGGATCGAGCAATTCGTTCACGCTACTGCTCCCTGAGAACGGTCTGATAGGCCGCTTTCGGCGCGTCGGTGGCCCGGCCGTCCAGCTCGACCGCGACCCGCAGCGACTTCCCGGTGAACCGGAATGGGCGCTCGTAAGCATCGCTCACGGGCGCGCCCGCATCCTGTCCGCAATTAAGGCCGGCAGTGGTCCCATGGGTCGGCCAGGTTCGCGGGATGTCCACCGCTCCGACAGCCTCGCCGTCCACCCGCAATGCAGCACGCGCGCCGCGGCCGTCCGCGTGCTCGAACCTGAGCTCGATGACCGCCTTCCCGCCGGGCTTGCGAAACGGAACGCGCAGCTTGTGCGTCAACGATTCGGAATAGACATATTCGTAGCAGAGCGCGTCGTCCTTGATATACAGCACGAACCCGGCGAATCTGCTCCCCCACGCCAGCAACACGCCGCTCGCCCCGGAAGGGGCCTGCTCGAATTCGGCTCTTATCACATAGCTTCGGTTGCTGATGTCGGGCGCCGACAGCCGATCGACGCGCGCCATGTCGGCGAGAAACTCGTACTTGGTCTGTCGGTTCATCCGCAGACGTTCGGCCGCCCGCTCCCAATCCCGATCATCGAGCGGCAGCACGCCGTACTTTCCGGCCTCCGACCACCACAGCTCGACCATCTCCCGCAACTTGTCGGGATGTTGCCCGGCCAGATCCTCGATTTCCGCAAAGTCGCTGTCGAGATGATAGAGCTCCCATCGATCTGCCTCGAAATCCGTCCCTTTTGGATGATGGGTGACGGCCTTCCAGCCGCGATACCAGATTGCGCGGTCGCCGAGCAGCTCGAAATGCTGGATCTCCTTGCGGGTCGGAGCGTCGGAATCGAAGCTGTATGCCATGCTGACGCCGTGGATCGGCAGCTGCGCAATCCCCTGGTATTGGGTCGGCGCTTTGATCCCCAAGAGCTCATAGAGCGTCGGGGCAACATCGATGACGTGGTGGAATTGCGATCGGATCGCGCCTGCGGACTTGATGCGCCCAGGCCAATGCACGATCAGCGGCGCCCGTATGCCGCCGCCATGGGTATCCTTCTTATACCATTTCAGGGGCGTGTTGGAGGCCTGCGCCCAGCCGGTCGGGTAATGATTGAACGACCGCTCGCTGCCGATATCGTCGAGGCGAGACAATCCGACTTCCGGAATTTCCTCCTCATAGACCATGTGCTTGCGCAGATTGATCGCGCCGGTCGGCCCTCCCTCGGCGCTCGCGCCGTTATCGGACAACAGGACCACGATGGTGTTGCTAAAGCATCCGAGCCAGTCGAGCCGATCGATCAGCCTGCCGATCTCGGAATCGGTATGCTCGAGAAATGCCGCGTAGGTCTCCTGAAGCCGCTCGCACAATCTGCGGACATCGGGATCGAGCGCCTTCCAGGCCGTAACCCCGGGGTTGAGCGGAGCGAGCCGGGTGTCGCGGGGAACGATCCCCAACGCCTTTTGCCGATCGAGACGCGCGGTTCGGATCGCATCCCAGCCGACATCATACCGACCGCGATACTTCTCGATGTAGGCGCGCGGAACGTGATGCGGCCAATGACACGCGCCAAATGCGAGATAAAGCAAGAAGGGCCGTTGCGGCGCCGAAGTCGCGTGGTCGCGCAGGTCGGCAATGGCATGATCCACCAGGTCGGAGCTGAGGTGATATTCGCCGTGTGGCTGGACCCGGATCGGGCGATTGTCGCGGTAGAGCTCCGGATTCCACTGGTCGGTCAGGGCGCCGTGAAATCCGTACCAGCGGGCGAAGCCGCGGCTCAGCGGCCAATCGTGATGCGGACCGGCGGCGCCGTAGTCCGCGATGTTCGTCAGATGCCATTTCCCGATTGCGTAGGTCGCATAGGCATGATCCCGCAGCACCTCGGCGATGTTCGCCGCTTTGCGCGTCACCCTTCCCCGATAGCCCGGAAATCCGCTCGACCACTCGGCGATGATTCCCATGCCTACGGCATGCGCATTGCGGCCGGTCAGCAGACATGCCCGCGTCGGGGAGCACATCGACGTGACGTGGAAATTCGCGTACCGAACTCCGTTCGACGCCAGCGCATCGATCCGCGGGGTCGAGATCTCGGACCCGTAACAGCCGAGATCGGAATATCCGACGTCGTCGAGCACGATGAAGACGATGTTCGGCGCGCCAAGTGGAGGCCTGACGGGCTCCGGCCACGATGGGATCGACTGTTTGAACGTCCTTCCGATCGATCCTCGGAACTCCTCATCGTGCGCCATCATCGATCTCCGGCCGCTCGGCGATGCTCATGCTTTGGCGTCCGCGCTGAAATGCACGCGGGCGACCTTGCGGGACGCAAGCTCCCGAACGAGCCTCACCAGCGGCTTCTCGAAGACGTAGTCCGTCCGCATCGGACCCGCGGCCAGCATCTCGTCGACCTGCGTGCCGGCAAACATGATCCGAAGCGCGCGCTCATCGTCGTTCGCGCTGGGATATTGTCGGCGCAATCTCGCCAGCGCCGGCGCCAGCGGCTCCGGTTTTAACGGGATCCGAGGCGAGCCGTTGGTTACGATCCGATCGAGCAAGTCCGGATCGATCGGCGCGAGGAGCTTGCCGTAATATCCGAGCGCGTATTTCTTGACCTCATCCGGGACATATCGATAGCGCTCCTGGTGCACCACGTTGAGTACCGCCTGGATGCCGACGAACTGGGCAAACGGCGTGATCATTATCGGGTAGCCGAGCTCATTGCGCACCCGCGCGCATTCCTCGAGCAGCTCCTGGAATTTGTTTGAGAGTCCCAGCTCGGCGAGCTGCACCCGAAAATTGCTCAACATTCCGCCGGGAATCTGGTGCTCGTAATGAAACGCGTCATATTCCAGCACTTGGCCGAGCGGCTTGCTCTCCTGCTCGGCGACGCGGCGAAAGTGGTCGCCGACCTCGGCGACGAGATCGTCGTCCACCTCCACCCGATAACCGAGCGCGCGCAAATTCTTGGCCATTGACTGCAGCGAGGGCTGCGCGGCACCGTTTGCGAGCGGCGCGATCGAGGTATGAATGCGGTCGGCCCCCGCCTTGACGCCTTCGAGGTAAACGAGCGGCGCTATTCCGGTCAGGCAGTGGCTGTGCAGCTCGATGGGAGTTCGGCCGACCACCTTGCGAATGGCCGGAACGAGGGTGCGAATGCGATCGACCGTGAGCAGGCCGCCGGCATCCTTGATCCAGATTGCGTCGACCTTGCCGCGCTCGACCAGCGCCCTGGCGGTCTTCACATAGAGGGCGTCAGTGTGAACCGGGGAGAGACTATAGGAGAGCGCGCCGATGGTGCGCGCGCCCAGCTTGCGCGCCACGTCGAGCGCCACCAGCATATTGTCAACGTCATTGAGGCCGTCGAATGAGCCGATCTCCCGAACGCCGTTGGCAACCAGCCGCTCGACCCACAGCGCCACGATATCGTCCGGCACGAAGTCGAAGCTGACGATATTCTTGGAGCGCAGGAATGAGCTCAGTGGCGTGCGGGTGATCCGCTGGCGCATCAGCCGCACCCGCTCCCAGGGATTTTCCTTGAGAAACCTCACGCAGACGTCGAACTGGATGGCGGCGATCACCTCGATCCGCTGGAATCCCATCCGGTCCATTCGCTCGGCCACCGGCAGCATATGTGCCGTCGTCATTCGTGTCGCCCACAGGCACTGGTGGGCATCGCGCAGAGTCTGGTCCACCACGGCAACGTCGTTCGGCATCGACGCTCCGGTGCGCTGCCCGACCTCGCTGGCGGCTTCCGGTTCAAGAACCGTCGTCATGATCCCGCATCCGAATGTCCGCTCACTGCGCAGTCCAGCCGCCGTCGACCGTCAAAATGGTCCCGGTGACAAAGCTTGAGGCATCGGAGGCCAGGAATACGACCGGTCCGATGAGCTCGTCAGGCTTGCCAAAACGTCCGAACGGCGTGGTGCTGCAGATCCGCTCGCGCGTCGCAGGCGCGTGCTGGCGCGTGAGCGGCGTGTCGATATAGCCGGGAGCGAGCGCGTTCACGCGCACGCCGTGCGGGGCCATTTCCAGCGCGAGCACGCGGGTGAGCTGCGCCACTCCCGCCTTTGCGGCCGCGTATGCGCCAACGTGCGCAGCGCCGACCTGAGCCAGGATCGAGGCAATGTTGACAATGGAACCCGAGCCCCGCTCGCGCATGTGGGGCGCAAGTGCCCGACAGAACAGAAACGTGCCGCGTACATGGACCGCGTGCAGCGAGTCGAATTCTTCGACCGAGTAGTCGACCATTGGTTTTCTGATGTTATGCCCCGCGTTGTTGATCAGGACATCGACTCGACCGAGTGTCCGTACCGCGTCCCGGCAGACCCGGTCGACCTGCATCTCCTGGCTTACGTCCGCGACCAGGCTGATTGCCCGCCGGCCGCTATCGCCGGCGATCAGGCTTGCCGTTGCGGCCGCGCTCGCCGGTTCCCGGTCGACAATGACGATGTGCGCGCCGTGGCAGGCCAGACCCCACGCCATGGCGCGCCCCAGACCCGAGCCGCCGCCGGTCACCAGCGCCACCCGGTCGGTGAGATCGTGCAGGCCGCGCACCATATCAGCGCGCAGGAGGCGTTGCATTTCCTCAGTAGGTTGCACGTCCGCGAACTTCATCTCGCTGCTCGGACCAGAGCCGCCTCGGCGACCGGTTCGGGCGGCAACGACTTTGGCGCCGACGAGTTGGGCGCCGACGGCCTGGGCGCCGACGAGTTGGGTGGCAACGACCCTGGCATGAATTCCTGGTCGACCCATCGGGTGTGGATGGCGGCGTTGCGGAAATCATCGTGCCCTAGGACCGCCTGGTGAAACGGAATCGTCGTCGCCACGCCCGAAACGTGAAAGCCAGCGAGCGCTTCGCCCATGGCCTGAATTGCGGAGTTGCGATCGCGGCCGTGGACGATCAGCTTTGCCAAAAGCGAATCGTAATGCGGCGGCACGACGTAATCGGCGTAGCAATGCGTATCGAGTCTCACGCCGTTGCCGGTCGGCGGCGGACTCCAGGTTCGGATCGCTCCCGGGCAAGGCATAAAATTGCTCGCCGGGTCCTCGGCATTGATGCGGCACTCGATGGCATGACCTCGCAGCTCGACCTCTTCCTGCGCGAATGAGATCGGCTCCCCGGCGGCAATTCGGATCTGCTCGACTACCAGATCGCGGCCGGTCACCATCTCGGTCACCGGGTGCTCCACTTGGATCCGGGTGTTCATCTCCAGGAAAAAGAAATCGCGAGTCAGCGGGTCGTAAACGAATTCCACCGTCCCAGCGCTCCGATACGCAACCTCCCTCGCGAGGCGAACCGCGGCCTCGCTCATCCGCCGGCGCACGCGGTCGCCGATCACGGGCGACGGCGCTTCCTCGATGAGCTTCTGATAGCGGCGCTGGGTGGAGCAGTCGCGCTCCCCGAGATGCACGATCCGGCCGTGGCTGTCCCCAAGCACCTGCACCTCGACGTGACGTGCCCGTCCGATGAATTTTTCGATGTACACGGTCGGATCGCCGAATGCCGCTCTCGCCTCGGAGGCCGCCGAATCGAGCGCGCCGGCGAGATCGTCGGCGGCTTGCACCAGCCGCATGCCCCGACCCCCTCCGCCGGCGCTGGCTTTGATCAGCACCGGAAAGCCGATGCGGTCCGCCGCGCGATGCGCCTCCTCCGCCCGCTCGATGCGGCCCGATCCCGGCACACGCGCTACGCCCGCCTGCTCCGCCAGACGTACGGCGGCGAGCTTCTCGCCCATGGCTTCGATCGATTCCGGACGCGGCCCGACGAACAACAATCCGGCCCGCTCGCACATCCGTGCGAACGCAGGTCGTTCCGAGAGGAACCCGTATCCGGGGTGAATCGCCTGGCAGCCGCTCCCCAATGCCGCGGCCACCAATGTCTCCGCCCTGAGATAGCTCTGGCTCGCCGCAGGCGGACCGATGCACACCGCGCGGCTCGCCATCTGCGCTGCGAGAGTATTGCGATCGATCTCCGAAACCGCGACTACGGATTCGATCCCGAGTTGCTCGCACGCACGCAGGATGCGCACCGCGATCTCGCCACGGTTTGCCACGAACAGGCGTTTTATCGCCGACATGACTGCCGCAAGCTCACGCGTTTGTCGCGATCACAATGAGCATCTGCTGGAACTCAACCATGCTTCCATTCTCCACCAGGATCTGCTTCACCAATCCGTCCACCCCTGCATTGATCGAGTTGAAAAGCTTCATCACTTCGATCAAGCACACGGTGTTGTTTGCCTGCACGCGCTGGCCGATCTCGACAAATGGCGGCTCGCCGGGCGCGGACGACCGGTAGAAGGTGCCGAGCATCGGCGCCCGGATGGCGATTTCCCCCTCGGCAAGAGCTGGCTCGACTGCGGGCTTCGCCGGGGCGGACGGGGTGACGGGCACACCCGCCGGCTTCGGCGCCAGGGGAGGCACCGGCCGCTGGTCACCCGGCGCGATACTGCCCGCCCCGCCACGATGGATGCGCAGGCGAAAGCCGCCGTACACCAGCTCGAGATCCTGCAGGTGCTCCGAGGCGTCGACGATCTCCAGGATCTTCTTCACGTCGTCGTGGCTCAATTCCATCACAGGCTGGACCTCGATCTGAACTAGAGCTTCAATTCGCAGCCACGTTCACCACTTCGAGAAACAGGCTCGGATCGAAATATTGGTCGGCCATGATCGGATTCTGGATGGCGCCCACCTCCACGTTGAAACTGGTCACCTGATTGAGCCACTTGGCAACGCTTCCGTCACGGTAGTATTGCGCCCATTCCTTGGTCTGGTACCACCGCGTGACCTTGTACATTTCTTCCACTTCCGAAGTCGAGATCTTGGGATAGTATTTGCTTTGAAGAATCTGTAGCGCCTCATTCGAGTTGTTGTTGATCATGTCATTGGCCGGCACCCAGGCCCGCATGAATCGCTTGAGGACATCCTTCGTGTCCCTGTAAAAGTCATTGCGAGCCGCCCAGCCATCGACGATCGTGGCGCTCGGATATGCCGAGGCATCGACCAGCATCTTTGCATCCGGCGATTTGGCTTTGACCGGCCCGTTGAATGGAACCCAGAGCGAAACCGCCGGAACAGCTCCTGCGATGAATGCGGTAACGGCATCCGACATTCGTTGGTTGACGATCTCCACGTCCTTGGTCGAATCCAACCCGACGCTCTTGAGCGCCTGATGCAGCAGGTCATGCGCTGTGGTTCCACGCGTGGTGGCGACCTGTCGGCCTTTGAGGTCCTTGAGCGTGTGAACGCCCTTGCCGGGATGCGCCCATATCTGACCGGTCGCGAATTCAAGGTCATTGATCAGAAATACTCTCCCCTGCCCGCGCGCCGGAAAATTCGACAGCACGCCCCCCGTTGTCAGCACGTCGAGGCTGCCGCCGACCAGCGCCTGGAACAGCTCGATGCCGGTCGTGAACTCGCGCGGCTCGATGCGAAGGTTCTCGCGCTCGAAGCTCCCCAGATGGGTCGCGAGCCATAAATGCGCATCGACACTGAGCACGTGGAGGTATCCGACCCTTACGGTGGCAGGCTCCTCTGCCGGCGCGATCTCGGTCCCGCAAACGAGCGCCGCCGCGCCAATTCCAGCCGATGACAGAAAATCACGCCGACGCATTGACCGGGATTTCATGCTAACGCTCCTTGGGGTTGAGCAGCTTCCATCCGCAGCAGCTGCTGAGCCGCAAACTCGCGCATCACCGTTTCCCGCACGCCGTACTGAAGCTCGGCGAACGCCGGTTCGCGGCGGATCTCCTCTCGCCGCGGATAAGGAAACGGGACGGAGACGACGTTTCGGATCCGAGCCGGACGCGCGGTGATCACGACTACCCGCGAGGACAGATAAAGCGCTTCATCCACCGAGTGGGTGACGAGAATAACGGTCTTGCCCTCGCTCTCGAGCACGTGCAGCAGGAGATCCTGCATCGCGGTCCGGGTCTGCGCATCGAGGGCGCCGAACGGCTCGTCCATCAGCAGGAATTCCGGCCGCACGGCATAAGCGCGCGCCAGCGCCACGCGCTGCTTCATTCCGCCGGACAAGGTCTTAGGATAGGCGCTCTCGAAACCTCGAAGCCCCATCAAATCCACATAGCGCCGGACAATGTCCTCGTGCTCGGCCGGCGGGATGCGACTGGCGCGCAGCGACAATCCGAATGCGATGTTGTCGTGCACGCTCAGCCACGGGAAAATCCCGTACTCCTGGAAGATCACCCCGCGTTCGGCTCCCGGCCCGGTCACCAGCTTGTCATCCAACATGATGCTCCCCGAGCTCGGCTGCTCGAAACCGGCAATCAAGTTGAGCAAGGTCGTCTTTCCACAGCCCGACGGGCCGATGATCGAGATAAACTCGCCATCGCGGACCGTGAGCGAAACTCCGTCCACCGCCGAGAGTATCGCCCCGCGCGCAGTGGTGAACCGCTTGGTAACGTCTTGCAGGACGATCCGCGCACCATTCATGACGCAATCCTGTCCTGCCATTTGAGCGCGTGCGCGGAGATGGCGCGCAGGCACGTGTCCATGGTCAGCGCGATGAGCCCGATGCAGATGATCCCCATGTAGATGGTGTCGAGCTGAAAGTAATTAGAAGCATTCTCGATGACGGCGCCGAGCCCACGTTGCGCGGCGATGAGCTCCGAAGCGACCAGGGTCGCCCAACACACCCCGAGCGCAACCCGCAGCGCGGTAAGCACGTGCGGAACCGAGAGCGGTACGATCACCCGCCAGAAGATCTCCTGGTCCGTGGCCCCGAAGCTGCGCGCGACCCGAACAAACAGCGGATTCGTCTGGACAATTCCCTCGTACATTACAATCACACCCGAGAAGAACGCGGCATAGAACAGCATCACAACCTTCGCGAGCTCCTCAATTCCGAAATAAACGATGACCAGCGGAATGAGGGCGATCGGGGGGAGCGAGCGGAAGAAATTGATGAGCGGATCAACAATGCGCCGCGCCGACCGATACCAGCCGAGGACGAATGCAACCGGAATGGCGAGAACGATGCCGCAAGCCAATCCCAGGATCACCCGCTGGCTTGACATGTAGATGTCCAGCCAAAGCCGCTCGGTGGTGAGTTGTTTCCAGAATGTCGACCATACCTGAATCGGGCTGGGGACCAGTTCGGCGCCGAACATTCCCGTGAGCGTGACGAGCTCCCAAAGCAGGACGATCAGCGCCCATGGCATCAATCGCAGGGCGAGCAGACCTAAGTGGCGACCAATCAGGAGCCCGGAGCGGGAGTCGGCGCGCCTGCCGCCGTCGATCGATGGCGAGCCTAGATCGTGCTCGTGCGCCGTCACGGGGAAGCCCGCCCGGAACTGATCGTCGATCTCCGATCAGGCGGGCCGCGCCGCGAATTGGCTTCGGCCGGTAGGCGCCTCCGCCGAATTTCGACTCCAACGGCTCGCCGCTTGGTCGTCTCGGCAGCGCGCGCGGGCGACCAGCCATAGGCCGCCGAAATCGCGTCCGCACAGGCCTGAAGCTCGGCGCGATGACGCCGCGCCTGCTTGAGCGGGAACGAAATCTCTGGCGCCATCAGCGCAAGACCTGCGACCACTTCTCCTCCCGCGCCGCGGACCGGAACCGCCAAGCAGCAAACCCCGGGCAGGAATTCTTGCCGGTCTTCCGCAAAGCCCTGCCGGCGGATGAGGGCGAGCTCGCGCACCAGCGCTCTGCCACCGGTGATGGTCGCGGCGGTCAAGGCCTTGAATGGAGCAAGCGCCAAGAATTGCTCGCGCACCGCATCCGGAGCGAATGCGAGCAGGAGCTTGCCGCTCGCGCTGCAATGGGCCGGTATCTGAGTGCCCGCTTTGAGGTCGATGCGGATGAGCGCTACCGACTCGACCCATTCGACCAGCATCATCTTGCCGGACTTGAGAACCGCGAAATTGATGCGCACCCCGAGCCGCTCAGCCAATTCCGCCATGAGCCGTCGGCGCAGGCTCGCCGTCGCGCCATTACGAAGCGCAGCCAGCGCCATCTCCTCGAACCGCGATCCGAGCGAATAGCGAAGCGTAACCGGGTCTTTGTCGATGAACCCGTCTCGCTCCAGCATGGCGGCGAGCCTGTGGCTGGTCGCCTTGGGGAGCAGAAGCTTGCGGCTCATGTCGGCAAGTGAAACCTGCTCACGACTGTGAGCGAGATGATCGAGCAGCCGCAGCGCCTTCAGGACTGGCGATTTCTCGCTTGCGCAAGACCGTCCGCCTGCCGCCTGCTCGGCAGGATGGAGTTGCCTCAGCACGATTCCTCCCGTGCCAATTCCAATGTTCCGTTCAGCGGAACGTTTTATACCGGTGAACAGTCCGACGCTATCAACCGAAAACCGATCGTGTCAAGGCGCGAACGCCCGGTGGCTCGCATTGGTGACATGAGCGCAATTAGGTCCGATCTACACGTGACGCTGACGGCGATTCAGGTGCCGACGGAAGTCGCCTTTTCACTTTGAAACCCGACAAGCAGAAGCGAGTTTGGCAGGCAGCACGACGCGTTGATCTCTTCCTCTGGGTCGATGCACAGATGCGTACATGCCAGCATGTGTGTCCGCACGATGCGGTCCATCGCGCGGCGGCTGGCCGGCTGCCCGGAATCGAGATCGGCATAGTAGTGAGCAAGCGCCCGGGCGCATGCTGGTCGAGTATTGGGTGAACACGCTCATCTCGGGGCCGTTTACGCATTCTAGCTCGCCTTCGGCCTCAGATGGGCGAGCGCCTTTTGAAAGTAATCGCTCGCTTCGCGCTTGTCTTGCCGCAGCGATTCGATCTCGGAGGGCGTCAGCCGTTCGGAAATTAAGCGCGAAACGCGCGCCGGCCAAGCATTTTGCGCCGCACTACGCAAGGCTGAGAAACTCCCGAAGAGGGCGAAGAGGAGAAAGCTCCTACGTCTCACGGATTTGAAACTCCAGCCCCAAAAATCTACCAGTTGTACGCCGAAGCGCCGCGCGACCCACGATCGGGTTCCTCACTTCACTGTTCGTGCATAACTGGCATCTGTCACGATCGTAAGCAATGTAATCAGAGCCCGTAATGCTTGGTCCCGTTCAGGTGAATCCGGGTGACATCATGTTTGCCGACGAGACGGGGATTGTGGTCATTCCGGCGGCCAAGGTGGCCTTGGTGCTTCTCAAGGCAAATGAGATTCGCGAAGCCGAAGACAGCAGACGTGCTCAGATTCCCTGACCTCTTCTTGCCCGAACCAATCGAAAAAATCTTCGGGACGTGTGACGTGAAGCCATTCTTGGATATTCAGATTGCCCGATCCGGTACGGTCGGCGCAACGAATGTCGATATGCAGCGGCGTGACTTCCTGAAGCGATCCACCACCGCCGCTCTCGCATTGACAGGCCTCGGCGCCGTCCGCGCGACCCCGTCGCTGGCGGCGGACTATCCAACGCTCCCGATCCGCGTCATCGTTCCCTTTCCGGCTGGCGGCGCAGCAGACGTGGTCGCTCGTATCACCGCAAAATATATGTCCGATCAGCTCGGCCAGCAGATTTTCATCGACAATCGCGCCGGTGCCGGCGGCACTATCGGCACCGATATCGCCGCACGTGCCACGCCAGACGGCTACACGTTGGTGATGCACACGATTTCCTCGGCGGTGCTCAATAAGTTTCTCTACACGCAAGTGAAGCTGGACGTGAACGCGAGGTTCGCGCCGATTTCCCAGATCGGCACCACGGTCCAGCTCCTTGCCATCAATGCCAATCTGCCTGCGCGGAATTTGCACGAATTCATCGCGCTTCTGAAGGCCAATCCAGGCATGTACCACTATGGCTCGTCGGGTCTTGGCGCCATCATGCATCTCGGCGGCGAGCTGTTTGGTTTCATGTCCGGGGCAAAGGTGATTCACGTCCCCTATAGAGGCGAAGGGCCGGCGATGGTGGACCTTTTCGCGGGCCGCATTGATTTCGTAGTGGCCAGCGTTCCCGCAGTCCTGTCGCATATCCGCTCCGGCGAGCTGCGGGCTTTGTGTGTGAACGCCGATCATCGCCTGGCGTTGCTGCCTGACGTGCCGACTGCGGCCGAGGCGGGCCTGCCGGGCTACGAGACTTACAATTGGTACGCCTTGTTCGCCCCGCTGGGCACGCCGGAGCCGATAGTCAATCGCCTCAACGAGGCGCTGGCAAAAGCCTTGGCCACGCCCGAGGCGCGCAAGCAATTCGAGGAGATCGGGGTCGAGATAGTGATTTCCAACCCCAGCGCCCTGTCCTCGGAGATCAAGCGGCAATCTGATTTCTGGGGTCCGGTTATTGAACGCGCCGGCGTGAAGCTGGATTGATCGGTATTGATGCTGCACCGTAAGCACCGATGCTCCCATGCCCAACACCACTGATGCCGTCATTGTCGTAGGCGCTGGCCCCGTCGGTCTTACCGCGGCGTTGGCGCTGGCGCGCCGCGGCATTCCCACCCTCGTGCTCGAGGCAGAGGCTGAGCCGGTCATGGAGCTGCGCGGATCGACCTTTCATCCGCCCACCCTCGACATGCTCGACGAGCTCGGCCTCGTGCCCCGCATGATCGACGTCGGTCTCAAGGCGCCGACCTGGCAGTTTCGCGACCGGGAAACCGGCCCGGTGGCGACGTTCGACCTCTCGCTCCTCGCCGCCGACACGAGCCATCCCTACCGCGTCCAATGCGAGCAATGGAAGCTCACGCGGTTGCTGCAGGAGGAATATCTCAAGATTCCCGGCGCCGAGATACGGTTTGGTCATCAGGTCGAAACGGTCCGACAGGATCAAGACTCGGTCGAGGTGGAGGCGCGCGTTTCCGGCGCCTCCTGCATGATCCTGGGCCGCCATGTGGTGGCCGCAGACGGCGCGCGCAGCGCCGTGCGCCGCTCGCTCGCCATCGCCTTCGAGGGTTTTACCTATCCCGAGCTGTTTCTGATCGCCTCCACAGACTATCCCTTCGAGCAGAAGCTGACCGACATTGCCTACGTCAACTACATCGCCGATCCCTTCGAGTGGCTGGTGCTGCTGCGCGTACCCGAGCTCTGGCGCGTGCTGGTGCCCGCCGCCGAGACCACCGAGCGGGAAAAGCTCCTCTCCGACGAGACGTTGCAAGGCGTCTTGCAGCGGGTTGTTGCGCGCGCCGAGCCTTATCGCATTGCGCACCGTTCGCTTTATCACGTGCACCAGCGGGTCGCTCAGCGGTTTCGCTGCGGCCGGGTGCTGCTCGCGGGCGACGCAGCGCACGTCAACAATCCGCTCGGGGGAATGGGAATGAACGGAGGCATGCACGACGCATTCAACCTGGCAGAGAAGCTTGCAGCGGTGTGGGGCGGAGGCGACGAGCGCTTGCTCGATCGCTACGAGCGGCAGCGCCGCACCGTCGCGATCGAGGCGGTCCAGCAACAGACCAACCGCAATCACCAGATCATCAGCGAACGCGACCCGGAGATCCGGCGCAAATCCCTCGACCTCCTGCGGCACACCGCGGCAAACAAGGAAACGGCGCGGGAATATCTGCTCAACTCGTCCATGATCAGCAGCCTGCGGCGCGCGGCGCAGATCGAATGAGCCGCGTTATTCCGCGGCGCGGAAACGGGTTTCGCGATCCCAGTATTCCGGGAACCCTACGATGTGCTGCAGCTCCGCGAACGAGACCGATGGCGGCAGCGGCACCGCCGCGCCCGGCCGCAGCGCCTCGAGCGCCGTCTGCATCGCCGAGATCGTCGAGGAAAGCAGCATCACCGGATAGAGCGCAAGCTTGTAGCCCAGCCGCGCCAGATCCGACGGCGGCAGAACTGGCGTGCGGCCACCCGCCACCATGTTCGCCATGCAAGGCTTACCCACCGCCCGGCAGAAGGCCTGCATCTCCGCCTCGGACTCCGGCGCTTCGTAGAAAATGATGTCCGCCCCCTCGGCCTCGAAATCGCGGCAGCGCGCCAGCGCTTCCTCCGCCCCGTGCACTGCGCGGGCGTCCGTGCGGGCGAGGATGAGAATGTCGCGCTCCGCGCGTGCCTCCACCGCAGCACGGATCTTCAGGCGGGCTTCCTCGCGCGAGACCACCTGCTTGCCTCGGGTGTGGCCGCATTTCTTGGGGCTCACCTGGTCTTCGATCATGACCGCCGCGGCCCCGGCGCGCGCATATTCGACCACGGTGCGCTGCACGTTGAGCGCGTTGCCGTAACCGGTGTCGCCGTCGCCGATAAGGGGAAAGCCGGGAACTGCGCCGCAACAGCTGCGCAGGCTGTCTAGCATCTCGGCGAATGAGATCAGGCCCGTGTCCGGCAGCCCCAGCCGCGCTGCGGAGACCGCAAAGCCGCTCATGAACGCGACCTGGTATCCCGCAGCTGCGATGAGCTTTGTCGACAACGCATCGAAGCAGCCCGGCATGATCTGCAAACCGGGGGCGGCGAGAAGCGCACGCAGGCGCTGAGCTGGGCTCACGCAATACCTCCTTCAGGCATCAAGGCGAAGATGAAGCGAGGCTCGCCCACGATCAAGGGTGCGCTTCATCTGCTGCGCAGCGAGCCGGTCAAGAGGAAAGCAACCGCGCTCACGATCACGCTCAGCGTTATCAGGATCATCCCGAGGCCGAGCGCCAGCGCCAGATCGCCTTTGCTGGTCTCCAGCGCAATGGCCGTGGTCATGGTGCGGGTGTAGCCGCGGATGTTGCCGCCGACGATGATGATGGCGCCGACCTCGGCAATGGCCCGGCCGAACGCCGCAAGAAAGGCCGTGAGCAGCGCCCCGCGTCCGATGATGAACAGCTCCAGCAGCGAGCGGCCCTTTGATGCGCCGTCAACCTCAAGCACATCGCCGTATTCCGACCACAGCACCACTGTCGCACGGTGCACCAGCGCGACGACGATCGGTGTGGCGAGAACGGTCTGCGCCAGGATCATGGCGGCGGGCGTGAACAGCAGCCCGGCAAAGCCAAGCGGACCCGAGCGGGACAGGACGAGGTAGATCACAAGCCCGACCACCACCGGCGGCAAGCCGAGCAGCGCGTTCGCGAGCACCACGGCGGCTTGCCGCCCGGGAAACCTGCTCACCGCGATAAGCCCACCGGTCGGGGCGCCGACGCACATGGCGATGAGCGTGGCGGAGAGGCTTACACGCAACGACAGCGCTACGATCTCGATCAATTCCCGGTCGAGGCCGCCAATGAGAGCAAGGGCTGCGAGCAACGCCTGGCCGATATCGTGCATCGGGCGCTGTGTACCTGCCCGAGGACACAACCGCCATGAGCTCTGACCGTGCAGGGGCGGGTTTTAAACCCGCTCCTGCAAATCGCCGGCGCTTCACCCGTCGATCGTCTCAATGTTGCGCGTATAGGCCGCGCAGCGTCTCGGTCTCGCCCTCGTGTTGCCACCTGATATCCGCTATGCGCCAGCCTTCCCTGAGCTTCACGAGCTCCAGCACGATCACGGTCGGTTTCTCGTCATTATCGAACTTCACGGTTGCGGTTGCCTTGCCCGGCTCCGTGTCGGCGATGGCGATATCGAAAGCGGCAATGTTCCAATCCCCTGCATCGACGAATGGGTCCCCGGTGAGCGCAGGGGCTTCGCCCCGACCGGCGGCGTCCTTGCGGTCCTTGCTGATGAGCCCCGCCAACCCCGGCTCGAAATAGCGCCGCAGTGCTGCATCGCTGTCGAGCGCGATCCCGTTGCCGCCGGCACCTTTGTAGGCATTGTAGATGGCGGCAACGAAAGTCTGTGCCGCGGCGTCGACCGCCTGCAGCGGCGAGATCGCGACGATTGCGCCGAGCAGCGAAAGAACTAACAGCAAACGGCGGCTCATGCTGGGGCTCGTTCTGATCTTTGCACCACCTGGATCAGTCGGGCAAGGAACCCGGTGCTATCGCATTTGGACTTAGGCAGCGCAGCAAGCTCCGCAATACCTCCCCCTGAAAGGGCTACCTTCGGCACAGATGTTGCGGTGCGATTCCATGAT
>Ga0073928_10000342_pt1 | contig 110815 bp, 96 predicted proteins | sample PaiPotPPA55metaG_FD_76969 | JGI IMG/M metagenome (GOLD analysis project Ga0073928, IMG submission 76969) | Iron sulfur acid spring bacterial and archeal communities from Banff, Canada, to study Microbial Dark Matter (Phase II) - Paint Pots PPA... ... | reverse complement strand
CTTCGACGCCGCCCTCGCGAGCGGCTCCGCATGACTCAGGGCCGATGTGGGTCGCTACTTCACATTCGTATGACTCTTTCATTCACTACACCTCGCCGGTTTAACCGGCGCACCAGGAGAAACACCATGGCATTTGAGGACATCAGCGTGCACGTGCGGCTCAAGCTCTTCGCGTTGTGGTCTTCGGTCATGTTTTTTTACATCTATGGAGACTATTTCCAGCTGTACGAAACCGGGCAGTTGCAACAAATGATCGCGGGAAGGATGCCCTTCGCTGCTATTTCTCAGGGAGTGTTGCTGGGGATGGCTGGCGTGATGGTAGTTCCCAGCCTGATGCCCTTTCTTTCACTCGTGCTGCCGGTGCGACTTAATCGCTGGCTGAATATCATTTTCGGCGTGATATATAGCCTAATTATGGTTGTCGCGTTCAAGAGCTGCTGGTACTTCTATATCCTGTTCGGCGTAATCGAAATCATATTGACACTACTTATCGTCTGGTATGCGTGGACCTGGCCCAAGGAGGCAAGCAACCGGTAGCAACATCGGATTATCCAAACGGACGGACCGGATAATTGTGGGCCTCTTCTTTTCGCGACGCCTTGCCGCTGTTCCGGTTTGTCAATCACGAGTTATGGGCCATCCGGAAGTTGAGACGGATGGACGTGGTGGAGCTACAATGAGCTTGCAAGGGCGGAATACTCACTAACGGAGGGCTCCCTCTCTCCACTTCAGGCTTAACCAACACACCGCAACGAAGCATTTCGCGGGTCGCACATATCCTGCATCACGACCGGGCAAATTCCTGCGCGACTACGATATGAGCAAGAAACCGCCACAGCGTTGGCTGGATGTCATCATCAAAGGATTGAACGCGCTTTTGGCTCAAATGATATAAAAGAGCAAAACAGCTCAAATGAAACCTCTACCAGCCCCAAACGTTCCCGGCAAGACAGAGTTTTAGAGATTCGACAACGCGATGCGCCAAGTGCTCAGCATATCGAAGGAAGAACTATTCAGGGGGGAAGCACGAGAGAAGAAAGTGCGGGAACGAGAAAGGGCCGATCCCGCATCCCGCTCCCATTCAAGGAAGTGCTGGCGGATGTGCTCAAGGTGAAGCCGCCCGGGAATAAAAGACCAATACAAACAACGAAGCGAAAGGTTGAGTAATTTCGAAGAAATGATGTTCGAAACCATTGAAAAACCTCAAAGGCGTGCAATGCCTAGATGGCTAGCAGTCTCGGGAGCTATGTTGGGAATGTTCAGTCTTGGATTGGCCACAGGCAAACTGCTTATGGGTGCTAAACCTGTAATCGACTGGTTCACGACCATAGGCAATTTAGTCATGACCGCTGGCTATACCATCGTTTGCGCGGTTTATGTCTTCAAACGTGAAGCTGCGATAAAGCAGTAAATTTAATCCTTGGGTCTGTAAAAGGACAATCCTCATTTGGCCAAGTATATTATCGCCGAAAATTGTCTGCGTAGTGTGTAGTTTGGCCGACGCTCTAAGCCGATTAAGCGGGAGATCCCTTCCGCTTCGCTCAAGGCAGGCTCTTCGCTACGCCTGAAAAACGGCTGCGCTCAGGATGGCGCCGGGCAAAATTAAGGGCGGCGGACAGGAGTGTCCGCCCCACACGAGGCGATCAAATCCAGGAAGGCCTGATGAATGCGAGTGTCATCGGAGAGCTCGGGGTGGAAGGTTGCGGCCATCACTGTTCCCTGCCGGACGGCGACCGGAGATTTGTCTTTCCCTTCGGTGGCGATTACCTGGACGCCGGGGCCAACGCGTTCGATCTTGGGGGCGCGAATGAACACCATTTCCAGCGGGGAACCAGCAAGTTTCTCGGGAATAAACTGACCTTGACGGATGGAACTGTCGATCTGGCGACCGTAGGCATTGCGGCGGATTCCGATGTCGATTGCGCCCAGGCCGGCTTGTTTGGGATTGTCGACCTCGGTCGCGAGCAGGATTGCACCAGCGCAGGTCCCGAAGGTTGGTTTCCGGCGTACGAATTGCTTCAGCTTTTCGAATCCCGCATCGCCCAACAACTTTAAGAATGTGCCAGACTCGCCGCCGGGGATGACGAGACCGTCGATCTTGTCGAGTTGCTCGGGCTTTTTGACAAACACAACCTCAGCCCCCAGCTCTTCGAGCCGACGGCGGTGGGCGTCGAAATCGCCCTGCAGGGCTAGGACTCCGATTTTCATTTCTGTTCTTGGTCGGTCGTTGGTCGTTGGTTAAGCGTCCGATTTGATCTTAATGGATGCGTGCGGAGGGAGCTGAGAGTCAAAATCGTAGCCACTTCAGCTATGGAGCTATACTTCTCGTGCTGTGGAAGTTGCCGATGGTGCCGAGAATAGTGAAGGGATCTCTACGATGCGAACCCTGAATGTTTTGTGCGGAATTGCTGTCTTGCTCACTACACTGCACCTCGCTCATGCAGTGCACCATTTCTTTGCAGGCGCGTCCCACGACGACATCCAGAGTCCGCTGTTTTGGACGGGCATTGTCACGGCGGGATTGATAGGAACGTTTTCGTTCGTCGGCGGTTGCTTACTGCTGCGGCGCAACCGCTGATTCGTTGTCTGACCCACGACCCCTGCTTCCGACCACGAAGGTTAAGCGGCTGTTTTCCCGTATCCTTTTACAGCGCGCTCCATGCCACCGCTGCCGGCGGCGAGGTCCTGCTGATTCATGGCGGGACGCACGGTGAGGCTGGCATTGAAGGCCAGGAACCACGGCTCGGCGATCGCGGGCAACTGCGAAGCATCTTTCATGTCGAAAAATATGAAGCCGGTGCGCTGGCCATTGTCTTCGGCAAAATAGGCGGCCTCCGGTTTGAGCTCGTCCAGGATCTTTGTAATGGTGGCGCCCAGACTGAGGTTTCGAACTGCCGCGTTTCCAGATTCAACCGGGATTGAAACTTTCAGCATCATGCGCATGACGAAGCCCCCTCCCGAGGCGGTGCCGATTATACATGTCGCGGTGGAGCTTCGGCGCAAGCCGGAGATGCGATAGCAGTGTGGGTGACTGCTCTATGCCGGTTAAGCGGGAGCTCCTTCGCTACGCCCGAAAAACCGGCTGCACCCAGGATGACGGCCGGGCAGAAGGCCAAGCCAGGCTCTTCACGGCACAAAGAAGGCTTGTTCGCAATGGCAAAGAAATTGAAACGCGAAGTTCCTTTCTTCTAGTGGAAGAGGCGCATCAGGCCGGTAGCGGGCAAATCGGGGACGAGAAAATTTGGATTTCCTGTTCCCGCAGCGCGTGCCAGGGCTTCCGCCGCAAAATATCCGCTGCGGACCGCGCCTTCCATGGTGGCGGGCCAGCCGGTGGCGGTCCAATCGCCGGCGAGAAAAACGCGAGGCCAAGAGGTGGATTGCTGCGGTCGGTGGCGGTCGATCCCAGGCCGCGGCGAATAGGTGGCGCGGACTTCCTTGATGACGGTGGACTTCACAAGGTTTGCCTGGAGCGCGGCGGGAAAAAACTCGCGGACTTCTTTGAGGGCGAGGTCGACGATTTCGGCGCGCGATTTGTCGATGAGGGATTTTGAGGCGCTGACGACGAGCTCGACGTAGCTGCCTGAGCCCTCAGGGGCGAATGCCCCTCTTTTCCCGGCATCGTTTGTGGCACGACTGAAGTCGTGGCCTTCCCGGTCGTTTTCATCCCGGTCATTTTGTTCCGGTGACGAGGTGGTAACTTTCCCAACACGCTGCAGGAGGCGCGACTTGTGAAACATCCACTGAATGGTACGATCGAGCAGAACGGCGTGATCAAGGTCACTGATCTGGCGATCGAACCAAAGGTGGATACCGGTGATAGGAGAAGACTCGAAGTGAGTGAGTTTTTCGCGTAAGGGCAAAGCTTCAGGGCTCACAGGCAGGGCGCGATCGAGAGCTTCGAAGGGCAGAGCGAGAACGAGATAGTCGAATCGCTCTTCGCTATCGGCCACCCGAATTCGGACTTGCGATGGCTCTGGGGAAAATGATTCGAGCGAACTGCGGAAGCGAATGTCGCCAGCGCGGGCGCGGATGTAGTCTCCGGCGCGATTGTAGAGATCGGTTAAGGGGATGGTCGGAACCCCCATGTGGCGGGCCTCGGTAGACTTCATCGATTCGCGGACGACTTGCGCAGCGTTGGAGATCGCAATCAGATCGAGATCCTCGCTGAGAGCGCTGACCAGGATCGGCTTCCAGAAACGCTGGATGGCGTTTTCGGTTTGACCATGACGTTGCAGCCAGTCCTGAAAAGAATGTCCGGTATCACGTTGCCCGATGAGCGTGAGCGCGGCGATGGCGCGCGAAATCGCCAGCTTGTCTTTGACGTCTAGAAACGGAAAGCGCAGGAACGATGGCGCGGTGTGAAGCGGTGCGGGGAGTGGGGAGGCGTGCATGACGCTGGTGCGGCCGCCGGGCTCGATGAAAGTGATTTCGTCATACCAGCGGATTTTGTCTTCCACGCCGATGCGGCGGTAAAACTCTATGAGGTTCGTGCAAACGCGAAACAATACGTGCTGACAATTGTCGATGACTTCGCCGGTGCCTGGGTGTTCGTAGGAGGAGGCGCGACCGCCGAGGTAAGGGCGGCGCTCGAAGAGCGTGACGCGAAACCCGGAATCGGAGAGGGCGCACGCGGCGGCAAGGCCGGCCAGGCCGCCTCCAGCGACGGCTATCGTAGATTGTGTGGATGGGGTCATGCGGGATTCTGGGTCATAGATTCTGGCGATTGTTCGCTCGCGGCGGATCAGCAGGGTCCTCACCGGGCGTTGTGCCCGGTTCGGAATGACAAGACCTAGTGTTCAGCCGAGTTCGAAGTGACATCAGGTGAGACGCTGCAGAAAACCTTTTCCCAGAATCCGCAGTTTTTCGCTGACGGTGAGGCTTACTCTGCCACTGAATACGTCGTACTGGCGATCGGCAATTTTTTCCAGAAGCTTGCGATAGATGTTGACCAGCACCCACAGTGCGGGCTGGCTGTCTTCGGAGATATAGCCCCTCAGTTGGTCGCCGGCCTGGTAGAACTCGCGAGCGCGATCGGCTTCGAGGGCCAGCAATGGGCGCAAGCGGACTGGGTCCGGAGTGGAAAGTAAATCCGCGGAGGACACGCCAAACCTGGCCAGGTCTTCCTGCGGCAGGTAAATCCGGCCCATGGCGGCATCTTCTTTCACGTCGCGAATGATGTTGGTGATTTGAAAGGCCAGGCCACACTCTTCGGCAAGCGACTCGGCGGCAGGGTCGCGATATCCGAAGATGTGAATGCAGACGAGGCCCACAACCGACGCCACGCGATAACAATATAGTTTGAGATCGTCGAAGGTCTGGTATTGGACGGTGACGACAGGAATGGCAGCCTGGGTAGACTTTGGGTTCTCTTGACTCCGACCTTCGGCTTCGGGGTCAACCACATCCATGGCCGTTCCCATCGCGAGTTCGTCGAGAAGTCCGGCGGGGATGGTGTATCTGCGTTGCGCATCGGTCAAGGCCAGCAGAATCGGATCGTCGCTGGGCTCGCCTTGCTGGGCGCGGTGCAGGGCATCAAGCCAATGATCGAGATGAAGGCGGCGTTCTTCGAGGCTTAGGGTTGAGTCGTCCGCAATATCATCGCAGCGGCGCATGAAGGCATATACGGCGCAGAGCGCCTGGCGTTTGCGCTGGGGCAGCACGAGAAATGCGTAATAGAAATTCTTCGCACTATTTCGCGTGATCCCCCGGCAGACCGAGTAGGCGATGGCGAGCTGGGCGGGAGTTGGGTTCCAGGCCATCATTACTGGCTGCGTGCCCGCGCTCATAAGAGCCTTCCCAGAGCGGCGCGCGCGACCAGCGCAAGTTTACGCGGTTTCGAGATTACGGGACGGCGTCCAAGGACGGCGAAGCCCTGGCGTTCGATGGCGTTGAGAATCTCCTGACCACCGCGGCTGAACAGTTCGATATCGACGGCTAATGCTTTGTCTACTTTTTTTACCAAAGGGAGGCCGCGATCGAACCATTGGCGGGCGCGCTCCACTTCAAACTTCATCATCTCGCAGAATGCGGGCGGGTTGCGGTTTTGCCCGAGGTCTTCTTCGGCAACGGAGTGTCGCCGTAAATCTTCCAGCGGAAGATAGATGCGGCGTTTGGCGTAATCGATACTGACGTCCTGCCAGAAGTTCGCCAACTGCAGCGCTGTGCAGGTGTAGTCGGAAAGCTGCTGACGCTCGGCATCGCGATAGCCGCAAAGGTAAAGCACAAGATGACCCACCGGATTTGCCGAGTAGCGGCAGTATGCGAGCACATCGCTGAAGGCCTCGAAGCGGGTGATGGTTTGGTCCTGGCGAAAGGCGGTCAGCAGATCGGAAAACTCGTGTTGGGGAATTTCAAACTTGCGCACGGTTTCAGCCAGGGCGACGAAAACGGGATGGCGCGGATTACCGGCGTAGCAGGCGTCGAGTTCGACTTGCCATTCGTCGAGCAGGGCGAGCGCGGCGGTGGGGTCTCCGACTTCATCCCCCAGATCGTCGGAGATGCGGCAGTAGGCGTAGACGTTCAGAAAATCCTGGCGCAGGTTTCTGGGAAGAAACCAGGTGGCGACGGAAAAATTCTCGTAGTGCGTGCGAGCGAGGCGGCGGCAGTATTCGTGAGCTTCTTTGAGCGAGGGAGCAACTTGGGGGATAGCGTATTCGGCGGGCAGGCGGCTCCAGGCGTTTGCCGAAGCGGAAGCGATCGCGAGGCGGGAATCAGTGGTCGCAGGAGTCATTCAGTACAAGTCACCGCTCTTCAGGATTGCCGTGGAGGTCGATTCCGAAGCCTACCTCAGCGGCTAAAGCCGAAGACCATTTTGTGAATTTACGGCACGACTGAAGTCGTGCCCTTCCCGATCTTGCTAGCCACGAACATACTCGGAGCTGAGAGGACCACGAGCATCGTGAGAACTCCTTGCCTTGCCGGAGGAACTGTACAGGTGCATGGGGTCCTTGGCTTCGCTCAGGATGACTGATCCATGACCGACCCATTTTAGTTGACGGCCCTGGGGTACTCTCGCACTCAATGGCCGGGAATAATGGCGGTCTTGATGTCGCCCCCGCGATTCAGCATGTGGCGGAGCACCTTCTGCAGGCTGGAGAGCGGGGCTTCGCCGGTGATGTAATCGGTGGGACGGATTTTCTTGGCCGCGATCAGCCCGAAGGCCCGGCGAACCGTTTCCGGCGTGTGATGGAATGTGGCTTTCAGCGTGATTTCGGAATAGTGCAGGCGGTTGGTATCGAGCTGCACCTTGGATCCACTGGCGCATCCGCCGAAGAAGTTTACGGTGCCTCCTTTGCGGACCATTTCGACGGTCCACTCCCATGCTTCGGGACGGCCTACGGCTTCGATCACGACATCGCAGCCGCGCTTTTGCGGAGTGAGCGCGCGCACAGCCTCGATGACATTCTGCACTTTCGTGGTCTGAACGATTTCATGAGCGCCCATGTGTTTGGCGGCGACGACCTGTTCGTCGCGTTTCACCACCGAAATTACATTGCAGCCGATGGCCCGCGCCACCTGCACAAACATCAGCCCGATTGGACCGCCGCCGATGATAGTGACGGTGTCGCCGATCTCCACACCCGTTTCGTGCAGACCGCGCAGCACGCAGGCCAGCGGTTCGGTCATGGCGGCGTCTTCGAAAGAAACATTGGAAGGGATAACCAGCATATTGGCATCGACGATGCGCCGCGGCACGCGGATATATTCGGCGTAGGCTCCGTTGTTGAACAGCAGATCCTCGCAGAGATTTTCCTGGTGCTTGGAGCAGTAGAAGCACATTTGGCACGGGGCGGAATTGAGCGCCACCACGCGCTGTCCCTTCCTGAAGCCGTGGACCCCTTCGCCGACTTCTTCAATCACGCCTGCCAACTCGTGACCAAAGAGCGCAGGGGGAACGATCATGCGGGCGTGGTAGCCGCGCTGATAAACCTTGAGGTCAGTGCCGCAGGTGAGAGCCACCTGCACTTTGACCAGGACCTCGCCCTTCTCGACACGAGGGATCGGCACTCTTTCGATCTTGAGATCTTCTTTGCCGTAGAGAACGGCAGCCGTCATTTTTCCATTCACTGCTGGCTTCCTTCCCGGGCTTCCCGGTTCCAAGTACTACCGGGCTGAATCACGATTTTCATCGACGCGGGCTGGGGATGGGCCGCCAGTTCCAACGCCTGGGCGCAGTCCTGCAGAGGAAAGCGGTGACTGATCAGTTTTTCCAGATCCATCTCCCGGTTCATCACAAAGCGAACTGATTCCGCTTGCAAATCTACAGACGCGCTGTAAGAGCCCACCAGCGTTTTCTCATCCACGCAAATCGCGGCTGGATCGACAACCACCTCGCCGCGCTGGGTTTGCGCAAACAACAATACCCGCCCTCCGGGACGAGCAGCCTCCATCGCGGGGCGAATGAGGGCGTTGCTGCCGACCGCCAAGACTACCGCATCGGCGCCCCGGCCATCTGTCCTCTCCCGCACAGAACCCGCCGCGTCATACTTTGATGCGTCGATGGTACGCTCGAACCCAAGGCTCTTACTTATTCTAAGCCTCTCGGGATATAAATCGGAAGTAATAACGTTGGCCCCTGCCCTGCGTGCCAGCACGCTGAGTATGATACCGATCGGGCCCTGCCCGATCGACAGCACGGTTTCGCCCGATAGCAGGCGCAAGGCCTCGATTCCTTTCATACAGGTATTTACCGGCTCTACAAAACAGGCCTGCTCGAAGGAAACGCCATCGGGGATTTTCACGGTTCCTTGTTCGACGATCCAATCCATCACCCGGACGTATTCCGCGAAGCCTCCACCGGAAGGCTCGAAGCCAGCGGTGCATCCCACTTTCTTGTAGACCGGGCACTGCGCGAAGGTCTTGTGGCGGCAGTAGTAACACTGGCGGCAAGGGATGTGATGAAAGACCACGACGCGGTCACCCGGCTGGAAATTTTTCACTCCTGCTCCCGTCGCCGCGACCACGCCTGAAGTTTCATGGCCGAAGATACGGGGCGCCGAATGCGATCCGGAGCCAATTTTTTTCAGATCGGTGCCGCAGACTCCGCAGGTGTGAACCCGGAGCAGCAATTCGCCGGGACCGATTTTCGGGACGGGAACGGTCTCCAGGCGAACGTCATTGACTCCGCGGTAAACTGCGGCCAGCATTGTCGCAGGGGTCGACTCGCTGCGGTCTTCGATCGCGATTTGTCCAGCAATGCCCATCATGGGTTGGATGAAATCCTGGGAATCTTCGGTTCAGCCACATCCTTCAGCAACCGGGAAGAATTCCTGAAATAGCCATCGAGCACGCTCGCCGCCATGCGAGTATTGCGAGCCAGTATTGCCACCCGACGCCACAGCCAGGGCCGCAGGCCGACATGGATAGCAAATCTGGCCGTTTGAAACCGGCCTTGAGCATCGATAAATTTGGCGGTTTCCGGCATTTCAAAATCTAACCCATCGGAGATCACTTTTGTTGCGGTGAAGCGAATTCCATGAGCCTGCGCGGCGGCGACGACGGCTGCCGCCTCCATGTCGACTGCCTGCGCACCGTAGGCCTGTGACAGATTCGCCTTTTGCTTAACGCTGGCCACGGCCGGGAATGTTATCAGGGTGCCCTGGCCGCCTTCGATTGAGCTGCGACTGCCGTCGCGGGCATCGATTACGGCGGCGGGAGAAAAAATAGCACCGACGCGCAGGTTGGAGTCCAAGGCTCCGGCAAATCCAACCGACAGCAACTGCGCGGGATGATATAACGCGATTGCGGCTTCCGCCGCACGCCGCGCCGGTTCGACGCCAATTCCACCGCAGACGGCCACGATCTCAGCCTGCTCGAAAAAAGTAAACTTGCGGCCTTCGTATTCGCGCTCGACACGGCGGCAGTTTTTGGTCAGCCCGCCGAGTTCGAGTTCGAGCGCTGCCACGATTGCGATTCCTATTGACGAATTCATCCGGTGGGCGAATGTGCCTTGGCGGCTGAAAACCGCTATTCAGTTAAGGGGCGGTATAGCGGCGCGGCTTGAAGCCGCGCCCTTTCAAAACTACGTCACTTCTTAGGCGTAACCGTTGGCCCGGAACCACTCGACGGCGCGGCAGAGGGCACTATCCGCGGGGATGATCTTCCATCCCAGGTCGCGTTCTGCTTTGCAGGAACTGGCCCACATTTTCTTCTTTCCCATGCGAACGGTTTCGACTGTAGCACGCGGCTCGCGCCCTAGCATGCGGCCCGCAACTGTTTGGTCAACGGCGCCTGCCAGGTAGGCAACGAAGTAAGGCAGCTTCACTTTCGGCGAGGGCAACCCTGAAATCGCACCCAGCTTATCCAGTATCTGCTTTAGAGTGAGATTCTCGCCGCCGAGAATGTAGCGCTCTCCGCTCCTGCCTTTCTCGAGTGCCGCGATATGCCCGCGGGCGCACTCGCGGACATCGACCAGATTCAATCCCGTTTCCACGTAGGCCGGGAACTTTCTTTTCAGGAAATCCACGACAATCCGGCCTGTCGGGGTCGGCTTTATGTCCCGCTCTCCTACCGGCGTTGTGGGATTCACGGTCACCACTTGCATGGCGCCGCCGCCGGCTTCGAGCGCCAGTTGTTCGGCCATAAACTTCGAACGCTTGTAATGGCCGATCATGTCGGCGAGAGAGACCGGAGAGTCTTCGTCAGCAGGATGACCGTTGCCTCTGAACCCAATCGTGGCGACACTTGATGTGTACACCATGCTGCGCACTCCATTTTTGCGAGCGGCGTCAAGGATGGCGCGAGTTCCCTCGACATTCGAGCGATACATTTCAGCCGGATCTCGCAACCATAGGCGATAGTCGGCTGCGACGTGGAACACGGCTTCGCAGCCTGCCATTGCCTTTTCGAGCGACGCCGGGTTCCGCAGATCGCCGGTTACGGTCTCGGCCTTCATGCCCTCGAGATTTTTCAGATTGCTGGTTGGACGCACCAGCAGCCGCAGATCGGCTCCCTGTTCCGCAAGCGCGCGGGCTACATGAGAGCCTAGAAATCCGGTCGCGCCTGTGACGAAAGTTCGCATTCAGATGTTAGCTCTAAAGTTTCACAACAAAGATTCAAGCAGCTTCGAGCAAACACTTCAGCATCGTGAGAACGCTTCGCATTGCCTGAGACGACGCCATGCCGGCATGGGGTCCTTCGCGTCGCTCAGGATGACAGGAATGTTACATCCCTCAGGGGCTGAAGCTCGAATCTTTGGTACTTGCGGCGGCGCGGTTGAAGCCGCGCCCTTTCAAAACAAAAGGCGAATCGCCAAATGCCAATTGCTAACCGCTGCTTTTCTCCATCACCTTGGCGTAGGTGGTCAGCGCGAGCAGCGGGAAATACTGCCGGTAGAGGTGATACTTCAGATAGAACACGCGCGGAAACCCAGTGCCGGTGAAGTAGGGCTCATCCCACGATCCATCTTCTTTCTGCGTACGAAGAAGGTACGCAACTCCGCGAGCCACGGAATCACTGCGCGTATCACCGACGGCGAGCAGGCCCAGGATCGCCCATGCGGTCTGCGAAGGCGTGCTTTCGCCGACGCCGCGCAGAGTGGGATCGTCGTAGGAGCCAACGGTTTCACCCCAGCCGCCGTCGGGATTTTGCACCATGCGCAGCCACTCCGCCGCCTGCTGGATGCAAGGCTCGTGATTATCCATGCCGATGGCTTCCAGACCGCGAAGCACGAGCGCCGTGCCGTAGATATAGTTCACGCCCCAGCGGCCGAACCAGCTTCCATCCGGTTCTTGTTCATTGCGAATGAAGTGAATGGCCCGTTTCACCGCCGGATGGTTCTTGTCGTACCCGTAGGTCGCCATCATCTCGAGGATGCGCCCGGTGATATCGACGGTGGGAGGATCCAGCATGGCATTGTGATCGGCGAAAGGAATGTGTTGGAACACCATCTTGTCGTTGTCTTTGTCGAATGAGGCAAAGCCGCCGTTCTTGCATTGCATGGAGAATATCCAATCGATGGCGCGCTGCACGGACTCGCGTTGGTAGCGTCCGTTGGGATGCTCGGCGCGGCTGAGCGCCAGGCAAACCATCGCGGTGTCATCGACATCCGGGTAAAACTCATTGTTGAACTCAAAGTACCAGCCGCCCGGCTTGCCCTTCTTGTTCTTGACCTGCCAGTCGCCCGGAGTGCGGACTTGCTTCTGCAATATCCAGTCGGCGCACTTCACCATGCGAGGATCGGTTGCGGGAACCCCAGCTTCGCCCAAAGCGAACATGGCATAGGCCGTATCCCACACTGGAGACATGCAGGGCTGCATACGAAAGGTGTCGGCCTCTTCGATGCCAAGCTTCTCAAACTCGTCGAGCGCGCGGATCACCTGGGGATCGTCGAGCGAATATCCCTGGCAGCGAAGGGCGATGATGGCATTCATCATCGAGGGATAGATAGCGCCCAGACCGTCGCTCATCTCGAAGCGTTCCAGCATCCATTTCTCGGCGGTCTTCAGAGCGATTGACCGCAGCGGCCGGATGTGGACTCGCTCAAGCCAATGGGTCATGCGATCAAGACAGAGGAAAAAGTTGCGCCACGAGAACAGTTTTTTCGACCAACGCAAGTGCATGCGGGACTTCTGCATGCCTCCGACGAACAGCTCTTCGACGCCCATTTCGCCTGGAATCTTTTTGAATGGCTTTTTGGCGTAGCAGATGGAAAGCGGTACGAGTATGGCGCGCGACCATGATGAAATCTCGTAGATGTTGAACCAGAACCACTTCGGAAACAGCACAATTTCCGGAGGAATCGCAGGGACAGCGTCGTAGTCGTACTGGCCGAAGAAACAAAGGTAGATCTTGGTAAATGTGTTGACCTCGGTCACGCCGCCGAGCTCGAGTATTTTCTTGCGAGCGCGTTGCAGAACGGGGTGATCAGCGTCGTATCCCGCGAGCTTTAGCCCGAAATACGCTTTTACCGATGCGCTGACATTCGAGGGTCCAGCCGCGTAAATACTCCAGCCGCCGTCTTCGTTCTGATGCCGAACGATCCAGTTTGCCGCTCTCTGAAAACGTTCGGGATCTCCGGTTCCAAGCAGAGTGTGGAGCAGAATGTAATCGGACTCAAGAGTGGTGTCAGCTTCGAGTTCGCCGCACCAATATCCCTGCTCGTGCTGCGCCGAGAAAAGCAATTTGCGGGCGGCGCTCACAGCGGAGGCAACACGGCTCGCCAAGCCGTCAATCTTGCCAAAGAGAAGTTTGGGAGCGGAACTTATATGCGCTTCTGAAGAGTCGATGTCCATATTTGACAGGCTCCGTTTACGGCGAGATCCCTTCGCGTAACCGCTCAGGGCAGCTCTTCGCTTCGCCTGAAGAACGGCTCCGCTCAGGAAGCGGCAGGCCACCTCGCACGTTCTCCGTTAATCCGCGGTAGCACCGGCCGGAGCGGCGGCAATTGCCTCGACAATCTCCGGCGGCAGACCGAAGCGGACGTTTTCCGGCATGACTTCGAGTTCCTGCACATTGTCGAAACCTTTGGTGGCCAGAAACTTCATCGCTTCCTCCACCAGGCACTCTGGCGCCGAGGCGCCAGCCGTCAATGCGATGGTCTTCACGTTAACCAACCACTCTGACTCGATGTCTTTGTAGCTGTCGATCAGGTGTGAGTTTGTGCCCAGATTTCGCGCCACTTCCACCAGGCGATTCGAGTTTGAACTGTTTTCCGAACCCACTACCAGCAACAGGTCAGCTTCCGAAGCGACCTGCTTGACGGCAACCTGGCGATTTTCCGTGGCATAGCAAATATCCTGCGCGGCAGGGCCTTTGATGTGGGGGAACTTCTTTTTGAGCGCAGCGATAATATCCTTGGTTTCATCGAGGCTTAGGGTAGTCTGAGTCAGATAGGCCACGCGATTCGGATCGGGCACGGTCAGCGATTTTACCTGCTCGGGTGTTCCAACAACCTGCGTTACCAATGGGGCTTCGCCCAGAGTGCCGATCACTTCATCATGATCGTGGTGGCCAATCAGGATCAGCGAATAACCTTCCTTGGCGAACTTCACCGCTTCCACGTGGACCTTGGTGACCAGCGGGCAAGTGGCATCAATGACCCGCAGGCCGCGCCGGGCGCTGTGCTCGCGTACCTCGGGCGAGACGCCGTGTGCGCTGTAGATCACGCGTTCGCCGTTTGGGACTTCGTCCTCGCTGTCGACAAAAATCGCACCTTTGCCACGTAACTCGTCGACTACGAAGCTGTTGTGAACGATCTCCTTGCGTACATAGATCGGCGGACCGAAGGCCTCTAGCGCGATGCGAACGACATCAATCGCCCGCACTACGCCGGCGCAAAAGCCGCGAGGCTTTAACAGAAGTAGAGTTTTCTCCTGGCTGTTTGTCACCATCCACTCCCTATCTTGTGATCTTCCGGGTAGCTTTTAAGATGCAAAATTAGCGCCTCAGCCTGCTCGATTAGCGTACACGAACCCCGTTTTCGGCGTAACTAGTAAACTACCGGAAGGTATCCTTCCGGTCAATGTAAGCCAAAGAAACGGCGGGGATTAGCAGTGGACGGCGATTTCTGCGTGGTAAATGGTCGACCTACCACAGCCGTTTAATGTTGTACATGTCAAAAACGGCGTCGGCACTGAGAATTGGCACATTCAGCGATTGCGCCTGAGCCACCAGCAGGCGATCGAAGGGATCCCGATGATGGAGCGGCAGCAAGCCTGACTGGACGGCCGTATCCAGCGTAATCGGCACTTCCAAGAATGGTTCCCGCTCGAGGACGCGATCCAGACCATCAAGGATGGATCGCGGCTTCATCTTTCCCGTGCTCACCTTGATAGCCAGTTCCCAGCCCACAACCGCAGAGATAAGAATGTGGTTCTCCCGATTCCCGATTGTCCTTGCGGCCTGCTTGGAAAGTCGCACCGCATCTTCCATCCACCAAACCAACGCGTGCGTATCGAGCAGAACCCTCACGTTCCTCGCAGTGAACAATTAGCTTGGCCTAGAGATGCCCGCCCGCGGTTTATTCGAAACCTAAGTCCTTCAGTTCCTGATCAGTCAGCGGGTCGAACGCATCGGCAGTGTAGGAAATCCTTCCTTTCCAAGCGCCGGGCTTGCGACCACCGCCTTCTTCCTCGATCGCAACCAACCGCACCACCGGCTTTTTCCCACGCGCAATGACAATCTCCTCGCCCCGGCAGGCTTTCTCAATCAGTCGGGAAAGTTGCGTCTTCGCTTTGTGGATCGTGATTGTCTCCATGTCATTCCGCTAGTTAGCTAACTAAGCTTAGCTAATGTGCGCACGCGCCGTCAAGGTGTATCAGCACCAGCCCAGGACACCAGCCCAGGACACCAGGCAGGTTGCCAGAACCTGAGCCCAGGGAAAGACTCTCATGTAATGTCATTGCACCTGCGTGCGGATTGTTGGCGCCCGGAGGCTGCTGAGGCGCGCCCGCGCTACCCATTCGCTTTAATCATCTGCTCGGCGTGCTTCCGCGAAGTATCGGTCAGCTTGGCACCGCTCAGCATGCGAGCCACTTCATCGGTGCGTTCTTCACCGACGACGGTGCGGATACTGGTCCGCGTCCGGCCGTTGCGTTCCTTTTTCTCGATCACATAATGATGATCGGCGAAAGTCGCGATCTGCGGCAGGTGGGTCACGCACAGCACCTGATTCAGCCGTGCCAGCGACTTGAGCTTCTTGCCAACGGATTCGGCCGCGCGGCCGCCAATGCCGGTATCGATCTCGTCGAACACCATCGTGCGCTGAGCGACTCGTTGAGCGGCTGGGCGCGAGGCCCTCGCCTTCGCGGGCGAGGGCGCCCGCGCCACTTGGTCCGAGCCCGACTCCACGCTCACTTTCAGCGCCAGCATTACGCGCGACAATTCTCCGCCCGATGCGATGTGTTCCAGTTGCCGCATGGGCTCGCCTGGATTCGTGGCAATCATGTAAACCAGCTGATCGATTCCGGTGTCCGCCCAGTTGCCTTCTTCTTCACCCGTTGTTATTGCAATGCGGAAGGCCGATTTCATCGCCAGATCGTTGATTTCCGCTTCTACAAGCTTTTCTAATGTGCGCGATGCCTCATGCCGTTTTTTCGAGAGCGCGCGCGCGGCCCTTAAATAATCGTCCCCGGCCCGCGCCAGCTCAACCCGCAATTCGCGGAGAATCTCATCTTTGTTCTCGATCTCCGAGAGTTTGCGGGCCACATCCGCTCCGAAAGCGATGACATCTTCGAGAGTGGAACCGTACTTGCGCCTTAAACGGTCCAGCAACGCCAGCCGATCTTCGACCTCCGCCAGATGTTCCGGCGAGGCATGGATTCCGCCAGCGTAGTCCCGGACTGTGGCTCCGACATCCTCAACGCTGATTCGCGCCGTTTCGAGCGAGCCCAGAGCCTCTTGAAACCTGGGCTCATAGCGCGCCAGTTCTTCAATCTGCCTCTGCGCCGCCCGCAAGGATGCAGAGGTTGAGGCATCGCCCTCGTAAAGAAGATCGAAGGCTTGCATGGCAGCGCTGTAAATCTTTTCCGCATTGGCGAGAACTCGCTTCTCTATTTCCAAATTCTCGGCCTCGCCCGCTTGCAGCCTGGCATCTTCGATCTCACGCTTCTGAAATATCCACAGGTCGACTAGACGCAAGCGGTCCTGCTCGCCTTGTTCCAGGTCTGCGATGCGCGCGCGGATTTCCTTCCACGCTTCATACGCGGCAGACACCGGCCCGATCTGGCTTCCCGCAAATCCATCAAGAAGCTCCAGGCGCGAAAGGGCGTCGAATGAGAGCATCGATTCGTTCTGCGCATGGATGGTGGCCAGGCAGGGCGCAAGCTGTCGCAACACCGCGACGGTTGCGGCCTGATTGTTCACAAAAACACGGCCCTTACCGCCGGCAGCGATCTCACGACGCACAATCAGCGATCCGTCCTCGGATTCGTCCAGGCCATTGCGCTGGAGTAGCTTCTGGATTGCATCCTGGGCGTCGCCGGCACATTCGAAGACGGCTGACAGGACAGCCCGCTCGGCTCCGCTGCGAATCACGTCGCTCGAGGCTTTGTCTCCCAACAGCAACGCCAGCGCGTCAATCAGAATGGATTTCCCAGCACCGGTTTCTCCGGTCAACAAGTTCAACCCGGGAGCGAACTCCACTACCGCATTGTCGATTACCGTGTAGTTCTCGAGTCGTAGCTCATGCAGCACAGGTGGTCCTATGAGTTACACGATGTTTCAAAGTTTTGCGCAGCATAACATGAAAGAGATTCGGAACATCGCGCCTTGATTTATCCGTGGCCAATACTACCTCGCGCCGGAGACTTCGAATGGAAATCAGGGGGCTTCTCACAAACTGCGCGGCGACGGAGTTGCCTTTGGTCAAACTCGACGACTCTGCACCGGCGTTGCCAAGACAATTTCGCTGATGTAGGCTTAAGTTGCTCTCGCGATACTCCCACCTCCTTAACTCTCTGGACGTTCCCTGGCCCACAAAGACTTGTGCAACTGCTGCAATGTGTGTGCAACCCAAAGCGCTAGCGCGTAAGGCCATACAATATATGGTGTTATATTGCTTGACCCCGCCCCCATTTCACCGTTACAGTTGCTTAAATTTGTGGCCGCCCTCTCCAGCCGGGGACGGAAAAAGTGATGGCGTTGGTCTGTTCTTACATAACTCCGGAAGCTTCGGCATCCAGTTAGTAAACAGCTTGCGGAATCACAACGGGCCGCCGAACACCGGCCACTGCTTTTCACAAGGAGTCTACGTTGCTTAAATTGAAGCGGCTTCAGATTCTCGGCTTCAAATCGTTCTGCGATCGCACCGACCTCAAGTTCCACGGGGATGGAATCGCCGCCATCATCGGACCTAACGGCTGCGGCAAGTCGAATATTGCCGACGCGATCTCCTGGGTACTCGGCGAGCAATCGGCGAAGACGCTGCGTGGATCGCGGATGGAAGATGTGATCTTCGCCGGCACGCGCGACCGCAAACCCACTGGTATGGCGGAAGTGTCGTTGACGTTGATCGATCCTGAACAGTATCCCGGCGCTGACGCCAACGCGCCCACCGAGATCGATATTCAGGATGAACTGCCGAGTGAGGCCGCAGGCGTGAGAAGCTCCGCTGGTCTCTCATTGGCCGACCAGCCAGACCAAAACTGGGACGAAGCAGCTATCCGTGCCCGCGCCGCAGAAGAGACGGAACACGCAGTGGAAGACGCGCAACCGGGCAAGAGCGAAGAGGTGGAGCTCCCGCGATCCAAAGTCACGACGATTGCAGTTGCTTTCCCCGACGACGAGCCGGCGTTTGCTCACTCGCTTGCGACGGTTACGCCAATTTCCTCCGCGGCCGTCAGTGCCGTACCGCAGGTCGTGCTTAAAATTCGGCGCCGAAAATTCAACCAGCGGCAATTCCGCACGGGCGAGACCGTGGTCACGAGAAGGCTATTCCGCTCCGGCGATAGCGAATATCTGCTGAACGGAAAACTCTGCCGCCTGCGCGACATTCAGGAACTCTTCATGGGCACCGGCCTCGGACCTGAAACTTATGCGCTCATCGAACAAGGACGCATCGGCCAGATCTTGAGCAGCCGTCCTACTGACCGGCGGGCCATTCTCGAAGAGGCCGCCGGGATCACGAAGTTTAAAACCAAAAAGCGACTTGCCGAAGCCCGGCTCGAAGATGCCAAGCTGAATCTGGCACGCATCAACGACATTTTCGATGAAGTCACCCGCCAGATGAATTCTTTGAAGCGCCAGGCTTCCAAGGCCGAGCGCTACGCAAAACTGCGCGACGAGATGCGGGTTCAGCTGCGCGTGGTGCTCGCCAGCAAGTTTGCCGCGATCGAACAGGAAAGCGCCGACCTCGACGCCAAGCTCAAAGCCCTGGCCGAGGACATGCTGCGGCGTAGCGAAACTGTGCAGCAACTCGAAGCCGAACATGGCGAATCGACGGAACGCGGCTATGCCATTGAGACTGAGCTGCGCGAAAACCGGGATCGTCTGAGTCAGCTCGCCATGGAGACCGAGCGGGCACGCGCACGCCGCCGCCACAATGACGAACGTTGCGCTGAACTTCTCGTGCGATCGGAGTCAGCGGAAAGTGAACTTGCGCAGGCTCGCCACCGTTTGTCAACGCTTGAGGCCGAGCGCGATTCCAATCGGCAGATATTGGACTCCGCAACCGCCGATCTGGCGGCAGCGCAGCACGAGCTTTTGTTATCGCAGCAGGAAGCGGCGTCCGCGGCGGCCGCCTTGGCAGAACTCGAACAGCGGCAGGAAGAGTCTCGTGTCGCCATGTTTGATGCCGTCTCGTCGGCCTCCCGCCTTCGCAACCAACTTGCCCAAGCGGAAGAACGCCTCGCCGGAGCAGATCGCGAATCCCGGCGTCTGCAAACTGAAATCAACAATGCCGACGCTCAAGCAGAAGCTTTCGGCGGACAGCGCGGTCAACTGGCTCTTGAGTTCGAAACGGTGACGCAGCGCGCCACGGGAATCACGGAAGAGATTGGTCAGCTTCGCCGCCTGATCGAGGCTAAGCGAATTGAGGAGACGAAGGCGAAGTCCCATCTCGACCTGCTTCGTGCCGAGTTCGCTACCGCCCTCGGGAAAAAAGGATCGCTCGAGTCTGTGATCGCCGAACACGGATATTCGACCGAATCGGTGCGCCGGCTTTTCCAGTCAGGAGTAATGCAGAGCGGGCTGGCACCGGTGGGTGTGCTCGCGGATTTTCTCGAAGTCGAGCCACGTTTCGAGCGGGTAGTGGAAGACTTCCTGCGCGACGAACTGAACTATATTGTGGTCAAGTCGTGGGACGCCGCCGACGAGGGTCTGCGCCTGCTGCGTAGCGATGTCGATGGCCGCGCCACGTTTTTGGTCCATCCCGAAGATTCGCAGGCGAAATTTTCCTTTATTCTCGACGAAGCCGCTCACTGCGCGCCGCCCACGGCTTCTATCGTGCCCCTGAAGAACACCATTCGCGTGCTTGATGGTTTCGGAAAATCGCTGGAGGTGATTTTGCCGAAGCTTCGCGATGGCTATATCGTTCCGGGATCAGATACCGCGCGCGGGCTCGCGCTTGAAAATCCCGACGCATTTTTCCTCTCGCAGTCGGGAGAATGCTTCCACAATGTGACGGTCACGGGCGGCAAACAGCGCGCCGAGGGCCCGCTTTCGATGAAGCGCGAACTCCGGGAGGTTCTTCGGCAGCTCGACGATCTGGAGCGAGCGCTTCGGGAAGAAGAAATGCGCGTGCTTACACTCGGCAAAGAAATCAAGGAGCTCAATTCCCTGCTGGATCGCCTCGACACAGAAAAGCGGGAAGCCGAACACCAGTCGATGACATCACGCCATATGCTGCAGCAACTCGATTCGGAGATGGGCCGCGTCGCCGAGCGCATGGGCATTTGGCAATCCGAGTTGCAGCGCCTTTCTGTTGAGCGAGCCGAGCAGGAATCTACAATCAATGCGCGACAGGCGGAGATCGCCGTCATCGAGCAGGCTCGCCTCGAACTGGAGCGACAAATCGCAAGAGCCCTGGAGTCTCTCGCCACACTGCGCCAGCACCGGGAGGACGCGGCACAAGCGAGTTCGCAGAAGGTAGCGCGAGTCGCCGCGCTCGAGGAACGCCATCGCTCTGCCACCGCGGTCCTCGGACGCATCGACTCTCTTTTTGCCGAAATGAACGAGCGTATCCATGCGCTGAGCTCGCAAATCGAATCTGCCGCTGCGGAAAAGCTGCAGCGTGAAGCCGAGAATCTGGAACTCGAACAACAAGCCTCCGATTTCGAAGCCGAGCGTAATGCAGGCCAGGCACGCGAGGGTCTACTGCAGTTTGAAAAAGACCAACTCCGCGCACGCCTCTCCGAGATCGACGAACTTCTGCGCAGCGCCCGCCAGCTTCTCGACCAGGCGCGTGACCACCGCGGTGAGTTGCAGGCCGCCGCCGCGAAATTACAAGCCGACGCTATGTACATGGCAGAAACCTGCCGGAACGAACTCGGGATCGAGCGCGCAGCCTTGCTCGCCGACACCACGATCAACATCGTTACCGGCGACCAACTCGCGGGCTGCGATCAGGCCCATCGCGAGATGCGCTCCAAACTCGAAGCCATGGGACCGGTGAACATGATGGCGCTCGAAGAGTACCGCGAGACCGCCGACCGGCACTCGTTCCTCGATGGCCAGCGCAAAGACCTCATCTCGTCCATCGAGAACACGACCGCGACCATACGCGAAATCGACGAAGTCTCGCGCCAAAAGTTCCAGGAAGCCTTTACCAAGATCAATGAGAATTTCGAGGCTACGTTCAAGAAACTCTTTGGCGGAGGCCACGCCTTCATGAAGCTTACCGATGAGGAAAACTCCGCCGAGAGTGGAATCGATGTGGTTGCGTCCCCTCCGGGCAAGCGCCTGCAGAGTGTGCTTCTGCTCTCTGGAGGAGAGAAGGCGCTGACCGCGCTCGCTCTTTTGGTGGGTATCTTCCAGTACACGCCCAGCCCGTTCTGCATCCTCGACGAAGTCGACGCTCCACTCGACGAGGCCAACATCGGCCGCTTTACCGAATTGGTGAAAGAGATGAGCATCCAGACCCAGTTTGTGCTGATCACGCACAGCAAGAAGACGATGAGCATCGCGCCTGTGCTTTATGGCGTGACCATGCAGGAGCCGGGAGTCTCGAAGCTGGTCTCGGTAAGGTTTGGGGCGGCCTAACTAAGTGCCAGCGTCGAATGTGGCATCTTGGATTATTCAATTCGATCCAAGTTAAGGTGGAAGAATCCGATGAGGATGGCTGCCCACGATATCCACTCTCATCCTCAGCTTTTCCACAACCCGCCGGCGTAGGCTGCTCGCGTCCGCTGCTTCCCAGCCATGAGGCCCGCTGCAAACGCTTCCCTGCTCAACAGGATACGGGTTTTTTTCTCGCCTACGATCTCTGCCGTTGACAAAACTTTCTGACGGTCTAAAATACGCCACGCTGCTAACCTGTAAAATTCGAACATGACTTCTAACCTACTTGATTCCGTAATCCTTCAAACTGATTTTCCCGATCTCCAACTTCACGCCAAGGGCAAAGTGCGCGACGTTTACCAGTTGGATAATGAGCGATTGCTGTTCGTCGCCACCGACCGCATTTCCGCCTTCGATTATGTCCTTGGCACCGGGATACCGCAGAAAGGCCGGGTACTGACCCAGATTTCGCTGTTCTGGTTCGACTTCCTTTCCGACATTGTCCCTAACCATATGATCACCGCCGATGTGGATCGCTATCCGCAAGACCTGCAGAAATATGCGGATCAGTTGCGTGGCCGATCAATGGTAGTCCAGCGCGCAGAGATGTTTCCCGTTGAGTGCGTGGTGCGGGGCTATATTTCAGGATCTGCGTGGAAGGAATATCAGGCGACCGGTAAAGTCTGTGGCATTCAGTTACCGGACGGCTTGCGTGAATCCGACGCCCTCCCGGAGCCTATCTTCACTCCCGCCACCAAGGCGGTCAGCGGTCATGACGAGAACATACCGTTTGCGCGAATGTGCGAGATCCTTGGCGGCGAGACGGCGAGCTACCTGCGGGATCTGACACTCCGGATCTACAAGAAGGCTTCTGCGCACGCACGCCAGCGCGGTATCATCATCGCCGATACCAAGTTCGAGTTTGGACGGGCGGCCAACGGAATTACGCTGGCAGACGAAGTGCTGACTCCGGATTCCTCCCGTTTCTGGCCGGCCGACAAATATGTACCGGGACAATCGCAGGAATCGTACGACAAGCAATACGTTCGTGATTATCTGGAGGAAATTCGCTGGAACAAACAGCCACCCGCGCCCGCTTTGCCGGCCGAGGTCGCCAGCCGCACCAGTGAAAAGTACCTCGACGCTTACTTCCAGCTCACAGGGCGCAAGCTGGATGTGTAAGCGGGGATCCGGCCGCCGGTTCGTCCTGAAAGGGAGAGCGGGCAGGGGTATTGCATGACGGCGGCGGATTGGCTGATTGTCGCGGTTGTACTGTTGAATGTAGTGTTGGCCGCAATGCATGGCTTCTTCGCCGAAGCCTTCAGCATGGCGGGATTAGCTGTGGGATACGTTGTCGCTGCCTGGCGATATAAGAGCCTCGCCGGGTGGTTTATGTCATTTTTAAAGTCGGAGTTGCTGGCCGAGATTTTCGGTTTCCTCATCATTTTTTTCGCGATCTTGATCCTGTTTAGTATTGCCGGCAGGATCGCGCGCAAATTGATGAAGGCAGCGGGACTAAGCGGGTTCGACCGCTTCCTGGGCGCGTTGTTGGGGGTGGTAAAGGGTGCGCTGGTGGTCGCCGTGGTTCTGATGGGGATGACGGCGTTTACGCCCACCTCGCAGATGCTGGAGCACTCGGAACTGGCGCCGTATTTTCTGGTTGTGGGAAGGGCTGCGATTTGGGTGGCGCCTTCGGAATTGCGGGCTCGCTTTTATGAGGGACTGGATTTTCTGCATCGGGCGCCGAAAGACCTGAGCGGCACTCCCGCTGCGCCGCGAAATAGATAAGCTGCCCCTTGTAAGCGGCACCTTGCTTTCCGAACGTCCGGATTTTGCAGCACAACGCTTTCTAACGAAGACATCGAAACCAGATATTGAACAAAGAGAGAGACCTACGTGAAAGATCAACTGGAAGCGCTTGTTTTGCAGATGTATAGAAGCAATATCCTCTACTCGGAGGGTGTGCGCGAATTCAAGAAGCGGTTTATCCTGACCGTCCTGCAGGAAAACAAGGGCAACCAGTGCCGCGCCGCCCGCGAATTGGGGATGCATCGAAATACGCTAAGCCGGACTATCGATGAACTCAAAATCGACGTCCGCCAGCTTCGGGATGGAGCAAAACGTCCGCCGCGAAGCGCTCGCCCAATGTCGTTGGATAAGAAAGCAGCGCGTTAGGCCCACGGGCGGCGGGCACCGGAGATCTAACGCAAAAAGCTAAAGGCAGCCCGTTTGGGCTGCCTTGCGCTCGCTTCGTCTGCAACTATTGCCCAGCTGGCTTGTGGTGAACCGGAGCCTTGGGCGCCGGCGCGGCAGCCTTCAGCAGCTTGCCCTTCTCCATCGTCATCATGAACGGGCTTGGAGTATAGGACGCCGGCTCGCCCTGGAAATCCAGAGTAGCGCCGTCCTTGGGAATCAGCTTCAGCGGAACTTTGTCTTCGAAGGTGAGCGTAATATCCGCTTTATTCGCGGCAATGTCGTCCGAACTGCCAGCGATGTCGAACTGGTTCGCTGTTGCATGAATAACCGTTCCCTCCATTTGCACAGCCTTGCCCTTGATGGCATTCCAGACGGCATCCTGGTCGTCTTTTGAGCCATTGACGAACACAAACTGCCACTGCGCGAAGTCCATTTTATCCGGCGAGGTAGCCACTACTATATTGTGAACCTGCTCGGCCAGGGACGGGGCGGGTTTGATCGCAAATCCGGCGGGCGGAGCAGGATTGGCCTTGGCCTGAGCTAAAACGTCCGTCCAGCCGTCGTCACCTCCGTGGTATTTGACGTATTGGCCTTTCGCATACTTCTCGATCTGCTGTTGATACTGGGGAGTCGGAGCTACCGCAGACGCACGCGCGGCGAACCAAATCGCATTAATTGGATCGGGACTAACCTTCGGATCCGGTGGGGTAGGTCCGGCGTAGGCAAGCGCCAGCGGATAAACGACGCTGAAATCTTTCTGGAAATCGGGACTGCTATCGACGGCGGCGCGCAAGTCCTTACGCGCGTCTTCATAATCCTTATCCGTGATGGCGGCGATACCCAGTGCTGCGTTGAAAACGCCTGTCATCTGATCTTTCATCTTCTGAAAATCGGCGTCGGAGGTGCCCTCCGGCTTGGTAAACTTCGCGAGCCCATCCAGTCCCATCTGCCCGTACTTCTTGGCATCCTCCAGATCCTGCTTGGCATTGGGATCGCCGCCTTGTGCCTTCAGACGATCGATGTATGCCAGCAAGAAAATCGCTCGCTCATTGCTGGCATCGGCTGCCACCAGTTTCGTCGCGGCTTCGATGGTTTTCTGCTGGTTGTTGGTTTGCTGGTAATCCTGCATAAGAGTTTGCAGGGCGGGAACTTTCATCACGCTGTTGGGGTATTGCGTCAGAAACGCCTCCAAACCGCTGATCTGCGCGGCCCCCGTCTGTTTGATGGCCCCCACATACGCGTTGTACTCGGCAGGGTCCTTAATTACCGGCGCTTGAGCGGCTGCCGACGGTTGTCCTTGTGCCGCCTGCCCCTGTGGCGGCTGAGCAGGCTGAGCGGCGTCCTGGGCTGCCAGCGCAGCGGCCCCAAGCACAACCGTGACCAGAATCTTTTTCATCAGTATGGCTCCTTAGGCTCTTTGGGAATCGACAACTTCAGGAAATACAATTCCTTGACTGTGGCTGCATTTTACTAGAACCGATAATCGCCGCTCCCGGCGACGCTTGGAGCGCCGTCGCTTGCCGGCCGGACCCCGACAAAAAATGGCCTGGGAGACGTAAGGCGACTGACCCTCATATGGGGTTTGCCGGATTATAAGTACCTATCCTTCCGAAGGCAAGCAACTTCGCCTCTCCGTGGGCGTCTTAATTGTATAAGATGCATCTGAGACGCTCTGCAGAAGCTCCAATCTCTAAAAACGTTCGGCGGCGAACTCAGAAAATTTCGAATGAAAACTTTATGAGCGCTGATCAAGCCCTCGCGGGGCAAGTAGCCATCGTCACCGGCGCTGGCCGGGGCATCGGTGCGGCCATTGCTCACAAGCTATCTCTTTTGGGCGCCGCAACGGTGCTGTGCGGCCGCACTCAATCACCGCTCGAATCCACGGCGCAGGCGATTGTGAAGGCTGGGGGGAAGGCAGAGGCGGTTGCCTGTGATGTGACCAATCTTCAATCTGTCGAAAAGGCGGCACAGCGGGTTGAGTCTCGCTTCGGGCGGGCGGACATCCTGGTGAACAATGCGGGTATCGGCGGATTCGGCGGGCCTCTGCATCAACTGCCTCCCGATTCATGGGACCAAATCCTGAATACAAACCTTCGAGGCGTTTATTATGCGATCCGTGTGTTCGCGCCCATGATGATTCGTGCGCGCTCCGGACACATCATCAACATTTCTTCGCTGGCGGGAAAGAACGCTCTGCCGAATGGCGCCGCTTACGCCGCTTCAAAATGGGGATTAAACGGATTGAGTTATTCGTTAACGGAGGAACTGCGTGGCTACAACATCCGCGTTGCGGTCATCTGTCCCGGTTCGACGAACACTGACCTTAGTCCCCACGCCGGCAAGGATCCCGCTAAAATGCTGCAACCAGAGGACGTGGCGCACACCGTCGCCATGCTGGTGACGCAAGGACCGCAGTCGTTTGTAAGCGAGATTTTGCTTAGGCCGACCCAGAAACCGTGAGTGATGGAACTCGCGCACGGGTCAACCGAGCGCTTGTCACAGTGGTATCCGGCTGATATGTTTTCGCCACAGCTTTCGCCGCGCGCGTGGGTTGAAAGTGCGCCTCCCGTACTGCCGGGAGGCAATCCGGAGGGCGCGATTTTGCGTACTTCTCAAAGAAAGAGATCGAGCGTTTGTTGAGTCCGCAAGCACAAGGAATTTCGGCGGATCTGGCCCTGGTCACGGGCCTTAAGTCCGGCGATCAGGGAGCGATGGCGGAGCTCTACGACCGCTATTCCGCTCTGGTATACGCAGTTGCGTTGCGGGTGCTAGGCGACACGGGCGCGGCGGAAGACGTGCTGCAAGAAGTGTTTCTGCAGTTGTGGCGCAAGCCCACCGCCTTCGACGCGGCGCGCGGCAGCCTGGGAAGCTGGCTGGCCGTCATTACTCGAAATCGCGCGATTGACTCCCTCCGAAAGCGCCGCCCGGAAACAGATATTGAAGACGTGATCTTGTCGGTATCGCCGGATTTGGCCGGAAGTGCGGAACGGGCAAAAACGGCCGAAAAAGTGCGCGGTGTGATGGGAACTATGCTGCCTGCGCAGCGCGCCATGCTGGAAATGGCTTACTGGGAAGGCATGAGCCATTCCGAGATTGCGGACAAAACGGGAGAGCCCCTGGGGACGGTGAAGACACGGATCAGAGCCGGCTTGATCGCCTTAAGGAAGGCTTTTCAGGGCTGAGTAAACGAGCAACACAGGATGAGCCAAGACACGACGACATGAGCGAGCACGAACAATACGCTGACGACCTTCTCCTGTATGCGCTGGATACATTGCGAGGAGAGGAACGCTCACGGGTCGACGAGCATCTAGCGACTTGCGCATCGTGCCGCCTGGAGTTGGAACAATTGCGCGGCGATACAGCAGTTTTGGCATTGACGGCGACTGGACCGAGGCCTCCGCAGCGGGCACGCCAGCGTCTGCTCCAGGCGGTGGCTCGGGAACCGCGCCTGCCAAAAATCGCGGAAACGTCGCCGCGCCGCTCGTGGTGGGGCGCTTTGGGATGGGCAGCCAGCCTGGCAATCCTGGTGCTGGCAGCAGCACTCTGGAAAGAAAACGCTGCGCTGCACGAGACTCTAGCTTCGGCGCGCTCTCAGGCAGCAGAGAGCGGGCGCGAATTGGAAGCGTTGCGAAAGATTGCCGCGCCCATCATCGAACCGGAGGCGCAACGCGTCACACTAGTCGCGGCCAAAGCGCCTCCGCAACCGCAAGGGAAAGCATTTTATTTGCGGAACCGCGGCAGTCTGATTTTCCTGGCGAACAATATGCCTCCGCTGCCGCCGAACAAAACTTACGAATTGTGGCTGATTCCGGCCAACGGCGCTCCGGTCCCGGCAGGAATCTTCAAGCCCGACGTGCACGGAAACGCGAGCGTGGTGAATCCCCTGCTGCCGGCTGGAGCCGAGGCGAAGGCTTTTGCGATTACGGTCGAGAACGAAGCGGGGTCGGCTGCGCCGACGATGCCGATTGTGATGATGGGCAGCGGGGAATAAAGCGAACGTTAGCGGAAAAGATTCAGCCACAAGACTTTTCGAATGGTTCGCGAAGAATCGCTCAGAAAGTAATCGAGTCCCGACTACGCGTGAGCGTCCGGCCACGAAGCAGTAGACACAGGCCGGATCACGTCACAGGACCCAGCATGAAATCAGCACAGTTTGCTTCGTTGTAGTTTGCTTCAACTCAGCTGTGTCCCGACCGAGCAGTCGCTAGTTCTCGTTGCTAGTTCTCGTTGCTAGTTCTCCATGACCTTTGCGGGCTTGGGAGCGGCGGGCGTGGTGGCGCGTTCTTTTCGATAAGCTCGGGCAATGTCGCCAAGCGGAACCTCATAGATCGGAGACCCGAGATCCGCCAGCGGTACCTCGCCTTTGGCGTAGCTGTACGAAGAAGTGCTGAGCAGGCTGGACTCCTGTGCCATGGAGTGCTCGGAGGCGTGCTGGACATGCCCATCCATCTGGACAGGCTGGGCAGTTGAGCTCAGGACACTGCCGTTTTGTGCGAATGCTATGGTTGTGCCGCAGAGAAAACAGAGAGTGCAGACTATCGTTTTCATAACAGTGCTCCTACTCCCGGAATATCGCTTGTACTCGCGAAAGAACTACTGGAATGCCCGATAAATACGGCTTCCAGGCTTACGACGGCAATCCATCTACCAAACCAGGAGAGGAGGGATTCAGGTTAGGCGCCACGACCGGTGGGCAACGGCAATACTTTGCACATATATGGAAGGTTGGGTTTCCAGCCCGTTATGGAGAAGTCCAATCTGTCGCGGAGATGAACAAGGTCAGGGCTGCTTTGTGGGGCCACCATATTTCTGGAAGACAGAGTCGCGGGAGATGACTCCCTCCAACCGGCGCGAGTCGGCTCGATTGACGACGGGCACCAGTGGATAAGCGTTCACGTAGCGGATTGCGGCATCGAGGGGAAGATCAGGGTAGAGGGTAGGGAGAGGCTGGGCGGGCAGAACCGAGGCAAGCGTGAGTTCACCATTGCCTTCCCGGAAAAGGCGCTGCAGTTGCTCGCGGCTGATGGTGTTCCAGCCGCTGGGATGCATCCGCACGAGAAACATGGCGTCCGTGGAATCCTGAACCCGGCGAGCGCTGGCATCCACGTAATCTTGTCCGTTGAGGATTGTCTTCGCCGGGAGGATCGCATCTTCGACGCGAAGAATGGCTTCTTCGCGCTCTTCTTCGAGAGAAGGCAAAATAAGCCCATCCTGCCGAGTGAGCAGATCGAAGATCGGAATCGGCTGCAGGCTGCGCGAGACAAGATAAGCGAATGTGTTGGCAACGATGACGGGGACGATGATCTCGTAATTGCCACTGACTTCGAGAACCATGAAGACAGAGGTCATGGGAACACGAAGGAAGCCCGCGAAAAGAACTCCCATGCCAACGAGGACGTAAGTTCCGGTCGACCCGGTGAGATGGGGGAAAAAGATACGCTCGATATCCCCGACAGCCCCTCCGAGCATGGCTCCAATGAATAGTGTGGGTGCGAACATGCCGCCCGGAGTGCCGCTGACAAACGAAACCGTGGTGGCGAGAATCTTAAGAACGGCCAGCGCTGCGAGGAATTTCCACGCGAACTGGCCGTGCATGGCCTGATCCATGGAATCGTAACCGGCGCCCATGACTTGCGGCGCTCCGAGGAAGGCGACAAGGCCGATGAGCAGTCCGGCGACCGCGGGTTGAAAGTATTGCGTCCAGCGAGGGAGGGCTTTGAGTCGAGGGCGGAAGTAGCCGATCAATTTGGCAAAGGCGACCGCACAGAGGCCACCGGCGACGCCCAGGACCGCATACGCGATGAGCTCGCTCGGGCGCTTAAAAGTAGTGACCGGGATGCGGAACAGCGGTTCGCTGCCGAGAAATGACCGCACGATGACGACACTCGAAACCGCAGAAAGAACAACCGATCCGAGGATGCCGGCGCTCCAGCGCCCAATGACTTCCTCAATGACGAAAAGGACAGCGGAGATAGGGGCGTTGAAAGCCGCGGCCAGACCGGCCGCGGCTCCGACGGGAGCCATGAGGCGAAGTTTCTCCCGGGAGATCTGGAGTTGCCGGCCCAGGGCCGACGCGATGCCGGCTCCAATCTGAAGCGAAGGATCTTCCGGCCCAAGCGAGTGACCCGCCCCGATAGCGATCGCGGAGCAGAAAAACTTTCCCACAGCCGTACGAAAAGGAATGAAGCCGTTGAAGATATAGAGCGCGGCCTTGGTCTGATTGACTCCGCTGCCCCGGATGAGGGGGAAGACGTGCATCACCAGAACAGCTACGACCAAGCCGGCGAGCGAGGGTACAGCGAAAAGACGCCAACTATGGGTTTGCGGCAGCGGCCCAAGCAGGGCGAGGTGGATCCAGTCTATCGAGAGGCGAAAGCAGACAACGGCAAGCCCGGAAAAGATGCCGATGAAAACGGAGAGAATGAGAAAAAAAACTTCTTCGTTGAAGGCGCCTTCCAAGGTGGAAAACAAGCGCTCTCGAATGTGCAGGTGCACCACCTGAGATTGCGGCGAAGGCACCACAATATTCGTGGGCAACGGATCACTCGTTGGCCGGTCACTCATTGGCCGGCGGCCTCGCGTTTTTCAGAAATCAAGAGCAAGGCGAGGTCGAAGCCTTGCGGCGGGCCACAGGTCACGGCCGTCTGATGCTCGATTTGGAAAACCACATCCATGATCGCGTCAGGGAGATCGGTTTCGACGGGAAATCGGAGATGGTTAAGATCCGGTTTGACCGTTATCCAGCGGGATTGCAGGTTCGAAAGCGAGGAACTGGAGGAAGAGGAAGAGGTTGCGGCGAGGTCAACTCCGGTTTGGCGCGCACACTGGGCGAGGCGTTCCTCGGACTGAGCAAAGGCGGCAGAGATACGGCGGTTGCGCTCGGCGTCAGAGATATGACTTTGGAAAGGATTCGAGGCGAGGACAAGGTCGGTTGACGCCAGAAGCCGGCGGGAACTTTCGTCGGCTGGATTCGAACTGACCGCGGCCCGCAAGTAGCGCTGTGCGATTGTGTAGTTGCCGGAGCGGTAAGCGGCTTCTCCGGCTCCAGCCATAGCGGCGGCGTTCGCAGGATCGATGCGCAAAGCAACTTCGTACTGGCCCAAAGCCGCGGCATAGTCTTGCGCCTGGGTAAAAAGCTGCGCTGCCTGCAGATGGGCAGCAAAATTGGCCGGCAAAGAAGCGGCAAGGGCAATCAGTTCCGAGTCAGCCTGGGCGCGAACGTTTTTGCTAAGCAGGAATTCGATGAGTTCAATACGACCCCTATTGCGGTTGGAATCGGGGTCGGCATTCCAGACTCCATACATGGCGTTGTGATAATAACGGGTTGCGTCTTCGATGGAACCGCGGTGAGCGGCGACGCGAGCTAAAGCGAGATTGATGGCGGCATCCTGAGGCGAGCGCTGCCAGAGCGCCAGGAGATAAGACTCGGCTTCGTCGAGGCGACGTGGATCTTCGCTGTCCCGCAAGGCGCGCGCCAGACTGAGCTGGTACTGGGAGTTGGTAGGATCACATGTTAGGGCGGCGCGGAAAAGGTCGATCGCGCCCTCATATCTGCCTGCGCCGGCCTCAGTAAGGCCTTGCGCATAAAGCTTGCGACCGCGGGCTTGTTGGTTGGCGTTGTAGCGGGCGACGAGGTGACTGACGGCAGCGAATCCGGTGACGGCGCAGAGAGTGAGGATGATGAGGATTACCGGAGCCGAGCGCGGAACCAGTTTGGGAATTGTCCACGACATAGCTCTTATTACGATAGCATTTTCGCTGCAGAGCCCGGGTTGCAGGTGAGGCGCACGCGAAAAGCACTTCGGCACGAGAATGGTACTCAGGGATGGTTCGGGTAATCGCTGCAGTTCAAGCTACGGTTCAGGTAAGATACTTCGGCTGCAGGCAGTCGTGCCCAAGGCGCTGCTTATCGAGAATGAATCGCGAATACCGCAAGGGATACAGCCAGGAGTTGCACCGCGAGATGGAAGCGCTCGTGTTCGGCCACGCGGGCACGCCGCTTGTGGTATTCCCCACGTCCATGGGAAAGTTCTTCGAGTATGAGGACCGGGGAATGATCGGCGTATTGGCGCCGAAGATCGAGCGCGGAGATTTACAGATCTTTTGTCCCGACGCTGTCGATATGGAGAGTTGGTACAACAAAAGTGTGCATCCCAAGGTGCGAGTGCTGCGGCACCTGCAGTACGAACGCTATATTCTGCACGAGTTTCTGCCCTTCGTCCGCTGGAAGAATCAAACGCCACGGCTGGCGATGACGGGCTGCAGCTTTGGGGCGTATCACGCGGTAAACTTTGCGCTAAAGCACCCCGACGCAGTGACGCACTGCGTGAGCATGAGCGGAGCATTCGACATTCATCAGTTTCTGGACGGCTATTACGACGACGATTGCTACTTCAACTGTCCTCCGGATTATCTACCGAACCAGAACGATGATTGGTTCTTGAGCCGCTACCGCCAGATGAAGATTGTTCTGGGCTCGGCGGATTGGGATATCTGCCTGGACCAGAACGTGAAGTTTTCGGCGATTCTGAATGGCAAAGGGGTGCCGCACTGGCTGGATATTTTTGGGGACAATTCGAAGCATGACTGGCCGTTGTGGTTGAGGATGGCGGACAAGTATTTCTGACGACGAAACGCCGGGAACGGAGGAGTTGGCGATGAGCAAACAGGCGGTGCAATTCAACGTCGATCTCACGATCAACGAGGGAAAGCTCGACGCATTCCGAGGCATTGTACAGGCGATGATCGCCGGCACCCAGAAGGAGCCAGGCGCACTCGGGTATGAGTGGTATTTGAGTGGTGATCGCAAGCGCTGCCGGATCGTCGAGAACTACAAAGATGCTGACGCCGCGCTGGCGCATATGACAAGCGCAGGAGTTCGCGAACTCGTGCCGAAAATGCTCGAGGTGTCGAGTTTGAACCGCTTCGGAGGTCTATGGAGACCCCGGACCGAAGGCGGCGGAGCGACTCGCGGGAATCGGAGCCGAGATTTTTCAGTTCTGGGAAGGCCTGGGGCGGTGACAGCGAGATCCGAATGTAGGGGTCCTTTCGACTGCTTCGCTTCGCGAAACAGTCACTCCGCTCAGGATGACAATTTAGGAATGGAGATTGTGTCGTGAAGAAAATTGGACTTTTGTTTGGGATGGAGAATACGTTTCCGCCGGCCTTGGTGGAGAAGGTTAACTCCCTGAAGATGGAGGGCGTGACGGCGGAGTTTGTGCAAGTAGGCGGCATTCGGATGGATGAACCTAACCAGTATGCCGTGATCATCGACCGCATTTCGCAGGATATCCCGTTTTATCGCGCCTACCTGAAAAATGCGGCGTTGCACGGGACGATCGTGGTGAACAATCCGTTCTGGTGGACTGCGGACGACAAGTTCTTCAACTATGCGCTGGCACATAAGTTGGGGGTGGCGATTCCACCCACGATTATTCTTCCGCACAACAAGCATCCGGAAGGTACGACCGACCGGTCGATGCGAAATTTGATGTTTCCGCTGAACTGGGAGGAATTATTCGAGTATGTTGGCTTCCCTGCCTTCCTGAAACCCTATTCCGGCGGTGGGTGGAAGCATGTGTACCACGTGCATTCGCCCGAGGAATTTTTCCAGCACTATAACCAGACGGGCGATTTGTGCATGACGCTGCAGCACGGTGTGGTTTTTGAGGAGTATTACCGCTGCTATGTGGTGGGCCAGGAAAAAGTGCATATCATGAAGTACGACCCGAGGCTGCCGCACCATGAGCGATATGTGAAGGGCAATCCTCCGCCGTCATCGGAGGCTTTGCGGGCCAGGATGGAAAAAGACGCGCTGACTCTGTGCCGGGTGCTCGGGTACGACCTGAACACGGTGGAATTTGCGGTGGAGGGTGGCGTGCCGTATGCGATTGATTTTCTGAATCCAGCTCCCGATGCGGAGATTACGTCGGTGGGGCAGGAGAATTTTGACTGGATCGTGAATGCTGTGGCGGAGATGGCAGTGAAGATGGCGGTCACTGGAGAAGATCCGGCGCGGGAGATGCGATGGGCTAGTTTTCTGGCGGGAACGCCACCAAAAGAACCAAGAAAGGGCGAACCCAAGTGGGTGGCAGAGCGGAAGCGGGGGAAGGCGGCTAAGTAGCCGCAGCCGAGCTTCGTTCGGCGAACAGCCGAGGGCGGCTGTCCCCACATGAATCCCATCGTGAGAAAGAAGATGAGAGGCAAAGCTTCGCCGAAGACTGCAGATGAGTACCTCGCCAATGTTCCGGAGCCGGCCCGGAGCACGTTGAAGCACGTTCGCGCGGTGATTCGGTCGGTGGCGCCGGCTGAGACGACGGAAGTCATCAGCTACGGGGTTCCGACTTTCAACTACGAGCGAGGGCTGGTAGCGTTTGCCGCGTTTGCCAATCATTGCAGTTTCTTCCCGCTGGGTGCCTCGGCGCTCGACCCGTTTAAGGAGGAACTCCAAGAGTTTCGCGTCTCGAAGGGCACGCTGCGCTTTCCGTTGGACGAGCCGTTACCCGATGCTCTGGTGAAGAAAATTGTGAAGGTACGGATCGCGCAGAACAAAGGCGGCAAACGATCCTGATCCTGCGAATTGCTTTCAGTCATTGCTATACTGTTAGGGCTCGTTTCCGCCACATTTCGCAATAGGCGAGGGATATGGGGGTGGCAGGAGCAAAGGCGATGGCGGCGGACCGCAGGTTCTTCCCTTCGCTCAAAATGACAGGGTTAACGGTCTCGGAGAGACTTGCTTGACCCACAGCCCACGAATTGTTTAACGCGCGCAATGAAACCTACTTTCAGTATCGGGATTGAAGAGGAATATCAAACGGTAGATCCGGAGACGCGCGATCTGCGCTCGCATATTCAAGCGGAAATCCTCGAAAAAGGCAGGCTGATTCTGCAGGAGCGGGTGAAGGCAGAGATGCATCAGTCGGTCGTCGAGGTGGGAACCGGAGTCTGTAAGAACATCAAAGAAGCCAAGGCGGAAGTGAAGATGCTGCGACGCGACATCATCCGCCTGGCCAGCGAAAACGGACTGCGACTGGCGTCGGTGGCCACCCATCCCTTCGCAGACTGGCGAACCCAGGAGATCCATCCTGATGAACGCTACAAGAATATCATCGAGGACATGCAACTGGTGGCGCGGGCGAATCTGATCTTTGGTTTGCACGTCCACATTGGGATTGAGGATCGCGAGATCGCGATCCACATGATGAATCACGCGCGTTATTTCCTGCCTCACCTGCTGGCATTGTCTACGAATTCGCCTTTCTGGCTGGGCATGAATACGGGACTGAAGTCGTACCGGTGCAAAGTGTTTGACAAGTTTCCCCGAACCAACATTCCGGACTACTTCCCCAGTTGGGGGGAGTACGAGAACTTCATCAAGCTACTGATCAAGACCAATTGCATCGACAATGCCAAGAAGATCTGGTGGGATATCCGGCCACATCCGTTTTTCAATACGCTCGAGTTCAGGGTGTGCGATATTCCGATGCGCGCCGATGAGACGATTGCGCTGGCCGCGCTGATTCAAGCAACGGTTGCGAAGTTGTATAAGCTACATACTGCAAATCAAGGATTCCGTTTGTACCGCCGTGCTCTGCTCATGGAGAACAAGTGGCGGGCGGCGCGCTACGGAATGGCCGGCAAGCTAATCGATTTCGGCAAGCAGACAGAAGTCCCAGCGAAGGATTTGATCCGCGAATACCTCGATTTTGTGGACGATGTAGTGGATGAATTGGACTCGCGCGAGGAGTTGAACTACATCCATACGATGCTGGAACGAGGCAGCGGCGCGGACCGGCAGTTGCAGGTGTACCAGGAGACTGGGGATTTTAAGAAGGTTGTCGATTACATCATTGAAGAAACGGAGACCGGACTGGCGGACGACGAGCCGGCTTCCGTGAGAAAAGTAAGCTAATGACCATTCCCGCACGAGAAACCAACCTTCCCACTCCTTCGTCGCAAAAGGTACAGCCAGGCCGGGCTGCCCGCCTCAGTCAAACTCCCTTCGATCCTGAATACATTCAGGGCGCGCACAATGCCGTAGCTGTCTGCTTGCAAGTGCAGCCCGAGGAAACAGTTTGCGTGATCACGGATGAGGTCACTCTGGAGATTGCGGCGGCGATCGTCAGCGAATTAGACAAAGTGGGCTCGCCCTACAATGTTTGGCTGTTGGAGGATCTAGCGGAGCGTCCGCTGAAGGACTTGCCGCAGGAAGTTCTCGAAGATTTGGAGACAAGCCAGGTTTCGATCTTTGCCGTACAAGCACAGAGGAATGAGTTGCGCTCGCGCATGCAGATGACCGACGTGGTGAATCGACGGAAGATCCGTCACGCGCACATGGTGAACATTAATCGGCAGATTATGCTGGAAGGCATGCGGGCCGACTTTCAGAAGGTAGACCGGCTGAGCGCGAAGGTGGTTGCAATGGTTCGCCAGGCGCGAAGGGTGCGGGCTAAAACCGCCGCCGGAACGGACCTGACGGCAGAGTTAAACCCGAACTACCGCTGGTTGAAGACGAGTGGAATTATTAGTCCAGAAAAATGGGGGAACCTGCCGGGCGGAGAAATCTTCACGACTCCAGGCGAAGTGAATGGCACGTTTGTAATTGACGGGGTGGTTGGGGATTACTTGTGCGCCAAATTTGGCAATTTGCGGGAGAACCCGTTGACCATCCACATGAAGAAGAACCGCCTCACCGAGGCACATTCGGCAAACCGCGAACTCGAAGACGACTTTTGGAAATATACGCACACCGATGAGAACAGCGACCGCGTGGGCGAGTTTGCCATCGGAACGAACATCGATCTGAAAGATGTAATCGGACAGATTCTACAAGATGAGAAATATCCTGGCGTGCATATCGCATTTGGCAACCCGTATGGCGCGCATACCGGAGCGGAATGGGACTCGTCAACCCACATCGATGTGGTGGGGCGCAAGTTCAACATCTGGGTAGACGACCAGCAAATCATGCAGGACGGAAAGTTCCTGGTGGAAGCGTAGAGGAAATCGTTCGCGCAGAGAACTCCCATCCCGGAGGTGGGACTTCTAAGGTGCAAGGGGTCCTTCGACTCCGCCAGACGCCCGCTTCTCGGGCCTTCCACTCCACTCAGGATGACAGACTTAGAGGATCATGATTCCTTCGCTTCGCAAGCAGTTCAACGCCAGGTTTACTGCAGAAAAATATCGGGCATTTTTGCAACGGATCGATGACGCTTGCGGAACTCATGTGCAATTCCGGTTGTCAGAGACTCCCTGTTTCTTTCCCAAGTCTCTTTTGGAGCGGATGGCGGAGGACGGGAAGAATCTGATCCGGCAACTGGTAGAGAGTACCGACTATCGTGCGCGGTCAAATGATTCCATCCCAGCCGAGTTCCGGGTTCCAAACGAGCCGCCACACCCGATGTTTGTGCAGGTTGATTTCGGGCTAGTGCGCGATGCCGGCGGAGAGTTGCAGCCAAAATTAGTGGAGTTGCAGGCCTTCCCTTCCCTCTATGCGTATCAGTTGGCGTTGGCGCAGAGCTACATCGACGTATTCGGCTTGAATCAATTCGATGGGAGCCAGCGGCAGCGGTTTTTTCTCGGCGGGCTGGATGAAAAATCATATCGCGAATTGCTACGGCGGGCGATTGTTGGCACTCATGACCCGGAGAACGTGATTTTAATGGAGATTCATCCACGGGCACAGAAGACGTTGCCCGATTTTCTGCTGACGGAGAAGATGTTCGGGGTCAGGACAGTCGACATTGAGGCGATCAAGAAGCAGGGTTCTCAGCTTTACTACCAACGAAACGGGGACCGCGTCCCAATCCAGCGGATCTATAACCGCACGATTGTGGACGAATTGCAGCGCACGGGCATAAAACTGAACTTTGACTGGCGCGACGATCTGGCCGTGGAGTGGGCGGGCCATCCCAACTGGTACTTCCGGGTCAGCAAGTTTTCGATTCCGTATTTGAGGCATGAGTCGGTGCCGAAAACATGGTTTCTGGACCGGCTGGAGCGGATTCCCGATGACTTGCAAAACTACGCATTGAAGCCTTTGTATTCTTTCGCCGGCTTGGGCGTGATCATTGCGCCGCAGAGGGAAGATGTTGAAGCCATTCCGGCGGAGAAGCGTGGGGAATATATTCTGCAAGAGCGCCTGCACTTTGAACCGGTGATTGAAACTCCCTTTGGCGCCACGAAGGCAGAGGTGCGAGTCATGTATGTATGGCAGGAGCAGCTGCAGGCCGTGTTGACCATAATTCGCATGGGGCGCGGTTTGATGATGGGTGTCGATCACAACAAGAACATGGAGTGGGTGGGGGCATCGGCTGGGCTATACTCAGCAGAATAGAATGTCCATCCGCGCTAACCAGCCCGCTGCCAAGGGCTCCACTACCCGGCATTGTGCCGTTTGGCTGACGCCCTAAGCCGGCTAAGCGCCAGATCCCTTCGGCTACGCTCAGGGAATGCTCTTCGCTCCACCTGAAAAACGGCTACGCTTGACAGGATGACACCGGGCAAAACGCCGAACCGCACCACTGCCCACTACCCGATTCTCTTGACAATGGTTGTCTGGAGCTCGCGGCCGTTGCGCCGACGCAGGCAGAGTTTGTCGCCGACCAAGCGAACAGGAACGGGATCGCCCGATTTCCATTCGCCGGGAGTGTAGCCATCGGCAGAAGTGAGTTCATATTCCCCGGTGTAGACTACGCCGTCGAAATTGACCACTACGGCGCGGCGAACTGGGTCAGGCGTGGTTTCACGGAGAATCTCGGCTTCGGCCTGACACCAATTTTCGAGATCGCGGCCCTCGGCCTGCCCACGAAGCTGGTAGAGTTCAGCGGCGCGCCGGCGGATGGCTTGTTGCTGTTGGGGAGAATGGTTGGCGGAAGTCTGCCGCATGCTAGAAACTGCCTCGCCATTTCAGGGTTGCTGACATCATACTAGCGCGCTTTACCACTCGGAGCTCAAGTGGGGACTCGAAAGGGCACGGCGGTTTTCACTTCGGGACGGTTAAGTCGCACGGCGGAAAGGAGTTCAGCTGATAGGCTCAGAGAGCCGAAGCGCGTCAGGGACGGAGGAATCAGTTGACCGAAGTTGCTGCCGGGCCTAACATTACCGCCGTCGGGAGCTTTGTCCTTTCATGATCGGCCAGACCGTATCCCACTACCGCATCCTGGGAAAACTTGGTGGCGGTGGCATGGGTGTGGTGTACGAGGCGGAGGATCTCAAGCTCGGCCGGCACGTTGCCCTGAAGTTCATTCCGGAGACTTTTGTTGGCGACCCCAAATCGCTGGAGCGTTTCGAACGTGAAGCGAGGGCAGCCTCCTTATTAAATCACCCCAACATCTGCACGATTCACGGCATTGAAGATAACAACGGCCATCCTTTCATTGTGATGGAAAAGCTGGAGGGCGAAAGCCTGAAGCAGTGCATCTCCGGTAAGCCGGTCGAGACGGAGAAGCTACTCGACATCAGCATTCAGATCGCGGACGCACTTGCCGCCTCCCACGCCAAAGGAATCGTGCATCGCGACATCAAGCCAGCCAACATTTTTCTAACCCCCAGCGGGCAGGTCAAGGTTTTGGATTTCGGTCTGGCCAAGCTGGTGCACAGCGTCGAAACCGACAGCGATGGAGCAGCGATCGACGATTCGTTAACTGCGGTAGGGGTGATCCCGGGAACGGCCGTTTATATGTCCCCGGAGCAGGCGCGGTGCGAAGAAATCGATTTCCGTAGCGATCTGTTTTCCTTTGGCGTGGTGATGTATGAAATGGCGACCGGTAAGAAACCCTTTACCGGCAAGAATTCGCTGATGACTCTTGATTCGGTGCTGCACGCCAAGCCGATTCCACCCGCGGAACTAAATCCGAAAGTGCCGGTGGAATTGGAAGGCATCATCGGCAAGGCGATGGAGAAAGACCGCAAGGGTCGGTACCAAAGCGCCACGCAGATGAAAGCGGACCTGCAGCAACTGAAGCGCGAAGCTGAATCCGGTCAGATCAAGAGCGGATTCCATAGCGCCAAGTTGCGGGTTGCGAGCAAGACATTTGGCCGGACGGGCAACAACCGGTGGCTATTCTGGTTACTGGGGGGGACGGCGGCGTTGCTGATTACGGTGCTGGCGGCGGTGGGCGCGTATTGGGTAAAACATCGCGAGTCGGCGAGTGCCGAGCTAAAGAATGCGATCGCGGTGTTACCTCTGCAAAACATGAATGGGGACTATGCGGTGGATTACCTGCGCTTCGCGCTGGCGGACGAACTGACCAGCGTGCTGACGTATTCGCGTTCGCTGGATGTGCGTCCTTCGTCGGTAACCCGGAAATACGTCGAACCGGACTTTGATCCCCGCAAGGTAGGCCAGCAATTGCACGTAGGCCGGCTGCTCACCGGACACTTTCTGAAGCAAGGAGACCAATTAAGTGTAACGCTGGAAGCAGTGGACGTTGCCAGTGACCGGCTGTTGTGGCAGGCGACGGTGACAGCTCCGGTGAATGATTTGATTTCGCTACAGAACGAATTGAGCACGCAGGTGCAGCAGGGTCTGTTGCCTGCCCTGGGAGCGGGCCAAGCCTACACCACCGCATCCCGCCCCAAGAGCCAGGAGGCCTACGATCTTTATCTGCACAGCCTTGCCCTGCCCCACGATCCCGGGCCAAACAAGGATGCGATCGTGGTGCTGGAACACGTGGTGGGAGTCGACCCGGACTACGCGCCGGCATGGGAGGCGCTGGGGCTGAGGTACTACTACGATTCGTATTATGGCGGAGGCGGGGAGAAGATGTTCCAGCGCTCGAACTCGGCATATGAGCGTGCGCTTGGGCTGGATCCGAATCGAGTGGCGGCCGCGAGCAATTTGATCACGAATCGGGTTGAAAGGGGTGAACTGGGCCCGGCCTACGACGCTGCAACAGACCTGGTACGGCGGCGTCCGCAGAGCGCCGAGGCACATTTTGCGCTCAGCTACGTGCTGCGCTATGCGGGCATGCAGGAGCAAGCCGCGCAAGAATGTAATACAGCGAGATCGCTCGATCCTGGGAACTTCACATTCCGGTCGTGCGCCTGGGTGTTTCTGGAATTGGGCCAGACCGACCGGGCGATGGATTTCGTGCACCTGGATTCGGGCTCGGAGTGGGCGGCGTGGGTAACGCCCTATGTTTACCTCGCCGCGGGGAATCTGGCGCAGGCGCGGGAGAGTGCGAGGAATGTGGGGAAATCCGCTCTCTACCACCGCGACTTGATGGTGGCATGCACGCAAGCGCAGCGGCCAGCCGACATGGACCGGATTGTGCATGATGCGGAATCGTCGGTGATGACCGAACTCGACCCGGAGGAGTGGTATCACGTGGCGGCGCTGATGGCCCATTGCGGCCAGAAAGAAGCAGCGATGCGATTGCTGAAAGCCGCGGTGCAGCAGAATTATTGCGCGTATTCCGCTTTGCTCGATGATCCACTGCTGAAAGCATTGCGCAAGGAGACTGCATTTGATGAGGTGCTCACCGCAGCGAGCACGTGTCAACAGACGTTCAAGGAAGGGCGCGGACAGTAGGGTTCGCGCCTACCGGCTTTGCTTCTCAGGTGAGTTCTCCGAGCTTAGGTTTTAGCGTCATCGCGGTCCAATCGCTGGAATATGAAGGGAAAAAATTTGCGTCGGAGCGGGGGTAGGCCCCATCTTTGTAGGGTGAAACACTTGGGACGCAACTACCTCGCGCACCGCCTGGGACGCCTCGTCGACGGTTTGGTCCATATCTCGCTTCTCCAACTCGTCTTTATCTTCGTGTTGCTGGCGATTCCTGTTTTCCTGATCGCCTCGTCGCATCAGGCCGGAAAAAGGCCAGCGGGTTCCGCGGCCGCCTCGCAATCGGCGCAACGACAATCCTTAGCCACAGACTTCCCTCAACACCCCTATCAGGGATCCCCTCCCGAACTTCCGCAAGATCAAGGGGCGCCCGGCCTGCGACTGATGCTGCGGCGGCTGGCTACCACAGCGCGGCTCATGCAGACGGTAGCGCACCCGGATGATGAGGATGGCGGGATGCTGACGCTGGAGTCGCGCGGACGGGGAGCGAGTGTTCTCTTAATGACCCTGAATCGCGGCGAAGGCGGGCAAAATAAAATTGGCAGTAATCTATCGGATGTCCTCGGCGTGCTGCGAACCTTGGAACTGCTCGCAGCGGACCAGTATTACGGGGTACAGGAGCGGTTTTCACGTGTGGCCGATTTCGGTTTTTCGAAGAGCGCGGATGAAACGTTTTCCAAGTGGGGCGGACACGATGTGGCGCTGGGAGACATGGTGCGGGTGATTCGAACCTTCCATCCGGACGTCCTGGTGGCTCGTTTTTCCGGTACTGAACGAGATGGGCATGGTCATCATCAAGCCTCAAGCATCCTGACAAAAGAGGCGTTCCGGGCAGCGGCTGATCCAAAGCGGTTTCCCGAGCAGATTGCACAAGGACTCGAACCGTGGCAGGCAAAAAAGCTTTATATCGGCAACGTCTGCGGATTTGGAGCGATGACCTGTCCGGATGCGAACTGGACGGTAAAGCTGAACACCGGTGAATCGAGCGCCGATCTGGGCGTGTCTTATGTCCAATTTGCGATGCAGGGACTACGGCACCAACTCTCGCAGGGGTCGGCAAACTGGACCGTTGACCCGGGAGATCGCTTCACTTTCTACAAGCTGGCGGATTCGATCGAGCCGGCAAAGCTGGATAAAGATGGTCACGAAAAAGATTTCCTGGCTGGGATTGATACAACACTGCCCGGCTTGGCGGCGAGGTTGGGGGCGGAAGAATCGAAGGTTCCGCGATTGCGGCAGGAATTGGCGGAGACTGCAAACAAGGTTGCGCAAGCCGCCGAGATCGCAAAGGGGAACGATCCCGCCGCATCGGCAGCGCCTCTGATGGGAATTGTGGCCGGGTTGGAGCGGCTACACGAAGACATCAACAAGAGCACGCTTGGTGCAGCGTCCAAGTCCGATCTGCTGAGGCGGTTGGAAGAAAAACGGTCACAGGCCGAGACTGCGCTTAATTTGGCATTGAACGTAAGCTTATCCGCCGGTGTGGTTCCTCGAGCCGAGCCGAAAGGTGAGATTCAGAAAGAGGCGGAGACATTGACGACAGTTTCCCCGGGCCAGGAATTTCTGGTCGCCGTGGATTTTAATAATGGATCGAAGCAGCAGCTCTTCGTCAACGCGCTGAAATTGGAGGTGCCGGAGGGGTGGCCCACGATTTCCGATAAGACAAAGCCGGTTGCCATCAAACCGGGGGACAACGTTCATGTAGTCTTTCGCCTCAAGGTGCCTAAGAATGCGAAATACACCCGACCATACTGGCATCGCGACGATCCAGAGACGGAGAGCTTGAATCAAATCGACGACGAAAAATACGTGACCCTGCCATTTCCGCCTGCAGTGCTCCAGGCCCGGGTTGAGTATTCGATTGGGAGAGTCGACGGAGCCAAAGGCCAGAGTCAGGGAAAGAACGTGATCGGAGCTAGCGTTGTCGCACCTTTCGTCGACGACGCTGGCACGGAACGCGCACGTCCGTTGGCTGTGGTGCCGGCTTATTCAGTCGCTCTAGAACCCGGGACCCAAGTGATCTCGACGCACAATGGTTCGAGCTCGACTGTAGCGGTAGGGGTGACGGGCGATCTGAGCCACGACTCTCGAGGAGTCTTGCGCTTGGAATTGCCCGATGGTTGGAGGTCAGACCCGGCGCAGTTTGCAGTAGAGCTAGCGCAACGCGGACAGAAGCACGATTTCACTTTTAAGGTCTTCCCTGCCGGACTGCAGGAGGGCCGGGCCAAGGTGCGGGCTGTGTTGGAGGCGGACGGCGAGAAATTCAGCGAAGGTTATACGTTGGTGACGCGCGAAGATCTGGGCAGCTTTTACTACTACCAACCGGCAGTGCAACACGTAAGCATTGTGGACGTGGGCGTGCCCCATGATTTGAAGGTTGGCTACATTATGGGCGCGGGCGACGATATCCCCACGGTGCTCAAGCAGGTAGGGATGAATGTGACCTTGATTCCCGCGGAGAAGCTAGGCACGGAGGAACTGGGCGGGTACGCAACGATCGTACTCGGGATTCGCGCTTACGACACGCAGAAAGATGTAGCTGCGAATAACAAAACACTTCTCGATTTCGTCGCGGCTGGCGGAACCCTGGTGGTCCAATACAACACGGGCGTGGGAGACTTCAATAGCGGTCATTTCACGCCGTATTCGTCCGAGTTGAGCCGGGCGCGGGTTTCGGTTGAGGAAGCTCCGGTGGAAATTCTGGCACCGGACGATGGAGTGTTTCACTATCCGAACGAAATTACAGGCCATGATTTTGATGGCTGGGTGCAGGAGCGCGGGCTCTACTTCATGGACAAATGGGATGACCACTTCAAGCCGCTGCTGGCCTGCCACGATCCAGGCGAGGACGCGCAGAAGGGCGGGCTGCTGCGGACGCAATATGGCAAAGGAACCTATATCTACACGGGATACGCGTTCTTCCGGCAGTTGCCGGCGGGAGTGCCGGGGGCAGTGCGGCTGTATGTTAACTTGCTGAGCGCGGGGCATGAGAAGCAGTGATCGGTGATCAGTGGTCAGTGGCCGGGTAACCCGTGCGCGAAGTAAAGACGAGAAACGACAAACGTGATGCACGCCATTCGCATTCATTCCTACGGCGTTCCGGAGGTCATGAAGTTGGAAGAACTGCCCATGCCAGTTCCAGGGCCGGGACAGGCGCGGGTGCGCGTCGAAGCTGCGAGCGTTAACTTTCTGGATGTGCAAAAGAGGCGGGGCGAACTTGTCGGGCAAGCCTTCTACCGCCGTGCTGGCAATGATGAACCGGACCTTCCGGCAACCCTTGGCAGCCAGGGAGTTGGAATCGTGGAAGAACTTGGCCCGGAGGTTCAAAATGTTCGAGTGGGAGATCGCGTCGTTTTTGTGGGGGATTCCTATGCCACGCACGCGCTTGCTCCAGCCGCATGGCTAATCCCCGTACCGGGTGGCATCGGCGTTGAGCAGGCGGCAGCAGGCATGAATCAGGGATTCCTGGCTTACGCATTCACCCACTTTGCTTATCCGATAAAGCCAGGGGACTGGTGCCTGATTCAAGCAGCAGCTGGCGGAATCGGACTCTTGCTTTGTCAGATGGCAAAGATCCGTGAGGGACGAGTGATCGGGGTTACGTCGACTGCGGACAAAGCTGAATTTGTCAAAGAGGCTGGGGCCGATCAGGTTATCATTTCCAAGCAATCTGACATTGCGAAAGAAGCGAGGCAGATCACTGCGGGGCGAGGCGTCAATGTGGTCTACGACGGCGTCGGTAAAGATACATTTGAGGCAAGTCTCGATAGTCTCGTTCCAGGCGGATACCTCGTGGTTTACGGCCAATCCAGCGGATACGTGCCGCCATTTGATCTCATGACCCTGCAGGAAAAGGGATCGCTTTTTCTCACCCGCACGAATGGACGGCCTTACTTCAAGGAATATCCGCGCTACGTGGAGCAGCTGGTTGCATGGGTAAAGCAGGGGAAACTTTCCATCCGAATCGATCGCACCTACCCACTGGCGGATGCCGCGCGGGCACACGCGGCGTTTGAACAGCGGCAGGTCAGCGGGAGGGTGTTGCTGCTTCCATAGCTCCGGCGACCGCGCGCGAACTCCCCAAGAAATGCACCCTCCAGCGCAAAGCGAATCGAATTCTCCCGGCCTGATTCGCGGGATGGGCCTCGGGAGCGCTACTGCGCTTAACATGATTGACATGATCGGCGTGGGGCCGTTCATCACCATGCCGCTGGTGTTGAGTGCGATGGGCGGGCCGCAGGCCCTGCTCGGCTGGGTCGCGGGCGCGCTGCTGGCAGTGTGTGACGGGCTGGTGTCTGCCGAATTAGGAGCAGCGTTTCCGGGGTCAGGCGGATCGTATCGCTACCTGAGCGAGATTTATGGTCCGAAGAAATGGGGACGGCTGATTTCGTTTTTGTTTATCTGGCAACTCTCCTTCAGCGCTCCGCTTTCGATTGCGAGCGGCTGCATTGGGCTGGCGGGCTACGCAGCTTATTACTGGCCGAGCCTGGAGACGACCTACGCTGCGAACAGCGCGGCTTTGCACGTTCCCTGGGCGGGAGCGTTCCAGGTAAGCTGGATCGCGACTCCGGGAACCGCACTCGCAATCGGCATCTGCGTTCTAACCGTCCTGTTGCTTTACCGGCGAATCACGGTTATTGGGCGACTATCGAAAGCGTTGTGGTTTGTCGTGATGGTAACGATTGGGTGGATTATCTTCGCTGGGCTCACGCACTTCAATGCTGCCCGCGCGTTTGATTTTCCTCCCGGCGCGTTTACGCTTTCGCCTGCGTTCTTCACAGGACTGGGCGGAGCCCTGCTGGTGGCCACTTACGACTATTGGGGTTACTACAACGTTTGTTATATCGGCGATGAAATCAAGGATCCCACGCGGAATATTCCGCGAGCGCTGCTGCTTTCCATTCTGCTGGTCGCCTGTCTATATCTGGTGATGAACTTGTGCATTCTGGCAGTGATTCCCTGGCGGGAGATGCTACAGGAGGGACAGAACAATCACGGGTTGTATGTCGTGTCGTTGTTCATGCAGAAGGTCTATGGCGCGTGGGCGGCACGGCTGGTGACAGGACTCGTTATCGTGACCGCGTTCGCATCAGTCTTTTCGCTAACCCTTGGGTATTCGCGGGTTCCTTATGCGGCAGCGTTGGACGGGAACTATTTCAGGGCATTTGCGAAAGTGCATCCGGTACATCGCTTTCCGCATGTTTCGCTGCTCGCGCTGGGAGTGGTGGCGGCGGCGTTCTGCTTTCTGCGGCTTAAGGATGCAATTGCTGCGCTGGTGGTGATCCGCATCGTCTTACAATTTCTGGTGCAGGCTGTGGGCTTGATGGTTTTGCGGGTGCGGCGCCCGGAGATGCCACGTCCGTTTCGCATGTGGTTGTATCCCCTGCCAGCGCTGGTGGCCATTGCAGGATTTCTTTTTATTCTGTTCAACCGCGCGAACTGGCAGAAGGAACTACGCTACGCACTCGTAATCTTGCTCGCGGGGCTCGCGATTTATATGATTCGAGCGTGGCGGAGCAGCGAGTGGCCCTTTCGCATGAAGGATTTTGCCGCTAGACCATGATGGGTGAAGGACTTGGCGATCCTGCTATCAAAGACGGAGGAATTATCGTGAAGAATAAACGCAGCGGCCTTGCATTGTGTGTGATCGCGCTCGTTGCTCTGAGCTCAGCTCAGGACAACCGGGGGAAGCAGGAACAACGTAGCGTCACGCAAGTGCTCGATCGCACGGTCTCGAATATGGAACACGAGTTTGTTCCGGCAGCGGAAGCAATGCCGGAAGAGAAGTTCGCATTCGCACCGGCCAATGGCGAGTTCAAAGGGGTGCGGACTTTCGGCGAGCAGATAAAACACGTGGCTGCCGTGAACTACGAACTCGGAGCCGCTATTTTGGAGGTGAAGCCGCCAGTGGATATCGGCGACGAATCGGGTCCGGCTTCGATCACCACGAAGGCTGCCATTCTAAAGTACCTGAATGACTCCTTTGCATACGTCCACAAAGCGATACAGACGATCAACGAATTGAACCTGGTGGAAACGGTGAGGAGCCCGTTCGGCGAAGGAAGGGTGACACGGCTTGGCCTGGCGACAAGTGTGGCAGCGCACGGTTTCGATCATTATGGACAGATGGTGGAGTACCTGCGCATGAACGGCATCGTGCCGCCGGCCAGCCGGTAGACTGAAATTGGCCCCTGTTATTCACGACGCGAGCGGACGTCCTCGCGGGTAGCTGCGAGGAAACTGCTAAGGTGTTGCTGGAAGCTCAGGCTTGGTTTTTCTGCGACATGGGCTGGGTAGGAATCAACGGCCAGCGCAAAACAGTTGATCTCTGCCTGAACCTGCTCCAGAGAAACGGTCTCTTCTGGCTGAATTTGGTGCCGCAATTTTGACTTCATTTCTACTCATTCCGTCGAGAGTGAGTTTTGTTTTCCTCAGCGGATTGCGGTTGGTCTTTTGAGGTAAACCCATGGTGTATGGAGAAGTTTCGCTGGAAGTGACTGCACTTGTTGCCGGATCAGAGGGATGCCTCCCACGTTCAGCGGCGGGCGCCGCGTGTAATCGAAGTAAGCAGCAATTCTGCACGCAATCCGTTACGAGCAAGATGTGCACCGACGGATCGTCGCGTTTTCTCGGGGTCTGATCGGGGATCGAAGAAAACAATGACGGATGGACCGGCGCCGCTCAGCGCCACACCCAGGACACCTTGGTGGCCGTTCCATTCCTGCAAACACGGCAACAATGGACACAACGGAGCGCGGTACGGCTGGTGAATACGGTCTTCGAGCGCAGAGGCCAGCAAATCGTGACGCCCCTCGGTGAAGGCAGCGAGCAGCAGCATGGAATTCTGGATATTCAGAACGCAGTCGGCTCGGGAATATTGCGCCGGAAGCACGCGCCTAGCTTCTTCCGTGGGCAGGGTTTGCTCGGGTACGGCAAGGAGCAGGGGCCACTTCCCTTTCGGGTGGATGCAAACCACATCTACATCAATGATGTCGGTCTCGCCGGACATGCGCGCAACCGTGAGACCGCCCATCCAGCACGCGGAAACATTATCGGGATGTTGTTCCCGCCGGGAAGCCTCCCCGATGATTTGGGCATCGGTCCAGCGCAAACGCCCGAAATGATTGGCCAACGCAATGCCAGCAAGGCGGGCGGCCGCGGAAGACCCACAGCCTTTGCCGATAGGAATCTCGTTCTTGATGCGAAGAGACAGCGGAATAACTTTCGCGCCTTCGGATTCGAGAATCTCGCGGTATGTAGCGAGGATGAGGTGATTCTCCATCGCTCGGCAAATTTCTGCATCGCGTCCGGTGGCGGTAATCGAAAAGGTGGCAGCACGGCGAGCGTCGATGGTGATGTGGAGATTCATCGCGAGGGCAGCGGCATCGAACGCCGGGCCGAGGTTAGCCGAGGTCGCTGGCAGGGCAAGGCGGAGCGACGATGGGCCTGACCTCTTCTTTCTTTTCTTAGGCATTCGAGTGCGCCGGATCGGATTGAGTTGGATCAGACTTCTCGGCCTGCTCCAAGGTTTGGATTACCGCATCCAAAGTGGCGTCGAGAACCACGGGGGGATGGCGAAACGAATTCAGCCGAGCGCTTTCGCTTTCTTGCGAAGGCCCCTCGAAAAGCTCGCCGCGATGAAAGTCCATGGTGAAATCAGGATCTTTGAGCAGATGCCCGGTCAGGATCAGGACAACTGTTTCTTCCGGCTTCACGAAGCCCTGCTGCAGCAATTTTTTAAGTCCGGCGAGGGTGACCGCGGAGGCGGGCTCGCAACCAATTCCCTCCGCTCCGATTTCGGCTTTGGCTTGAGCGATCTCGAGCTCGCTCACCTCTTCACACGCACCTCCGGTAGCTTGAAGAACCTTGACTGCCTTTTCCCACGAGGCAGGATTGCCGATGCGGATCGCCGTGGCGCGAGTTTCAGCCTGTACGCTAACGAGACGCTTACCTTCCCCTTGCCGCATGGTGCGCACCAGCGCATTCGCCCCTTCTGCTTGAATCACAGATAGTTTTGGCAGGCTTGAGATGAGATCGACCTCAACCATTTCCAGCAGCGCTTTACCAATCGCCGAACTGTTACCAAGGTTGCCGCCGGGCACGATGATGTGATCGGGCGGGCGCCAGTCCAGTTGCTCCAACAATTCCAGGGCAAGAGTTTTCTGCCCTTCCAGGCGAAAGGGATTGATAGAGTTCAACTGGTAAACCGGAGCGCGCCGCACGAGTTCCTGGAGCAGGCGAAGGCAGCCATCGAAGTCGGTGCGGAGTTGGCAGGTAAGGGCGCCGTAATCAAGCGCCTGAGAGAGTTTGCTCCACGAGATTTTACCCTCGGGAACAAGGACCAAACTACGCATACCACCGCGCGCAGCGTAAGCGGCCATGGATGCCGACGTGTTGCCAGTGGAGGCACAGGCGACCCAGCGATATCCAGCTTCGCGAGCGAAGGTAGCGGCAACGCTCATGCCAGTGTCCTTGAATGAACCGGTCGGGTTCATGCCCTGGTGTTTGCCATACAGCCGAGGGACGCCGGTGATGCGAGAGGACTGGCGCAGTTCATACAGTGGAGTGTTGCCTTCGCGCAGGGTCACCACCTGCTGCTCGGACTGGGGGGTGGGGAGAAGTTCACGGAATCGCCACACGCCGCTAACGTCGAGCGATGCGTTCGAGCCCCGGCGTTCCCGCCACCTTGATTTCAGCGCGGCGGCGGAAAGGGCCGATGATTTCCACGAGGGAGCGGTAATCTCGAGCAAGTTGCCGCATTGGGAGCAGCGGAAATCCTGCCCGGCAGTGGGCGTAATCGAACCACAACCGATGCACCGGAAGCGAAAGCCGGCCGCGTTCGCGCTAGTTTCAGAACTCCGCCTATCGGAGCCCCGATCAGAAGTGGCAGCAGGATGCATGGATCGGATTATTTCTGGCCGCGCAGGTATTGGTCGGTTCGATTGATCCAATCGACGCGCGGTGGATTGAAAACGTCGAGATCCACCGTGTCTTCGAGCGCCTCGGCCTTGTGCGGCATATTAGCCGGGATGCAAAGCACTTCTCCGGCGTGGACGACAATTTCCCGGCCGTCAATCCAGAACTTCAGCGCCCCGTCGAGAATGTAAGTAAGTTGCTCGTTGTGGTGGCTGTGTTCCGGGACAATGCAGCCTTTTTTCAGCAGCACTCGCGCCAACATAATTTCCTGACCGACCACGAACTGCCGCTGCAGCAGCGGGTTCAGATTTTCGAGCGGAATCGTGTGCCAGGGGATGAATTGAAGTTGGGTCTTGCTGGCGGCATGCTTCGTGACGGCACGATGAGCCCGGGAATGGGATTTCAAGTTCTTGTTCTTTCTACCGGAGGAAATCTTGGTCTTCACTTTTTTTGTCATTGAGAGTCACTCTTGCCTGAGGTGCGTTCGTTCGCGGTAACGATCAGTGAACTCTGCCTTGGTAGAGTTTCACAGCGTTGTCGTGCAGATAACCGTGGGCTAGCTCCAGAGCTCGCGCTTCGGTGACCTCATTTTCCGAAATCATCTCGGCCAAAGCCGCCGCGAGGGCCATACGGGACGATTCCGCCCCCAGCCAGTAGCTTTCCTCCGAACCTAAAACCTGATTGTACGGGAAACAATCCGTTCCGAAAGTGATCTTATCGGGAAAAGTTTCCAGCCACATTTTGAGCGTGTCTTTAAAGGCAGAGGGATACTGGGCGAGTTCGCCAAAAGAAGAATCCAGATAAACATTCTTCATGGCCGCCAGCCAAACGGCTTCGCGCTCCAGAGGGTAGCCGCCGTGGATCATTACGAAGATTGTGCTGCGGTAACGCGGATCGCGCAGCACACTCTCCAAATTCATGATGTTGCTCTCCGAGAGATTGAAGTAGTCACCAATGCCAACCGCAGTATGAATGTGCACAGGCAGATGCAGCTTGCCAGCCTGAATAACCAGGAAACGGAAGATGTAATCCTGAAAAGTTCGGTAGTCTTTTTCGCTGGGGATGCCGCCCGAAACGTAGCGGTGATAGATGTCTTCCGCCTGATCTCGGTTTGGATCCGAGAACGTGGTGGGACGAAAGTACGCTACCTCGAACTTCATGGCGATGCCGCCATCCTTGCTATTGTCTTCCAAGGTCCGCACGATGAAGTTCAAATATTCGTCGAATTGAGCGGGAAGGGTGCTGACCTTTTCCTGCTGCATCCAGCGGTGAAGCATTTTCTCCTGCAGGGGGATGTAGACGTCCTGGTCAGAGTTACGAGCGGTCTCGCGCTCGTTATTAAAAGGCCACATGAAGGAATCGGCAAAAAACACCCACGGGAAACGCTTGGGATCGAGGTAGTCGGCCATCATCGCGCGGTTCGCGACAGAACTTTCCGTATTGATCTTGTCGAGAATCATGTTGAAATACCCGGCGCCGGCGTATTGCTTTTTCAGCTCCGCTTTCTTGGCGAGCAGCCATTTGGCATGCTCCGGCGAAAGATCACTGTAGGGATATCCGAACAAAGCCCTGGCTGCGGCAATCAATTCGGGATTATCGTCGCGCTGGCGCAGAGCCTCGCTGGCGCCGGGAGTCGCGGCCATGGCATCAACGTCGGGATCGTCGGAAAATCCGGGATGGGCATGGTGATCGAAGGCAGGGATTTTGTCGATCTGCGGGAGCAGGCGCTGGTAAGTCTGCTGAACATCCGGGCCGGGAAGCGGGCGGGCTTGGGCGGCTGCGAGAGATGCGAAGCCGAGCCCAACACACGCTCCACGAAGAATCGGTCTCACGAACATAGTTCCTCACCCACAAGGGCAACTCAAAGATCGTTTTATCTTTTTACCTTTTATCTCTCCACCAGAGTTCCCTGCCAGGCCGTCGAGATTTTCGCGATGCGGGCAGCGGCTTCGCGCAGATTCTCCACCGATGAGGCGAACGAGAAGCGCACGAAGTCCTTACCCCGGGGGCCAAAGGCCGCTCCTGGGATGGCGGCCACGCCAGCCTCTTCCAGCAGAATTCGGCAGATTTCTTCGGCGTCGATGCCGGTGCCGCGAATATCGACCCAGGCATAGAAAGCACCGTCGGGAGATGCGCAACGGAATCCGGGAACGTTGTTGAGATCATGGACGAACTGCTCCAGGCGGCGACTGAACTCGGCAACCATCCGCTGGGTGTTGCCCTCGCGGTCGCGCAAAGCATCGATGGCGGCATACTGGGTAAATTCGGCAACGCAGGTGTAGCTGTTGACGGCAAGCAACGCCAGCGCAGCCGTGACTTCCGGTGGAGCAACGGTGTAGCCCAACCGCCACCCGGTCATCGCGAAGCTCTTCGAGAATCCGTCAATGATCACAGTGCGCTCAGCCATTCCCGGATAGCGCAACATGGAAATGTACTCACCGCCGTAAATGATGCGCGCGTAGATTTCGTCGGAGAGTACCCAGAGGTCGTGCTTCACGGCAAGCTCAGCTAACTCGCGCTGCACCGCGTCAGTGTAGACCGTTCCTGTTGGATTGCCGGGGGAATTCGTAATCATCATGCGCGTGCGCCCGGTAATCTTGGCGGCGATCTCGGAAGGGTCGGGCTGGAACTGGTTACGTGATGAAAGCTCGAAGGGCACTGGAACGGCGCCGAGCCCAAGCGTAATCGAAGCATATCCGGGAAAACCGGGATCGGGATAGAAGACCTCGTCGCCCGGTTCGAGCAGTGCCATCATAGCGAGAAACAGCGCTATCTTGGCGCCGGGAGCGATCACTATGTTAGCGGGTAAGACATCGATGTTGCGGGTACGCTGCAAATAAGCTGCAATCTCCTCGCGCAGGGCGAGGACCCCGGCCACGGCGCAGTATCGGTCTTTGCCCTCGGCAAGCGCCTTCGTCGCAGACTCGACAACCGATGGCCCCGCATGAAAATCAGGCTCGCCTAATTCGAGATGAATGATGGAACGGCCCTGGCTCTCCAGCTCTTTGGCGCGGGCAAATACGGAAAGGGCGCCTTCGCCACTCATAACCGACATCCGGGATGCTACGGATCGCATGCAGTCTCCGAGAATCTATAAACCCTTATACATGCCGCCATCGACCAGGACGGTCTGGCCTGTAATGTAAGAAGCGCGCTCAGACGCAAGCCAAACAATCGTCTCGGCAATTTCGCGAGGTTCACCTAAACGCTTGAGCGGGGTGTCGGCAGCCCAACCATCGAAAATCTCTTCCTCGCTTTTTCCCGAGGATGAAGCGCGGGCGGTAGCCAACTCTTTCAGCCGGTCAGTTGCCGTGAAACCCGGACCTACGTTGTTGACCAAGATTCCATCTTTGCCGAACTCGTTGGCCAGACTCTTCACCAGGCCGACCACCGCCGCGCGCACCGCATTTGAGAGCACGAGATCGGCGACTGGCTGTTTTGTCGTGATTGAAGTAAGCGTGATAAATCGCCCCCAGCGTTTCCGCTGCATGTAAGGAATGACTTCGCGCGCGAAGTAGACGGTGCTGAGAAAGTTCAGTTCGAGCGCACGCTGCCAGTCCTGGAGGCTGGCGGCGAGGAAGCCCTTAGCGGGCGGGCCACCCGCGTTGGTAATGCAGATATCGACGCTGCCGAATTTCTCAGCGACGGCGGCAAGGAAATGGCTGACCGCGACTGCGTCGGTCACGTCAACCGCCTCGGCTATAACCTCGGCATCGTACTGTTTTCTGATTTTATCCGCCGCAGCCTGTAAAGTCTGCTGATTGCGCGCGCACATTGCCACGCGACAGCCTTCGGCAGCGAAAGCTTCCGCGGTAGCCCGGCCAATTCCCTGACTCGAAGCCGCTACCAGGGCGACACGATCTTTCAGACCAAGATTCATGGAGCAAGAATTATAAACGGTGCGCGCCGCATCGTTTGCTTGCAGGCTTACGCTTTGGCAATTAATCTGGACAGAAGAGGCATCCATGAAACGACAACCCCATCACTTCGAGACCAAGGCCGTCCGCGGCGCGGCAGGCCTGGAGAAGAAAAATGGCCCGATGGCCACGCCGATCTACCAGACTTCCACATTTGAAGTCGCCGATAACGAGGAGCAGTTGCGCGCTACCGACACCGATCACTTCTACACGCGCTACGGCAACCCAACCAACACAGTTGCGGAAAAAACGATTGCGGAGCTGGAGGGCGTGGATGCCGCGCTGACATTCGCCTCCGGCATGGGTGCGATCACGACTACGATTATGGCCCTGCTTAAAAGCGGCGACCACGTGGTGGCGCAGCGCGATATTTATGGCGGTGCGAGCAAATTCCTGACGCAGTGGCTGCCGAAGATGGGGATTGAGACGACGTTTGTTGACACCACACAATACGAGCAGCACGCTCGTGCGATTCGTCCAAACACGAAGCTGCTCTACCTTGAGTCGCCGACGAATCCGACGTTGCGGGTAGTCGATTTCAAGAAGCTATCGGCTCTGGCCAGGCAACATAAGCTGCTCACCATGATTGACTCTACATTCGGCACGCCCATCAACCAGCATCCCGCAGAATTCGGCATTGACTTGGTAATGCACTCAGGAACGAAATACCTGGCGGGCCATTCGGATCTGATCTGCGGCGTGATGGCGGGGCGGCACGAATTGATGGAAAGAATCTGGGGTACCCGTACAACGCTGGGGAATTGTATGGATCCTCATGCGTCGTGGATGCTGGTGCGCGGGCTGAAGACGCTGGCAGTGCGTGTGCCTCGCCAAAATGACAATGCGCAGCGGGTGGCGGAGTTTTTGTCGGAGCACGCCAAGGTGCGCAGTGTGAATTATCCATTTCTCAAGAGCCATCCAGAGTATTCGGTGGCCCGGGAGCAGATGAGCGGCGGTGGTGGCATGGTCAGCTTCGAGGTCGAAGGCACAGGAGAAGATGCGCGGCGGGTGAGCGAGGCGATGCGGCTGTTCACTTTGGCACCGAGCCTGGGGAGCGTTGAGTCGCTGGTGTCGATTCCGGTGCTCACCTCTCATGCAATGGTTCCTGCCGCAGAGCGCGCCAAGATGGGCGTGACCGAGCAGATGATCCGCTTGTCGGTGGGCATTGAGAACGCTGACGACCTGATCGCGGACCTAGAGCACGCGCTGGCGGCGGTGGCTGCTCCGCAGCAGGTGCAGGTGGGATAAGAGGCTTTCGCTAAACGGAAAACAGAAATCCCGGTCGCCTCCGACCGGAATTTCTGTGAAGAAAAGCTAAAAAATAAACTTCAGTGCGAATTGCAGAATGCGTGGCAGGTGAGCCGACGTGGCCTGTCCCAACGGGGAGCCATCCAGGCAGGCGCCGCCAGCATTATTGTTGGCTCCGGTATAGCAGCCAACGGAACTGCTAGCTGTTCCAAGGCCGGCATTATTGGCTGCGGAGCCCGCATCCCCTCCCAGCCAGGAATATTCAGTGTGATTGAAGATGTTGAAGGCTTCCGCGCGGAACTCGAAGTACTTGCTCTCGGTGATGGCAAAATGTTTCAGCAAAGCCATGTCGAAGTTTATGCGGCTTGGGTTATTGAGAATATTTCTTCCAGCGTCGCCGAAGGTTAGACCTCGCGGTGCGACAAATACGGACGGATTAAAGTAAAACGGACCGAAGTTATTGCCTGCCAAGGTTGGCGGGACGCCCGACTTGGGATTGCCCACAATGTCAGGCCACGAAGAGCCCGACGAAGCGGTTCCGCTGGCCACGCCGGCGTTGTCTCCCGGAACGCTGCCTCCGGCTGCGTTGCTTCCGCCTGCATTATAGATCGTGTAAGGTGTCCCGGTTTGGACCAGCGTAATGCCAGACCACTCCCAGCCCCCGAGAACCTTGTGAGCCAGTCCTCTGCTCTTGAAGAGAGGCAAATCATAGACGTAGCCGATGTTGAATACGTGCCGTTGGTCGAAGTTAGAGCTGGCGCGGAAGAGATTGAGATTATAGCTATTGAACGCACCGACATCGCCGGCGTCGGAAGAGTCATCAATCGAGTGACTGTAGGTGTAGGCGACGTTAAGTTGGAGTCCGCCTATGCTGTGCCGAACAGCCACCTCGAGGGCATTGTAGTTAGAGTTTGCCGTGTCTTCTTTCCGAAGGATGCTGCCGATGCCATTGAAAGGACGGAATGGATCGCCGACAGTGCCGCATGCCGCGACCCCAAGATTGACCGATGGACCGAAAGGAAGACCATTCTTACCTATTTCGTAGGGAATCGGCACTCCGCTGGGAGTGCTGGCCTGCATCGGGACTCCGTAAGCGTCGAAGCTCGTGCCACAGTCGTTGTGACCTCCCTCATCGATTGATTCCCCGGGCTTGTAGGGATTCTGCGAGAGCGGAACGGGCTGAAGTTCGTTCAGTTCGAACTGACGCGTCAAATGGATTCCCGCGCTGCCCACATACGAGACGGTCGCGACGGTGTTCTTTGCGAGGTCGTGCTCGATATCAAAATGCCATTGCTGGATGTACGGCCAGATCGCCTTGTTGGGAATGGACACGAAAGTCAAAGGCGTAGTCGTGGTGCCGAGCAGGGCTGGAGTGATGTTGGAATAGCCGGAGATATTTGTGGCCGTTGCGGTTTGAGTGAGCGGATTAAATTGCTCCAACGTTCCGGCATTGGCTTCGCCCTGATTCGTATGTTCGAAGAAGATGCCGTATCCCCCGCGAAGGGCCCACTTTCCATCTCCCTTGGGATCGAAGGCGAAGCCGAGACGCGGCGCCGGATTGAACAAATGTCCCTTCATGCAACCTACCGGAACGCCAGGCGTAACCCCGCAATCAACCCAGCCATTGAACTGAGGATTGGGTATCGTTCCTTGCACCAGATCACTGGTATTGGTAAAGCTGGCGCCTGCTATGTAATGCGCAGGATCAAAGTTCCATGCGTTATGGTGCATTTCGCGATAGGTGCCAAATAGGCTCACGCGCAGGCCAAGATTAAGGGTCAGGCGCGGGGTAGCGTGAAAGTCGTCCTGGAAGTAGGGTTCGAAGATTTTATACCGATTGTAAGTTTTGATCGACGACTCTTCTTGCTGGTACTGCTGCACATTTCCCAACAGCAAATCCGCAAACGGGTTTCCAGTTGTGACCTGACTGTCGCTGGTGCTGTATGACAGAATGCCGTTGGTGCTGATACCAGGCTGCGGGATTTCGTTCTTCTGCGCCGCCACAAAATAACCTCCAAATTGCAGATTATGTTTGCCGACGATCTTGGTGATGTTGTCTTTGTAGGTGTAGGTGGGATTGGAATTCAAAGGGCCATTGGGTATGTATCCAGGATCTTCATTGATGCCACCGAATAAATTGCCGCCGTTCAAGCTGATCCCTGGCACTTTGCCCCCGAAGCCGTTGTCGAACAATCCTATATTCACTCCCGGCGGACGTTGCCAATTCGGTCCCACAAGGTTAAGCGTAATGTGATCGGTGGTGTAGCTTGCCACGAACTCGTTCAACAGCGTCGGAGAAGCCGTCGCCGTCAACCGTGCGACCATACTGACGCCTGGGCCGACGAAGTTAGTTTGGACCGTGGGAAAGCTGGTTCCGCTCGTCCACAACGGAGTGGGATAAATTTGCGACCAGGAATCGTGAATGTAGCGGAACGAGGCGCGAATTTTGTCGTTGACATTGTGGTCTATCCTGAATAGTTCCTCGCGCCAGTGAGTGGGAAGCGATGGATCCTGCAACCACTGATCGGTGCCGATATTAGGCAAAGGGATCAAGCCTTCGAGCGCTTTGACGGTCGTAGCATCGCCGGGAGCAATTGGAACTTGATTGTTTGGGAAGGGCAGTCCTGCATTTGGATTCGGAACGCCGTGAAGCAGCTGCGGCTGAACCGGGCAATTGGTGGCCTGCGCACCACTACAGATGTCGTTGAAATTTCCCGCGCGATCCGCGACCGACGGAACTATGGTCGACGAGAATCCGCTCGGGACAATGTCCCGCCTCCACTCCTCGGAGTAAAAGAAAAAGGTTTTTTGTTTGTCTTTGTTGTAGTGCCCCGGGATATAAATCGGCCCGCCAATGGTGCCGCCGTAATCGTTCTTCTTGTATTCCGGGACTGTCGGCAGGAAAAACTGAGTGGCGTTGAAGTCATCGTTCCGCACGAACTCGTACAGGTCGCCATGGAAGTGGCTGGTGCCGGACTTGGTTTCGATTTCCACTGTGCCCGAACCGTTGCGTCCGTATTGCGCCCCATAGTTCGACGTTTCCACTTTGAATTCAGCGATAGCGTCAACGCTGGGATAAACGTTCAGCGACGTGTTGCTGCCGTTATCGAGAGCGTCGCCTCCATCCATCTCCCAGTTGTTGTATTCTGTTCGGCCGCCATTCACACTGAATGCGACGTTGCCATTTACTCCCACTTGCGCTTCATCCTGGCCCGATTGATTGGTCACTCCCGGAACCAGCGTGATCAGCTGTGTGAAATTGCGGCCATTCAATTCGAGTTGCGTTATCTCTTTGCCCGTGACGGTCCCGCCCAAGTCAGAAGACTGAGTTTCGACTTGCGCTACTTCCGCGCCTTGCACTATCACTTCGGTACTGATGGACCCCACTTGGAGGGGTACATTCACGCGGGCCTTGTCTGCGACGCTCAAGATGATTCCCTTGGCTTCATATTTCTTGAATCCATCGGCCGACACCGCCAAGTCATAGGAACCGATCGGAAGCGAGGCAAAGAGAAAGTCGCCGCTGCCATTGCTTGCAGCTGTCCGCTTGATGCCGTTCGCCCCATTTGTCAGTATTACCTGGGCGCTGGGAACAGCTGCTCCAGTGGAATCAGTCACCGTGCCGGTGAGGGAGGCGGTGTCCTGGGCGTAAGCCGCCACGCAAAATGTCAGGACCAACAGGGTAATCGTCAACAGCCTACGATTCGATTTCATGGTCAAACGTCTCCTGATTCGCAACGGTTCACGCGTCCTATAAAATCGTTGGCGCGCCCCCAAGATCCAAGCTGGCGGCATTACCGACCGGTTTGAGCAATCTCTGATCTTAGGCAAACAACCTCAAACCGGAAGCTTATTAAAACGTATGAATAGTGCGTTTATTGGGCATCGCATGTCAAGAAAAAAAGAGGGCGCAACGGGTGAATCCGCCTGGAATTCTGCAAACTCCGCTCTCGTTGCAAGAGCGGAAGCGTTTACAGAAGGCTGCGCGTGGACTGCCGCACCTCCAATTCCGGCTCCATCTTGCGATGGTGAGCGGCAACCTCGCGTTTTTCGAGGACGGACTTGATGCCTTCGAGAACGATCTCGACGGCTGCCGCACCCATCGCTTCCATAGGCTGGCGAATGGTAGTAAGGGGAGGCGTGTACAGCGCCGACAGCGCGACATCATCGAATCCCATCACCGAGCACTGCTCCGGAACGCGCAGGCCAGCCTGAGATAACGCCCGGATGGCCCCGAAGGCGGTCATATCGTCGAACGCGAGCAATGCCGTGAACTGGCGCTTCTCCTTGAGCAGGTCGGCGGTGAGTTTTTGCCCAGCTTCAAAACTGGAAAGCGGATCGCGCGAGTCGGGCAGGTCGACAATCAGGCGGGCATCGAATTCTACACCGCGAGCTTTGGCGCAGTTGCGGATGCCGCGCCAGCGCGGAGAACTATCAGCCAGCGTCTTCGGTCCGCGAATAAAGGCAACCTTGCGGTGCCCAAGAGAGTGCAGATGCTCGAGGGCGGCGTAGCCGCCAACTTCGTTGTCGACAGTGACCGAACTCATGGCATCGCCCTTGAGTTCGCAGGCGATGAGCGCAGTCGGGATGCTGCTTTTTTCCAGATCGGCGAGCACGTTGATATCGAGAAAGAGCCAGTTCGCCAGGACGACTAAGCCTTCAATGCGGCGGTCGAGCAGCATTTCAAGATAGCGCTCGAAGCGGCTCCGCTCGTTATGCACGTCGGTGAGAATCGGCAGGTAGGAAGCCTGGTAGAGCGTGTTCTCAATGCCGCGCAATACCAGCGTACAGTAGGGATCGGTCATGTCGAAGACCATGACGCCGACGGTGTGGCTGCGCTTGCTGCGCAGCGAACGGGCAAACTGGTTGGGGCGATAGCCGAGCTTTTGCGCCGCACGCTGAATCCGCTTCTTGGTGACAGGCGGGATATAACGCGCGAGCGGTGCGTCGTTGAGGACAATGGAGACCGTGGTGGAAGAGAAGCCGCTTTCCTTCGCCACATCGCGAATCGTAACCATCGAACCGTTGCCCTTGGAGTGCCGCACTGCGAAATTCCTCAATTGCCGTAAGTGCCTTTCGCACCCTTGAATTCAGTGCGGAGGTTGGCGGACACTACAGCAGAGAGTAAGACGAGTGTCAAGGGTGCGCATTGTATTCGAACTCGTGAGCTACCTGCTGCTGGCCAGTGCCGCGGCGGCAACGACGTCGCAAACTTCATCCTCCGAACCAATTGCCCCACCTCGAAATGGCGCGCCACCAGGGTCCTCTGGAGCGGCAACCGACCCCGCACAACTTTTCCAGGCGGGGCAAGACGCTTTGAACCGGGGCCGGCTGGACGAAGCGGAGCGTGACTTCCTGAAAGTTGTGGCCGCGAATCCCCAGGTGGGTGGTGCGTACGCCAATCTCGGCGTGGTTTACATGCGGCGCAAGCAGTGGACCAAAGCCCTCGCGGCGCTTTATAAGGCGGAGCAGTTGATGCCACAGGTGGCGGGCATCCGGCTAAACATTGGGCTGGCCTTTTACCGGCAAGATGAATTTCTCAAAGCTATTCCTGCTTTTGAATCCGTTGTCCGCGACGAGCCAGAATCTCTACAAGCCAGACATTTGCTCGGATTGTGCTATTTCTTCGCGGAGCGCTGGGCCGATGCAGCCAGCACCCTGGAGCCTCTCTGGACGCAGGAATCCGCTCAGTTGAGTTATCTCTATGTGCTGTCCATCGCCGCCCACCGCGCCGGCCGAAAAGACTTGGACGAAAGGGCCACGGCGCAGCTGGTCAAAGTGGGCGATGGTTCGCCTGAGTTCCACCTTTTCATGGGAAAAGCGCATCTGAATCTCGAGCAGTACGACATGGCCCTGGCCGATTTTGAAGCCGCGGCGGAGGCGAACCCGAGACTGACTTTCGTACATTTCAACCTTGGGCTTGCGTATCTGAAAAAACAGGATTATGAGCGGGCGCGCGATGAGTTTCTCAAAGATGCAGCCGTGGAACCGGATCTGGCATTTAATTACGACGAACTCGGCGACGTCTACTCGCTGATGCAACGAGACAGCGAGGCGGAGAAAAGCTACCGCGAGGCCCTGCGGCGCGACCCTCGCCTGTTGAACTCCTATCTGGGGCTTGCCAAGGTTTACCAGCGGGAGGCCAGGTACCAGCAAGCTCTTGGTGCAATTGATTCCGCGGGTAAACTCGATTCTCACCGGACCGACATTCACTACGTAAGAGGACAGATACTCATTCACATGGGGCGCAAAGAAGAGGGCAAGAAGGAGCTGGAGGCTTCTGTCCGCATCGACAACGAACATCGGGCCGAGCGCGAAAAGCAGGTCGAAGGCGGCGTCTTGCCGTCGCCCGAACTTCTGCAGGACGAGCCGCAGTGATGATTGGCACCAGCTGAATCGGCGTGCACACCACGGCGCCCGATTTTGGGCACAAGTGCCAACGGACCTGTTGAGACCTATGCTGGAAGGGGCGACATTGCTATCGTTGATTCCGTTGACATCACGGGGCTTCCAGACGATACTGCGCGAGCGGGCTACAGAGGCCGGAAAATAGGCCCTTTGCTCGGGGGGGCGCGTAAGTGACTCCAACAAATTTTCTGCCGGGTGCTTTACCCCGAACCTGGGTTTCAAAGTGTCATGAAAAATAGGAGGATTGCCTTGCCGAAACCAGCTGCCTTACGAGGACGGACATGTGCTTTTTGTGTTGTCCCGGTATTAGCTATCCTTGCCGTGGCCGCGCTTATTGTCGATCCGGCCGGCGATCGCGGTAATGCGAGCAGCGTTTCAGAAGCGTTTCTCTCGTCGCAGCCTCCCACCGTCACATCCGGCGCACGAGGTCGAATTCAGGCCAGCTATGGCGCTCGTCCGCTTGCTTTTGAGCGGAACGACGGGCAAACCGATGCCCAGGTGAAGTACATGGCGCGGGGGAATGGATACACTTTATTTCTCACGGCGAACGATGCCGTTTTTTCGCTGCACTCCTCATCGACTTCGGGAGGCGGCTCCGCGGCCTCTCGTCGCGCTGCGTGGGACACAAAAAAAAGATCTTCCGGAAAGCACCGCGCGCACAATGATTCGACCGCCGTGGTGCACATGCAACTCGCCGGCGGGAATTCTCAGGCTAAGGTTGCGGCGAGTGACGTACTGTCCGGAACCGCGAACTACTTCCTCGGCAATGACCCGAGCAAATGGCGCAAGAACGTCCCGTGCTACGCCCGCGTCTCCTACCAGGATGTCTATCCCGGCGTGGATATGGCTTTTCACGGGGCGCAGCGCCAATTGGAGTTCGACTTCCTGGTGGGGCCGGGCGCGAATCCTCAGCCTATTGGCTTCGATTTCACCGGCGCACGAAACGTGAAGACGGATGACTCCGGCAACCTGGTTATTTCTTCGACAGCCGGCGACGTTTTGGTTCACAAGCCGGTGGCGTATCAGCAACAGGATGGCACGCGGCAAGCCGTGGATGCGCGCTTCATCTTGAAAGCGAATAACCGAGTTGGGTTCGAATTGGGCAACTATGATCGTAGCCGGGAGTTGGTGATCGATCCTTCGGTCAGTTACGCATACTCGACTTACCTCGGCGGCTCGGCGGAAGATGATGGTTTTGGAATCGCTTTTGACGGCAGCGGCAACGCTTATGTTACGGGAGAAACGGAATCCCCAAATTTCCCCACTGTCGGCGGTGTTCCACCCAACACGAGCGCTGGCAGCACTTTTGACGTGTTTGTCACCAAAATCGCCGCAGATGGATCAAGCCTGATTTACTCGACATACATTGCCGGCACCGGCGCCGGCAAAGGCAGCGACAGCGGAAACGCGATCGCTGTGGACAGTAAGGGCGATGCATTCGTCGCAGGGGGCACCGAATCCACCAACTTCCCCACGACTGCCGGATCGTTTCAGCCCAAAATTGTATCGGGTGCTATCGGCAATGCCTTCATATTCGAGCTCAATCCGGCCGGCAGCGCTCTGACCTATAGCACTTACCTTGGAGGGAGTGTTTCCGACGTTGCCCTTGGTGTAGCCGTGGATAGCTCCGGAGACGTTTACGCTGCGGGCAAGACGTCTTCTACGAATTTCCCGCTCTCCTCTACTCCGCTTCAAGCGGCTGTTGCCGGCGGTTTTCTTGCAAAGCTAAAACCCTCTGGCGCTGGCGCGAGCGATCTGGTGTTTTCCACATACCTTGGCGGTAGCGCTCAGGATTTCGCCAGTGCAGTTGCCCTGGATTCATCTGCTAACGCGTACGTGACCGGTCAAACTTCTGGTTCCCTCTCGGGGACGCCCTTGAATAGCTATGGTGGGGGCATTTCCGATGCGTTCGTCATCGCCGTCAAAGCCGATGGTAGCGCTTTTACTTATTCCACCTACCTTGGGGGCTCCGATATTGATGTTGGCGACGGCATTGCGGCGGACTCTGCTGGCAACGCGTACGTAACGGGCGAAACCGCCTCAAGCAACACATCAACTACCCCTTTCCCGTTGCTCTCGCCCTTGCAACCAATCTTCGGCGGCGGTCCTTTCGACGCCTTCGTCACAAAGCTTAATCCAGCTGGCGCTCCTGTGTATTCCACATACCTCGGCGGCAATTTGAGCGACGTTGGCGCGAGCATTGCAGTCGATGGAAGCGGCAATGCCTATGTGACGGGCGAGACCGCTTCCTCCAACTTTCCGCCGGCAAGCCCCACCCAACCCACATTTGGGGGAGGCACATCCGACGCATTCGTGAGCGAGGTTAACGCGGCGGGGTCGGCACTCGTTTTTTCCACCTATCTAGGCGGTAGCGGAGACGAGGACACCACAGGCAACTTCGGCGCCATTGCCGTTGATAGCGCGGGCGCGGCAATTTATGTGACCGGAAATACCGCCTCGAGTACGGGTTTCCCGATTATGCCCAATCCGGGCGTCTTCCAAAAAACCTACGGTGGTGGGCCCTTCGATGCGTTTGTGGTGAAGTATGCACAGCCGACCTTCAGCATAGCGGCTACAACACCCACGGCGGTCTCCCCCGGAACTTCAGGCACGTCAACCATCACCCTTACAGCGCTGAACGGTTACAATTCACCGGTCAAATTGACGTGCAGCGTAACCGGCACCGGATCACCGTTGCCGGCGTGCAGCGCGGCGAGCTTCGCCCCCCCCAGCCCGGTAACTCCAATTGCCTCGCCTGGCGCTACGACCACCCTGACCATCACTACGACTGGAGCTACCGGTTCTGTGTTCCATCCGCGAAAGATGTTCTATGCGACGTTTCTACCGCTCATAGGAATGGCAGTGGTTGGACTCTTCGGTTCGCGGCGGAAGAAAGTGTTTGGCTATCTCGTGCTGGCGATTGCCCTGGCGGCTTTGCTGCTGATGCCGGCCTGCGGAGGAGGAAGTAGTGGCGGTGGGAGCGGAAGCTGCACGACCGTACCCAGCGCGCCAACAGGATTGGCGTCGTCGTCCACGACGAGCACCGGCACGACTCTAAACTGGACAGCAGCCACTGCCGGTGCGAACTGCAGCGTAACGAGCTACACGATCTATCAGAACGGCAAGTCTATCGGAACGGCGTCGAATACTACCTTCAACGTGACAGGGTTGGTTCCTTCAACCACGTATAATTTTACGGTGGCGGCCAGCGACTCCGCTGGTCTTTCTGCCCAGAGCATAGCTGTCCCCGTCACGACGTCCCCGTCGGGTTCAACTCCTGCCGGAAGCTACACGATTACCATCACGGGGACTGGCACCGATGCAAGCGCGACAACAAAGTCAACCCAGGTAATTCTTACGGTCAACTAATTCCACAAGCGCCGCGGCCGCTTCTTATCGGGGGGGGTGGTGGCCTCAATTTTCTTCCCCAAATCACTCCAAGCAGATTGGCACGATGTGCGGCTGTAGTCTAAGATTCTGTTTGGCGCAATCTGCCGGAGATATTATCGTATTGAAATGATGCGGCTACTGTATGACGGCTCGGGCAGCGTTTGCGCCGCTGGAGGAATCGAAGGTAGTGAGTTCCTATCCACTCATGGTGAATCGCAGGCATGTCACGCGCTCAGTTGTCGTCTTTTTCTTGCTGTCACTGTTCTTCACCGCAGCAGGGGCGGCTGCTTATGGGCAGTCTTTTACGCTTGCTCCAACGCAGCTCAGTCCTGGGTCGGTTGATCCCGGCAGTTCTGCCACGGCGACTGTCGCGCTTACGCCAACCATGGGATTCAACAGTACGGTCGACTTTAGCTGCGCGCCGACGTCCGGCCAAGTTACGACTAGCCCGCCAGTATGCCTGGTGAGCCCCACCTCCGTCACGCCCGGCGCCCAAGGCGCCCAAATTTCGCTAACCATTTCGACTTCGGGCACTACTGCTGCAGGCACCTATCAAATTACGCTCACCGGCACCAGCGGTTCGATCGTCGAAAGCGCTACGCTGTTTCTGAATGTGGCGGACTTGACCGAGGACTACACGATTTCCGTTTTGCCAACGACCGCGGAGCCGAGCCCGGTCACCGCCGGAAACCTAGCGACAACAACCGTGACCGTCTCGCCACTCGGCAGCTATACCGGAACGGTCACACTCTCCTGTTTGTCGGTCAGTCCGGTGGTAACGGGAGCCCCAGTGTGCTCGTTTAGTCACCCGACCGTAAATGTAACCCCCGGCACTCCCCCAACTACCACTCTCACCATAACCAGCTTCGGAACTAGCGGACCCAATCCTGTTGCGAAAAAGCGGTCCGGCCTGCGCCCGTTCTACGCCCTGTGGCTGGCCCTTCCCGCGCTGATGCTGCTGGGGCTGGGGGCAGCTGGAGGCCGCGGCAGAAGAGTGATGGGGATATTTATGCTCGTGGCAATTGCCGGCGGGTTACTTCTGGTGCCGGCCTGCGGTTCATCCCCGAGGAACACTACCGTCAACCAGATCACGCCGAGTAATACCTACACATTCACCCTGGGCGGCGCGGACGCACACGGTGTAGGGCCAAGCGCCACCCCTGCGGCAACTGTCTCGCTGCAAGTGACCGCAGATTAGGGTCTGCCATCCATGGGGGGTTTTCGCCAGAATACAAGGCATGCACTCAGCGTGCTGTTCATCCGGGCCGGCGCGCTTTGGTGCTCGGTGGCTCTTGCATCGTCGGTCTTTGCATCGAACGTTCCTGGCAGATCTCCTGGCGGACCTGTTGGCGCACCTGTACGTAGCGCTTCAGCAAGCGCAAGCGGCAAAGAAATCGATCGTGAGCAAAATAACGACAAGAGCAATGCGCCCCCGCTTCTCGTACGCTGGAGCGAGGACCAGCCAGGATGCACCTTCTCCCGCGGCGACGACGGCAAGTACAGTTATGGGCTTTGGTCGGGAGATGTGGGAATCGTTCTGGCGGTAGATGCTCGCGAAGTGCAGATTATCCGCCATCGCATCGAGCCCATTCTCGGAGTTTTATTGACTGTTCGCTACCGGGGAAACGCCAGCATGGACGAGAGCCCAGACGGAATTACTCTCCAGTTCCTAAAGCACTTCAAGGTGGTTCAGACCGCACTCGACCCGGATGACTACAGTCAGAAGATCCAAGCCGACGCTGATGCCCTTGACGATGAGACGCGGCGCGCCATCGCTAAGCATCCCGAACAGAAGCAGGTTCGTGAGGAGCGCCTGGAGGAGTATCAGAAAGCGGTGAATGAATTGATCGAGTTCCTGAGAACGAATAGCCTGAGTGCGACCCATCTGGATCGGGCGACTCCGGAAGCGCGCGGCTGGATCTTCTTCGATACCGACACAAAATGGCTCGGGGGCTGGAAAACGCAGGAGGAATTTGTGCTGCGCCTGCCGCTTGCAGGGAAGGTCTTCGAGTTTCCGTTCAAACTACCTCCCGAGCCGGGAGAATTGCTTTTGCAAAAAAGGCCGTAAGCGCGGGCTGCGGGATTCGGCTTTCGGGCTTCGGGAGAAGCGAAGCTTAATAGGGCTTCTTGTTTCCAACCGCGAAGATTCTCATCGCGGCGCGTCGCCCCGGAGGGCCGCTCTAAGCTGCCGGCGAAGACCCCTCTTACGATGCTGCGCGCCGGGCTTGGCGGTCCAGTTCGGCGGCTTGACGCATAACCACGTCGCGCAGCGATACCAATCCCTTCAGTTCTTTGCCTTCCACAATCGGCAGATGCCGGAAGCCGAACTCGTGCATGATGAAGAGACACTCCTCAATGCTCTCGTCGACGCTCACCGCGCGCGGGTTCGGGGTCATCACTTCGGAGACGGCAGTGTGCCCCGGCATGCGGCCAGCGGCCACGACGCGGTTCATAATGTCGCGCTCGGAGAAAATGCCGATTAGTTCGCCATTGCGAAGCACGGGTAAAGCGCCGATGTTATGTTCCGTCATGAAACGTGCCGCTTCCAGCACGGTGCTTGCCGCCTCGATGGAGTAAGTTTTACGGTCTTTCACAAGGTCGCGGAGGGTGGACATGGCTGCTCCTTTGAGAATGTGGCGGCCCGAGGCACGCAGGCGGGAAGCCCAGCCAATTCGCGGGCGAGACTACTTTATCACAAAATAATACAACATTCGCGCCGAAACATTGAAGGAGAAACTCAGAGCGGCGTCGTCAACAATGAAGGCTGGGCGGCCTAAGGAGGCCAGAGTCGCGTCACGGTAGGGCGGAGCAGCTGAGGGTTTTTATTGCAGATGATTCAATCGCACGGGACGCGAATCGGCAGTGCGATCGCCGCGCGGCGTCATGGAAACGACGATGTACTCGCGCTCTTTGCCATCGAAATGGGGTTCCCGAAGCAGCATCTTATCTTTCTCCAGCCGGAACTGCGTCCATTCCCCGATCGGCAGAAGCGCGGCATGCTTCGCGTGTTTGGGACGGATTCGGTAGACCACCTGATCAGCCTGAAGCAGATACTCGCCGCATGAGAGCTCTTGAGTTTTGCTATGCGAATCGATTCCGCTTTCATCGGCAGGACCTTTTTCGCCTTTGTCGTTGACTCCGCACTGCGAATCCATCTGCATCAACTTACCGGATTGGTAGGCCTTCGGCTCTTTGGCATAGGCGAGCGCAGCCAACAAAATCGACGCCAGCACGAGTGATTTGAAACGCATGAAGTGAATTGTTGCCGACTTTGCACACACTGGTTAGATCACTTCGGTCACCGGACGGAAGTAACGTCATGACTGACTTGAGAACCGCACATCGGCGACTCACTGGCGCGCTAGCGCTCGACTAACCCTTCCAACGTTGAGAAGAAAGCCGGGTAGGAGATTGCCGCGCACTCGCTGCCTTGTATCAAGGTTTCTCCCTGCGCTCTGAGGGCGGCGATGCTGAAGGCCATTGCGATGCGATGATCCCCAAACGAATCAAGCTCTGCGCCGTGAAGCGTCTGCGCCCCCGGAATCTTCAGCCCATCCTCGCGCTCTTCCACCTGTGCACCCATAGCGGAAAGATTAGTGGCGATCGCGGCAATGCGATCCGATTCCTTCACGCGCAATTCCTTCGCATCGCGTACTTCAATTCCCTGCTCTGTGTAGGGAGCGATTGCGGCCAGCACGGGAATCTCGTCAATCAACGCAGCCGTGTCAGCGCCGGCAATGACTGCACCCTTCAGGCGCCCGCCCTCGACCTGCAGAGTGCCCACCAGCTCGCCGTGAATCTCCTCGATCTGAGTTACAGAAATGCCCAGCCCCATCTGCATCAGGATGTCGAGCAGGCGGGCGCGCGTGGGGTTCATCAGCAAATTCGTGATGGTCAATTGCGACCCGGGAACAAGAGCGGCGGCACAGAGAAAAAAAGCAGCGCTGGAAAGATCACCGGGAACGCGACCTGCAATGCCCCTCAGACGCTGGCCGCCGCGAATTCGCACTTCGTTTCCCTGGCGCTCGACATCAGCGCCAAAGGCGCGCAGCGCCACTTCTCCGTGGTCGCGCGTCCGCATCGGCTCCTCAATACGAGTCTCGCCCTCAGCCTGCAGGCCGGCAAACAGCAGGCAAGTCTTCACCTGCGCGCTGGCTACCGGCATCTGGTAGCGGATACCCATGAGGGTGCCACCGGTAATGTGCAGCGGCGGCCTGCCGTCTTGCGCTGCGATTCGCGCCCCCATTAATTTGAGTGGCGTGATTACGCGTTCCATGGGGCGGCGGGAGAGTGATTCATCTCCGGTCATTTCGCTGGAGAATCTTTGGCCCGCCAGAACTCCGCTTAACATGCGGATGGTCGAACCGGAGTTTCCACAATCCAGCGGCTGGCTCGGAGCCGTGAGCGATAGCCCGCTTCCCTGCACTTCGATAACATTCCCGGTAGCGTCCTCGGTATCGTCCTTGCGCTCCCACTTCACTCCGAGCGAGCGCAAGCAGCCGAGCGTGCTGGCGCAGTCCGCCCCGGTCGAGTAGTTTTCGAGACGCGATGGCCCATTGGCGAGCGCAGCCAACATCGCGTAACGGTGGGAAATGGACTTATCGCCGGGAAGATTCACGCTGCCACGAATATTGCGTGCGGGACGCACAATCACCTGGGACTCACTTTTCATTCTGAAATCAATATTAGCGGAGGAGCAGGGCTTACGCTGCGGGCGGAAAATTAGGATCACTGATTGGTGAAAAACGCTGGAAGGAGTTGCATTTTAATCAACAATCAGAAATCAGCAATCAACCATAACTAAACTAGAACCTTGGCATCGGCGCGCGCTTCGCGCAAGATCTCCGACGGAATTTCCTTCAACCTCAAGCTGAACTCAAACATCGGAGTTTCGACGCCGCGGCCCCAGCGCGCCACATCCCAGTGCGCTCGGACGATCTTCGCGTCCGGATGGGCTGTCAGATCGAGCAGGAGCGGATACTCTCCGCAATAAAATTTCTGCGGAAACGCTGCCGCCGGCTTCGTGCCCCAAGTTGTTCCATCCGCTGAACCCAAAATGCTCACATCAAGCGACTCTTGCTCGATGATCCTGCTGATTTCAAGGGTTAGCAAGAACACGCGGCTGGCCGCGCCGCTCAGGTCCACGCTGGGGCTGTCTCCCTTGGCGCTAACCAAGGTCTTTTCTGGGACAAGGAACGTATCAATCATGGCGGGAAATTGTAACACGCGCTTCCAGCCGGCGGGTGCCGCGTGAGCGAGCTGAATTTGTCGAGTTACGGATTCGTCATACGCTGCGCGCCCACGGGCGCCGACAGCAGGAGCGGCTCTTCCGGCATTACGATCCACGCGATGGGATAAGAGATCAGGCCAATGCCTGTCATGAAAGATGTAATCAGCCACACCAGCCGGACCACTGTGACGTCGATGTCGAAGTATTCGGCGAAACCGAGGCAGACGCCGGCGATCTTGCGTCCCTGGCGCGGCCGCACCAGCCGCTTGCGGGCCACCGATGCAGCCACGCGAATGCCACAATAGGCGCATACGTTGGCGTTATCCTGAATCACTTTCCCGCAGTAATTGCAGTACATAGTTCGTACCTCGAAGATTGTCGCTAATAAGACGCTACGCAATTGTAGCTCTGAGGGTCCGTTCGAAGCTAATCCCGCAAAATCGGAAAGCGGCAAAAAATGTCGCCCTTAAAACGCCTACTATTCAAATGGAACGATCTTTAGTGGCTCACTCGATTGGCTCACTCGCGATAGGCTTCGCGGATGTGCCTGCGGGCTCGCTCAGCCGGAGGAGTGGCAGCGTTCTCAGCCAGGACGATCTGATATTTTTTCATCGCCAAGTCTCGCTTCTGTAGCAGATCGTACATTTCGCCGGCGGCGAGGTTGGCTTTCTGGAGGGTCTCCGGATCGGCGTCGGACGCTTCGCCCACCAGTTCATACGCTGCCGCAGCTCCGGCATAATCCTTCTGACTGCGCAGTGTCTCGCCCAGGCCCCACGCGGCGAGTTCATAGTGCAAGCTGTCGTATTTCCCTTCCCGTCCGCTCTGCCATACTTTGCGATAGGCTGCTGCAGCGTCGAGAGCATGTCCGCCGGCGCGCAGCAGATTAGCCTCCTCCAGAGGAAATAGATAGTTTCTGGGATAACGCGCGGCAAGGTCATGCATGAGCTCACGCGCCTCGTCGTAGCGGTGCTCGCGGCGCAAGAACAAGCTCAGCACAACCTTGGCGTCAATGCTGTTTTCGCCACGGCTGTCGGCGACCTCGCGGAGATATTCGAACCCTTTTTCTTTCGTCCCGCTCAACCCCACCAGTGCTACCGCCACCTTCACGCTCCAAGGCAGACTGCCCACCACATAGTTGTGGGTGCCTACCACCAGCTTCGCATCCACGTAGTTTGGAGCGAGCTCCAGTACACGTTCATGGTCGCGGCGCGCGCCCACCGCATTGCGCAGGGCCGAGAACCACGCCCGCTCCACCAGCGCGGTGTATAACGCGAACTGCGCCCGGGTGACGCCGCGGGCATAAAGCGCACCAACATCGTTGGGATTTGCCTTGAGTTCCAGTTCCTCGAGATTCTCGGCCCGCTCCACCAATTGCTTGATCTGCTCTTTTACTTTTGGGTCAGCGCTTCGGTGCGCCTCGCCAATAAAGCTATCACTGGCATATTCCCCGGAATTCATCGCTCCCATTCGATAGAGCTCGCGCAACAAGACCGTGCATAACAAGTGATTCACCGATGAAGGGTCGCTGGGAGACTTGTCGAGTAGCTTTTCGAACTCCTGGACTGAGCGGTTGTAGTCCATATTGTAGAAGTGGTCGAAAGCGATCGCGACCAAGGCATCGTGGTCGAAAGAGGCGACCGAAACCGTCGAAGAGGAGCTTGGTCCGGCGGGGCGGGTTTGGCTCCACGCCTGAGTGAGGGGTAAACAGAGGACGACAAGCGGAAGCAAACAACTTCTGTTAACTAACCGTTTCGCGAATAACAAACTCAGCCGCATCCCCGGTATTGAACTTATATGGATTTTAGTCTACTTCAAATTTACGGAGCACGGAACGAACCAAAGACATCATCTGACGAGACACAACAATTTCGCAGTAGATACCTGTGCGAGCCACTATAATTTCCGCAGTTCTGGGGAGGAAAACCAGAGTAACCGGGGCATCTTTACGCGGCTTTGCGGGTAATAATTGCCCTTACCGGATGAAATCAGAATGCAGAAGAGTTGCAAACATTTGAATTGAAAAGATCTTAAGCAGCAAAAAGTTTGGCCGTCGGCTTGCGTTGCAAGTGAACAGAGCCCTCCCCACTAAATTTATGGCTGAAGTAGTTCATGACGCGCAACAGGAATTTTGGCGGTCCCCCACGGTTCCGGAGGGCGCTGCGGAGCCCGCACTGCCCATTGCTGCACCGCAGAGCGCGACCGACGCTTGTTCTCTCTGCCATAGCGAGTTCATGATCGGCGCCCGCTTTTGTCATACCTGCGGTCTGCGACGCCCTGAAGCTGGCGCGGATGCCCGGGGCATGGCTGGCCTGCTGGCTCGGAAAATGGCTTGGGTAAGGTCCTGGGGGGATTCGGCTGCCGCTTACTGGCGGGAGATTCCCTTTCCGGATTGGCTACATTATCTACACTTCCACGAAATCAAGCGCTGGGTTGGTCTGCCCACCGCGGCCCTGATCGCTTTCATCATAGGGCTAGGCTGCGTTGCGGGCGCCATCGGCGTCAGCCTCTTCTACAAAGCATCGAATCTCGCCGAATTCCAGGCGATCCAAATGTGGCGGATCGAATGGCTCCTAGCTGCTACCGCTTCGTTTGTGGCTGGGATTCTTCTGAAACCTTCGAAGAACGACGGCGATTGATCTCTTCAGTGCTAGTTGGATGTTCTCGGTTCACCAACTGATGGTTCCTTGCTCCGACGATCCCCACTATTTACTTCCCGACCCCGCCGCCCGCCGCTGCTCGTTCATGCGATAGAGATGGTGGACGGGACTGGTACCACGTCCTAAAGGATGCCCGGCTGCGATCGCAGCTATGATGTAGGTCTTGGCCAACAGGACGGCTTCAGGTAGCCCGCGATCAAGCGCCAAGTGACAGGCAATTGCGGTGGCGAAGGCGCAGCCAGTTCCGTGGGTACAATTTGAACGTTGCCGCTCTGCTTTGAATACTTCCTGCTCGAAGCCGCGCTTGGTAGTGAAGCTCAACAGGTCAGTTGCTTTCTCCAGATGGCCGCCCGTGATCACCATTGCAGCAGTACCCAACCGGTGGAGCCTGGCGGCTGCGGCTCGCATTTCTTCGAGGTCCGTCACCTTTAAACCGGTGAGAACGGCGGCCTCGTCTGCATTCGGCGTTATTACATCGGCCAGGGGGATGAGTTTCTCGATCAGCAGTTTAATTCCGGAAGCGTCCAACAGATCAGCGCCGGAGGATGATTTGACGATCGGATCGAGAACCAGATTGGGAAGCTTGTTCTTGCCCGAGCGACGACTCAGAAACTCCGCCACCGCCTTCACTACCTTCGCATTGCCCAGCATCCCGATATGGACGGCCGCGATAGAAATGTCCGCGGCAATTTCCTCTAACGTGTCGGTCACCAGAACAGGATCGACTGCCTCCACCCGCCGGACGCCGGTGGTCGATTGCACCGTCAGAGCCGTAATGCAGGCGATTCCATAGCAGCCATGGGCGGCTATCGTCTTAATATCGGCCGTTACACCCGCCCCGCAGGAAGGGTCAAATCCGGCAATGGTCAGTACGACAAGAGGTTTGTCAGACATGGTCTCTGAAACCGAGAGGCAAATTATCGATAAGGTCTGCCAGTTTTGCGGCGAAGTCCCTCGACAGCGATACTGCATGAATCCACTCTCGAAAGGCTAGGTTTTTTTCAACAACTTTGTTTTTCCTCAGCAACCTTTCTCCTAAGGTGTTAACAATAAACAAGTTATGAAGATATACAGCCTAAGTAACTCATTCGATTGAGGATGAAGATTTCTCTCAACCTAGGGTGGCTTGAGTATTTACTAATATGTAAATACGCAAGCCCATTGTTTTGATATATATGGTGTTGATTACCTATAATTAACAACAAGTTACGTGAGATATCGATTACTAGCAAAGCATCATAAGACCACCCTTTCAGGGGTTGACAAGGCCTGATCTGATCTCTACCATTCATAGATCGTTAACGAGAAAATCTATGTAGGGACGACTTTTTGAGTATGCGAGGAGAACTGAATGCGAAGACGTATGGCTCATGGACTGATGGTTGCTTTATTGATCGTCGGCTTGGGAGCGGCTCAGGGACCAAACAGCTCGGAGGCAAGTTCATCCCAAACTAGCCGAATCACCGTTAAGCCCCAAAGCCGTAAACAGGCCAGCAGAAATCAACCGTATCAAATTGGTACAGCCTCCTGGTATGGGGAGTATTTCGACGGTAAGCCCACTGCCAGCGGCGAAGACTATGACATGTACGACATGACTGCAGCTCATCCCACTCTTCCCCTGGGGAGCTACGTGCGAGTGACTAACTTGCGCAATGGGCGCGCGGTCGTGGTCAAAGTAAACGATCGCGGTCCAATTGTACCTGGCCGCATTATCGACCTGTCGTACGGAGCGGCCCGGGTTCTGCAGTTCGAAGAACGCGGATTACAGAAAGTTCGTGTGGATCTGGTAAAGCCACGGACGGAGCGCCAAGCCTATCAGACGGTGGCTTATAACCATCCACTGGCGCAAGTCCATTAAAGGTTCTACACTGCCAGGGATGCAGGCTGCTCTGCCCCACCTCGTCCCTTCTGACGACCCCCGAAAGACCGAGAAAACCGATCCCCGGGAAAAGCTCATCGTGGCCCTGGATGTCTCGACGGCAGCTGCCGCGCAAAAAATCGTGGCGGCTGTGGGGGACTCGGCGCTGACTTACAAAGTGGGCATGCAGCTCTACACCGCCGAAGGGCCGCGAGTTGTGCGGGATCTGGTGGCTTCGGGCCGGCGCGTTTTCCTCGACCTGAAGTATCACGACATTCCAAACACGGTGGCGTCGGCAGTGCATGAAGCCGCCAAGTTGGGGGTAAGCATGTTAACTGTGCACGCCTCCGGCGGCGCAAGGATGCTTCACGCCGCTGTGGATGCGGCCCGCAGCGCTAACCCGGCTCTGATTGTGCTCGGCGTAACGGTTCTCACCAGCCTGGATGAGAACGAACTCGAGAAGGTTGGATTTCGTGGAACCGTGCGGGATGAGGTTTTGCGTCTGTCTGGGCTTGCCCTGGATAATGGGTGTCGGGGCATCGTCACCTCCGCTCGCGAGGCGGCCACGCTTCGCTCCGAACTCGGAGGCAATTTCGCTATCGTAACTCCCGGCGTCCGCCCGGCGGGTACCAGCCACGCAGATCAGGCACGCGTCGCCACCCCTGCCGAGGCGATTGCGGCAGGCGCAAGCCACATCGTCGTCGGCCGTCCCATCACCGAAGCAGCCGATCCGGCCGCCGAGGCGCGCGCAATTCTGCAACAGATCAGGTCGTAGCCATAGAAAGACGCCTCAGCAATACTTCTCGCGAATTGATGAAAGAAGTTGCCATCTCTTCAAGGCCAAGTGCTATTCCTCGCTAAATCAAGAAGACATTTTCAGCTCAGATACTGCCCATCGAGAGAGTCTGTGAAACGAAAACCTGAAGATCCTCACTATCTGAACGAAGGACCCTGTTCGGTTCGCCCCGAAGAAGTGTGCACGACCGGGAATCCAAAAACTTCAAGGAGAGTTGATCTCATGCGAAACATCTTGCTCTTGGTGTGCGCATTCGGAGTGTCCTACGCCTCACAGGCGCAAAGCGATAAAGCTTCCTGGACGAATTTAAGCACGCTGCAGACGGGTCAGAAGATTCAAATCGTCGACATGAACTCCAAGAAACATTCCGGAGCGTTCCTGAATGTCTCCGACACCGCGGTTCGGTACCACGACAACGCAGGCGACCAGAGCATTCCGAAGCAAGACGTTCGCCGGGTGAAGCTCATGGAGAACAGGCACCGCTTGCGCAACACCCTCATTGGGGCAGGCGTGGGTGCAGGTGTTGGAGGCGTGATCGGTGCGGTCGCATACCACCCCTGCGAACCTAAACCATCCTCTGAATTTTCCTGTTTGGGCGCCAATGTCACCAAAGGCGAAACAGCCGGAATCGGCGCTCTGGTCGGTTTCTTAGCGGGCGCGGCCACCGGACCTTTGGTTCCCACCCACAGCACGATTTACAGCGTGAATGCGAATTAGCCCGCTTCGGAGGATTGACTCCTCAAACACAGTTCTGAGCTTTTCAGACGACCACTAATTATGACCATGGTCTAATAGGTAAGCCATGAAAGAAGTTGCCATCTCCGAATTCAAGGGCCAAGTGCCTGTATCTGCTCGAGCCCGTGCAGAAGACGAAGAAGCCGATCCTGGTGACGCGCTTTGGCAATCCCATCGTCGAAGTCATGCCGGCACCGCCCAAGGCAGGCCGGGAGATTGGATTGGCTCGATGAAGGGCAGGTTTGAGATGCTGGGAGACACTGTTTCTCCAGCCGATGACGAACAAGATGGGGAGGTCCTGCGCGCCGCTGTCATTGCGATTGCCCCCGGCTATTGCCCCGGTTTCGCCGCTACCCCCGCACTGATTGCCTTTCGCAGTTCTTCTCCGGACCCAGTCAGCAGATTCCGCAGCACTGCAACTTCCGCCGCGATGCCGGTGTGCAAAGCCGGGTCCACGTCAGGCGCAAAAAGTGGAGAGTGATTGGAAGGCAGCGTAGTCCCCGCAGCTTTTGCCTGCGCGAGTTTCTCCGGGTCAGCTCCGCCCAGACTGAAATAAAAACCGGGAATTCCCTGCTCCGTGAAGTAAGAAAAATCTTCCGACGCAGTGATCGGCTCTTCCATCACCACGTTGTCTTTGCCCAGAGCGGTCTCGAGCACTCCCTTGAGCCGCGACGCCAGCGCCGGATCGTTGTACACCAGATCCGTTCCCTCATAGCGATCAATCGAAGGTGGACGCGGCGCGCCCGCCGCCTCGGCCTCGGCCTTTGTGATCCGATCAATTGCTGCCAGGACGTGCTCGCGCACTTCCACCTTGTTGGTTCGAACGGTTAGCCCCAATTCGGCATGATCGGGAATAATGTTGTTCTTGGTTCCGGCCTGAATATAGCCTACCGTGACCACCGCCATGTCTCCCGGCTTTACTTCGCGCGAGGCAATCGTCTGCAATGCCAGGATGGTTCGCGCCGCAATCACAATAGGGTCGATCGCCGTATGCGGTGCAGAGCCATGCCCACCCTTGCCATAGATCGTGATCTTGAGAGAATCCGCGTTGGTGTTGTAGACACCCGGAACAACCCCAACCTGCCCGGCTGGAAGCGTGTTGCCCACGTGGAGCGCAACCGCAACGTCCGGCTTGGGAAAGCGCGTCAGCAAGCCATCCCCGACCATTCCCTTGGCGCCGCCGATCGTTTCCTCGGCGGGCTGGCCAATCAGTATCAGAGTTCCGTGCCACGTGTCCTTGCTCTTGACCATAATCGCGGCCGTTCCCAGAATCGACGCCATGTGCAGATCGTGTCCGCAAGCGTGCATCACCGGAACATCACGCCCAGCGTCATCCTTGGCGTGAACCTTGCTGGCATAAGAAAGCCCAGTCTTCTCCTCCACGGGCAGTGCGTCGAGTTCGGTTCGGAGCATGACAGTCGGCCCCGCGCCGTTCTTCAAGACAGCAACAACCCCCGTGCCGCCGACATGTTCCGTCACGTCGTAGCCGAGGCCTCGCAGCCGGCCGGCCAATTTTGCCGCTGTCTGCGTTTCGTGCGAGGAAAGTTCTGGGTTCTGGTGCAAATCGACATAAAGCGCATGCGCCTCCGTGTAGACCGCGTCAACTTCTTTTGATGTGGTCCCTGCTACCGGAGCCTGACCGTATCCAACAGCGACCAGGGACGCAAGCAGTGCGAGTAAAATCTTGAGCTGTTTCATAGTTCACGAATCATATCCATCACCTCGTCCGTCTGCAAATAAGGCCGCCCTAACTCCCGAATTCCGCTATCATTCCCAAAATCACACCCCCTCGAAATCATCCGTGCAAATCCCGCTTTTCCACTTCACGTCCGGGTGTACAATCGCGGTAGAAAGCACTGGTTTGCGCTCTTCGTTTGCAAGCTTGAGGTGCTCATGAACGTCCACGTCAGTTACCGACTTCACAAGACTCCCGCTGTAGAAAAAGATATCCAGCATCAGATTGAAAAACTGCGGAAGCGGCTGCAAGTTTTCCGCCCCGAACTCGTTCATCTAAAAGGGATGGTAGAAGAAATCTCTGTGCGCGAGGGAACCAGTGTTTCGTTGAACCTGCGCCTGCCTTCAGGACAGATGGCTGTTCAGGCCAAGGCATCGACGGCTTCGGCCGCAGTGAAGAGCGCCTTTGAGGACCTGCTGCAGCAAGTCAAGAAACACAAAGACCTGCTGCGCTCCGGCCACAAGTGGCCGCGCCGCCAAAACGAGTCTTCGGCGCGCCGCAATGCCTCCATCCCCTTTGAGAAAACGCTGGCTGCGGTGTTCCCTGCGACGGTTTCTAATGACGATGTTCGCTCCTACGTCAACGCGAATCTCGCTCGCCTCGAGCGCTTTGTGGAGCGTGAAATTTATTTCCGCGAAACCTCCGATCTCGTCGTGCCTGACTCCATCAGCAAAGAAGAAGTCATCGACGAAACTATCGCCGCCGCTCTCACCGATGGTCCTGACAACGACGGTCACGAAAAACCGGAGCGCCTCGCGCTCGAGCCGTGGCTTTACCACCTGGCCATGCGCGCACTTGACCAACTCTCTCGCCCGGACGAGGGCCATGGCGGGGCGGTGCACCTCGAAGACTCCGCCCGCAAACGCAACGTAAATGGCAGCGACGAGCCCGGACTTCAGTTCCATCAGCCCGACGAATCGATTACAGAGGAAACCATCATCGCGGACGACCGCGTGGCCACGCCCGAGCAGATTGTGGGGTCAGACGAGATGATGCGCCTTATCGCCTCCGCCTTGCGCGATGTCGTTCCTGCCCATCGCGAGGCTTTCATCCTGTATGCAATTGAAGGGTTTGGCATCGACGAAATCTCCGCTATTACCGGCGCGCCGGCCGACCATGTGTTGAACTCGATTTCTGCCGCGCGCGATCATCTGCGCAGGTCGCCCAGCTTCGTCCGCCAATTCAGGGAACGGTTGCCGACCACAGGAGCCGCGTAAATCCAATTCCAACCGGAAAGGAAGTGGGATCGCGAATGATCACTCGAGAACAACTCAACGAACTCGCACAATTTGAAGATCCATCAGCCTGCGCTCTTAGTTTTTACTTTCAACCCTCCACGCCGCGCAATAAAGCTCACAAGGAAGAAGCCATACTTGCCAAGGATCTGGCACGCGAGGCGCTACGCCAGCTTGAAAAGAAGGGAAAATGCGAGTCGGCCCGCGCCGATCTCGACCACATTGTTCGCCTCTCTCAGGAGATGCGGGGTAACGGCGCGCACGCCAAGGCGGTATTTGCCTGCGGTGGGCAAGGCTTCTGGCGCGAGTACGATCTGCCGGCGCGATTGAGCGGCACGCAGCTTGCCGTGAATCGGCACTTCCATCTCAAACCCCTGGCACAACTTCTGAGCGCGTTTCCCAGCCTGGGAGTCGTGCTGGTCGATCGTCATCGCGCACGCTTGTTCGGCCTGCGCCTCGACGAGTTAACTGAGCGTGAAGGGTTCTTTCATCCGCTCTCGCGCCGCGGCCGCAGCGATGGCTTCGCCGGATACGATGGAGGCCACGCCGAGCGTCGCGTCGCTGACGAAGCGCGGCAGCATTTCAAGTTCGTCGCCGACTTTATCAAGGATGCTCTCGACAAAGGCATGTTTGAAAAATGGATCCTGGGCTGCCAGGAAACTCACTGGCCGCAGATCGAGCCGCAATTACACTCCTATGCTTCGCAGAAATTACTGGGCCATTTTTCCGCCGAGGTCGCACACGTGACCATGGACGAAATCCGCTCGCAGGCTGAACGTCTTTTTGCCGAGTCCCAGGAGAAGCGTTGCAATGAAGCCCTCCGGGAAACCCTCAGCCAAGCGCGCAGCAACGGCCGCGGTGTCACGGGATTGCGCCGCGTGCTGAATTCACTCGAATCCGGCGAAGTGCAAACCCTTCTGCTCGGACAAAATTATCACTCCCAGGCCGTCGAGTGCTCCGGCTGTGGCCACCTCGACGCGCATCTGGTGAGCTTTTGCCCCGCCTGCGGCCGCGAGACTCGCCAACTCGTGGATGTAGCGGAAGCTATCCTGCCCTGGGTGATCCGCCGCAACATCGAGCTTTTTTACGTCAAGGACGATCCTGAATTCGACAAAGTCGGCAACATCGCCGCACTCCTGCGCTTTCGCTCCGAACAGAACAGCAGTATCCGCTCGATTGCTCAGCCGCCGCCGAATCCATCCCGCAGCCGCCGGGAAGGACTGGTGGGCCGCTACCGAGGCCTGGCCAGCGGCTGATTCCCCACGCGCCTTAGCCTTTTGAAGGACAGCCTGAAAAAAGCTGCCTAAATCAGAGCTCGCCTACTGCTTGTCATAGAACGAGACATTGTGAATTTTCTTGCCCGCCGAGTCAGTCAGATCCGTAGTAACGGTGCGGCTCTTGCCATCGGCGGCGATAGCGATGCGACTGCTACCAGTAACTTTGCCGTCTTTTTTTGTAATACCCTCGATGGTGTGCTCATTGATTTGTTTATACGCGCGCGTGTCTCCAGTGGGATCGCCGGTGAGGGGATAGTCTTTGCCGTCGAACCTGCCGGTCCACTCGAAGTGTGTTGGGTTACCCGTTCCATCGACCCCGTCTATCGTGGCCTTGATGCTGTCGCCGCCGGCCTCGTAAACCACGGTGATATTTTTCGCGGCTCCCGGGCCAAGCTTCGACTTGGCTTCGTTGAGCTTCCAGGTACCCATCATCGGGCTTGCAAAGCAAATCGTCAGGCCGACAAAGCACATCACGATCGTTAGCACTATGCTTCTTGTCTTCATCTTGCTCCTTAAGTGTTCTGGGAATAGACGTGAACCATTCCGTCCCATAGCGGGACCCATCTTCCTCGTCGGGAGTTTTCTTGTCAAGGATGAGAGCAGAGCTGAGCCACCCGCGTGATATGCTTCCCGCTTTCGCACTAGCAGGAGGAACTCATGTCATTCTCACGCCGTGATTTTGTAAAAACTTCCGTTCTCGGGGCGATCGCAGCCGGAGTTGGAACGCGAGCCCGGGCCGACGACGCGAAAGCAGCCCCGCAAGATCACGATGCCGGAGCGCACAAGCGGCCCATCATTGTCTGCGCAAACAATGGTTTCAACTATCTGGACGACGCGTTCGCCTTTCTCAAAGGCGGCGGAGACACGCTGGACGCCGCGCTCCGAGTGGTCAAAGGACCAGAAGACGATCCTAACGACACCAGCGTCGGCCTCGGCGGAATTCCGAACGAAGAAGGCGTGGTCGAGCTCGACGCCTGCTGCATGCACGGACCAACGCGACGCGCCGGTTCGGTCGGCGATGTGCGCAATATCAAGAACGTTTCGCTGGTTTCAAAGGCCGTGTTCGAGCACACTGGACACGTCATGCTGGTGGGCGAAGGCGCGGAACGCTTCGCCGTGGCTGTCGGCTTCCCGCGCGAGAACCTGCTCACCGACCACTCCCGCAAGATCTGGCTGCTGTGGAAGGAATATCACTCGACTGAAGATTGGTGGGGACCAGGATTGGCCGATCCGCACTGGCAGGCTCCAGATGCGAAGCCGAGTGACAAGCCGCAATCGGAGTTATGGCAGGAACGCTATCGCCGGCTGGAAGAGCATGCGGCGGAGTTGGGCATTGCGCCTGAGTTGCGCCGCGACGCGGTTCACACAGTGCTGTTTCCGCCGACGGGCACGATTCACTGCTCCGCGCTGAATGAGAAAGGAGAAATCTCCGGCTGCACGACAACCAGCGGGTTAGGCTTCAAGCTTCCCGGACGCTGCGGCGATTCGCCGATCATCGGCGCGGGTTGCTATACCGATCAGGATGTGGGTTCGGCCGGAGCGACCGGAAGCGGCGAAGAGAATATCAAAGTGGCAGGAGCGCACACTATCGTCGAGAACATGCGCCATGGCATGTCGCCGCAGGAAGCGGGCATGGAGGCGCTGAAGCGGATCGTGCGCAACTACAACAGCGACATGAACAAGCTGCGCTTCGTCGACATGACGTATTACATCCTGCGCAAAGATGGCGCTTATGCGGGAGTCTCGCTGTGGGAAGGTTACGAGAGCGGCCAACCGCACAAGATCGCAGTGCACGACGGCACCCGCCGCTCCGAGAAGACTGTGGCGATGTTCAAAGGCTTTTCGCAGGACTTTCCGCCTGAACCGAAGGTGCCGGAGGAAGTGAAGAAGGAGTTCCAATAGGAAGGTTGCGGTTCAGAGAAATCGAGTCAGGAAACGACTTCCACTCCGGCCTTGGATACAGCTGCTACCAGTTGCCGATCAAGCGTCGCTAGCGGCAAGTCTTGACGGAGCGCGCCATCGAGAATAGTCAGGATGATGTTTCACTGCGGCGCGCCATGCAGACCGCTCGAGAATTTAGCCTAACGGCCTACGACGCCGTGTGCTTGGGAGATCACGATGTCGAGGTTTCTCAGGGCTTCGACTGTGTCGGAAGGAATTTGACGGCTGAGGCTGGGAGGGCCGAACGCAACGACCCGCCGGACTTCTGACAAGTCATCCGCCCTTAGGACGTAAAGCAAGTGGTCGGCATAGCCGAGGACAAAGAAGTCGGCGGAATGAGGGTTATTGCCTAGCGCGTAGATCTTCAGTTCTTGCTGCGCGGGCGCGCCCTCCGCTGCATACGTGGGGGCAATCAGACGAAGCAGGAGAGTGATCAACAGTCTGATTTGCCGGGATATGATGCTAGGCGAACCTCACCTTTACGTCCGGACCTTTCTCCAAGTGGATACTCTCGATGAATCGCACTTTGCCGGTCTGTAGCGTGAGAATGACGGAAGATGTCCGCGTGCCTCCGCCGAAGAAGCGCACGCCCTTGAGCAGTGCACCGTCGGTGACGCCGGTGGCGGCGAAGATGAGCTGTTTGCCGGGAGCCAGGTCTTCGGCTTCGTAGATTCTGTTCTTGTCTTTGACGCCCATGCGGGCGAGGCGTTCCTCCTGGTCGGGCTTCACGACGAGGCGGCCGAGCATGTAGCCGTTGAGGCAGCGGATGGCCGCGGCCGTGATCACACCCTCTGGCGCGCCGCCGGAACCCATAACCGCATGCACGCCGGTCCCGATTACTGCGGCGGCGATGCCCGCAGACAAGTCACCGTCGCCGATTAGCCGGATGCGGGCGCCCGCGGCCCGAATATCGGCAATAAGCTTTTCATGGCGCGGACGGTCGAGCACGATCACCACCAGGTCTTCCACGTCGCGCTCCATTCGCTTCGCGATGTTTTTCAGATTGTCGGCCACGGGCGCGTCGAGCTCGACGGCGTTCTTGCAGGACGGGCCGACCACGATCTTCTCCATGTAGCAGTCGGGAGCATTGAGCAGGCCTCCGCGTTCGGAAGCGGCGAGCACGGTAATCGATCCGGGGGCTCCGGTGGCACAGAGGTTCGTGCCTTCGAGCGGATCGACCGCAATATCCACCTCGGGGACCTCGCGTCCATCCGGAAAATCGGCGCCGACTTTCTCGCCAATGTAGAGCATGGGAGCCTCGTCGCGCTCGCCTTCGCCAATGACGATGGTGCCGCGCATGGGAATGGAGTCCATGGTCTGCCGCATCGCCTCGGTGGCTACCTGGTCGGAGAGCTTCCGCTCGCCTTGCCCCATCGTGTGAGCCGAAGCAATTGCCGCCACTTCGACCACACGCAGAAACCGCGACGCCAGGTCGCTCTCAATGTTTTCCCCGAAACTGCGGGCCTTACCTTCCGGACGAGTTTGAGTTGCCATTTGAGCCTCCGAGCACCTACCAACCAGCTGTTTCCGAGCCGGCTTGAGAATATAACCCAATCCCGGACAGATTGAAAGAAACGTAGGACATCATGGAAATTACCGATACTCGACGACATGGTGTCGTGGTATCCTCTCCACCCTTGTGGGCGAAGCAAAACCTTATGCCACACTCGCGCCCCTTAGCTTTTCTGTGCATCACGACGTACGAAAAGGGACAGGGGTTCATGCGTGAGTGCAAACGCCAAGGCTGCCGCGTGCTTCTGCTCACGGCGGAGAAACTGCGCGATGCCGACTGGCCGCGCGAGAGCCTGGACGATACTTTCTATCTTCCCGCCGAAATTTCCATAGGCGACATCGTGCAGGCCGTCACGCATCTTGCGCGCACCCGCAAGATCGACCGCATCGTCGCGCTCGACGAATACGACATGGAAACCGCCGCCACTCTGCGCGAACACCTGCGCGTGCCGGGGATGGGGCTGACCACCATGCGCTATTTCCGCGACAAGCTGGCGATGCGCATGAAAGCGCTCGACGGCGGCATCCGCGTGCCGGATTTCGTGCCTGTCTTTCATCATGACGACATCCGCTACTACCTCGAACATGTTCCCGGCCCCTGGGTGCTTAAGCCGAGGCAGGAGGCGTCCGCGATCGGGATCAAGAAGATTCATGCTTCGGAAGAGCTGTGGCCGGTACTAGAGCAATTGGGAGACAAGCAGTCTTCATTTCTGCTGGAACAATTTGTTCCAGGCGAGGTCTATCACGTCGATTCCGTGGTTTCGGAAAACGAAGTGGTCTTCGCTAATGTGAGTAAGTATGGCAAGCCACCGATGAATGTGGCGCAGGGCGGAGGTGTGTTCACCACGTTCACGGTGCCGCGCGGAAGCGCTGCTGACGCCGCGCTGCGACAGATCAATCGCGATCTGATTGCGGCATTGGGGCTGGTACGCGGCGTGGCTCATGCGGAATTTATTCAAGCCCATAACGATGGACATTTCTATTTTCTCGAGTGCGCAGCGCGTGTGGGAGGAGCTTACATCAACGAGATGGTCGAGGCCGCGACGGGGATCGACCTGTGGCAGGAGTGGGCCCGCATCGAAGTGGCGGGAGGAGATGGCAGTTACCAACTACCTCCCGTGCGGGAAGAGTATGCGGGAGTGATTCTGTCGCTGGCGCGGCAGGAGGAGCCGGACACATCGGGGTACAACGATCCGGAACTGTACTTGCGGATTAAGAGGCATCATCATGCGGGATTGATTTTGCGGTCGGGCGATCAGCTGCGGCTGCAGGAGTTATTGGAAGACTACGCGCGTCGCTTCGCAGAAGAGTTCCTTGCGGTGGAAGCGCCGCGGGACAAGCCTACCGCATAGGTTACAGAGTTCTTTTCGTTAATCACTTATAGCCGCTTAGAACGCGTCAATCCCGGTCACGCTCTGCCCGATGATCAGCGAATGGACGTCGTGCGTGCCTTCGTAGGTCTTCACCGACTCCAGGTTCATCATGTGACGCATGATGGGATAGTCGTCGGCCACTCCGTTGGCGCCGAGGATGTCGCGCGAGAGGCGCGCGCACTCGAGGGCCATCCAGACGTTGTTGCGCTTGGCCATGGAGATGTGCTGATGCTCGACCTTGCCCGCATCTTTCAGGCGGCCTACTTGCAACGCGAGCAGTTGCGCTTTGGTGATCTCGCTGATCATCCAGGTGAGCTTGTCCTGAACCAGCTGATGCGACGCGATGGGCTGGTCGCGCCACTGTTTGCGCAAGATCGCGTACTGCAACGCGCAGTCGTAGCAGGACATGGCGGCGCCGATTGCACCCCAGGCGATGCCGTAGCGGGCTTGATTTAGACACATCAATGGGGATTTCAGACCGTCGCTTTTCGGCAGCAGGTTCGAGTCGGGCACGCGCACGTCTTGCAGCGAGAGCCCCGAGGTCACGGAAGCGCGCAGTGACCACTTGCCGTGGATGTCGTCGGCTTTGAAACCGGGGCGGTCTTTTTCGACGAGGAAGCCACGAATCTTGTCGTCCTCGTTCTCAACCTTGGCCCAGATCACGGCTACATCGGCGATGGTGCCGGAGGTGATCCACATCTTCTCGCCGTTGAGAACATATTCATTACCGACTTTGCGAGCGCGCGTGCGCATGCCTCCGGGATTGGAGCCGAAACCTGGCTCGGTAAGTCCGAAGCAGCCCAGCTTTTCTCCCTTCTGCATGGCGGGTAGCCAGGCCTGTTTTTGTTCTTCACTCCCGAAAGTATGAATCGGGTACATCACCAAAGCGGACTGCACGCTGACGAAGCTGCGCACTCCGGAATCGCCACGTTCGAGCTCCTGGGTCATCAGTCCATACTCAACATTGCCCATACCGGCACACCCGTATCCTTTGAGTGAAGCGCCGAAGAAACCCAGGTCGGCCATGGGTTTAATCAATTCGCGCGGGAAGCGGCCGGCGCGGTTGCACTCTTCGATGATAGGGATGAGGTTGTCTTCGATGAACTGGCGGGTGGTGTCACGGACCAGGCGCTCTTCTTCGGTGAGCAGCGAATCAAACTGAATAAAATCGACACCGCGGAATTTGATGGCAGGCATGACGGATCTCCATGGGAAGTAACCAATGAAACCACCAGCAGGTTGCCGCCCGCAGGACGGGTGGCGCACGCCGGGGCAAACATATGACGGTAGCAGGGCAAAGGGAGTGGGGTCAACGTGAGCTAACTAAATTTACTTGGGAAATCGCTGGAATCCACCGGGGCACAGAGCGACGGTATTTTTCGTATGATACCCCCGAATTGGCGGCGCAAGGTAGGCTCTTCGTAGAAAATAACGAAAGTATGAGCGATTAGAAGCATCAGGGCCGCGTATTCGGCAAGGTGAGGGGCACGAAAGAGCCCGGCTTCCCCCAGAATGGCCAACGCCACGCCGATGTACATTGGATTGCGTATGTAGCGGTGCAGTCCGCTGACGACGAGATATTTCGTGGGGGCGACGGGGGCCGGAGTGCCTAGCCCGCGCACGGCGAACTCCCACGCGCAGCAGAAATAGATGCTCGCTCCTGCGACTAAGCACACTAAGCCCAACCCGGCCAGAGGGCCGCTTCCGGGCGAGGGAAAAGCGCCGAGCAGCAAATAAGGGACGCCTGCCGCGACAGCTCCCGGCACAAGAATCGAGAATAGAAGCGTCTTCAGGAGTGACGACAAAATTCGTGCCATGCGATATTCGTCCAAGACATTCAAGACATTCGGCAACCAAGACAGCCGGCACAACCTTACTGTAAAATCAGAAATGACGGAAGAGGGACGAGACGCAACTCTAGATTCTTCCAGAGTGATTCCGGGCCGTTTGGGTTCCGGTTAGATCTGAAATATCCAATCCACAATCACCCGTGGGGTAACCGGATGCATTGTTGCGCAAATTGAGATCAGGAGAAAAGAACCATGCCAGGCGCGAAGATTGCAAAAACAGCGGACCGTAAGAAGGTAATGGACACGAGCAAGAGCACGGATTGTCCCAAGTGCGGCAAGTCGACGCGCATCGTCAAGCGCATGAAGGACCGCGAACGCAGCATACCGGGTGGAATTTATATTTCGTGTTCGGCCTGCGATTTTTACGAAAAGCTGTAAGAGCAGTTTAGGGAGGTAGTTTTACGTGGCTGGAGAAAAAGAGAGCCTACTTCCCTGCTCCAGCCTTTGGTTTGAAGACTCTTCAAATACCCTGACTATCCGATCTCACCCTGCACGCCGCCTTCGTTATTCCGCGTCGCCCGGGGCCGCCACCTGACCGACATTGCGAGTAAGTCCTATTTCAGTGACAACGAATGCGACACATAGCAACTCCTCGCCAGGGCTTGCCATCCAATCTTCGCCTGAGAATCGGCACCGAGAACCACTGTTCCTAAGTCCAGGTGAGTGTTCCGCAGCAACTGGAAAACCTTATGAGACGGCGCAATGCCATTCTTGCTCTTTTTGTCGCTGCCTTTATTTTGCAATGTGCCTGCGGAACCAGCAGCACTAGCACAGTGAGCAGCACCGCCGGAAGCGGCGGAAGTAGCAGCGGTGGCGGGGGTAGTGGGGGTGGAGGTGGTAACGGCGGCGGGGGCGGTAGCGGAGGAGGAGGCGGCGGTGGCGGAGGGGGAAGCGGAAGCAACGGGGGAACACCCAGCATTCCTCAGTTTGCGCATGTGTTTCTGGTGTTAGAAGAGAATCATAGCTTTAACGATGTCATTGGAAACGCGAGCATGCCTTATCTGAACGCCCTTGTTTCCGCCAACGGGCTGGCTACACAGTATTACGCCGATGCCCATCCCTCGTTGCCAAATTACTTCATGTTAACCGTCGGTGCGGGACCATCGATTACTGGAAGCGATGGTGACGCCTACAGCGGCATTATCACGCAAGACAATGTCGTGCGGGCTCTCACGGCGGCGGGAAAAACCTGGAGGGCATACGCGGAGTCGCTGCCGTCGGCTGGCTACTTAGGAAGCGATACGGGAGCCTACGTGCAGCATCATGATCCGTTTGTTTATCTGTCCGACGTCCAGAACAGTTCGAGCCAGGCCAGTAATGTTGTTCCGTTTACCCAGCTCGCCGCCGACATATCGAATCATAGTTTGCCCGACTATGCATTCATAGTCCCCAATGTGAACGACGACGCGCACAATTGTCCTGCCGGCATGACCACCTGCACCGAAAACCAGATGCTTGCAGCCGCCGACCAGTGGCTCTCGACTAATATCAGCCCGCTGCTGGGAAGTGCGGTCTTTCAGAATTCGCTGCTGATCATTGTTTTCGATGAATCGGAAGATTCCGATACGGAACATGGCGGCGGCCACGTCCCGGCTGTGCTTGTGAGTCCTCTGGCGAAAACCGGATATCAATCCACCACGCTGTACCAACACGAAAGCACCTTAAGGCTGACTATGGAAGGCTTGGGTGTGACGGATTTACCCGGGGCAGCAGCTACCGCGCCAGATATGACTGAATTCTTTAAGTAGACAACACCCGACGTGTCCTGGCGTACAACCGTCGATGAGCGCGTAGAATTAGTGTTGTCTCGGAGGTTCCCCATGGGTCGCGCGTTTGTATTCCTAATGCTCATCGGAGCTTTGGCTCTTTGCGCGGCACAGACTCCCGCGCCAGCCGCGCTCGATCTGGTAAAGCAAGGCCAGAAACTGAACGGTGAAGGCAAACAAGACGATGCGTTAGCGCTATATGGGCAGGCGCTCGCGATCTCTCCAAATCTGTATGAAGCTCATCTCGCTTCCGGGATCGCGCTCGACTTGAAGGGGGACTACACCGAAGCTCGAAAGCAACTCATGGCGGCAATCGAGTTCGCTCCCGCCGACGCAAAACAGCAGGCTCTACGTGCGATGGCCATCTCCTATGCGTTCGAGGGCAACGCGGCGGAAGCCTCGAAATTCGAGCAGCAGGTCTTCGACGCGCGCGAGTCTGCCCACGATTTTATCGGCGCCGCCGAGATCGCAAACGAACTCGCGCGGATCTATCTGGAATCGAGCGACACAGCCGCAGCCTACAAGTGGTACCAATCGGGATACGAGACGGCTCTGCAGAAACCGAATCTCACCAGCGCTGACAAGAATCTTTGGCTCTTCCGCTGGGAGAATGCCCAGGCTCGCATCGCGGCCCGGAATGGAAAGAGCGACGAGGCCCAACAGCATGTAGCCGCGGCCAAAGCTGCTCTCGACAAAGCCGACAACCCAGATCAGGCACGCTTCTTTCCGTATCTGACCGGCTACGTCGCCTTCTACGCGGGAGACTACAAGACAGCCATTGCCGATCTGCAAAAAGCCGATCAACATGATCCGTTGATTCTGGCCCTGCTTGGCGAGTCTTACGAAAAATCCGGAGATCGATCGCAGGCGAAGGACTACTACCAAAAGGTCCTGGCTTTGAACACGCACAACCCCACCAACGCGTTCGCCCGGCCGCTGGTTAACAAGAAACTAGCAGCGGAAAATTAGAAGCAGGCACCTCAGCATTCACCACTTTTTCTCACGGCCTAGTGCGCCGGGGCGGGCTGAGGAGTTGCCGGTTGAGCCGCTTCCCCGGGGTTTGAGAAGTTTACTTTCGGAACTTCGCGCGATCCCGGCGACGCTTCGAAGTAAGCTTCGTTCGGCTTGAATCCCGCAAAACCCGCGAAGAAGCTGTTGGGAAACTGCTGTACGTAGGTGTTGTAGTCCTGAAGGGTATCGTTGTAGCGTTTGCGTTCGACCGCGATGCGATTCTCTGTGCCCGCGAGTTCATCTTGCAAGCGAAGGAAATTTTCGTTCGACTTCAACTGAGGATAGTTCTCAACAATCAGCAACAGGCGGCCAAGCGCCCCATCGAGCTGGCCATTGGCCGCTATTTTCTCTTGCGGCGAGCCGGCGGAAAGCAGGGCAGAGCGTGCCTTCGCGATATCGCCGAAAACCGTTTGCTCCTGTTTTGCGTAGCCTTTTACGGTCTCAACCAAATTGGGGATCAGGTCGGCGCGGCGTTGCAGCACAATATCGACCTGCGACCAGGCCGCCTTCACCGCCTCGTTCTTGCTGACCAGCGTGTTCTTCACGCTCACGTATTGGCCGAAAGTAAACAATACAATCAACAGAATAAGTGCGATCACAACCAAGACCGCGATCAGAGCCTTGCTCATCAGATTCTCCTGAAAGGAACAGATAGATTCTACGAAGGTCCGTCAGTATCCGAATCCAGCATCTTATCAACTGCTGTTGTTACTTGCTGCAGCGCCGCCAGGTAGCGCGAAAACACGTCAGCCACATCGAGCTGTTTGCGCTCCGACTTGCGTTCTCTCACGTCGAGCACTTGCAGAATGCCCGAGCTATCAAAGCCAATGTGGCTGGACAATGCGTGCACCGCTTCGCGCTTGCCAACGGGCGCTTCCTGGCCGAGCACGATGAGCGCGTGGCGGAAAAGCGTTGTGAATGACGAGACCGATCGTAGCAGCACTTCCCACAAGCGTGATTCATTACCCGTGGCGAGCAGCAGGTGCTGGCGCAGCAGCGCGAACTTTTCGCGCAGTTCGTATTCCACCTGGAGCCGGTGCAGGTTCGCGGGGATCGACAATCCCTGAACAACATCCTCGCCGAAAACAACGCGGTGGTGCTGCTGCATGTCCAACAACTCAATCGTAAACACGTCCGTGGAGCGCTCGATTTCGTCGCGGGTCATAAACAGTGGCGGCGGCTGCTTTTGTGAATCCCACCATTTCACCGCCGGGGCCAGCGCCTGCAATGCCGGGAATGAGCTGTCGCGAATCACGCAAAACAGGTTCACGTTCGAAAACTCGGGATGAAAGTCTCCCGCCACCGCCGATCCGAACAAGATCACGCTCTCCAGGTTCGCTCCGGCAGCAGATCGCAGCCGGTTGACAAAATCGCTAATCTTTTTCTCTGGAACCATCTGCATCCTCGCTTGCTACCAGCTGCCGCTAGACCCTCCGCCGCCAGACATACCGCCGCCGCCGAAGCCACCAAAACCACCTCCACCGCCGAAGCCGCCACCACCCCAGCCTCCACTGCCCCTTGATCCGCCGCCAAACATACCAGAAAAAAGGACCCAGAAAAGCACGCTGCGAAGGGGAGTAAAAAGAACAATGAGGAGGGCAATAATCAGCAGCACAACTCCGCCGATCGACATGCCTCCGCTCCGCTGATGACCGCGCTCAACCGGAGCCTCTGGCCTCGAGTTGGTAAGCTCAACGCCGGCATCATCGGCAATGACCTTCGCGACTCGCGACGTAACCAACAGCAGGGCTTGGCCATATTGCTCAGCCCGCATGAGCGGGACGGCGTCCCGCGCAAATTCACCCGTCTTCCCATCGGGCAGAATGGGCTCGAGCCCATAGCCAACCTCAATGCGGTCGCGATGCTCGTCAATGGCATACAGGATCAGCACTCCGCGGTTGGTCGATTTGGTTCCGAGTCCCCACTGCTGAAATAGGTTGACCGCGTAGCTTTCTATATCCGAGCCATCGAGCGATCGCACAGTGACCACCGCGATCTGGGCGTGGGCTTTCTGGTCGACCTGCCGGCAGATCTCATCCATCTGCGCAATCGTGTTCTGATCCAGAACATGGGCAAAATCGTTGACATAGTCGGTGGCCTTGAGCTGGGCAACCGGTTCGGCTCGCGCCGATACAACCAGCAGCAACCCAGCAAGCATACCGACACGCCATTTTGTGTACGCACTCATGCGACACAAAATTGTACAGGACAGGCATTAAAGCGATTCGATTCACCTTAGCAAAGCCGAGGTCAGCCAGTGAGAACCATGCCAACCACAGAAGGCAGTCGCGCATCAGAAATCCATGCAGCTTCCGCAGCCACGCATTCTCCTCATTTTTGCTCTGGCTCTTTTATTCACGGCCACTACAGCGTGCAACAACAACCGAGACAATCCCGACGAAATCCGACGGCGCACGGCAGAGGCGACCGAGACGATGAGGCGCGATACCAAGGCGGTGGTGGAAGGGGTAAAGGATGGCATGGGCCGCGACAAGACCGTGAACATTAACAAAGCCCCTCGCGAAGAGCTCCTAACTCTGCCGGGCATCACCGAACAAAAAGCCGACCGCATCATTGCCGAGCGACCGTTCGACAACACTCACGATCTGGTGAGGCGCCGCGTGTTGTCGGAGAGCGAGTATGCAAGAATTCAAGACCGTGTGATTGCTGATCGCTGATCACTGATCCCTAGCGCCATCACTCTGTGACTTTCACTACGTTCCTGCGCTATCATCAGAAAGATGCCTGTCTCCGAGCGGTACCATCCATTTCAAACAGACGACGGACGCCTGGCGCCGATCCACGGCAAGGTTCTCCGTCGGGAGCGGCTGGACGCCGACGATGCTAACGCCCTTTACCGCACCGGCGATATCCTGGCTGTGGGTTGGATGGCCAACCATGTACGGGAGCGCATGCATGGCGATAAGACTTACTTCAACGTCAACCGGCACATCAATCCCACGAATGTGTGCGTCGCCGCGTGCCGGCTTTGCGCTTTCGGCCGCAAGAAAGACGCACCCGGCGCATACACCATGGCGCTCGACGAAGCTTTCGAGACTGCATCGTCTGGATACAGTGAGGCAGTCACCGAATTTCATATCGTCGGCGGACTGCATCCAGACCTGCCGTTTCAATATTTTCTTGATCTGTGCTCCGGCCTGAAACAGCGTTTTCCCCAGGTGCATCTCAAAGCCTTTACTATGGTCGAGGTCGCGTATCTGTCCAAGCGCGCCAAGCTCTCGATTCGCGAGACGCTAGAGCAATTGAAAGCCTCAGGCGTGGATTCGCTCCCCGGCGGCGGGGCGGAAATCTTCGCTGACCGGATCCGCCACATCATCTGCGACCACAAAATCGATGGCGATCAGTGGCTCGACACCGCAAAAACAGCCCACCAGATTGGGCTGAAATCCAACGCGACCATGCTCTATGGCCACGTTGAAAACGACGAGGACCGAGTCGACCACCTGCTCAAGCTGCGCGCGTTGCAAGACGAAACGGGCGGGTTCCAGACTTTCATCCCGCTGGCCTTCCACCCCGACAACACGCCGCTGCAGCATCTGCCGAAGACTACCGGCATGCTCGACATCAGGCAGATCGCAGTCAGTCGCCTGGTTCTGGACAATTTTCCGCACATTAAATCCTACTGGCAGATGATGACGGCCAAGATTGCTCAGATTTCCTTGCGCTTCGGCGCCGACGACATGGACGGTACGGTGATCGAGGAAAAAATCTACCACGATGCGGGTGCAACTACACCGCAAGGGATGCGGCGGGAGGAATTGGAGCGCCTGATCCGCGCCGCCGGTCGCGAGCCGGTGGAGCGCGATACCCTTTATCGACCGGTAACGCGTACGGAGACGTCGGTCACGGTTGCGGTGTGACGGGCTATTCCGAATTAGTCACGGTTCGAATGCGACGCGCCGGAACCTCGCACCTTCAGGGCTGATTCCCTTCCCGCCAACGGGCGCGGCCATCACAAAGAATTAGGAGTACGAGCCCAACCATCCCCCAGAAATTCGACGTAGCGCCGCCACTGCTTCAGTAACGCATTCTCGAACGCACCGTTGGAAATCAAATCTCCCCGTTAGCCGTGGTGAGTGTTGCCGCCCACAAGTCCAAGTCAAAGGGCTCTGTGAATGTAACTGCACATGGTCGGGATCGAACTAGAGTCCGGGTACGAGGCCTCATCTGGTTCGCGCGACCAGTGTCACATCTGATTCCTTGTAGCACTCTCGGGCTATTTGTTCTCCGATCGTGCCATTGCCATCATGCACTCATAGCCTCAGGATAGGGATGCTCGGCAATTGAACTCCCGGTTTAGGTTATTCAACTGCCGCCGACCCGATGCCGAATAAGAGATTCAATATGCTGGAGTTGGACCCGGAAAATACCCCGCCAAAGTCTGCTCCGACCAGCAAGCAACCTCGTAAGTTGTTGATTGCACTTGCTCTGCTGTTAGCTGTCCTGGCCGTTGTCCTGGTAAAGGACAGCGACTTCTGGTTTGGATCGGACGAGGTAGCGGAATCCACTCCCGCGAGCCCGGAAGACGTCGCAAAGACAAACTCCGCGCCTGCGCCTGCTAAACCTAGCCAAGAGGAAGCGCCACAAGCGCCGGTTGCAAAAATTCAGCCTGCTCCAACCAGCCGCCCTGCTCCGAAAAGCCACGGTGCATCTGTGGCCACCGTGCCGTCGCACGAAGACGTTACCAAACCGGATGCGCCGGTGGTGGCGACCAAGCGGGTTGTGCTTCCTCCACTCGATGTTGAAGTAGTCGCCGGCGACAAACACCAGACCATTCATCCTGGAAGCAACATCACGGTCGCAGAGATTCCTGGAGCCTCAAACCAGGCCTCAAAAGGCCCGAATTCGAAGACTCCGGCTACGAATGTGGCAGAACGTGAACTGCTTCCTCCTGCCACCACACCAGGGCTGCGGCCTGCCATTGATTCCACTTATCCTTTGCTGAGTCAAAACTCCAGGGTGCAGGGTTCGGTAGTGTTAGAGGCGGTCGTGGGTACCGACGGAGTCATCGAGAACTTGCGTGTGATTAGCGGCCCTGCCATCCTGAGCACGGCGGCACAGCAAGCGGTACGCCAGTGGCACTTTAAGCCTTATCTCCAGAACGGACAAGCGGTAGAAACCAAAACCAGAATCACCGTCAACTTCTCGATTCACGTCTCCGACAATCCCACCAAAACGAGCTAGCCTATAACGCTGGATCTCAGCCGCGGCGCTGGAATCAAGAATCCTTCCATTAGATAGTCAGCCGGATTAGTAGCTGAAAATGCGATGATGGCGCTCACGGCGTCTCGCTTGAGCAATCCTGAGTTCGCACCCGTTCCGGAGCCTGCGACACCTAACTAATTAGTTGAAGTAGAAGTATTGTATGACGTGGCGTGGCAAGAACGCGGTCTCTGACCTGGCGGCGGCAGAACCGGCGCGTCGTCCCGACATTGGGCCATATCACTATAATGTGCTGCTGGGGCTAGCATCGCTGGCGGCTCTACGCCTTTGCCCAGGCGATCGGTGAGACGTTAAGGGGCATAAAGCCAGGCTTGGGCCGTACTTCGCCCTTTTTCATCGGCGCCTCCCGCAATTAGAACTTTGCCGTCTGAAAGCAGGGTTGCGCTTTGAAACCAGCGAGTGTTCTCAGCTTTTCCGCCGGTATCCGAAAGACTCTTGGTGGCAGGGTCGTAGACCTCATCAATTGGAGCTCCTCCAACCACCAATACTAGGGCGTTTGTGAGCACCACCGGCTCAGGGAGATCGAAGCGTGGTTTAGCCATCGATCCCCCTTGCACGAATCTTTTGTTTTCGATATCAAAAATCTCGGTCGTTGAGATCCCCTGTTGCGTTCGACCGCCCGCGCCCCCAACTATGAGGACAAATCCTCCCGGGAGCGAAACTGCCGCGTGCCGGGCCCGCGCGGCACTCATGTCAGGGAGCGGCAAGAAGCGGTTCGCTTCTGCGTTATAAAGTTCGGCACTGCTGAGGGGTTCATTGTTTCCGATACCGCCGGCAACTAATACACACTCGTGCGGGAGCAGCGTTGCGCTGTGAAAAGCGCGGGCCGTCGCCATTGTTCCCGCGGGAGCGAACTTCGCGTTTCGCTCATAGACCTCGGCACTGGCAATACTCAGGCCATCTGAACCGAGGCCCCCTACAACAAGCACACGATTGTCCTGTAACCGGGTTGCGCTCGCCCCGGTTCGAGCAGTGTGCAGGCTCGCTGTTTGCGCGAAGGTGTCGGTGGCGGGATCGTAGATTTCACAACTGTCAAGCACTCCATTTGGCCCCGAACCGCCTACGATCAGAACCGTACCGTTAATCAGCCGAACGGCGTTGTGGCCGGCCCGAGCCTTGATCATACTGCCGGTCACCGTGAACTTCCCGGTCAGTGGATCATAGAGCTCCGCGCTAGCGAGGACCTTGCCGTCGCTCCCAACTCCACCCGCAATCAGCACTTTGCCGTCGTAGAGCAAGGTCGCGGAATGCTTGGCTCGCGCCGCGCTCATTGCGGGAACGGGGATCAGCGGGCCCCGGGCGGGGGCCACGAACGGAGCAGCCCAGAGCAGAAGGAACACAAGGAAGGAATCCAATGCTGCCATCCAGCCTCTTAATAGGTAGACTGTGCGGGTTTCAATTGCGCGTTATGAATTTGCGTGATTTCCGGTCGTTTGGCAGTCAAACAATTTACTCAAGACGCCGGAGCGCGTCGAAGTACCCATCTTCACCATCACCAAGCGCAGGAACGTCTTAATGGTGTTAGGACTCACGTTCATCCGATTCGCTATTTCTTTACTGGTTAATCCATCAAGTAATAGTTGAACTGTTCTCTGCTCGCGGGGGGTAAGGTTATATTCTTTAGAAACCTGAAACAGCGCAGCATCGGTTGAGGGACTTCTCTCAAACAATAGGGCGACTGGAGTGGAAGCGCCGTTCAATTGTTTTTCAAGGGGGAACGCGCGGCATTGATATCTCCGATTGCCCGACGAAAATTCTGAGGTGAATGCCGGCGCCGGCACATTTCGACGGACGAGCTGCGCAGCTATCAGCTCCGTGAGAAATCCGTTCACGTGCTTTATTCCTTTTGGGTCGGCCGGATATGCAAGTATCTGTAGCACTTCGGCATTGAATGCAAATGGCTTCAGTGTCGTAGCGTCCACCAACAGCAAGCCTGATGCTGATTTATGCTCACGCAGCAAGAAATGCTCCTGAATGCCGTAATTGCGACTGGGAAATTAAAGTGGGGGGATATTCGAAGGTTTCGTTGGCCCCAAGCACTGCTTCGGAGCTCTAACCAAACGGTTTTCATTCTGCGCTCTGTTACGGTCCTTGTCAAGATGAACAAAATTGCATACTCGTTGACTCTTCGCCAAGCAAGCCCGTTCAGAAACTCCGCCGAACCCGATGCTCCGCCCGAGGTTCGTCCTTCACGCCGTATCGCCTTTCTGGCGTCGAAGTCCGAACCCTATGGCATCACCGTGACGCTGATATTTGCGGTAGCCTGCAAACCTCCAGAGATGGCCGTGATCGTGACCGCCGAAACGCTGGGAGTGGCAGCGGGGGGAACGGTAAAGGCAGCCTTGGTTCCGCTGCCGCAACCCAATGAAATAGCGATCAAGAAAAACGCAATCATCCCCAACCTGATTCTCGTGCGATGCGAGCGCCGCTCCAATTCCGCAAATACGATCCCCATGAGGGCAAACCCGAACCAGAGTCCCCCCATCCCCTTGCGCGGTCTTGAGGCTCCGGCTACAGAGCCAGCGCTATTTGCTCCAACCGTGACCGTGACTTTCGCCGGGAGCGCGCCAGGACTCAGCGAAGGCGGGTTAAACTGGCAGGTCGCATCTGCCGGCAAGCCCACGCAAGTCAATGTAACTGGTGCGAGCAGCGCACCATCGGAGCTAACATTAACGCTGAAATTGCCGGTTCCCCCGGCCGGCACAGTCAACGAAGTCTTGGACAGAGTCAGGATTATGCGAGAGGAATCTACCGCGTCGTTGATTCCCGCCGAAATACTGCCCGCAAAGTCCACATCACCGCTGTAGCTCGCCGTGATCGAGTGCATTCCGGGCCCCAGGGAAGCGGTAGTGAAACTTGCTTGCCCGCTCCCATTCAATGCCACTCCCCCCACCAGAATTGTATTGCCGTCGAGAAAGCTCACTGTTCCGCTCGGGATTCCCGTGGCCGGTGCAACCGCCTGAACTCTAGCGATAAACGTCACTCCTTGACCGAACGCCGAAGGATTTAGGTTGGACGTCAGAATGACGGCCGCTTGTTCGTAGGCGACAGCCTGACTGAACGAAGTGGAAATGCTGCTTATAAAGTTCAGGTCCCCGGCATAGCGCGCCGTGATGGAATGGGCGCCCGGAGCCAGGGAAGAGACGGTCAAACTAGCTTGTCCGCTCCCATTCAATGGCACGTCGCTTGCCAGAATTTCGGTGCCATCAAGAAAGCCCACGCCACCGGTCGGAACCCCGGTCGCCGGTGCAACCGGCAGCACAGAGGCGGTCAGAGTAACGGATTGTCTGTCCGAAGGAAGATTCAAATTGGAGTTCATCTGAGTTGTGGTTTGCCCTTGCACCACCGTAAAGAAATACCCGAAGATGCTGCCGCCAACGTTTTGGTCCAACCCGGTGCTGGCAGCGGCTTGTCCATTATCGGCGACTGCGTAAATCACATGCGTTCCCAATTGGAGGGCAGATGTGTTCGCGTTGAAGGTGGTACCTGAAGCCGCCGCGACCTGCCATAAACCGTCCCAGGAATCGATCTGGTAGCGAATCCCTAGGATCGAAGGGTTCGCTGGCGCATAAGAACCGCTGGCCGAAAGGACAAAGGTAGGCGTGCGGTTGGGGGTTGCGTTGGCGGGCAAAGCGGACACCGTGGTTGCCAGCGGAAGAACGCCCATTCGCTGCTCCGTGATCACAGAAGCGTTATCGCTACCGGAGTTCGCGACATAAATTTGGCCCGTCATTGGGTTGATGGATAATGCCGACGGGCTTGCTCCTGCTGCCACCGTGGTCGTCTGATCGCTCATGCCGTCAATCACCGTTACAGTATTGCTTCCGGCGTTGGCAACATAGATATGATTCGTTGTCGGATTTACGGCCAATGCGATCGGCATCGTCCCCACATTCACCTTGCTGGTTTGGTTGGTCGCACCGCGGATTACCGTGACTGTGCCGTCGCCGGAATTGGCCACGAAGATCCGGTTCGTGACGGCGTTCACCGCTATGGCTGTCGGCGCCATCCCGACCGGTATGTTGCTAGTTGCCTGGTTGGTTGCCCCGTTTATCACGCTCACATTGTTGCTGCCGGAATTCGCGACGTAGACTTGATTCGTGATGGGATTGACGGCAATCGCTTCCGGACTCGTTCCTACATTCACGGTTATGGTCCGGCCTGACACTCCATCAATCATGGTTACAGTATTGTCCGCGCTATTGGCCACGTAGATATGATTGGTGGCGGAGTTGATCGCAATTGCGCTGGGATTCGCTCCCACGTTTAGCGTTACCGTCTGGTTCGTTGGGTCGATCTCCGTAACTGTCGCGTCCCCCGCATTCGCGACGTAAGCCCGATTGGTCACCGGGTTCACCGCCACCGCTATGGGGTTCGTACCCACATTCACCGTGCTCACATCGTTGGTCACGCCGTCGATGACACTCGCAGTATTGCTCAGGCTGTTGGCGACATAAATCTGATTGCTAGCCGCATTCACGGCCAACGCCGAGGGCTTTGTTCCTACATTGACGGTCGTCGTCTGATTGGTCACAGCGTCAATCACGGTAACGGTGTTGTCGTTCGTGTTAGCCACGTAGACCGTGTTGGTGACTGGATTAGTCCCCACCGCTTGAGGATTCCCTCCCAAGCCAACAAAGATGGCCTGATCGGTACCCGCGTCGACTGCTGTTACAGTGTTGCTGCTGCTGTCGGCGGTATAGACTCGGTTCGTCAGGGGATTCACCGCTATGGCCGCAGGGTGGCTTCCAACCGGCACTGTCGTAACCAAATTAGTAGCACCATCAATCGCCGTGACAATACCCTTGGTACTGGTCACATAGACCTGATTGGTCGAGACGTTTACAGCCAATGCCGTGGGATTGTCTCCAAGACTCACAGTCGTGGTGACCCCGGTGAGTCCGTTGATTATTGTCACGTCCGAGGTCAGGTTGTTGGCAACGTAGATCTGGTTGGTGGCCGGATTTATCGCGATCGCGACCGGAAGCAGCCCCACATTGATCGAAGTGGATTGCTTAGTCGCGCCATCGATCACGTTTACGGTGTTGCTGTCGCTATTCGCGACATAGATCTGATTCGTAGCCGGGTTCACTGCCAAAGCTTGAGGAAACACGCCGACCGGAATTGTGGTGAGATGATTATCGGCGCCGTCGATGACCGTTACAGTGCCTCCCAGGTTCGCAACATATATCTGATTGGTCACCGGATTGATCGCCACGGCGATCGGATTCGCTCCCACATTCAGCGTTCTCGTGTTGAGCGCCAGGCCATCGATCACGGTTACGGTGTTATCGCTATTGTCGGCAACATAGGCCCGATTGGTGGCTTCGTTTATCGCCACGGCGCGTGGGTTTGCGCCTACATTCACTGTTGTTGTTTTGAATGTGATGGCATCGATGACAGAAACAGTGTTGCTTCCGCTGTTCGCGACGTAGATTTTATTCGTGACCGGGTTTACGGCGATAGCGACCGGGCTGTTTCCGACAGTCACAGCCGTCACCTGGCTGGTGATGCCAGAGATCACTCCCACCGTGTCTTCAAGGCAGTTCGCTTCAATGATCTGATTGGTGAAAATGTTGACCGCAACCGCGCAAGGCAGCGCGCCTACGTTAAAGGTAGCCTCGAGCGATTGAGCTAACCCCGGCGTGGGGAACAAAGCTGTGAACATGGTCGCAAGCCAGAGGACCGGCGACAGAACCACACTACACCTGCGCATATTGCTGGCTCCTGATTTTAGGGGGGAGGGCCAACCGCAGATGGGCTCCTTGTCGGATGGAACAAGATGCCCTTACAAAGACGAGCCTGTATTGTGGAGCAAGACGTTAAACGCGTCAAGGAGTTACGGGTTAAATCAGATAGGCTAATCCAAAAGGGCTAGCCTGCGTCTGCTGCTGTTCCTTACATTCATCTTTGAGAAAGAACTTGAAGAAAGAACTTGGATGCGGACGCGTTATGCGCCCGCATCCAAACGTAGCCGTCACCCTAGGAAATCACCTCAGGGAGGACTCCATTGGTGAGGTTTCCCCGATGGACGACTGCGATGCCTTTGCCTGCTGCGCCTTCAGTTGCTGGGCCACCATGTCTCGCAGGGCGTCGTATGTCATCGCGCCGCTGAAGAAATGGCCATTGGCGAAGAAACTGGGCGTTCCGGAGAGCCCGAGTCGCTTGCCTTCTCCCGCATCCTTTTGGACTGCGGCTGTTTCCGCCCCCGAATCCAGACAAGCATCAAACTGCGTGGTATTCAACTGGAGAGCAACTGCCTGTTGTTTGAGATCCGCCGGTTCAAACTTTTTGTCCTCAAAAAGCTTGTCATGGAACTCCCAGAACTTGCCTTGCACTCCCGCACAACGTGCGGCCTCCGCGGCTTTTTCCGCGAACGGATGCATGGGCAACGGGAAGTCTTTGAAGGCGATGGCCAGCTTGTCGCCGAACTCCTTCTGCAGTTTCTCTAGGTCCGCGTGGACTTTTTGGCAGTAGGGGCACTGGTAGTCGGCAAATTCAACCAAAACTACCGGAGCGTTCTTAGGTCCAAGGATGGGCGCCCCGGCGAGTTCGACCGAAGCGGTAGGCGGGGCAAGCTCAACCGTGATCTTGGCTTGGCTGCGCAGGGTCTTAAGATAAGCTGCCTTCACCTTGGTGACCCGAGCGTCGTGAATATGTTGCCGGATCTTGTCCTTCATCTCCTTGTCAAAAGGTTTGTCGGTCTCCAAGCCTTCGTAATATACCTGCAACTGGTCGTCGGTCGCTTCCGCGGGAAGCTTGCTGTTCACTTCGCGCTCGAGCAGTTTGTCCACCGTCAGGTTCTGCTTGTGGGCTTCGATTTCGAGGAGATGCTGATCGATCAGATCATCAAGTGCTTTTCGTTGTACTTCGTAAAAGGCATATCGAGACTGAAGAAGCTTGCTTCCTTCCTGCAGTTCCAATTCCGCCGCTGTCAGTTTTACGCCGTTCACTTCGGCCACGACCTCGCTATTGCTATCTGCGAGCGTCAGGTTTTGAGCGAATGCGGCGGATGTAAACAATCCGACCGCCAAGACAAACAGAATGTTACGCATAGAGTCCTCCCTAATGGTTCACGCGAGATGTACTTCAAAACAACCGCCGGACACTGGTCAAGCGACCAGTGTCAGGCGATAAAAAGAAACCCAAGGGGTGGGGGAGGACGGTCCCTCAAGGCTGGTTAGAGCTACAGGCCAAATCCGCACTGGCAAACGCCTTTTCCGCTGCCAAGCTGTCTCAGCGTGAAGCACGTCTGCTGCAGGTTGTTGAGTTCTGTTTGGGTCAAGGTAGCATCCTGGAACTCTTCTTCCGTGGTGCCAGATGGAGAAGCCTGAATGTGGGTCGCCCAAGCGCGTACGTCGGGAGTCGGAACGATGTTGTTCGTGAACCCGCCGCTCAGACTTGCACCACCCGTCGGATCGCAGCCGTTGGCGCCACCGTTAGGCGCGGCAGCAACGATCTTGATGACGCCGTTCTTCGGCTTTCTGCCGTTGGACGGGTTGTCAGTCAGGCCAGTGTTTACCGAGATCGTCCTCAAATCGTCTGGAGTGAGCGGGCAGCCGCAGCATTCCAGTTGCTCTTCAGTGTTGTCAAAGACGTAGATGTCTGCGCAAAGGTTCTTGCCGGCATCCGCACCCGGGTTATCGATACGCACCGTGGCATCGACTGTGCCCTGTGCGTTCGAGAAATAACTGACGAAGTAAACGTCGTCCGGAATCTGTGCCATAGCGGTGCCGGCACAAAGTACGGTCGCGATTGCGAGAACCGCTAGCGTGCATATCCATGTTCGGGACATCGAAAATCTCCTTTTATCGCCGTATTGGCGTTGTCTCCCCATTGGGGTTGTGCAAATCCGTAGCATCAGGTTCTTAGTCGCAGGCAGGGTTGCCTCGACCGCAAACTCCTGGCCCGCTCTGATTAGCAATACCGCTGCAGAGCAGTTTCAAGTCGAAGAGTTCCTGAGCGGATAGGGGGGTCGCTTCAAACTCGGACTCAGTGAGAGTAGCGTTGTTCGGATTCACAATCCACGAGCGAAGTTCCGGAGTCGGCGTTGGTGACGTCTCGGTGCAGGTGCTGTCAGAGACGATCTTGATCACGCCATTGTTACCGAACCGTCCATTGGCCGGATTGTTGGTCAAATTGTTGACTGTAAGAGTAAGCAATCCGTCCGGAGTGACGCGGCAGTGGCAACATTCTTTGAGTTCCTCGCGCGGATCGAAAACATAGATATCCGCACACAAGCTGCTGCCAGATACTCCAGGATTGATGATTTGAACAGTCCCTGTGTCACTCCCGGTGGCAGTCAGTGCACCGCCGCTGTAGTACGCGACCCAGAAAACATCCGTTTGATTTTGTGCCCATGCGGTCCCCGACCCTGCCAGCACCAGGCCTGCGACCATCGCCACGAGCAAGAACGCCATAAGCGTACGTGTTCGAAACATTTTAGTTTTCTCCTTAGTTGCGCAGCCGGTGGGGGAGGATACTCGGCCTTTTCTCGCGCTTGAACACTCTACACTGCACTTTTTCTTTTACAATCCCCCAAGTGGCCTAACCCAACGAGCTACTCCTTGCGAAGAAAGCCTTCGGACCGGGCTCGGACCGCTTTTACGCCAGCTTCGGAAGCCGCCTGTCAGCTTCGATCATGGTCTTGCCGACCACCCTGCCAATAATCCCGGAGCGGGTTGACACCTTCATCTTGACCATCACCAGCCGAATAAACGCCTTCACCGTGTTTGGGCTGATCTTCATACGCTCAGCAATCTCTTTGCTGGTGAGTCCTTCCAGCAGGAACTGAACCGTCTCTTGTTCACGGGCAGTCAAGCCAAAGCGCTCAGAAACCTCGGCAATGGTCACGGCTTCATTGCTTTGCCTCTCGAGCATCACAACCATCAATCCCCTGGAAGCTGCAGAACCATCGCCTTGAATTTCCCTGCGGTCCACGGTAAAGGAGCGGCAAAGATACATCCGATTGGCAGAGCGAAATTCACCCACAAACCCGGATGGAGTTTGCTTTTCCACCAGATTGGAGCGGATCTTGTTCGTAAGCCAGGTATCGAGGTGAGCAATACCATCGGGTTGCTCTGGAAACGTGAGTATCTGTAGGGCTTCTGCATTGCACGCGAAGACAATCAGCGTAGCGTCAACTACGATCAGACCTGGTCGGGCCGGAGCAATATGCACTTGATTTCCTATTTGCGCGACGGCACCGACGACGTGCAGCCGCCCCAGACGAATTGACTTCAACCCACGCTGCTGGGGTGCTTGTCACTCCAGACAGAGAGCTTCGTAGCTCAACTCTTAATATTTAGCGCCCTTGCCGGCCGCTGAGCGGAACGTTCAGTTTCATTTCAATGCAGGTAAATACTTTCTTGGGCAGACATGAAAACTTTTCGCACCCTTACCCGGGGAAGGCAAGGTCGGCATATTGTGCCATAGAAATTAGGCATCAAAAAAAATATTCGCTAAAATTTAGAACGATTGGCCTAAAGAAGTAGTCCATTAATGCTACTTCTAATGGATTAGTACGGCCTTCCGAGGCAGCTGGGCCTGGCAAGAATTCGAGACTTCCGGGTTCGTCTCGACTAACTGACACGTCGACGGTGGCTTTTTGTTCGTGGACTCCTCGCATGCGCTCTTGTGGTTACGGTGTGCGCGATGGGCTTTTTGATTTTGCGTCCTGAGCCGTTGGGCGAAAGTTGACCAGGCTGTACTTCAGCATCCGGCCTTTGCTTGTTATCGGGCTTGTTATCAGAGTGGCCAACGTGGGAAATCGCCGTGCGCCATGCAGTCTCTAGGGCGGCGCGGATCTTGGCGAGCGGCCGGTGCTTCGTTGGGATCTCGTCGAGAGCAGCTCGATATTTCGCGATCCATTCTTGCTCGGCGTTTTCGTTTTGAATTTCCACTGCTAGAATCCGGCCGTAGGTTTGTTGCACGCCTTATACACCTTCCCATAGGCCTTGGCAAACCCCCGAAGGAATTAATCCATGGGTTTACACCGAAGCTTACTTGATCTCGTGATCTTTGGGTTCGTCTGTCCTTGCGGCCGAGTTTTAATCACGAGAGGCAGAATGCTTTTCTTGTCGTATTTCTGGATTTGTCGCGGCTTAGCGCTTTCGTCGGCTAACAACGCCGCCGCTCCATCTTTGACTGAGACCGCGGTGCGAGATTGAGTGGGGACAAGTCGATGCCGTCCATCGCATAATGCGCAAACAGGAAGTCATGGATCGAGACCACGCGATCGCCATCGAAATCCAGGGCAACAAAATAAGCAGGCGTCTCGAGTGAGATCTCGCGATCGTATACGAGCATTGCAGCCCGGCCATCGACAACGCCTGCCGTGAAAGCCCACTGTTCGGAGGTGCATAGCGAGCGTAATATTCCCGACCTCGCTTTTTCCTTGCTTGCGCAGCTTCGCGACGAGGTCGAGTTTGACGTCGTCGGCCAGCATCGCGCGGACCGCGTCGAAGTCTCCGGCCTTGAACCCCTCTACATACTTGATCAGCCGGGTGCGCATTACATCCGACAGCATCGGCGGGACTTTCGATTTAACGAGCGTTTCGTAAATAGCTTTCATGCCGCCCGGGACAAACAATTTGTTTGCCCCGGAGATGGCGGAGAACAGCCCGAGCAAAACACGTACCAGCAGGATTGCATATTGTTCCAAATCACTGTTACCCAGCAGCGCAAACGGACCAACCGTTTCCAATCCATCTCTGGTCCCTCCATCGGAGGATGGGCCGTGACGATCCCCCAAATCACACAGTTCGACTCCTCCGGTAAATGCGTTAATCAGGACTTAGCGGGTCTCTGACGTTAATCTCTGTTCTCGGCGGTATCCTGCAAACCGCAAATGGCGGCGTCGTTAGAGACTCCTCGCGCCTCGAGATTCTGTGTCCATCCGTTCGATCCATTGAGCGCGCCATGCGGGAGCCACGAATGGATCCGCAAAGTACTGTGTTTCCCGCGCCACCTTGTCGCCCCTGAACTCCATGATGCTCACGGTGTAGGACGGCTTGTCGTCATATGTCAGGATGAATTCGGTGACCCAAAGATCACCGCTGCCAAGGAGTCGTCGGACAGTAAACCGCTTGTTGCTCGGCTGACTGGCGCGTTGGTTCTGTATGTTGCTTCGACCGCGGGTTCGCTCGCCTGACTGCGGGTATTCCAGCACCGCATCCTCGTGATAGATGCGGTGCTCCGTTTCAAAATCGTTGGCATCGGACGCCGCCCAATGCTGATCCAGTGCCGCACGGATCTCTTGATCTCTTACTCCAGAATACTGCTCCTTCTTTTGTTGATCGTTCATCTTGAGCCCTCAATTTGACAACAAGCTAAATGCTTTAGCGGAATCGGAGTGTGCGACTCTCGAGTCGCGCTGTTTGTAAAACATCACCACAGACTTTCCAAACATGTCCGCCAAGATTGGCTTCGAACACCTCCCATTCTCAACGTCCCGGAGTTGAGAATGGCCTCGGGCGCCGGCCTACGGCGCGATTTGGCCTAGATAGTATCCGAGCCGATTTTCGACATCCCCCGGTTTGTGGAAGCCGCGCGCCATCAGCGCTTTGATCCCCTCCTGGGAGGCAGGTCGCCCGAGCGAAGCGATGCACGCATCCCATCCAGCGCCGAGCTCGACGTCCGGCGACAGGCTGGTGTTGACGAGGCGCTTGGTCTGAGCGATCGCCCATTTGTCGAACTTGGCGATCCGGGTTGCGAGCGCTTCAACGAACGCATCTAGATCGGCGTCGGGCAAGGCGTGATTAATGTAGCCGTAGGCCTCGGCCTGGTCTGCTCTAATGTCTTCCGAGCTCAAGAGCACCTCGAGGGCGCGGTTTCGGCCGATGAGTTCCGGAAGGCGAGCCATGGGGCCGCCGCCGGCAACCATCCCCACGCCCACCTCCCATTGCGAGATGATGCCCTTTTCGCGGCTGGCGAAACTCATGTCGCAGGCCAGCGTGATCTCGCTGCCGTTGCCGGTCGCCCGGCCGCGGATGAGAGCGATTGAATACCAGGTCGAGTGTAGGATTTGTTTCTCGGGCGAAGCCCAGAATTCTGTAGGTCTCGTCAGACCAAACGAGTTCGCCGCTGTCAACCTTCCATCCAAGGGTCCCCGAATGACTCAGCCTCTGAGCCTCTGCCAGATACTGCCATCGTCTTTGCAAATCGGCTTGCGAAGCTTTCAGATCCTCATTGGCCTTTTCAAGTGCAGATGTTCCCTCAGCGTCCCGATCCTGCGAACGCTTACGAGATTCGGAGAGGAATCTTCGATCTCGGCGCCAGCCGCCCAACGCGGCAATGAACCCGATAGACAGCGTGAATGATTAGGAAATGCACCATTGGCAATAGGAGCTCCAAATGCGGTGAATCTTACCCTACCTTAGCTGGGAGCAAGTCTTTTCACCCTCATCCATGCCGCCAGCCAAGGACCGCGCGATCAGCGCGCTCTACGGGAGCTGCAAAAACCACGGCGAAAAAAGTGTTGCATTGGCCAAACTGAAAGCGCCTGGGTTCCAATTCTGGCTTAGACCCAGCGAGCTAGCCCGGATCCGGAGCAAAGTCCACAGTTCGTCATTGCTCGGCGGCTAGTGGTGTAGGCAAATGGCATGCTTATTTCCGCGACCGGAGCCTCCCCCCTTTCCATACGCTCGGGAAGCAAACCTGGAGCAAATTCTTCTCAATCCGCTGCGTTTCCCATTCCGCCCCGCCGGCCCCTTTCGCCACTACGACTTATGATAGATCACCCCGTTCTGATCCGCTGCGTCTGCGATCACACCAGTATCTTCTTTATTTACTTTTACTTACTAGATATCGGCCTCGCTTTTTAAGTCCGCTGCGTCTGCCAGTTTCGCCATGATAATAAACAACTTACCTAGAACTAGCTGTGAAAATGTGTAAGCAAATGTGTCAGTTTTGAAAGGTTTCGACTGGTCAGGTCGCAAGGAGGAACCTCGCGAGGATGGCCCTGTCCGCGGTTTTCATCTGACTGCTCCTGGCGGCGCAAAGAGCTGCGCTAATTTCGGGATCGCCGACCACCCACAACTCGGTTCATAAATACCAAGAACGAAATCAGGGATCCGGTGACGCAGTCAGACTATCTGCATTCGTAGCGAAGTCAGAATTTGTTATGTTCGACTCCGCCCGCAATCCCGCGAGCTGCATTCTCGGCAGCGACTCGGTCAGCGTCCGCTCACTTCAAACCGCACCGGCTTCGCTGTCGCATTGACGTTCGGATCGTAATATTCGTATACGCGCGATGCGAATCCCTCCGCGTGGATCGGGTATTTTGCCCGCAGTCGGTAGCGTACTTCGAACGAATCGCGCGGCGCGATCGAGTCGAAATATAAGATCGCTTGCGTTGCCGTCATATTGAATTTTTCCAGCCGCCCGTTTTTTGCGCTGGCCGTTTTCTCCACCATCTGCTGCAAGTCTTCGCTCAGCAATTCGAATCCCGGCGGAATCCCCAAATCCACCATCACCATTTTGGCGGTTTTATCCAGGTTGTTGCGGATTTTCGCAGTACCCGTCACTATCTCGTCCTGGGCCAGACGCGTGCGATCGTACTTCACTTCGATCGCCAGCGGCTCATGCAGCGTCGCTGTCTGCCAGGGAACAAAGTAGCGCCCGACGATTTGATAGGCCAGTCCACCTTTTCCGGAAAAACGAATCTCAATCTCGTTGTCGCGATCCGCGCTGGTTTGCGGCAGGACGAACTGGTGGAACAGATCGTTGTTCTCCCTGCCGATTTCCAGAGTTACGAGTTTTTTTCCATCGAGCAGCACCTCGGCCGTTCCGCGGCCATCGCTACCGCTTTGTTCGGAGGCCCTCAAGAGCGCTCGCAAGGCCATGATCGTCCCTTGCGTCGTCCCCCAATTACCTTCACCATTCTTTTTTGAGGCAATCCACGCGACCGACTTGCGAACGAGATCGTTGTATCCGCCGGCCTTGAGAAACGCCTGCAAGGCAAGTCCTGTCGTCTCCACGGCTGCGCTGTCGCCGGTCGCATAGACGCCGGTTTCGTCCGCCGACCACCACGCGAAGTCGCCCTTCTCCGTTGCCGCGCCCCTCAGCAGTTCGAGCGCCCGGTGCACCAGTTCCGAGTCCTTGCCGTTCTCTACGGCGAAATTCGCTACCACCGCGAGCGTGTACGCATCCAACTTGCCGTCGAGATGTTTCTCGACAAAGCGCGTGGCTCTGTCGATCGCCTCGCCTTTGTAATCAGCCGATTCGAGCGCCCACGCGATGTACGCGGTGATGCGCACCAGATCGGCGTTGAAGCGGTTCGTCGCTCCTTCGTTGATGAATTGCGTATCGGGCTTCCAGCTTCCGTCGGGCTGCTGCTGCCGCACCAGCCAGTCGCTCGTGCGCGCGATCACCTGTGGGTCCACGTCGTAAACCTTCGCCATGTCGTGGAACTCCATCAGCCCGTATGCGGTCAGAATTTTATTGGCCGGAGCATTGCCGAACCACGAGAATCCGCCTCCCGGAACCTCGAAGGTCAGGAGCCGCTGGTAGCCGGTTGCGACGAAGCCTTCCGCCTTCGCATGAATCTCCGGCGTCAGCTTCTTTGTCCGTTTCATGTAATCGAGCGCGAGCACGTTCGGATAAGTCGCTGACGAAGTCTGCTCGAAGCAGCCGAACGGCATGCGCAGGATGCTGTCCATCCCCTCGATCACTTGGCTCAATGGCCCGGGATAAAGGCGGACGAAAAGCTTGTTCGAATCTGGAATGGAAGCTTCAGGGAAGCGCACGGTCTGACTGACCGCCGAATCCAGCCGGCCGCTGAAGACGGTTTCTTTGGCCTCTCCATTGGGCACAACTTCAATCTCGCGCGCCACGGTGTCTTCGCGTTCCGATCCGCCGTTCATGCGGCCGCTGAGCGTGAGTTTGAACTTGCCGATCTTCTTCGCCGCGATGGTGAATTGCGCCGCGCCTACCTGCCCGGCGCCGACCGAGACGCTCCGCTCGCCCGCTCCTTCCAGCGAGAACCAATCCCCGGGTTCCAGTTTCAAATCCACGTCGCCGGCATGGCCTGCATAGTTGTACACAGCCACGGGGATCGAGACCATATCTCCCTGCGTCAGGGTCACGGGAAGATCCAGGTCGACAAAGAAATCCTGGAAGACCCTCAGTTCCGAAGTTCCAGTTCCCAGGGCGCCCGTTTGCGTGGAGGCCAGCATCGCCATGCGCCATGTCGTAATCGAATCCGCCAGCGGGATCGTGATGCTCGCCTTGCCTTCGCCATTGGTGAGTATCTCGGGATTGATGTAGAGCGCCTCGGGGAAGTAACTGCGCACATGACCG
>Ga0073928_10000340_pt1 | contig 111823 bp, 93 predicted proteins | sample PaiPotPPA55metaG_FD_76969 | JGI IMG/M metagenome (GOLD analysis project Ga0073928, IMG submission 76969) | Iron sulfur acid spring bacterial and archeal communities from Banff, Canada, to study Microbial Dark Matter (Phase II) - Paint Pots PPA... ... | reverse complement strand
TCAGAATGCGAGCGCCGAAGACCTTTTCGTAGTAGCGGGCCGACCGCTCGACGTCGGCGACGGTGAGAAAATGCGCGATGCTGATCCCCTCCTTCGGGGGCATCTCATAGCTCTTCTGATCGACTTGTACCGCGTTCATTGATTGCTCCCTTTGTACGCCGCTCATTTGATGGCTCCTTTCGATACGGTGCTCATTACAAATACAGTGTCCCGGTCCCGCTCCCATTCATAAAAATCGATCGACGCCAGCTAGCGCAGCAGCGATTCCCAATTAGCTGGAACTCTCCCGGCCGGCCCAGGTGATGGCTGATCCTCCGGATGCGAATGTGGCGGAAGCAACTCCACACCCTTGATCATCCCCCGCTCCTCGTAATCGTAGAACCAATCCTCACCTGGCTCGAAGCTGGCAATGATGGGATGCCCTGTTTTCGCCGCATGCTTGGACGCATGCTGGCTCGGAGAACTGTCGCAGCAGCCGATGTGCCCACACTTCGCACACCGACGGAGATGAAACCACCAGCCTCTCGGGGACGCCAGGCACTCGACGCACCCGTCTCCACTCGGCTTCGAATCGGGGTTGATTCCGCGCTGGTCTTTTCCCATTTCCAAATTTCCTTCCGCGTCCATTCAGCCAGAACAAAACGGGCCGCGCAATTGGACGATGGTATCGCCCATACTTTCGTATCGACTGCCGTGTGTTCATGGCTGGGGCATACGGCTTTTCTCCATTCAGTTAGCCTGAAAATCGATCCACTCGGAAGGACTTCCTCCAGCACGCACCATACGAAGGTATCGCCGATACCATGGTCCAATTGTTTTGCTCCCCCACCTCGGGCCTAATTGCCATTGTCCGATATGCTCGTTGATCGGACTTGGCAAACTTTGTTCGTGAGGAGAAAACACCATGTCTGAACCGGTGACGAAATCTGCGCCACAAGAACAACAAGAACAGAAGATGGAAAAACGCATCGCCGCGAAACGTATCGGCGGCTTTACCATCGTTGCAACAGCCTTGACTGTGCTTGCCGTCTTCGGCGCCGCGGCCCTTTTCGCGCAAGGCCGAGACAAGGTTGACGATAAGTACTCGCTGGTATCACCGGGTGGAATCGCGTTCTCCGACTTCAGGGGATACGAGGACTGGGCTGACGTCTCCTCTGCCCGAACCACCGAAATACTCAAGGTGATCGTCGCGAATCCCACCATGATCAACGCGTATAAAGCCGGCGTCCCCGCTAACGGCCAGCCTTTCCCGGAGGGGTCCAGGATCGTCAAGCTCCAGTGGAAGTTAAAGAAGAGCACGGAGGCGCCTTTCGCCGTGGAAGTGCCGGACGTCTTTTCCCAGGCTTTCGTGATGGAAAAGGACAGCAAGAGATTTTCGAAAAGCGGCGGATGGGGATACGCGGTGTTCAACTACGACCCCGCATCCGATAAGTTCACGCCCGATGCCAAAAGTCCGTCGGACTGCGGATACGCGTGCCATACGCCGGTCAAGGCTAAGGACTACATCTTCCATCCATACCAGAAGCGCTGAACCGCGCCAGGACGCTTCAATTTCGGAACAGTCCAATAAGGAGACGAACAATGAATAACACGCCAAGACAGGACCAAAACTCGGTCGTTGCAGTTTACAGCCAACACTCTGCAGCAGAAGACGCCATCAAGCAATTGAAGGGTGGTGGGTTTGACATCAAGAAGCTAGCCGTCGTCGGCCGCGACTATCAGACCGAAGAGGATGTCGTCGGCTTCTATAACACAGGCGACAGGATGAAATACTGGGGCAAATGGGGCGCATTTTGGGGCGGGCTCTGGGGTATGCTCGTCGGTGCGGCGTTTTTAATCGTCCCAGGCATCGGGCCCGTTGTTGCCGCCGGCTCCGTTGTCGACTGGATCATCGCGGCCTTGGAGGGAGCGATCGTCGTGGGGGGGGTTAGTGCCCTCGGTGCGGGGCTCTTCAGCCTCGGCATTCCCAAAAACAGCGTCGTAAAATACGAGACGTCGATCAAAGCTGGCAAGTTCGTTCTTGTCGCACATGGAACTGCCGAGGAAGTAGCGAAAGCCCGCGACATGTTGAACACTTCAGGCGCCGAGCAAATCGACAGCTTCGAGGCCTCGACCGGAGCAACGCGCGCAGCATAGGCCGGCTGGGGTCATTCAGGGAGTCGATGCAATCTTTCCTCACACCTGCCACGGTGGCCTTATCACAGAGGCCACTGTGATCTATCGCCCGTAGCTTAGGGAAAGCAGATGGCCCTCGTCCTGACCCTCACTGCTTGCGACCAGGATCACTTTGGACCTCCGCTGCCGCCGGGCTTGCGAGAACTTTACTATGGGGATCTGCGTTTCCGTGAATCACCCGCGAGCGACCCTTTGTCATTGCGAATTTCGTTTCCACTTTTGACGGGGTCGTGAGCTACCAGATTAAGGGCCAGGCTGGCGGCTCGGCTGTAAGTGGTTCTGACACTGCGGACGGTTTCATCATGGGACTGTTACGAGCTTCTGCTCGATCTGGCTGGGGGTTAGGAAAGGAAAGGCCGCGGCTTGCCGCTCGGGTGAGTCTATCGATCGTAGAATTGACTCGGTCACTTATCTTTTCCTTTCCCAAATGGCCGATCCCGCTGCCATCATGATCTGTATCATTTGACCTCCGTCGGCAGCTTGTTGATTACTGCAGCCCCAGCCTTGCTCACGACTTCGTCCTGGGAATCCGTGCCTCCTGAACTACCGACTGCGCCGATAATCGCGCCCTGGTCGATCAGCGGAATACCGCCTCGAGACGCAATGATTCCATCGAACGCGAGCAGATAGTTGAGATGCATAAGGTTGATACCGTCCTCGAAGACCTTCGTTGGCCGTCGAAATGTGACGGCTGCTCGCGCTTTGTGCTCCGCGATCTGAATTGAGGCGAGCATCGCACCATCCATTCGTTGGAAGGCGACTAAGTTGCCACCGGAATCGGCTACCGCTACGTTCATTTTCCAATTCCGCTTCTTGGCCTCTGCTACAGCGGCCTGAATAACCGCCTGGGCTTGCTCCAGTGATACCGGTAGCCCATAAGGCACATCGAATGGTATTTCGGCTGGGATGAGATCGAGAGAATTCAAGGTGGGAGTCGCTTCGACGGCGATTTCTGCTATGTTACTTGACATAATTTTCCTCCGAAAGTTGCGAGTTGGCGATTCACTCGTAATACGCCGGCAACTTCTTTTGCGCGTCGCTTTGGTGCTGATCGTGGTTAATCCAGAGCTGCGCATGTTCCTTCGCCATGACTGCCGCTATCTTGTCCATAGACTGCAGCGAGGCCTGCTTGTTCCAGTTGTTGTCAGGGACGTAGCGATGTTCGAAGCTTGTCTGAAAATGCACAACATCGCCGCTTAGAATCACCGATCCAGTTTTAGGGAGCCTCGCGAGCAAAGATTGGTGGCCGGGCGTGTGCCCCGGCGTGGAGAGCAGCACGAGGCTCCCGTCGCCAAAGATATCGTAGTCGCCGTCGACGAGCTTTACCGGATGCTTCTTGTTAAACCCGACGGTGTCTTGCCGGCTTCCAGCCCATTCGTACTCGACTTTCTGCACCAGCATCAGCGTGTTGGGAAACATTTCGATGTTCCCGGCGTGGTCCGGGTGGCTGTGTGACACGGCCATCAGCTTGATGTCCGAGGGCTTGACGTGTATCTCCTCGAGCTGCGCCGCGAGCGTTATTGGCTTGCGCCAGATCGGGCCGGTGCCAGGCCCCCACTCGTGAAACACCTCTTCATGATTAGGCATTTGTGCGACAGCATCGTCAATGCCCGTGTCCCACAGGAACCACCCTTGAGTGTGGTGGATGAGGTAGCAGTGTCCGGGAAAGCCGACCGGCACTCCGACGTTGGCTCCCGGTGTCCAACGCGATTCGTCGGGGCCACTGCCGTCGCCGCAGTCGATCACGTAGAGACGGTCTACTCCGGACTTAACCTGCGGATCGGGGGCGGCGGAAATTCGTACGCCAGGGACGGCGGTCGCCAGCGCCAAGGCCGCAACCGAGAAGCCGAACGTAACGTTTGCTTTCATGAAATCCTCCATTCGAAACCTGATCGAAAGTGGGCGATGACGACCCAGTTCTCGTTTACAGCTTGGAAGCAGCCCTGGGCACGGTTGAGGCCGACTAAGGTTGGAACCCGTCCGCCATCCACTTGGCGAATAATTCAATCCGAGATTGCTGCCAAGGACCTTCTCCTCTTGGCGGCGGTGGTGGCATTACGGCGCCGCCGATTCCGCGGATGCGATCGTAGATGGCGGCAGCGTGCTTTGTGACGTCATCGTAACTTCCCAGGTTGAACGCCTCGCTCATGCCTTGAATGTCGCGCTCCGTAAAGAGTGGGCGAATGTCCGTTTGGAAGCTGGTTTTTGTCATCATGCCTCTCGGGTATTGGGTTCATTCGGCCACAACAAAATGGTCTGCACAATTGGACGATGGTATTGCCCATACTTTCGTATCGACTGCGGTGGCTTCACGAATGAGGTGCCGAATGCTGGATATGAGATGTGGTCGATACCAAGGTCCAATTGTTTTAGTCCCGTCGCCCGTGGCTTAATGGTGGGTCTGTTGATCGAGTTTAGAATTGTTTGTGGAGGAGAACACTCCGTGAAGAAGCGCCTCGAATCGCTGTACCGGAATCTTCTCAACGGCAAGCTGCCACATAACCTAAGTTGGGCCGAGGCCGTCGAACTGGTCGAGCATCTGGGTCAGGTCCAACCGCACGGCAACGATGAATTTGTGTTTGTCGTCAACGGCCAAAGCGTCTTTTTCAAGAAGCCGCATACTCATGATCTTGGGGTGGAGGAAGTTTCCCGGCTGCGTAAATTCTTGAAGGAAGCGGGACCGGATACGCATAAATCGGGTGTGCAGGCGGAAGAACCGGCCCAACCCAGCCGGATGATTGTCGTGATCGACCACCACGCCGCCCATGTTTACCAGGATTTCGGCGGAAGCCGTCCGGCGGACGAACGCAAGGTGCAACCTTACGATCCTTATCATTTCCATCATCATTTGATTCATCGAAAGGAAGCCCACTACCGTGGCGAGCGTGTGCCCGAAGAGGATTCGTTTTATGAGAAGATCGCTAAAGACATCACTCCGGCGAGTGAGATCGTCCTCATCGGTCATGCCACTGGAAAAAGCAACGCCGCCGAGTTCTTGAAAGAATATTTGAAGACCCATCACCCCGAAATCTCTCAACGGGTTATCGCCACTGAAAATGCAGACCTCTCGGCGGTGACTGAGCCGGAAATTGAGGCGCTAGCCAAGCAGCACATGATCGCAGCCGCCTGATTGGTTGTTGGAACTCACGTCTATCGCACCGGTTTCCGCCGATACTTAGGTGTTGCCGATACCATCGTCCAATTGATTCGTCCAGATGCTTCTGATTGAATTTGACTCGCAATGCGGACTTACCGCAAGGTGCGGGGGAGTTCTTGTTTATGGGTCGCGTCCTTGGCACAGCGAAGCCGGGTTCAGACAGGGTGCAATGATCCGGCGCATTGCTGTCGCGGTGGTTGCGCTGGTCTTCCTCGGGCTGCTAGGTTTTTCCTGGTTGTCCTGGCGAGCAGCTATCGCCCCCATTGAGCGCCCGAACCCCGCAAGCTTCACCGCCGAGTCAGTCGCCAAGGGAGAAGTTATCGCGGCGGAGGGGCACTGTGTGTCTTGCCACATCGGGCCGGGCGGACAACCATTTGCTGGTGGGTATGGCGTGAACACGCCATTCGGGATCATCTACGGAAGCAATATCACACCCGACCCGAAAACTGGCATAGGTGGATGGTCACTCGAGGCGTTTACCCGCGCCATGCGCGAAGGCGTTTCACGAGACGGGTCTCATCTTTTCGCTGCGTTCCCGTTTAACGCTTACACCGAGCTACAGGAAGATGATGTCAAAGCGTTGTATGCGGGTCTGCTCTCCTAGGTTTCCAGTAGCGAGTGATCTTTGATACAGCCAAGGAGTACTAGAGACTCCCTAGGCTTGCACCTCCATCCACAAACAGTGTCTGCCCTGTGATGAAAGCAGCTTCGTCCCCGGCGAGGAACGCGATTGCCGCGGCTATTTCTGCGGGTTGCGCGAACCGCCTCATCGGTACGGCTTTCAAATAGCGCGCCTCTCCTTCGCTGCCTGGCGGATTGTTAGCACGGAATAGTTCTGTCTCGGTTGGGCCAGGCGCAATGGCATTCGCGGTAATACCGTCGGATGCAAGCTCGATCGCCATCGTACGCGTGAGGCTTTCCAGTGCTGCCTTTGCTGCAGCGTAACTTGAACGAAAGGCGAGCCCGCGAGTAACAAGGCTGGTAACGTTGATGATGCGTCCAAATCGCGCGGATCGCATGTTGGGCAAAATAGCTTGGGTGAGTTGCAGCGCCGGGCGGACATTCAAATCCATCACTGTGGTGAACGCGTCGAAATCCACGGCGTCAATCGTCTCATGCCTGGCGACGCCCACATTGTTGACGATTCCAAACACGTCTCCGCGGGCGGCCAGGTTCTTGGCAAGAGAGTACGTTTGCTTCTGGTCTGCAAGATCTGTCTCGATAAAGACTCCAGGGAAATGTCGGGGGGAACTGCGCGCAACGCCTATAACCGACCAGCCCTGTTCGACTAACGAATCGGCCGCGGCGCGGCCGATCCCCTTCGACGCTCCGGTAATCACAATGGACTTGCTCATGACAAGCCCCAGAATTGCTTCTCGAGTCTTGCACGGTGACGATAAATGGGCAGCGCCGATAGAGCTTCTACGTTCATGCGACTTGCTCTTTGGAAACCACAGGCCCGGTCTTGGCTCGCATTGATTTCACGAGGTCGGCGGCGGATGCTCCTTCGAGTGACAGTCCGTAACCGACTTCTCGAACGATGCGCTCTTTTAATGGGTGAATGAAGTGCACCCGCGTGTTGCGGCGCGTCACTTCCGGAGCTTTCAAGTACAGTTCGGCCAACTCTCGCGCACGACTGAGAGCTTTACCGTTCGGCACGACCTCGGCAACTACTCCCCACTCATACGCTGTACGAGTGGGCAGCGGCTGTGGATTGAGCAGGAACGCCTCCGCTCGTCCTGCTCCAGCGCGATAACTCCAGGTGGTAAAGATTCCGTCCCCCGGCACCACTCCTGCGGCGAAGTGTGCTCCATCGAGAAAGGTCGCACCCTCTCCCGCCACAATTACATTCGCAAGTAGCGCATACTCGGAGTGCACATGCGCGCGTCCCTCGATAGCCGCGATCACAGGCACGCGTATGTTGGCTATGTTTTCGAGAATCTGCACGCCTTCGTCGTGAACCTGGCTCCAAACGCCGGGATCGGCGACGTTGCCAAACGAGGACCACTCGACACCAGTAATGAAATCCCCGCCCGCGCCCTTCAAGATCACTATCTTATTCTCTCGATCTTGGGCGATTCGGTAAAAGGCGTCCACCAATTCTGTATGGTCTTGCGCCGTGAAAGTGAAGGGTCCGCCTTTGGTATGAAATTCAGCTACCAGCACACCACTGGCGTCACGCGTGAGCTTCAGACTGCGATAGGCATCGAAGTAGTCAGCCTTAACTGCGTTCATAGTATTTTCCTCTCTGTCTCGTCCTCTCGGATCGAATTAGACTCGCAACTCTAGCGTCGGCCAATCAGCCAAGGAGAATCTCACCACTGGTCTGCCGATGGCGACTGGAGTCCGGTTAAAGATTCTTCGGCCATCTTACTTGGCGCCTGTCCGCTTCTTGGCCGTGAGATCCCGAGCTTCTTCATCTTGGAAACGAGACTGGTTCTCGGCATTCCCAGTCGCGCTGCGGCGCCATCTGGGCCACCGACCAGCCAGCCAGTATCTTCTAGAGCCCGCAAGATTAGGGATCGCACAGAATCGCTAAACGTACCCGATGTACAGCTCATGGTTGAGGTCTTCCGAGGCCACGCCGGCGTCCGGTCGACTACCCGCAGTGGATTTGGAAGCACGCCGTCATTCGACCGAATGACCGCGCGTTCGATCAGGTTTTGGAGTTCGCGGACGTTTCCGGGCCAAGAATAGGAAGTGAATGCAAGCATCGTTTCTAGCGGTATAAGGCGAATCTGCTTGCCCATACGTGCGCTGAAACCATTAACAAAGTGAGAAACTAACTGCGGGATGTCGTTTGGTCGTTCTCGCAACGGTGGCAGCTCGATTGGGAATACGTTAAGACGGTAATACAAATCGCTGCGGAACACGCTTCGCGCAACCATTTCGGTCAGATCTCGATGCGTGGCGGTTACTAGACGGACACTGATGCGATGTGTCCGGCCGCTGCCGAGACGCTCGAATTCCTGCTCTTGTAAGACCCGTAGCAGTTTAGGCTGCAGCGCAAGTGGCAGGTCCCCGATCTCATCTAGGAACAGAGTTCCTGTATCGGCCATTTCGAAGCGGCCAATCTTTTGGGCGATGGCCCCCGTAAACGCACCCTTTTCGTGTCCGAACAGTTCGCTCTCTAGAAGATCAAACGGAATCGCAGCGCAATTTACCTTAACGAATGGACATCCGCGGCGGGCACTTAGATCGTGAATCGCGCGGGCTATCAATTCTTTGCCCGTCCCGGTTTCTCCAAGGACCAGGACGGTCGAGTCCGTTGGCGCAACTCGCTCCACTTCAACTAGTACAAATTCAAGAGCAGGGCTGCTGCCAACAATTCCTTTGAAGGCAGGCTCGTTCCTGCCCTGTTCGTCTGATTGGACTCCGCTACCTTCGTCTATAGACACGATTTCTATACCATCGTGTCGAGAGCCTCTGTATTTCCGCTCAAGACGACTAGGATCTGTCCCAGTGCTAAACGTTGGAAGAGCTGCGATCGCCATTGGATCCCCCAGGCCCCATCGAGTCTTTATTTATGACAGTAAAGATTTCTACCGAAGTGCATAAGCCCAGATGGAGCACAACGAAGATGCCTCGTTCGAGCGAGATTGCTCTAGCCCCGACTGCGATGGTGAGCGGGGGGAATGCCTACCTGCCGAGCATGAAAACAAACGACCGTGGGAGTGTTCATTGCAGACCGGCGACTCTATTTGGAGTCTGAATGGACAATGAGTCGACGGCCGAATAGGCGGGAATCAAGCGAAAAGGCTCCCGGCCCCAAAAGAAAAAGAGCGGCGGTGACGCAGAATGAGAAGGCAAAATGAAGAGGATTTAGCTGTTGTGCACGCAGCAGCACGAAAATCTGCAGCATCACGGAGACGCTGCAAACGGCTGGGGTAAACGCTCCAAGGACGAAGGCTCCGGCAAGGACGACCACTGCGGCAATCTCCCACACAGGGATTGAAACGGTTGCATCGAGGATGCAGTTGCGGACAAGCATTCCTCCAGCACACAAGCGTAGGAGCAGGAGCCCCCAGCCTGCCGCGCCAGCGGGAAACATCGAAAACAATCTCTGCACGGCTCTACAGTAATTCTGCATGGCTGCGGGGGGAATCCCAGAAGGAGGCAAAACCGACTAGCCCTTTCGAGGGGGGCTGACTTGGCAGAATGGTCGTATGATATCGGATACAAGAGGAAGTCGAGGTTGCTGGTATGGCCGAGACCCATAGCATCCGCGTGATGGCAGTAGATGATCACCCGTTGATGATGGCTGGAATCGTGGGTGAGATCAATGCACAAACTGACATGCGTGTTGTTGCAGAGGCTTCCGATGGCGATGAGGCGCTAGGGCTTTTTCGCAAACACCGTCCCGACGTTACGTTGATGGATATACGCATGCCGAAGGTGGACGGCATCGCGGCCATCTCGTTAATTCGCCAGGAATTTCCGCATGCCCGAATCGTGGTGCTGACAACTTCGGCGGGTGACGTTCAAATACTTCGCGCGTTTAAAGCTGGAGCGGTCGGATATCTGCTTAAGAACCTGCTGCGAACCGAATTAGTGGAGACGATTCGTTTGGTTCACAAAGGTCATAAACGCATTCCGCCAGAGATCGCCCAACAGCTTGCAGAACATGCGGCGGATGATTCCATCACCACTCGTGAACTCGATGTGCTCCGCGGTGTGGCAAACGGTAATTCCAACAAAATTATCGCTTCCGATCTGAAAATCTCTGAGCACACAGTCAAGAATCATCTGAAGAGTATTCTCTCCAAGCTGAACGCGAGCGATCGCACGCACGCCGTCATGATCGCTCTAAAACGCGGATTCCTCGATACTTAGAAGGGCAAGTATATTGGCGAGCCAGTGGCTGGTCTGCTTCGTTCTTAACACTCTTTTAACGGGGCGCATCTCCGTTCTCGTCGGGACCACCTTCCTGTTTCGCGCCGTGCCACAGTTTCGGCAGCTTCCATTTAGAACCGTTCCGTTCTGAAAGGTAGGCAATTCGGGCTGCTATTCGCAATTCAACTTCGGTGCCGGCCGCGCTCTTGCTCCACACATCCAGGTGCGCCCCAACTTTCTGTGCACGCTCTCTCATTCCAGGCAATCCAAAATGTCCGTCCCGATGTCCTTGCCGGAGAATGGTGGAGTCAATTCCCGTGCCGTCGTCCCGGATCCGTATACGCAACTCGCTCCGCTCGTAGTTGAGTTCGACTTCAATTGAGTGAGCCCCAGAATGCCTAAAGGAGTTGCTCAGCGCTTCCTTCCCAATCTTGAATAATTCCTCAAAGACTACCGGATGCAGGGAACGAATAGCCCCGTTGACTACCACCTTAAAGTCGCAAGAACTACCCCTCCGCATTCCCTCGCCAAAATTGGAGAATGCTGTTGGCAAGTCGTTTTGTTCGGAAGCAGTAGCCCGCAAATCCAACACCAGTTCGCGCCCTTCGAGCATCACCTGGTCCGATTGCTTCAGGGTTTCTTCAAAGATCTGCCGCGCGGGCTCCTCTTTACTGAGCTGAGATGTGGCTGTATGGAAACGCAGCAATAAACCCTGGATTCCTTGAAAAAACGTATCGTGCAAATCCCGTGCGATCCGCTCCCGCTCCGCGAGCCGTTCGTACATGCGCCCGCGCAGTTGCAAGGTCACTTGCCGAATTCGGAAACGGTATGCCAAATAAATAAGACCTATGAAACCAAGGAAACAAATGACTTTGAACCAAATACTCTGCGTGAACGCCGGTGGAATGGTAAATGCAAGCTGTGCTCCGGTTTCGTTCCAGACTCCGTCGTTGTTGCATGCGATTACACGAAACGTGTAATTACCAGGCGGAAGGTTGGTATATGTCGCTTCGCGGACCGAGACGGGGTCGCTCCAGTCCTCGTCATACCCTTCCAGTTTGTAGCGGAATCGAACCTTGCGCGGTGCGGCAAAGCTCGGCGCTGTATAAGCGAAATGAATGTTGCGTACTCTTTCAGGCAATGAAACGTGACCAGCGCTTTCGATTTCGCGTCCGTCCGCAGTGATTTCTTCGATGTGCACCTCAGGCGGCAGAGTGTTCTGATTCAGGTTGTGCGGGTCGAGAACGCTTAAACCCGATGTGGTAGTGAACAAAATGCGCCCGTCCTTGGTCGTCGCGGTTTGCGGTGTGTACCATCCGTTGTACAAACTATTTTGAACGCCAGCCGTGTTGTCGAGATAATGTGTAATCGCTACTGCGCGGGAGGGTTGAGCTATCCAAGAAGAGAGATCTCTTTCAGAAAAACTCACCAAGCCACATTCCATGTACAACCAAACATCGTTATTCTCGTCGTGGCGCATCCAATGTACCGCGTCGCACGGCAGACCGTTCTTGCGCCCGAGCACAGCTATCCGGCCATTCATCAAGCGCGCGAGGCCAATTCGTGTACCGACCCAGACTGCACCGTCTTTATCGACTTGAGGGTCTTGAAGAAGCCCGTCTCCGAGTCCGTCCGCTTGGCCATACCGTTCTACGATCCTCCCGCTCTTGAAGAACCAGAGTTCCCCAAACGTGCTCGTAAGCCAAATACCATCGCGTATAGGGTCGAACGCAAGCAGCATTGCACGCAGCCCAAGATCATTGCGGCTGAAGGTCTCAACAATATCTCCATTTTCTCGCAGGTGCAGCAACCCCGACTCACGATTCACAACCCAAAGATCGCCGTGACGGTCTTCGGCAACTTCAAACACATTCTCTCCGCTCGCGGCTCTGAGCGGAACGGTCTTGCGTCCTTCGAGCCACACCATGCCGTTTGGTGTGTTGGTGGCTAAGAGCATATGTCCCGTGGAGGTTTCAAATAGGCTCGTTACCTTACTGTTGGGAAGTTTTACGTTGGAGGTGATCAGACGACCGCCGATCAACTCATCCAATCCGCCGTCCGTTCCGATCCATGACACCCCGTCCGAGTCTGTAAGAACCGACTCGACGGTTTCCTCGGAGAGCCCTTCTTTTCTTGTCAGTCTTGGTACTGCAGGTTTCGTAAACTTATCCAAGCCGCTCACTGAAGCGACCCACACGTTTCCTTCGCGGTCCTGAATAATTGCGGTAGCAAAATCGAACGACAACCCGTCGAGAGTAGTGAATCGATCGGTGCGCCCCTCGTGGATGTGAACGATGCCTTGCCCGCCCGTTGCGATCCACAGAGCGCCCTCTCGGTCATTCAAGATCGCCCAGGCTGTCACGGGTTTTCCATCTATTCGTGTTAGATAGTCTTTGACTTTGCCCTCGTTCGTGAGCGCCTTGACCTCGTCCCCCCCATCTGAGAACACCAGTGTGCCGTTCGCATCCTCGGCGAACAGTCTAACCACCGACGGGAACGGAACAACCCTCATAGGCAGACCCGGTCGAATTCGCCAGATGCCATCATTCGCGCCAGCCCACAATCGGCCTTTTTGATCCGTGTACAGAGCTGTCACCCACCCCCCCATGAACTTGGTGTCTCCATAACATTCACCCTTTCCGCGGTAGACACGACATAGAGGAGAACTTCCAGGCTGCGACGATCCGCCTGCCCATATCGCACCGTCTTTGTCCTCCGCCAGAGCCTCCACCTGCAAACCGTCAAGTTCGTGGTATCTGCGAAACGCCCCATCTGTCCTCAATTCCGCGAGCCCTCTGCCGCCAATCCAAAGACTTCCATCCTTCGATACCAACAATGCTTCGAGGGGCGAACGAGGAAGAGGATCGTTGCCCGGAGGCTTCCATTCGACGAAGCGTACGCCGTCAAAGCGAAGCAAGCCAGCGGCGCTAGTTAACCATAAGTAGCCATCGGGAGTTTGTGCTAGAGAATCGATGCCGCCTCGAAAAAATCCCTCTTGCGCGGTCCAAGAAGTGTGCAGGTATTGCGAGACATCGAGCGACCGGAGTTGCGCAACCAGGGTTGGCGTTGCAAAGAGAAACGAGCAAATCAATACAGCAAAGCGAATTGCTGTCTGTCTCACGTCCCCTGAAGAATAGCTCATGGCAGCTTCCAGATTGCCGAATGCGTCTTGACCGCGCTTCTGTCGTTCCCTGAAATTCTCAAGCCCTTGCTCACGTTCTGTAAGCAATCGGCTCATCCAATTCATTTCTCTCCTCGGACTCATTCATGACTGTGCCCCGCAAATGAGTTCATCGAGTTCCCCCGACGAAAATATCATTATTGGACCCGGCGGCGCGAGCTGCGGTTTCGTAAGCATTGTTGTCATCGACCGTACCTCGTGTCACATGTTCGCTAGCGGCTCTTGCCTATCGCTTTTCTGAGTTTCATGCGAGCTCTTGCCAGCCGTGCTTTTACCGTTCCGGAAGGCACCCCGAGGAGATGTGCCGTTTCGCGTATGTTCAAACCATAGACGTCGCGCAATTGAAATGTTCGGAGCAAGGTGGGCGAAAGCCGGGAGGTCGCTTGAGCGAGCTTCTCCGCAACTTCTCGCTTGCGATATGCTTCTTCGGGCCCTGGCCGCGTATCCGAAAGCATCTCTGCCAGCGTGAAATCCTGCCCGTTGGTTTCGTCCAAAGCCAAATACACCCGACCGAAACGCCGACGCAGTTTCATTCGCGCAGAATTGATCACGATCGCAGTGAGCCACGTGGACATCTTCGCTTGTCCCCTGAACCGGTCCACGTGTGTTAAAGCCGCCAGCAGAGCGTCTTGAACTGCATCTTCCGCGTCGGCTGCGTCGCCCAGATGCGCCAGGGCGATTCGACGAAAGCGAGCAGAGTGTGATGCGATTAGGTCGGTTAGCTCCCGAACGTTTCTCTGATAACAACCGACTGGAATGGATTCTGGATGTGGTTGCACAGCCGCAGTTGCCATAGATGAACTCCTGTCACTCTTGAGTGCATGCCGGATTCCATTTGGCGGTCAGCACGTCCATCGCTCGTTTCTTATCAGTCATTTGCTCCTTCTGCATCTTTTCCGCGGTTGCTATTTCGACATGCGACTTCGGGCCGACATGTGGCGATGAGATCAACAGAGAAGGACTGTCGCAATGTCTTCAATGGCCAGGTAAAACCGTCATAGCACACGAAGACGGCGGATTGGCACGGGACTTGCTCCCCTAGTACCTAAGGGGCTCGGATATTGAACGCATTCGGAAGTCTGCGCGGCCACTGGCCGGAGTATCTGATGGAAGCCGGCGAAAGTGCGTCATACATGTTTCTTGTTTGTGCGTTTGCCACGTTGCTTCTCCATCCCATTTCTCCCATCTCGCAGCTCATCCACAGTGGGTTCTATCGTCGAGCTCTCATGGGACTTTTGGTTGGTTCGGCGGTTGTCTCGATCGTCCTGACACCTTGGGGCAAACAGTCCGGGGGGCATTTCAATCCGGTGATTACTCTCACGTTTTATCGGCTTAGAAAATTGGCGGTCTGGGACGCTCTATTTTATGTAGTCGCGCAATTCGCCGGTGCCGCTGGCGGTGTAGGTTTAGCGGTCTACGCCCTTCGAGATGCGCCGAGGAGCCCTTCTGTCCACTATGCGGTGACTGCGCCCGGCATATTCGGCAACGTCGGCGCATTCGTAGGCGAACTGACTATCTCTTACGTCCTGATGATTGGTATCCTGGTCGCCTCCAATCGCGGATCGTTGGCACGATTCACCCCCTACCTTGTAGGTGTTCTCTACGCAACGTTCATCACCTTCGAAAGTCCACTCTCGGGTATGAGCATGAATCCGGCGCGAACTTTCGGTTCCGCGTTTCGGGCTGGATACTGGCAATCTTTTTGGATTTACATGCTCGCTCCCACGCTGGGCATGTTGGCGGGGGCCGAGATGTTCTTATGGGCTCGTGGGGGAATCGGTCCCCACTGTGCAAAGCTCGATCATGACAACGACAAGCGCTGCATATTCCGCCACGGATATCAGGGGGCGCGAGGTCAGGATCTTAATCTTCAAGGAGAACCAAAAATGAATAAGTCGAAACTTGCACTTCCCGTACTCGCCATCATGCTGTTCGCCGCATGGTACGCGTTTCGGCCAGATCGGCTCATAACCAATCACCGGATCAACGAACCGTTTCCGGCTGCCGATCAAGCTTCCTCCGCAGTAGCCGTTGAGTCGGGCACGTTCTCCGGAGTCATGCATCCCACCGCGGGTACTGCAACCGTCTACCGCCTTGAGAACGGAGATCGCATTCTGCGCTTCACGAACTTCACTACGTCCAATGGCCCCGATGTTCACGTGTACCTGGTCGCCGCCGCCGATGCAAAAGACAGTGCAACGGTAAAGCACGCTGATTTCATCGATCTGGGAACGATCAAGGGAAATATCGGCGACCAGAATTACACCTTGGGTCGCGACTTGGATTTGTCGAAGTACCAGACGGTTTCTATCTGGTGTAAAAGATTTGCCGTCAATTTCGGCGCGGCACCCTTGAAGACTGGCAAAGCAACGTCGCATAACTAGCCGAGGACGAAAGAACAGGAAAAGCGGCGGAGATTATCGTCAAACTGCCTCGCGAGTTCAGGACACTGCTCGATTTGGAGAGGTCGAGGCGCTTTCAAACTGTCGAGATTTCGACGTTCGTCTTCAGGGCGTCACGCCGAGCCCCAAACACTAAACGGTGGCCGGACATTTTAGCTCGTTAACTTGCTGTGCGTGATGCCGAATTGTGCGAGCTTCGAAGTTTGGCAATTCCAGTGCTTCAGTTGTTCCACATTCCAAAGCCGAAGGGCCTCAGGCCCGGGTCTTTGAATGACACGAAGAGTGAGGAACTCAGATGAGTAAAGCAACTCCTATGACAAATCGCAGGGCGAGTGAAGCAGAATCATCGCAGGTGTTTAGCCGCTCGGCCGAGTCCCAGATCGTCATACCTACTATGTCCATTCACAAGGTCGAAGCCGATGGCGTCCGAGTGTTTTATCGGGCTGCTGGCGATCCTAGGGCGCCGGTACTTCTCTTGCTCCACGGGTTTCCAGCCTCGTCTTTTATGTTTCGCGAACTTATTCCGCGTCTGGCCGGCGACTACCGTGTCATCGCTCCAGACCTTCCGGGTTTCGGATTTACGGAGGTTCCCTCCGAAAGAAAATATGCATACTCCTTCGATGGGTTGGCGGCGACCATCGATGCCTTCACCGAAGCGCTCAAACTCGACCGCTATGCAATTTACGTGTTCGACTACGGCGCGCCGACCGGGTTCCGCCTGGCGATGGCCCACCCGAAACGTGTCGCAGCGATCATTTCGCAGAATGGGAATGCCTACGAAGAAGGCTTGAGCTCGGGTTGGAATCCGATCCAAAAATACTGGAAGGAGCCCACTCCCCAGAATCGCGCGGCCCTTCTCGATTTTCTCACCCCCGAAGCCACGAAGTGGCAGTACACGCACGGCGTGAGTGATCCAGACAGTGTTTCGCCCGAGTCGTACACATTGGATGCAGCTCTGCTGGCACGTCCTGGGAATAAAGACATTCAACTGGATCTGTTTCTCGACTATGCGTCGAACGTCAAGCTGTATCCGGAATTTCAGGAATATTTCCGCAAATCCAAGCCGCCTTTGCTGGCGATCTGGGGAAAGAACGATCCTTTTTTTCTTCCTCCAGGAGCAGAGGCGTATCGAAAAGACTTGCCAGATGCGAAGGTCCAATTCCTTGACACTGGGCATTTTGCGATAGAGACGCACGTCATCGAGATTGCAGCAGCTATGAAAGACTTCTTACCGCGAACCAATAAATAGTGATTGCAGGAGGAAAAGATATGGAACGTCGTAGCTTTCTTGGTGCGCTCACAGCCGCATCTCTAGGCGTTGCTTTCAACGGCGTTGTCACCAAGTTTGCCCGAGCCCAAAACATAGCGCAGCGTGCCACAAATTCGCAGGCTTCAAAGATGGGCGGGTTTCCCCAGAACTCAACCGTAATTTTGGTGCATGGAGCGTGGGCCGACGGCTCGTGTTGGCGCAACGTCATTCTGCCTTTAGAACGGCGTGGTCTTCATGTCATCTGTGCGCCGATCCCACTGACGTCCTTAACCAACGATGCTGCTGCTTTGAGCCAGGCGCTGGAACGAACCAGCGGCCCGGTGGTCCTGGTGGGACACGCCTACTCTGGCGCCGTGATCGCCGCCGTGCGGGACGAGCGGGTCAAGTCTCTGGTCTATATCGCGGCGCTCGCGCCGGATGAGGGTGAGACGGTCGCCAAGGTTTTCTATCTTGACCCAAAGCCCCCGGAATCCCCAAAGTTGGCTCCCGATTCTCACGGCTTTATATGGATTCCGGACGGTGGGTTTCGCCAAGCGGTTGCCCACAAGGCCTCTGCCGAACAAACAAACATTGCGCAGGCGGTGCAACGGCCAATCGCGGTTCAGTGCATTCAAGAACCCGCCCCCATGCCGGCATGGAAAACAAAACCGTCGTGGTTCCTGATCGCTGAAGAGGATCGCATGATTAACCCGAAGACGCAGCATTTCATGGCCGATCGTATGCGGGCGAAGGTCTATTCGCATCACGCGGACCACAGCCCGATGTATTCAGAGCCGAATCTCGTGATCAACATAATCGTGGAAGCGGCGCGTCAAACACTTTCATCCTAAAGTTTTGGTGAGAACTTGACTTCTTGATGGAAAAGATAACGATATGACCGCTACAAAATCTGTCGCGATTGTCACCGGCGCGAGTCAAGGCATAGGGCGGGCCACAGCTATGCGCCTTGCCCGCGACTTCTCAGTCATTGTGCTAGTGGCAAGAGATAAGGACGATTTAGACCAGGCGGCGGCCGAAGTAATGTCCACTGGGGCAGAAACGATGGTCTACGCTCTCGACCTAAGTCAATCACAATCGGCGAAGACCATTGTCGAAGGATCCCTCCAACGCTTTGGCAGAATTGACGCGCTGCTCAACATTGCGGGCGCCGTGGCGCAGATTGATTTATTCCAGATGACCGATGCGCAGTGGGATGACGGTATGGCGCTCAAATTCCACGGAGCGCGCCGCTTGACGATGCGGGCATGGGACGCGCTGAAGGCCTCCAATGGATCCGTTGTGTTTATGTCGGGAAGCGCAGCTTTCGGGCCAAAGCCGCAATTTGCGGCGGTTGCCACGATCAACGCGGCTATCAACGCCCTTGCCAAGGCATTCGCGGAGCAAGGAATCAAAGACGGCGTGCAGGTTAACAGCGTGTCACCTGGGGCCGTGATGACCGGTCGCCGGCATGCGTTCTTCGAAAAGTGGGCGCCTGCTCATAACCTTACGGTGGAAGAGGCAATCAGGAAATTTCCCGAGCAAGCTGGCATAACTCGCATAGGAAAGCCGGAAGAGATTGCCGACCTGATGAGTTATCTCGTTTCCCCGGCCGCGAAGTGGATGACCGGTGCAGCAGTGCGTATGGATGGCGGAGAGGTTAAAGGGGTTTAGGTCAGGAAGGAAGAAGCAATGGAACGTCGCACATTTCTGGGTGGCCTGACAGCCGCATCTATCGGCGCCCTGCTGGATCGGCCTTTTACCGAGCCGGCGCTTGTTCAGAACTCCGCTAAAACTGGAGGAAGCATGTATGACAAGGGATCTTTCGAGACCTCTCAAATCGAGGTCTCAGGAAACACGATTTTCGCGCGCCGCTACGGAAGTGGGCCGCCAATTCTAATGGTGCACGGCTTCCCACGCACAAGTCTGATGTGGCGATTCCTTGCGCCCAAGCTTGCCGAGAATCACACAGTGATCTGCGTGGACTTGCGCGCCTACGGACGGAGCGGGATACCTACTTCGACAGCTGACCACTTTCCTTATTCCAAGCGCGCAATGGCGAAGGAATTGGTTGAGGTGATGGACAAGCTCGGATTTCCGACTTTCACTCTGATCGGCCATGACCGCGGAGGGCGCGTTTCTTACCGCCTCGCCCTAGACCATCCGAGGAACGTGGAGCGGCTCGCTGTATTCGATGTGATTCCAATCCTTGAAGCGTGGAGCCGGTCCGATGCGCGCTTCGCTCAGACCTACTGGCCTTGGATTTTGCTGTCGCAGAAGCAACCGCTCCCGGAGAGTTATCTGCTCGGCGCTCCCGAAGCCGTCTTCCATAATCCCTTCGGCCAAGGTTCCTTCGGCCCGGAGATTCTCGAAGAATACGTTTCAACCTATCGCGATCCCGCCCGTGTTCATGGCATCTGTGAAGAATATCGAGCCGCAGCAAAGATCGATGTCGAACACGATCGTATGGACAAGGAAGCCTCGAAGCGAATCGAATGCCCGATGTTGCATCTGTGGGCCGAGGGTGGCCCGCTGGATACTTTTTATGCGAACGAGGGAGGGCCGCTGGGCATTTGGCGCCAATGGGCGCCGCACGCGCACGGACAGGCGATGAAGGGCGGGCACTTCTTCCCGGAAGAAAATCCTGACGACACCGCGGTTCTCGTCAAGCAGTTCCTCTCGGCTTGAGGCACTCATTGGTGAGGAGACAGGACTGTGTCTGCCGACAGACTATAGCGTCGGCATCTAATGAGGAGATGTCTTTGCGGGGACTTTCGGGGTGGAAAGGAATTGACCATGTCGAATCTTAAGGATCGTTTGGAAGGGTTTAAAAGGACTTTCGAGTCCGGGGCTCCTCCATACAATGCAACGCCAGAGATAGTCGCCACGATGCATCGTGCGACCGCTGAGCTTAAGGCATCCGGAATCGAAGGTCGTGCACTCAAAACTGGCGACCGCGCCCCAGATTTCGCACTTTTCAACCAGGACCACGTCGAGGTGTCGTCGAAAGATTTGCTGCGACAGGGTCCGATGGTTGTCAGTTTCTTTCGGGGACACTGGTGACCCTACTGCAATATGGAGCTGGAGGCTCTAAAGGAAATTGATTCTGAAGTGCAAGCGCTGGGAGCGCGAATTGTGGTCCTAACTCCAGAACTGGAGCGGTACACGCGCGCGTTGCGTAAAAAGCTGAATCTGCCCTTCGATATTCTCACGGATATTCATCTCAAGACCGCTGAGCAATTTGGCCTCGTCTTCACTTTTCCGGATTACTTGAGGGACCTCTACCAATCTTTCGGGAGCACCCTCGACAGGTTTCATGACGAATCGGAATACCGCTTGCCGATACCCGCGCGCTATATCGTTGATACGAACAATCTAATCCGGGCAGCGGATGTCAACGCCGATTACACGATCCGCCCGGAGCCGTCGGAGACGCTTAGGCTTTTGAAAGAGATTGTTCGAAAATGATTGCGCGCGTCAGTCAGCGTCAGACTTTGGCGACGATAGTCGCCTGAGTCCTCCTGGTCCGGGTGTCAGTTGCTTGGATCTATGGGAGCGGGCGGCGTTCCTCGGGCCTCAATTGCCTCACCGGCGTGCAGACATAGATCCTCGCGAAAGCGACCTGCGACGATTTGCACGCCAACCGGACTCTGACCCACCAGCCCGGTGGAGATCGCCAGTATCGGCAGACCCAGCGCAGGTGTCGCTCGCATCAGAAACTGTGAATCCCACACTCGTTGGAACGATTCGACGCCTTGCAGATCAAGTCCGTCTGGAAAAGGTAACTCGGCTGAAACCGGAATCACCAACACTGCATACCCATTCAGAAATACCTGCCACTGGCGAACCACAGTCGCGCGCTCAACGAGAGCCCGGGCGATGGCGTCTGCGGGATAGGTTTTAGTCCGCGGTCTCATCGCTGCCACCAATGCCATAGCGCCTGGATCGCCGTCACGCCCTACCGCTTCCGCGAGCTCCTCGAAACCATCCGCGAGCCATAGCCATTCCTGTACTTCAGCCGACTCGTTCAATGGCGGCGTGTCGTCAATTTCCTCCACAGTCCATCCGGCATCGACAAGGCGCCGCCCTGCATCCAGAACAGACGCCTCGACCTCGGGAGCGACCTTCCTCCCTGACGGTCGCTGGCATATTGCGGCACGAAGTGGCGAGGGCCGCCCTTCCGGCGGCGCGGGAACCCACCAAGGATCTCGTGAATCGGGAGCTGACATGGCAGAGAGAGCAAGTCGAAGATCCTCGACGGTACGTGCGAGGGGACCAACCACGTGCATCACCTGACCCCCGATAGTGGGCTCGGGAGAGGACGCGTTGTAGAAAGGGACTCGCCCGAGGCTGGGACGCAACCCGTGTACGCCGCAAGCATAGGCGGGATACCGCACCGACCCGCCAATGTCCGTCCCTAAAGCAATGTGTCCAATACCCGTCGCAACGGCAGCAGCTCCACCGCCCGTGGATCCGCCAGGAGTCAGTCCCCGATCTCGCGGGTTGTAGGTATGTGTGCCGCCATAGAGCAGATTGGTCGTAAACCAACGCAGGGCAAAAGTTGGCGCATTGCTGCGCCCAAGCAGCACTGCCCCTGTCCGCACCAGATTGTCCACCACAGGGCTGTTGAATTTTGCAACGAGGTTTTCTTGCAGCCTGCTGCCGTTGCTCGTGGCGAACCCTGCCTGGTCGGTGTTTATTTTGATAGTGACCGGTACGCCTGCCAGTGGGCCCGGATCGTTTCCGCCCGCCAGCATACTGTCCACTCGGTCAGCCTGGTCTCGCACCAACTCCGGTCGGCAGTCGACGATCGCATTGATCTTTGGGTTGACGGCATCGAGACGTTGTAGTGCTGCATCGGCTACCTCACGGGCCGACACTTTGCGCGTCTTTATGAGGCGAGCGACTTCGCTTGCTGACAAGCGCCAGAGTTCATTCATCGGAGTTGCTCCTCTACAGAACCATTTGTGATGTGGTGATTCATTCGGAGGCAGTGATCTTGATCCGCCTCGATTTAATAAGTGTGTCGCCTCGGTCAACGTGACCCGGTCGGTCGTGGCTTCTTCTCGACAGTGAATCCCAGCTTCCCCAGAATCCTTACCGCGCCGGTCTTGCCACCCTCGAAGTCGCCGGAGCGAAGTTGTTGCCCCGTTGCGAACTCATACGCTGCACCCAGGACCGCCTTCGGCGGGTAACGGCGTTCATCGAGGACTAGCTCATAAGTCGTCGTAGGGGCGAAACCATGCTCAGCGAAGAACTGCTCCGGGCCCAGCCGGTCGTAGTCGTGTATCGCGCGCAACACATCACGACGGGTCACGCGGTCCCATGCCACCATGTGTTCCTCCGTGGTGTTCACAACTCTTCGTTTGCAACTTAGAGACCGAAAGAAGAAAGGCTTCCTAGAACAACTTGGAGGATCTATGAGCCTCTTCAATGAGGCCAACGCACATCGCAGCACATGGCAAATCGTTGAGTTCGATTCCGAGTGCGACTAGACGTGTCGCCCTAACAACGCGAGGCGGGACAACGAGTCGCTATTAAGACACCTTCGCAATTTCCACGGCGCCCGCATGATCGCGTGATGAATTCATACCCTCGGCCCGATGGCTCGGCGCACGCTTGATAACAGCACGCAGACTGCATTGCACGGCAGTGGTTCAGGGTGAAACGCGTTTGGAGAATGGCTTGCTTATTAGAGCTACGGAGCGAACAGATGTCGCGTCGCATTGCATTGCTGATTCTTTCTGTCGTTCTTCTAGCGGGCCAACAGCCGGTTCGCTCGCAAAGTAAAGCCAGCGCCGACGGCTTTGATTTAGTCGACAAAGCGGGAAGCATTCGCAAACCAGTGGATGTTCGAGATCTTTACCAGCTGCTCGGAACCTACACCGTTGAGCTCGATCCGAAGGGGGAAGAGATGCATGTCACCTACGCTTCTCCTGGTGCCGCCCAGTATTACCGAAAAAACGGGAAGTTTGCCGACGGCACGGTTCTGGTGAAGGAAGTGCTGGGAACCGACCACGCTCCAATGACAACCGGCGATGCGCATTGGGCCTCGGACACCAAAGTCTGGTTCGTGATGATCAAAGATGACAAGAATCGCTATCCCAATAACCCGTTGTGGGGCGATGGGTGGGGATGGGCACTCTTCAAGGCGGATGCACCCGATAAGCAGGTCGCGACTAACTACAAGAAGGACTGCCTGGGTTGCCACCTGCCGGCTCAGTCCACCGGCTGGGTGTACGTCCAAGGCTATCCAGTTCTCAAATCAAAATGACCAACAACGCAAGACGCTCGGATTGGGACGAATTCAAAAGGAGAACGCATCAATGAAACGATCTGTCTTAATCGCACTCGTAGTCTTCACGTTCGTAGCTGCCATCCTTGTGTTTGTCGTGACGAAACCGGTTGCTGTTCAGGCTTCAGCTTCGAGCGTGGCTCAAGATTCGGGTTCGTCAGCGGTCTGGGATTCCAGCGGACAACTACAACGGCCGGTCGGATATCGACGCTGGGTTTTCCTGGGTGCTCCGTTAACCCCGAACGGTCTCAACAATGGAAAGGCGAATTTCCCCGAGTACCACCACGTCTATGTCGAGGCCAGGAATCTGGATGTCTTTCTGAAAACGGGGTCGTTTCCCGAAGGGACCGTGCTCGTCAAAGAATTGACGCGGGTGCTCGATCCAACTTTTCCAGACGGATCTCGAACTGAACCATCCGGACGCGGCTACTTCAACGGAATTTACAACGGCCTGGATGTGACCGTGAAGGACAGCAAGAAATTCCCTGAGACGAACGGATGGGGCTTCTTTAACTTCGGCCACCATCCCGAGCCCTATGCGGACTGGGCGAAAGTTATGCCTGCCACTGAGTGTGGCTTCTGCCACAAGGCCTACGTGGCCAAGACTGACATGACATGGGTTCAGTTCTACCCCATGCTCCGCGCCAAACAATAACCAGCTTGCCGCGACACGTTGGCGTCGCGGAGGCAACACGAGATTACGGCTGTATACAACAAATCCCGAGAAGATAAATGTCAAAGGAGACGAGTATGTCGAACGAAATGATGAGCATGCCGAAGGAGATGGCCACGTCCAATGGTCGTGGTGGCCATCTCTACATGCAGACGAACGAAGTCAAGAATTTCATTGTCCACTACCATCGCTCTGCCAACGGAACGCTGAGTGAGATGGAACGCGTGGCTACAGGTGGAGCCGGTTCCGGCACCTACAAGCCGATTAGCGGCCAGGAAAGCGCGCCGAATGCTTTCGAGGGAGCCGGTAGCGTCATCCTTACGCCAGATCGTAAATTTCTGTTTGCGACTAACGGCGGGGACAATTCGGTTTCCAGTTTCGCCGTCGGCGACCAAGGTCGGCTCACCCTCATCGACACCAAACCAACGGGGAATGCCATTGAGGGAAAGAGCGGTACGGCCAAGTCGTTGGCGTACTCACCCTCGAAGGCCATGCTCTATGTCGTGCACTCGTTCGGACCCGACCATATCCGGATCATGTCGGTCTCAAAGGATGGCAAGCTCACGCCGCGCAAGGAGCGATACACCGCGAATACCCCAGAGAAACAACATCGCGTGCCCACGCAAGGCGTGCTTTCGCCCGACGAGAAATTTCTTCTAGTCGGCACCACTTTCGATCTACCAGTTGCGATCTCAGGAACCTATCCGGACGGTTCCCCCATTCTCTGGGTGACGGGCACGGACGGCAAACTACGGTCTATTGCAACGAACGTGCCAGATCCCGATGGCATCGTGGTCTTTCGTGTGAACGCAGACGGTACGCTTGGCGAACCTTCGTTTCAGGACGGCGGCGGCGGCTCTCCGTTCTACATCGCATTCCTGAAGAGTCGGCCGGATACTTTCATTCTCGGATATGCGGTCGGCGATGGAGTCGGCCTGGGCCGCATCGACAAAGACGGCAGGATCAAGGTAGGCAAGCTGGTACCCATCGACACGAAGCGAGGCAAACCCTCAGAACTGTGCTGGCTTGCGGTCTCGCCCGACGATCGGTTTCTGTACGCTACGAATTTCGGCTATAGCAACCTGACCACTTTCCACATCGACGGTCCAGAACTCAAAGTCGCGAAGGATCCAGCATGCCCCGACGTCGAGGGTGACGGCACCTTCCGGGCGCTCTGCGGCGACATCAGCAGCGGACCCAGCGATAACTGGATTTCACCAGACGGCGCATTTCTTTATCAGATTTATGGGAACGCGTCGAAACTGGTTGGCTATGCGACCAAGCCGGATGGCACGCTAGAGGAAGTGACCAGTGTAGCCATCCCCTACAACTGCCCGGAAGGTCTTGCGGGATTTTGATGCCATCAGAGGACGCTACCCCGCCGGCGGCAAGCGGTTGCTGCCGGCGAAATACAAGCACGGCGTCCCCGCTTCTGGCGCGACGGCAATAGCTTGACAATAACTACGCACAACGCTCCCACTAACGGTGATCCCACTCATCGCGCTTCCGTTCATCGACGCGCGGGGGATTGGCCGACGGAAAGCGCGGCAGGATCAATCACTCTCGATTTTGACGCCCGCCATCGACGTCGAATTCGCCTGACTGGCGATCAAGGCGAAGATGTCCTGCTTGACCTTCCCCAGGCTGTTGCCATGGCTGATGGAGATGGACTGCAACTTGAAGACGGTAGATGGCTCAGGGTTCAGGCCGCGGCGGAGCTCGTTGTCGAAGTCAGACATAAAGATCCCAATCAGTTGGCGCGCCTTGCGTGGCATCTTGGAAATCGGCATTTGCCGACTGAAATTCGAGACCAAGTTCTTCGCATTCGCCCTGATCGCGTGATCGAGGATATGGTCATTGGTTTTGGAGCGAATCTCGTAAACGTGGAAGTCCCCTTCCAGCCCGAAGGCGGCGCTTACACCGGCCACGGCCACCATCGCGCCCATCGGGAGGATCGGCATCATCATGAGTGATAAGACCCTCAAGAATGAGGTGGGTTTCATTCCTTCGGCGCATGACCACTTCTTGCCTCCCCACTCATTAGCGGGGCTCCATCCACACTTAAGTAGCTCATACCGCGGAGATCGAGGAAGAGTCGTCCGCGTACATTCGTGAATCGCAGGAGTACGTGCCCGCAAAGCGCACAACGCGCGACGAGGCCAGGACACCGCATATACAAATACGCCTCGGCAAAGGACTTCTTTGCGCCGCAATTGGCACACTTTCCCTCTGCGCTCGTGATATCCGCCGCGAATATCCTGCTCAATTCACCTGCGGCAGCGTTACCGTCAAGATAATTCATAGATGCATTCATTTCCGTTCTCCTGTGGCGCCGAAGCGCTCTGTCCTGATCCTTTCGCGATCGTGGCCGGCGGCGATCAGCAGGTCGGTCGCACTTTCAACGAATGATGTAGGGCCGCAAACATAGCTGCTCGGCCGAAGGCTCGACGGCCATGTACCGCTGGTAATTAGTTCTGCATCGATGCGTCCTGCAGGACGCGGCCAATCCTTCGGAGTCACGCGTGTGTAGGCGTAGGTGACAACCACTGAGTCGCCCTGGCTTGATAGTGTTTGCAGCTCATGCCGATAAAAAATCGCTCCCGGTTCTCTGAGGGAATACAGCAATCGAAATGGTACTGTGCTGCCCGCCGAAGTGCGCGACCGAATCATAGCCATGAGAGGAACGATACCGGAACCGCCTGCCACCAGTTGGACCGGCCCTACCTGTTCGGGACGCCACACAAACCAGCGACCGATCGGGCCGCGCAACTCCAGTTCATCGCCGACCATGACCTGCTGCGTCAGGTAGGGGGACACTTCGCCATTGGGCAATCGGTCGACAGTGATTTCGATACGCCCGTCCGGACTGGGAGCAGAAGCAATCGAGTACGAACGAACAGCTGAGTAGCCGTCGGGAGCAGTCAGACGAACGTCAATGTGTTGTCCGGCGACGTGACCTGGCCAATCTGGAACGACGATCACAATTGTCCGCGCGGTCAATGTTTCATCGAGCAGCGCTACGACCTTGCCGGTACGCCAAGTCACTCTTCCGAGTACCTCTGTTCCAGCCATGGGTCTCCATAGATGTGATAGCCCAGCCCTTCCCAGAAGCCCGGCTTGTCGTGTTGCATCAGCGTCATCCCCTTCACCCACTTAGCGCTCTTCCACAAATAAAGGTGAGGGACTAGAAGCCGCGCCGGACCACCATGCTCCGGTGCCAGATCGGTGCCGTCGTATTTGAACGCGATCCAAGCCTGCTTATTCAAAAGATCCTTCAGAGGAAGGTTGGTAGTGTAGTCACCGTAGGAATGGAACATTGCGAAAGGCAAATCCGTCTTTACGTTCGCGAGCAGCGTATCGAGAGATATTCCTTCCCAGGATGTGCCGAGCTTTGACCATCTTGTTACGCAGTGCAGATCAACGTTGATCGTCTCCCTGGGCAAGTCTCGAAATGAGTTCCAATCCCATCGTTGCATCACGTTAGTGCCATCGTCGATCGTAAACTCCCAGCGGTCGAGCGAAATGCGTGGGGTAGGCCCGGCTGACAGAACAGGAAAATCAGTGGTGAGGTATTGACCGGGCGGCAGTTTGACTTCCCCCGCACTGCGTCGGCCGGCAAAGCCTCGCGAGATGATAGCCATAGGACGCTCCTACTCAGGGGCTGACGTCGTTTGATGCTGCCTTGCGAACGCCCCGGAAAAAACAGCAATCGAGGTTCCAATCAATGTCGTCACGGAATGGAAGAACTGCCCATTTCCCGCTTGCCTTCGAGACGAGAGCAGTCGAAATAGCGTCATGGCGTCTCTATCTCAACGAGGACAGCAGGAGCTCACTGAGAACGTCATTGTAATTCCTGAACGGCCGTATCCACGATGCTCAATCCACTGGCACAACGGTGCAGGCTGAACGCCTTCCGGGGCTTCAAGCGTTGGAAGAGCAGTTGCACATCAATCGCTGACGTGAGCGAAGCAGACAAGCTCACGAGACTGATGACTGACGATGGCCTAAGTCGCCAAGCGCCGTCGTCGATATAAAACCTCGAAGACTTCTTTGCGACAGGAAATGTCGGCCCGACGTCTTTTCCCGAAATGCGCTATCGATTCATCTTGCTGATTGTGAGCGTCTGACCATCTTGCGTCGAATGTGCGAGTGGCCCGGTTCGTGCACTGAACCGGAACGAAACATTTACTTCCACCCCTCTCTCGGGCAGCCGAGATCAAAAGGAGGAAATTAGCATGAGTTTAAAGTACCTCAGGTTCAAGACGTTTCCGCAAACTGCGTTGTTGACTTGTGTTTCCATTACGCAGCTGCTGCTCGCCGCCCCAAGTTTATTTGCGCAAGAAGGGGAGATAGCTCCTCCGTCAGCTGCCGTTGGCGCAGTCGTGCCCGAGACCTATTTCGGCCCTGCTCCTTCCACGGTGCAAAAGGAATTCACTGGCCCGTACCAGCTTCTCAAATCCGGCGAAGTCAATTTGAAGGACGAAACTATCACGTTGCCCTTGTACCACGGCCAACTCAAAGACGGCAGGAAGGTTTGGTACATCCTGACCGACGTCTCAGATCGCGGAACCTCCGAGGCGATTGGCTTGAACTACTCTGCCAAACTGAACAATGCAGTGGGCCGCGGAGTGCGACTGGGGACATTGGAAAAGGATACGACGGTCACATTCGATTCGGGCGCTGTCGATTTTCGGCCTAATCGAAGAGTCGTTCCTGGCGCTGCTCCTAATTTTTTCCCCCCTAAGACCGCCGAACCCGGTTCCGCTGGCGATGAGAACTATTCGCCGCTGGTCCGCATCCAAAACGCAGGGAATTTTATCTGGAACGCGCCCATCGTAGCCTTCAATGTTGAGGCGAGCCAGATCGCCTTCTGCGATGGCAATCCGAACTACTCGCTGGTGCACGATAAAGTGCTGAAGATCTGCCCGGAGACTCAAACGGTAACTCTGAAGCTTACTCAGGGATTCAGTTTCGAGCGTCCTGTGTTGTACCTCAGCACGGATGCAAATGACCCTGTCGCGGCGGCCCTCGAAGGCGCAACCTATGCTCCGGGACTGCGGGATGTAACCGTGGGGCACGACGACGGCGCCTTTAGCGCGGTGGAACGCCTGTTCCTCTTCGCTAACGGGCCTACCGGCAAGGGAAATCCGCAACGGCAGGGGCTCGATAGCGCCCTCTCCGACGGGCTCTCACCTCTAAACGTTTTGGGCGGCATCCCCACCGTGGCCACCGACTACAGCCCCCTCTGGGACCTGAACCTTGGCGTGTGGACGGAAGACGCGATCAGGAAGGGCTACCGCTCCCGATTGACCGAGGAGTTCATGGTTCTCAAGTTCGTCCAAGACGGATGGGTTACCGGGCCCAATGGTGGCAAGTACGGCTCAACCGGATTCATTGTGAACTGTCCGATTGCCTGGAGATACCGGTAAGGCACGAGCTGTGAACAACGAGGCGGAAGGCGGGGGAGAGCGATTACGCGTCTCCCCTGTCAGGGCGATCTAGGACCAATTAACAAAAGAAAGTTCTTGTGGTCTGATCGACCATTTCTTCCAGTTGAGCACTGGAGTCAACACAACTTGCGTGACCTTTGCCCTTCACCTGACCCAAGCGTTCGAACTCAGGAATGGGAGTGTCCGAACGCAACTTCTCACGTTGGCGTTCCATCCGCGCCTGGCCAGAGTTTCACGCAGGCAGGAGGAGAAGGCGATGGAAAACCGAATTGGAGCGAAGAACGAATTCTTCACGGTGGTGCTGTGCTGTCTCTTAGGCGCGGTTGCTGCGGCGCAAACGCCGGCCGAACGACTTAGTGACGCCACGAAGTGGCAATCGCAAGAGCCGAGTGAACCAGATGCGGGAACCTGGTCGCCCCTTATATTAACTTCCGCCGACGAGATTCGTGTTCCTCCTCCGCCCGCAAACCTTGATGTTAAGACGATCGAAGAGTTGGCGGTGGTGAGGAGCGCGGTTCGAAATCCATCAGCCCAGCAAAGATCTATCACTTGCAAATGGAGTTTCACAAACCAGGGTGCGGTCTGGCGGCATTTGGCGGACGAACTCGTCCTGCACAGCGGAATGGGTGCCCCCTCGATGTTGCGGGTCTACGCTGCGCTTCACATTGCAATGGCCGACGCGAATTTGGCGGCATGGAACAACCAGAACTATTATTTGCGGCCCCGTCCGTCTCAGATGGATCCGTCCATCCGGCCCTTAGTGCCTGAACCACAAAATTCTGCGTATCCTTCTGATCGCGCGGCGGCTGCCGGCGCTGCAGAGCGAATGTTAAGTTATTTCTTTCCCCGTTTTGAAGATCGGGTCTCGGCTCTCGCCGATGAATCTGTCTCGGCGCAGGTACAGGGAGGACTAAATCTACAGAGCGACGTTGACGTGGGGAGAGAATTGGGGCGAGAGGTAGCGGAGCGCGTCATTGCTGTTATTGAACAGGATGGCCGCCCTAACCAACTCGCTTTCGGCAGAGATATCCCGTGGGAACAGCCCTTGGCTGAGGAGACGGTCCGATTGGGAGTTAGATTTACGCCCACAGCGGGCGAGTACGACAACGACATACGTTGGCGGGCCCCGGAGCCAAAGGTGGGAGTTGTCTACGGTGATGCGCTGCCCTGGAACCAGGCATTGCCGGTTGATCCGAGCGCAGGGCAATGGAAGCCACTATTTCTGACGCGTTCCACGGTGAATGAATTAGCGGCGGTTCCGCCACCTCCAGCGAACAATTCTGCGGAGACCAAGCGCGACATGGAGGAGATCATCACGGCGGTCAACAACCGGACCTGCTATACCGATTTTATCGTTTTCAAGCATGGTGTCGATCAGCCTGGTCACTGGGTGGTACAAGTTCTCGACACGCTTACAGAACGCCATGTGTGGTCCGCCCCGCGCACCGAGCGCGCAACGGCCATGCTGTTCACGGCGATGTATGACGCGCTACTGGGCACGTGGTATGACAAATATCATTTCATGCGCCCCCGACCTGCTCATTTGGAACCCACCCTTCCAACCGTCATTTTAACGCCCAAGCATCCTTCCTATCCGGCCGGACATGGCACGTTCACGGCGGCAGGCGTTTCGGTCTTGCGAGCCTTCTTCCCGGAAGACGAGAGCGAGTACGGCGGATTGGTCGAGGAGGTCAACAACGCTCGGGTGTGGGGAGGAATTCACTTTCGGAATGATATGACCGCGGGCAACGAAATCGGTGATCGCGTCGCCGGAGCGGTCCTTTCCGCCATCCACCTGGATGGAACTCCCGGCGAGAATCCGTACATGTCGGTCACGAAGAGCTTATCCGATGACAGCGGTGGGCCATATTACAACCCGTTCTACCAGCGCAAGTGAAAAGTGGAGTGGCTTTGAAGCTACTCTCAATCTCGGCGACGTCGGACATTTTCCGTGTACCTGCCGCATCACTGGGCCGAGCACTTATGCTCGCTTCGCTCACGCTTGCTTACTTCGCGTTGTTCTTGCGATCCCGCTTTTCGGGCAGAGCAACGTGGGCGAGCTGCGGCTTAAGATCGCCGATCCGGACGGTCTTGGCGTGAAAACAACCGTTCATATCGTCAGCGCGGCAAATCAGTATCGAAATAACCTGGCGACGGGCGAGCACGGTAGTTTGATCGTTCAGCGCCTGCCTTACGGCATCTATCAGCTCGAAATCAGGCAGCCCGGGTTTGCGGTTGCAGCCGAAGTGGTCGAAATTCATTCTTCGATTCCGACCGAATACGCAATCCGACTCAGGCTACCTTCGGTGAATCAATCCGTAACCGTCAGTGGCAGCAGTTTAGGAATGTCATCTCGTTGCATTGCGAATAGCGTCTGGTGATGCTCTCTTCCAGCCTCATCTTTCCACGTGCGGTGTACATCGAGGACGCCGGAGTTATTCCCAAACTGAATTGTGAAGTGCTCGTGAGATGAATTTTTTGTGAAAACCACCTTGTCCATATCCATTTGGAAATCGATGGCGAGTTCACCCAAAGCAATGCCTTTCGCTCGGTGAGGAATTCTGAATGGGATTGTTGATTCGCTCATCTGTACCTAATAGTCGCACGTTTGATGTATTCACCAGTGTTGGCCCCGACAACTCGTTTGAACGCCTTACTGAACGCAGCGTCGGACTCGTAACCGACCAACCGAGCGACATCTATGAGCTTCTTGTCACGCTGCTGGAGTATCTGCATCCGCCACTCCGTTACGTATTCCAGCGGCGTTTGTCCGAGTAGCTCTTTGAAACGTGCTGCGAATGCGGAGCGAGACATGCCCGCCGCATCGGCCAGGGATTCGACCCTCCGGCGAGTGCGGCGATGCCTCGGTCGATGTCCTTCGCTAACGGCGGATACCTATACCCAGGCAGTCACTTCAACCAAGCGTGCTGCACAGACGAAGTTGGTGAAAATGATTCTACTGCCGAGATAAGAACTGGCGGGAGAACATGCTTTCAAGGAGTGACTTTCTGTTATCGAACCCTTTCAAACCCACGGCGAAATGGCCCGACTCCAATAAATCTTTTGTTTTGTTGGCGTCCCCGACGGGATTTGAACCCGTGTTACCGCCGTGAAAGGGCGATGTCCTAGGCCGGGCTAGACGACGGGGACGATGATGAGGCGGGCGCCAGAGGCAACAACAGATCGTAGCAACCATTGGCTCGGGTGTCAAAACCTCCATCCGGCTGAGGTATCCTCTTTTCTTTATCATCGCGCCAAAACCGATAACAGTGGCGGCGAAGGCGCGTTGATCCTGCCGGCCCGGCAGCAAGGTAATATCGCATCCCTCCAACCCATAAAACATCGACGAATGCAGGGAAATAGGCACAATTGTGGGGCGGCGCGGGAACTGGTAAAGTTACGCTGCGCAATCCGCTATGGGTGGCTTTTGCGTATCTCTGTATAAGGAAGAGACGGAAGGTTTGTCGAGTCCGCAGACACAAGGCGTCCCGGCCGATCTGGCGTTGGTGACGGGGCTGAAGTCGGGCGATCAGGGGGCGATGGCCCAGCTCTATGATCGTTACTCCTCCGTGGTGTATGCGGTTGCGTTGCGGGTGCTCGGCGACGCTGGGGCGGCAGAAGATGTGCTGCAGGAAGTGTTTTTGCAGTTGTGGCGCAACCCCAGCGCGTTCGATGCGGCACGCGGAAGTCTTGCCAGCTGGCTGGCGGTTATCACGCGAAATCGTGCAATTGACATGCTGCGGCGGAGGAAGCCGGAAACTGATATCGAAGACGTGATCGTATCGGTAGCCCCCGACTTAGCTGGAGATGCCGACCGGGCGCGTGCGGCCGAGAAGGTGCGCGGAATAATGGTCGGAATGTCGCTTTCACAACGCAGTGCGCTGGAGATGGCCTATTGGCAAGGGATGAGTCATTCGGAAATTGCGGACAAGACGGGAGAGCCGCTGGGGACTGTGAAGACCAGGATTCGCTCCGGGTTGATCGCGTTGCGGAAGGCATTTCAGACTTGAAGGAAGCGCTCGGCGGGAATAGCCGAGGCGGCTGTCCCTGCGTGAGACGGTAAAGTGATGACCGAGCACGAACGATTTGCGGATGATCTCGCACTATACGCGCTGGATGCGCTAACCGGCGAAGATCGCGCGCGCCTCGATCAGCACCTGGCGGCGTGTGCGGCCTGCCGGCTCGAACTGGAACAGCTGCGCGGGGACACCGCATTGCTGGCACTGTCCGCGGCGGGCCCGCGGCCTCCGCAACGGGCACGGCAGAGATTGCTGGATGCCGTGGCTCGTGAAGCAGCGGCTGTGGCTCCTTCGATCGTGCAAACATCGCGCAAAGATGGGACGCCCGCTTGGGTAGGGATTCCTGCGCGGCGGTCCTGGTGGGGAACCCTCGGGTGGGCGGCTGCGGCCGCGGTCGTAGTGTTTGCCTTGTCGCTGTGGCGCGAGAATCTGGCGCTCAAGACAATGCTGGCGTCGGCCGGATCGCGGGCGGCTCAGAGCCAGCGCGAAATGGAAGAATTGAGACGAATCGCTGCTCCGATCATCGCACCTGAAGCGCAGCGGGTGACTCTCGTCTCGGCGAAGACTCCGCCGCAGCCGCAAGGGAAGGCCTTTTATCTGCGGGGCCGCGGCAGCTTAGTTTTTCTGGCCAACAATATGCCGCCGTTGCCGCCGCAGAAAGCTTATGAGTTGTGGCTGATTCCAACCAGCGGTGCGCCCATTCCTGCCGGGGTGTTTAAGCCCGATGCGCACGGCAGCGCGAATGTGGTGAATCCCCCGCTGCCGGCGGGCGCGGACGCGAAGGCGTTTGCCATTACAGTTGAAAATGAAGCGGGAGCTTCGACGCCAACGATGCCTATAGTAATGATGGGCACAGGTGAGTAGCCAGCGGCCAAGTGGGGGCGGTGGTCATGTGGGGACAGCCGCCTCGGCTATCCGCCGAGCGCAGCGAGGCCTAGTTGGAAAGTATACCCGCGAGTCACCCGCACGGGGCTGTCACCGGCCCTGAGATGCTATTGCTGCTTTTCCAGAACTTTGGCGGCTTTGGGAACGGCGGCGTGCTCTTTTCGATAAGCACGAGCTACATCGCCAAGCGGAGTTTCATAGGGCAAGCTGCCGAATTGCGCCAGCGGTTGCTCGCCTTGCGCGTAGCTATACGCTGAAACACCGAGCAGACTGTTTTCTTGCGCCATGGCGTGCTGCGAGGCGTGAAGCGCGTGCTCTGGCAATACCAGGGGTTGTGCATTGCTGCTCAGCACCGATGCTGTTTGTCCGAAGGCTGCGCTACCGCAAAGAAAGCACACAGCGAAAAGAGTGGTTGTCAGCAGGTGCCTGTTCGTAGAATGCTTGGTCATAGGATTCGTCCCGTCCGGGGGAAACTGCCAAATTTTGTCAATCTCCGCGATTGCTTCAATTCGACGGCTTTCATCATTGGTCAGGGCAATCGGCATACCAACTCTCTGTAGATGGAATTCATAGTTAGCGATGGTAGTTTTAGCGGCAGTGGCAAGCCTTTGCATATATGTGGAAGTTGGCGGGGCCCGGTTTAGGATCGCTGGACCGTGGTGGAAATGCCTGCCGAACCGGCGGTACTCTTGCAATCATCGGGATCTTTCGATTGAGCAAGTCCGTCGCATCTGCGACGTCCTTCTTCCGCTTAGGATGGCACAGCCTTCGGAGGACGACAATTTGACCAGAGGGTGATCCATGACTCAATCCGCGCCGCGTTTTATTTTCGTCCTCCTTTTCCTGGGGTTAACACCAGCGGCTTTGCTGGCCCAGACCGACTGCGAAGGCGGGAACGGAACGCTCGATTCTGCGCATCCGAAGACGATCACCGCGGCGGAAATCATTCAGAAATTAGGCGCCGCCGAGACAGCGGCTAAAACAGCCCGCCTTCACTACACCTTCAAGCAGGATGTGCTGGTGCAGACCATCGTCGGCACAAAGGTGACGGGAGAGTTTCACGAGGTCACGACTGTTTCCTACGATGACAAAGGGAAGAGACAGGAGCTGGTGACCTTCGCGGCGCAGTCCTCTCTGCGCGGCCTGCAGCTCACCGAGACCGACATGGAGGACTTTCGTATCTTCATGCCCTTGATGCTGGCGACCGAAGATCTCCAGACCTACAACCTCACTTATGCCGGGCAGCAGCATGTCGACGATCTGGACACATTTCAGTTTCGCGTGGAGCCGAAAAAGAAAGATGACAAGGCGAAGCGCTATTTTGAGGGACGGATCTGGGTCGACGCCCAGGATTTCGCTATCGTGAAGGTCTGCGGCAAGAGTGGCCCAGAAAAAATCGCTGTAAAGAAGCGCGAGCGCTCGGACCTGCGGCCGACATTTGTGACGTACCGGCAGCAAGTGGATGGGCGCTATTGGTTTCCTGCATACACACGGTCGGATGACACGCTGCAATTCAAGGCCGGGCCGGTGCGCTTGAAGGAGGTCATCAAGTACACCGATTACAAGCGGGCTGAGGCTCGATAAGTTCTCAGGGCCGCTCGAAGCCGCGCCGATCCTGGTTGTTCACGGTCCTCTCATCGCATGACGGGATGAGTCGAAAGTCCCGTGTGCAGGAAGTTTCACAGTTGACATGAGGAAAGAATAGAAGGAGAATCATCGGCATCTTGTTGTCCCCTGCTTCCGTTTCACGCTGGAACCTCAACAAGCCTTCGTAGATACACAACTGCACAGACGGCGCTGTCAACGACTCTAAGGAGATTTCCATACATGAAGCAACGAAACACTGCGCTCAGCTTATCGGCTGCGCTTACGGCGGTGGCATGTTTTGCAGGCCCCGCCCTTGCCCAGGACGTACCCGTTCAAAGAAACCCAATCGTGACCACTGCAACACACGTCACAACCACCCAGGCTTTTCGGGACATGACGGATGTGCCGTGGCACAACGTCAGCAAAGTCATGCCCGAGCACAAACGATACGGAGGCCAGCACATCAGCCGAGGACCCGACCCGGTGGCGCAGACTGAAATCCTGCCCCCGGTCGGCACGACTGGCCTGCTGAGCTTCGACGGGATTTTTGATAGCCAGGGCGGCGGCTATGTTCCGCCCGACACTAACGCCAGCGTGGGTGGGACCCAAGTGGTCGAGACGGTGAACATTGCCTACGCCGTCTATGACAAGACAACCGGCGCGCAGATTATGGCCCCGAAAAACATCCAGACGCTGTATACGCCGCTGGGGGGAGACTGCGCCACCGCCAACTTAAGCGATCCGGAAGCAACCTACGATAAGGCCGCGCAACGCTGGCTGATCACGATGATCGCCTACAACAACACCTTCAGTTCGAATGCGGCTTGCATAGCGGTTTCCACAACCTCAGATGCGACCGGAACCTATCACCTTTATTCTTTCAACTACAAGAACGTTCTCCCCGATTATCCGAAGCTTGGGGTGTGGCCGGATGCATACTATCTGACCACCGACAGCTTCCCGAACGGTGGCAACTTCACCGGCGCGGAAACCTGTGCTTTGGACCGCGCCAGCATGCTGGCGGGAACTTCAGCCGTCTCCGTCTGCTTCCAGCGGTCGTCGGTTGACTACGCCATGTTGCCGGCCGATCTCGATGGCAGCACGCCGCCACCGACGGGCGCTCCGAACTACCAGATGGACCTGGGAACCGCCACTTCGGTCAACCTCTACAAGTTCCACGTTGACTTTGTAATCACCGGGAACTCCACCTTTACTGGCCCTACAGTGTTGACCGTGCCGTCCTATTCAGACGCTTGCGGTGGCGGGGCCTGCATTCCGCAACCCTCAGGCGGGGAACTGCTGGATTCGCTGGGCGACCGGTTAATGTACCGTCTGCCTTACCGCAACTTCGGCGATCACGAAGCACTGGTTGCCAGTCACTCGATCAAGGGATCGGGATCGGTTGTATCGGCGGAACGCTGGTACGAGATCCGTAGTCCCGGGTCCTCGCCAGTTGTGTACCAGTCCGGAACTTTCTCGGCCTCGACCTTTGACTTGTGGATGGGCAGCATTGCCATGGATAAGAACGGCGACATCGCCTTCGGTATGAGCGCATCGAGTTCGACGCTCGATCCCAGCATCATTTACACGGGCCGCGTTCCCACCGACACCCTGGGAAAGATGGAGTCGCCGCGACTTGTTCTTAAAGGCACGGGCGTCCAGAAGAGCAGTTTCAACCGTTGGGGAGACTACAGTTCCATGCAGGTTGACCCGGCGGATGATTGCACCTTCTGGTACGCGCAGGAGTACTACAAGACCACCGGCAGCTTCAACTGGAATACTCACATGAACTCGTTCAAGTTCACGGGTTGCAACTAAGATCACCCGTTTAACCAAGACCCGCTCCGCAAGGGGCGGGTCTTTTACTTGCATTCGAAGATAGCGAGCGCGAGCCGCACGGCGAACCAGGAATCTCGGACTGGCCGCCCCTACCACTTTTGCACCCGCGATTTCAACTCCCCGCTGTGGAAATTTACGAAAAACGGAATCGCCCGTGCAATTTACGAAATCAGAACAGAAATCAAGATTAGGTTCTTTCTGTATTGACTTCCGACCCCCGTCGATATTAAAAGCCCAAGGTATCGGCGTTAAGCCCCATGACCGCCGATAGCAAGTTCCAACCAAAGTTGCTGTCGTGTTACCGCGTCACGACGTTCAAAGACTAGAACAAGGAGCGTTGTCCAATGACAAGAAGATTTTTTTCCCCTGTAATCGCTGCTTTGGTGGTGTTGGCATGTTTTGCCGGCGCCGTATCTGCCCAGGACGATAGCGAAAGCACCCCGCCGCGGGCTATGTTCGTTACGCTGCCGGCGCACTTGCGTACCGACATCGCTCCACCCCCGGCCTCGCTGCCGAGCTGGAACGGTTCGTTTACCTACAATGGAACGAACTACACCTACAACATGGTGGGTACGGCGCCTTCCAGCAACAGTTCGACCACGGTTACAACCTACATCATCCCGGTGAAGATCGTTATCACGGCTCGCAACGGGACGAAAACTACTTTCGATCCGTCGCACGTGCTCTCCAACGGCAACACGGTGACCACGAACACAACCACCTCTCCGATTTTCGATTCCACCACCACCTACACCCAGGGCGGAGTGGACGTCGGCACCACGCAGTATATCGATGCCTTCCAGCGGGCGAACTTCTGGGGCACCGTGAAGACCGACACCAACTACCACGTGCTGCTGGGACAAACCGTGCTGGCGGAACAAACCCTCAGCCCGTCGCGAACTTATGGGAAGACCGGATCGCCATTCGGCTTTACTGCCGGAGAAGTGGACATCAACTGGTTTGACTCCCAGCTCCCAGGCATCATGACCAAACTCGGGATTCAACCGAACACATTCCCGATTTTTCTGACCTATGACGTGTACCTGACATCGAGTGGCCAGTGCTGCATCGGCGGCTATCACAGCTCGGAAGGCAGCGTAAGCAATCCGCAGTCCTACGCGGAGGCAACCTATGTGGATCATCCCGGCGCCTTCTCTCAGGATGTGTCGGCCCTGTCGCACGAAGTCGGCGAGTGGATGGACGACCCGCTGACCGTCAACTACAACGGAAACAATACTCCCTGCGGCATCCTCGAAGTGGGTGATCCGCTGGAGAACAATCCCAATTACGGAGGCTATCCCTACACCCTGCACGGGTTCACCTACAACCTGCAGGATCTGGTTACGCTTCCCTATTTCGGAGCGCCGCCAAGTACTTCCGTGAACGACTGGTTCACCTTCCAGGGCGAATCGCTTTCGGTTTGCCAGAACGGATCGTAGAATCTGAAATCCCCCTGTCGCATGTGACCCGCTCCGCAAGGAGCGGGTTTTGTTTTGAAGACTCGTATCGGGGCAGGCCTCTCAGGCTTGCCAAAAAGACTTTCCCGGCCTGTTCAAGCGCAGGGCCCAATCCTCCGGGAGCAATCACGCTTAATCCGCATCCACGGCATGTGTCCCGCCATATTTCTTGAACACAGAATCGCGGGAGATAACACCTTCCAGCTTGCGCGAGTCGGCGCGATTGACGACCGGGACGAGTGCGCAATCGTTCACATAGCGCAGGGCAGCATCGAGGGGCAGATCGGGATAAAGACTGGGCAGCGATTGTTTGGGAAGAACCGAGGCGAGGGTAAGTTCGCCTTTACCTTCGCGGAAGAGGCGCTGCAGTTGCTCGCGCGTAACTGCACTCCAACCTGAGGGATGCATGCGTACCAGGAATTCGGAATCGGTTGAATCCTGAATGCGCCGGGCGTTGGCATCGACATAGTCCTGCGCACTGAGAATTACGGACGGGATGGGGAGCATGGCGTCTTCGACACGGAGAATCGTCCCTTCCCGGTCCTCTTCCAGCGAGGGCAGCATGAGTCCATCCTGGCGGGTCAGCATGTCGAAGATGGGAATCGGCTCGAGGGCGCGGGAGATAAGATAAGAAAAAGTGTTGGCGACGATAACCGGAACAATGATCTCGTAGTTGCCGCTGACCTCCAGCACCATGAACACCGAGGTCATGGGGACACGTAAGAATCCGGCGAATAACACGCCCATGCCGACCAGAACATAAGTGCCGGTGGACCCAGTGAGGTGCGGAAACAGCATGCGTTCGATGTCGCCGACAGCGCCGCCCAGCATGGCGCCGACGAAGAGCGTAGGCGCGAACATTCCCCCCGGAGTACCGCTGACGAAAGAAACTGTAGTGGCAACAATTTTCGCGACGGCGAGAATGGCCAAAAACTTCCAGGCAAATTGGCCGTGCATGGCCTGGTCCATGGCATCGTAGCCCGCGCCCATCACTTGCGGCGCACCGAGAAAGCCGATAAGGCCCACGATAAGTCCGGCGACGGCGGGCTGGAAATATTGCGTCCAGCGCGGCATGGCCTTAAGCCGGGGGCGAAGGAAGCCAACCGACTTGGCGAAAGCCACCGAAGCCAGGCCGCCCGCGATGCCAAGCACGGCATACGCGATGAGTTCGCTCGGGCGCTTGAAAGTGGTAACGGGAATGCGGAAAAGCGGCTCGCTGCCGAGAAATCCGCGCACGATCACGACGCTGGCCACGGCGGAGAGGACGACAGAACCGAGAATGCCCGCGCTCCAGCGCCCGATCACCTCCTCGATCACAAACAGCACGGCGGAAATGGGAGCATTGAAGGCGGCGGCCAGTCCGGCGGCGGCACCGACTGGAGCCATCAGCCGCAGTTTTTCACGCGAGATTTCGAGCTGGCGTCCGAGAGCCGAGGCAATGCTGGCTCCGATTTGCAGCGAAGGATCCTCGGGGCCAAGCGATTGGCCCGAGCCGATGGCAAGCGCGGCGCAGATGAATTTTCCCACTGCCGTGCGGAACGGAATATAGCCGTTGAATATGTACAACGCGGCTTTGGTCTGGTTCACCCCGCTGCCGCGAATGGCCGGGAAGACATGCAGCACAAGCGCGGCGACCACCAGGCCGGCTGCAGCCGGCACCGCAAACATCCGCCAACTGTGGGTTTGAGGCAGAGGCCCGAGCAGAGCAAGGTGCATCCAGTCGATGGCCAGGCGGAAGCAGACGACGGCGAGGCCGGAGAATATCCCGATGAATACGGAGAGAATCAGAAAGAAAACTTCTTCGTGAAAAACGCCGTCCAGGCCAGACAACACCCGGCTGGAGATCCTGACCCGTGCTGGAGCGGCTTGCGCCTGATCAGGCGCAGAATTGCCGGTGGCCAGATCGCTCATTGCGTATTGGCCTCGCGTTTCTGGGAGATAAGAAGTAGGGCGAGGTCAAGACCTTGCGGAGAACCACAAACGCTTGCAGTCTGCTGTTCGATCTGAAAAACCACATCCATGATGGTGTCGGGCAGGTCGGTCTCCGCCGGCGAGCGCAGCCGGGCCAGGTCAGGCTGGGTGGACGTCCACAGAGACTGCGAACCGGACAGCGCCGAGGCCGGATTGTCGGTTGCCTTCAGGTCGATGCCGGTTTGTTGCGCACACGTTTGAAGCCGTTTTTCCGCCTGGTCGAAAGCAGCGGTGATCCGCCGGTTGCGTTCGGCATCCGAAATGTGGCTTTGGAACGGATTGGCACCAAGCACGAGTTCGGTGGTCGCCAGAAGCTGGCTCGAGTTGGAATCCTGGGGATCGACTCGTACCGCTGCCTGCAGATAGCGGTGAGCGGCGGTGTAATTGGCGGACTGGTACGCGGCCTGTCCGGCTCCAGCCAGCGCGGCGGGGTTCGCGGGTTCAAGGCGGAGAACTTCCTGATATTGAGCGAGCGCGCCGGTGAAATCCCGAGCTTGGGCAAACAGTTGGGCGCCGCGAAGGTGCTCGCCAGGATCAGGCGGCAAAGCGGTGGCCAGGGCCATCAATTCGGATTCCGCGTTGGCGACAGCCCCCTTGCTGAGCAGGAACTGGATGAGTTCGATGCGGGCTTTGTTGCGGTTGGCGTCGGGGTTACTGTTCCACGCCCCATACATGGCGTTGTGATAGTAGCGCGTGGCGTCTTCAATGTTGCCGCGGTGGGCGGCAACGCGCGCCAGGGCAAGATTGACCGCGGCATCCTGCGGAGCGCGCTGCCACAACGCGAGGAGGTACGATTCGGCTTCATCGAGCCGGCGCGGATCATTGCTGTCGCGCAGGGCCCGGGCCAGGCTGAGTTGGTACTGCGAGTTGGTGGGGTCGCAGGTGAGGGCGGCGCGGAACGCGGCGATGGCGTCCTCGTAGCGATTTGAGCCGGCAGCGGCCAACCCAATTTCATACAGTTTGCGGCCGCGCGCCTGCTGGTTGGCGTTGTAGCGCGTAACCAGATGGCTGACCGCAGCGAAGGCAACTACCGCGCCAAATGTCAGCACGAGCAGGATGACCGGCGCGGAGCGGGGGAGGGATTTGAGGAGCATCCGCGGCATATCTCGTATCACGATACCATTTTGATGGGCGGCGTTGGCTGGTGGCTGGAAATCTTCTTTGCGACCTTCACTGGCAGTGGCTCAGTTTGAACATTCTGCTGATCGCATCTCCGCCGGCGTCATCCCGAAATCCCGCGTTTTCACCAGCGGGATGAGGGATCTCCCGGGAGCACACAGCCGCAGTAGTCAAACTGAGTCACCACCCCTTCACCGCATTCCTTTGCGACCGCTGCGGTCAAAAGCTTTTGCCGCAAAACGGCGCCAGAATTGCCTTCTCCACACTAAAACCCCGGTTCAGGTAAGATATTCGGTCCGCTTGGACCGCCCAAGAATGAATCGCGAATATCACAAAGGCTACAGCCAGGAACTCAACCGGGACATGGAGGCGCTGGTTTTTGGCCATGCGGGAACGCCACTGGTGGTATTCCCCACCTCCATGGGAAGATTTTTCGAATATGAAGATCGCGGCATGATCGGCGTGCTTGCGCCGAAGATCGAGCGCGGCGAATTACAGGTGTTTTGCCCCGACGCCGTCGATCTGGAGAGTTGGTACAACAAGCATGTGCATCCCCGGGTGCGGGTGCTGCGGCACCTGCAGTACGAACGCTATATTCTGCACGAGTTCGTTCCGTTCATAAGGTGGAAGAATCAAACGCCGCGGCTGGCTATGACCGGGTGCAGCTTTGGGGCTTATCACGCGCTGAATTTTGCCATGAAGCATCCCGATGTGGTGACGCACTGCGTGAGTATGAGCGGGGCCTTCGATATACACAAATTTCTGGATGGGTACTACGACGATGACTGCTACTTCAATTGCCCGCCCGACTATTTGCCGAATCAGAATGACGACTGGTTCTTGAGCCGTTACCGGCAGATGAAGATCGTGCTGGGTTCGGCGGATTGGGATATATGTCTGGACGCTAATGTAAAGATGTCGGCGATTTTGAATGGCAAGGCCGTGCCGCATTGGCTCGACATCTATGGGGACAATTCGAAGCATGATTGGCCGCTATGGCTGAATATGGCGGCGAAGTATTTTTGAAACACGTATCGCAGATCTTAAGCTAGAGACGTAGCTTGCTACGTCTCTGCGTACAGCATTCCGGACGATGGCGAGAAGAGACGTTGCAAGCAACGTCTCGACAGGAGAGGGTTGTGAGTACAAAGAAAATTGGGATCCTTTTTGGCATGGAGAACACGTTTCCACCCGCGCTGGTGGAGAAGATCAACTCAATGAACGTGGATGATGTCGTCGCCGAGTTTGTGATGGTGGGTGGCATTCGCATGGATGAGCCCAGAAAGTATGCCGTAATCATCGACCGCATTTCGCAGGATATTCCCTTCTACCGCGCTTACCTGAAGAACGCCGCGCTGCATGGAACGATCGTGGTCAACAATCCGTTCTGGTGGACAGCGGACGACAAGTTTTTCAACTACGCGCTGGCGCACAAGCTGGGCGTGGCTATTCCGCCGACGGTTATTCTGCCGCACAACAAGCATCCCGAGGGAACGACCGACCGCTCCATGCGCAACCTGATTTTCCCGCTGAACTGGCAGGAGTTGTTCGATTACGTCCAGTTCCCTGCTTTCCTGAAGCCATTTTCCGGGGGCGGGTGGAAACACGTTTATCACGTGCATTCGCCGGAGGAATTTTTTCAGCACTACAATCAGACCGGCGATTTGTGCATGACGCTGCAGCATGGCGTGGTATTTGAGGAGTACTACCGATGCTATGTGGTGGGGCAGGAAAAAGTTCACATCATGAAGTACGACCCGCGGCTGCCGCATCATGAGCGGTACGTGAAGGGGAATCCGCCGCCCTCAACGGAAGCTTTAAGAGCCAGAATAGAAAAAGATGCGCTGACTTTGTGCCGGGTTCTGGGATACGACTTGAACACGGTGGAGTTCGCGGTGGAGGGCGGCGTGCCTTACGCGATTGACTTCCTGAATCCCGCGCCGGACGCCGAGATTACATCGGTCGGGCAAGAGAATTTTGACTGGATTGTGAATGCCGTGGCCCAAATGGCGGTAAAGATGGCGCTCACCGGAGAGGATCCCGCGCGGGAACTGCGCTGGGCATCATTTCTGACGGGAACCGAGTCCGAAGCCAAGCCAGCGGCGCGAAAAAAGGCTCGGGCTCAGAAGCCATGACGCGGCTTGAATCACAATTTTGATTTCGTCCGGCGATCAAACCAACAGCCAGCAGCCACGCGCGTTTCCTCCCGGAAAAACCCTCCTTCATTGCTATACTGTTGTAATTCGTCCTCCCTCGCGGAGCACTGCGGGCAGACGCAGGTTCCTCTCCCCTGGCTTGGCTCAGGGTAGGAATGACTCGGAGCGACAAGGATATTGTGGCTTATTTGCCGCAGGACTCGATTTGGCATGGATCCAACTTTCACCATCGGAATCGAAGAGGAATATCAGACCATAGATCCTGAAACCCGGGATCTGCGGTCGCATATTCAGGCTGAACTTCTGGAGAAGGGGAAGCTGTTACTCCAGGAGCGCGTGAAGGCGGAGATGCATCAGTCTGTGGTCGAGGTGGGGACAGGGGTCTGCAAGAACATCAAGGAAGCCAAGGCTGAAGTAAAGATGCTGCGGCGCGACATCATTCGCCTCGCCCGGGAGAATGGACTGAAGGTGGCGTCGGTGGCGACGCATCCGTTTTCCGACTGGCGCACGCAGGAAATTCATCCCGACCCACGATACAAAAATATTGTCGAGGACATGCAACTGGTGGCGCGAGCCAACCTGATTTTTGGCCTGCATGTGCACATCGGCATTGAGGACCGCGAGACCGCGATCCACATGATGAATCACGCGCGCTATTTCCTGCCCCACATTCTTGCGCTTTCCACGAATTCTCCCTTCTGGCTGGGAATGAATACCGGATTGAAATCCTACCGCTGCAAGGTATTCGACAAGTTTCCGCGAACCAATATCCCTGATTACTTTCCCAGCTGGGGCGAGTACGAAAATTTCATCAAGCTGCTGATCAAGACCAACTGCATCGATAACGCAAAGAAGATCTGGTGGGATATCCGCCCGCATCCGTTCTTTAACACGATCGAATTCCGCGTCTGCGACATTCCGATGCGCGCCGATGAAACCATCGCGCTGGCGGCCCTGATTCAGGCCACGGTGGCGAAGCTGTATAAGCTGCATACAGCAAATCAGGGATTCCGTTTATACCGCCGCGCCTTGATCATGGAAAATAAGTGGCGGGCGTCGCGCTACGGGCTCGATGGAAAGATGATCGATTTTGGCAAGCAGAAGGAAGTGCCCGCCCGTGATCTGATCTCTGAGTACCTCGAATTCGTGGACGACGTGGTCGACGAACTCGACTCGCGCGAGGAGTTGAATTACATCCATGAGATTCTGGAGCGGGGCAGCGGCGCCGACCGGCAATTGCGCGTTTACCAGGAAACTGGAGATTTGAAGAAAGTTGTCGATTACGTCATTGAAGAGACCGAGGCTGGACTAGAGTTGGAGCCGGCTGAGGTAAGGAAAGTAGGGTAATGAGCACCGCCGAAGATCAGATTAAAACATCCGGCCGGTCCCTGCAAAAAACGCAGGGACAAGGGTGGGGCACCCATGCAACCTCGTTTGACCCCGAGTACACTCCCGGCGCGCGCAATGCGGTGAATGTTTGCCTGCGGGTGCAACCGGAGGAGAAGGTCTGCGTCATTACCGACGAGGTTACGCTGGAGATTGCCGCGGCGATTGCGCACGAACTGGAGAACGTGGGTGCTCCCTTCAACGTATGGGTGCTGGAAGACCTGGCGCCGCGGCCCCTGAAGAACCTGCCGCAGGAAATCATCGACGATCTGGAGACGAGTCAGGTTTCAATTTTTGCAGTGCAGGCTCAGACCAATGAGTTGCGCACGCGCATGCAGATGACGGATGTGGTGAACCGTCGCAAGATCCGCCACGCGCACATGGTCAACATCAACCGGCAGATCATGCTCGAAGGCATGCGCGCCGACTTTCAAAAGGTCGACCGGCTCAGCGCAAAAGTAGTCGCCATGGTGCGTAAGGCACAGCAGGTGCGGGCGAAAACCGCGGCCGGAACCGATCTGACCGCCGATTTGAACCACAACTACCGCTGGCTGAAAACCAGTGGAATTATCACTCCGGAAAAATGGGGCAATCTGCCCGGCGGCGAAATTTTCACGACTCCGGGCGAAGTGAACGGAACCTTCGTCATCGATGGCGTCGTCGGCGATTATCTGTGCGCCAAGTTCGGCAATCTGCGCGAGAATCCGCTGACTATTCAGATGAAGGGCAACCGGCTGACCGAGGCGCACTCCGAAAATCGCGAACTGGAAGACGACTTCTGGAAGTACACGCACACTGACGAGAACAGCGACCGCGTAGGCGAGTTCGCCATTGGCACAAATATCGATCTGAAAGACGTGATCGGGCAGATTCTGCAGGACGAAAAATATCCCGGCGTGCATATTGCATTCGGAAATCCCTACGGCGCGCACACCGGAGCCGAGTGGGATTCGTCGACTCACATCGATGTCGTGGGGCGAAAGTTCAATATTTGGATCGATGACGAGCAGATCATGCGGGACGGAAAGTTTCTGGTGGAAGCATAGGACAACACATCTGACTAGGGAACTCGTCGCGTGGCCGACGGAGATTTCTAATCAACGGGACTCTTCGACTTCGTAAAGCGTTCACATGAACGCTTTCCTTCGCTTAGATGACAATACATTAAAATGATTTGCCGGCGGGACGCCGGCGCTACCATGATTGCCTCCCTGCGTAAGCAGTTCAACGCCAGCTTTACTCCCGAAAAATATCAAGCATTCTTGCGGCGGATCGATGACGCGTGCGGAACACATGTGCAGTTCCGGCTGTCCGAGACGCCGTGCTTTTTTCCCAAGTCGTTGCTGGATCAGATGGCTGAGTACGGCAAAGAACTGATTCGGCAGCTGGTCGAGAATCCGGAGTATCGGAATAAGTCCGAAGAAGCAGTCCCGCCCGGGTTCAAAGTTCCAAACGAGCCCGCGCATCCCATGTTTGTGCAGGTGGATTTTGGCCTGGTGCGCGGGGCTGACGGCGAATTGCAGCCCAAGCTGGTTGAGTTGCAGGCCTTCCCTTCCCTTTACGCCTACCAGCCCACTCTGGCTCAGGCTTATCTCGATGTGTACGGGCTTCGGGACTCGGCTTCTGGCGGCCGGCAACTGAAATATTTTTTGAATGGACTGAACGATTCGGCCTATCGCGCTCTCTTGCGGCGGGCGATTGTGGCGGATCACGACCCCGAAAATGTCATTCTGATGGAGATCGATCCGCAGCATCAGAAGACATTGCCTGACTTCACGCTGACCGAAAAGATGTTGGGCATTCGCACCGTAGACATCACTTCATTGAAGAAAGACGGCAACCGTCTTTACTACGATCTCGTCGGCCGCCGCATCCCGGTGAAGCGAATTTACAACCGGGCGATTGTGGATGAACTGCAGCGCAAGGGCGTCAAACTCAACTTCGACTGGCGGGACGACCTTGATGTCGAGTGGGCAGGGCATCCCAACTGGTATTTCCGGATCAGCAAGTTTTCCCTTCCTTATCTGAAGCACGATTCCGTGCCGAAGACGTGGTTTCTCGACCACCTTACTGAAATTCCTCCCGACCTTCAAAACTATGCTTTGAAGCCGCTGTATTCCTTTGCTGGATTGGGCGTGGTTATTGCGCCTGAGAAGGAAGACATCGACGGGATACCAGTCGGAAAGCGCGGAGAATATATCTTGCAGGAGCGTCTGCAGTTTGAGCCGGTGATTGAGACCCCCTTCGGCGGAACGAAGGCTGAGGTGCGGGTGATGTATGTCTGGCTCGACGAGTTAACGCCCGTGCTGACCATCATTCGTATGGGGCGCGGGCTGATGATGGGTGTGGATCACAACAAGAATATGGAGTGGGTAGGGGCGTCGGCCGGGTTGTATTTGCAGGACTGAGTATGCTCCGGCACCCGTTTAGGGGCAACTACATTCGAGGCCCGCAAATCTAACATCTGGTTGACCAGAATCGCCGGCGAGCCTAACATTACCGCCGACGGGAGTGTCTGTCTTTCATGATCGGCCAGACCGTATCGCACTATCGTATCCTCGGAAAGCTCGGGGGCGGCGGTATGGGCGTAGTATTTGAGGCCGAGGATCTCAAGCTGGGGCGGCATGTCGCCCTGAAGTTCATTCCCGAAACCATGGTCGGCGATCCCAAGTCCATGGAGCGCTTTACCCGCGAGGCCCGGTCGGCGTCCCTGCTGAATCACCCCAATATCTGCATTATTCACGGCATCGAGGACAACAACGGCCATCCCTTCATCGTGATGGAAAAGCTGGAGGGCGAAAGCCTGAAACAGTGCATCGCCGGCCATCCCCTGGAGACGGATAAGCTGCTTGACATCAGTATTCAGGTGGCCGACGCTCTAGCCGCTTCCCATGCCAAGGGCATTGTCCACCGGGACATCAAACCGGCGAATATTTTTCTCACTCCCACAGGACAAGTGAAAGTACTCGACTTCGGCCTGGCCAAGCTGGTCCACAACGTGGGCACTGACAGCGACCATGCCCTGGCTGCCGACAACTCGTTAACCGCCGTCGGTGTGATTCCGGGTACGGCCGTATACATGTCGCCAGAGCAGGCGCGAAGCGAGGAGATCGATTTCCGCAGCGATCTGTTCTCATTCGGCGTGGTCATGTACGAGATGTCGACGGGCAAGAAGCCGTTCAGCGGCAAGAATTCGCTCATGACGCTGGACGCGGTGCTGCACGACAAGCCGATCCCGCCGGGGGAATTGAATCCGAAAGTGCCGGTAGAACTCGAAGGCATCATCGGCAAGGCCATGGAAAAAGACCGCAAACAGCGGTACCAGAGCGCCACGCAGATGAAGGCTGACCTGCAGCAGCTTAAGCGCGAAACCGAGTCCGGGCAGGTAAGGAGCGCGCTCCACCCCGCCCGGCTGCGGGTCGCGAGCCAGACCTTCGGCAGAAAAAACAGCCGCTTGCTGCTGTGGTCGCTGCTGGGCATGTCGGCGGTATTGGTGACAGTCTTGGCAGCGGTGGGAGCCTACTGGTATAAGCACCGCTCTGGGGCGAATGCGGAGTTGCAGAATGCGATCGCAGTCCTGCCCCTGCAGAACATGAACGGAGACGTCGCGGTAGATTATCTCCGCTTTGCGCTGGCCGACGAGTTGACCAGCGTGCTCTCGTATTCGCGCTCGCTCGACGTTCGGCCATCTTCGGCCACACGGAAGTTTGCGGAGCCGGACCTGAATTTCCGCAAGGTGGGGCAGCAACTGCACGTTGGTCGGCTGCTCACGGGGCACTTTATGCGGCAGGGCGAGCAGTTGACGGTAACGCTGGAAGCCATCGATGTGGCCAGCGACCGCCTGTTGTGGGAGACAAGGGTAACAGCCGGGATCAACGATTTAATCTCTCTGCAGGGTCAACTCACTACCCAGGTGCAGCAGGGATTATTGACCGCGCTCGGGGTTGCCGGAGGATCGCTGGGCACGGCTTCGCGCCCCAAGAGTCAGGAGGCATACGACTTATACCTGCACAGCCTCGCCCTACCGCACGATCCCGCCCCTAATAAGGATGGAATCGCGGTGCTGGAACACGTGGTGGGAGTCGACCCGGGTTATGCGCCAGCCTGGGAGGCGCTGGGACAGCGGTATTACTACGATTCCTCTTACGGTGGCGGCGGTGAACAGATGTTCCAGCGATCGAATGCAGCTTATGAGAAGGCGCTGGCCCTGGACCCGAACCGGGTAGCGGCGGCCAGCAGCCTGATCACGAATCGCGTGGAGCGGGGGGAACTCGGGCGGGCGTATGATGCGGCGACGGACCTGGTGCGGCGGCGTCCGCAAAGCGCCGACGCGCACTTCGCCCTTAGTTATGTGCTGCGCTACGCGGGCATGACCGAGCAGGCTACGCGGGAGTGTGCCACCGCGCGGTCGCTCGATCCCGGCAACTTCAGCTTCCGTTCCTGCGCTTTTGCGTTCCTGCAACTTGGCAAGACTGATGGCGCCATGGACTTCGTTCGCCTCGACCCGGGCTCGGAGTGGGCCGCGTGGGTAACTCCTTATGTATATCTGGCGGCGGGCTACGTGACGCAGGCTCGGGAGAGCGTAAAAAATGTGGCGAAGACTCCGTATTACCACCGGGACTTGCTGGCGGCGTGCACTCAGGCCCAACACCCCGCCGACATGGATCGGATTGTGCGCGAGGCGGAAGCGTCGGTGCTGACCGAACTCGACCCCGAAGAATGGTACCGCATGGGATCGTTGATGGCATTTTGCGGCCAGCCGGACGCCGCCCTGCGCCTGTTGCGCGCGGCCGTGCAGCAGAATTATTGCGCGTATTCGCCGCTCCTGGAAGATCCACTGCTCAAGGACTTGCGCAAGAATACCGCTTTCAACCAGGTTCTGACTGCCGCCAGTGAGTGTCAGGCAACCCTGAAGGAACAGCATCAGTAGAGGCCGCGCCAAAAAATGCCGGCGGCGCCTGGGCACCGGATGGCGACCCAGGCGCCGCCGTCCGGGCGGTCGTCCCGCCGCTCCTCAGCGAGCTTACTTTTTGGCGAGAATCAAAGTCCAATTGTTTGAATCCGAGAAAGAATTTGCGTCAAAGCCTGTTCTGGCCCCATCCTTGTAAGGTGAACTTCTTGGAATACAGAAATCTTGTGAGCCGCATAGGTGGGCTCTTCCCCCGTTCTTCTGTTCGATCATTTTTCCGGCGCTCATTTCTCTGCGCGTCCTTGCTCATTCCAGTACTGCTGCTGGCCTCGCCACGGCAAGCTGAAGAGAAAGCGTCGCCAAAACCGCAGGCTGAACAAGCGCAGGCGGCGCCTACGGATTTTTCTCAGCTTCCTTATCAAGGATCTCCTCCGGAAATCCCTCAGGATCAAGGAGCCCTCGGCCTGCGCCTGGAACTGCGGCGCTTGGCCACAACTGCGCAACTGATGCAAACGGTCGCCCACCCCGACGACGAGGATGGCGGAATGCTCACGCTGGAGGCACGCGGCCATGGCGACCGCGTGCTGTTGATGACCCTCAACCGCGGCGAGGGCGGGCAAAATAAAGTAGGCAGCAATCTGTCGGACGTTCTTGGCGTCTTGCGCACTTTGGAACTGCTGGCAGCTGACCAATATTACGGGGTGCAGGAACGATTCTCGCGCGTTGCTGATTTTGGTTTCTCAAAAAGCGCGGAGGAAACATTTTCGAAGTGGGGTGGGCACGACGTTGCCCTCGCGGACATGGTGCGAGTGATTCGTGCCTTCCGGCCTGATGTGCTGGTGGCGAGGTTTTCGGGCACATCGCGCGACGGCCACGGCCATCACCAGGCCTCGAGTATTTTGACGCGGGAGGCGTTTCGCGCCGCGGCGGATCCCAAGAGATTTCCCGAGCAGATCGCTGAAGGGCTGCAGCCCTGGCAGGCGAAAAAGCTCTACATCGGCAACGTTTGCGGGTTTGGGGCGATGACCTGTCCCGATGAGAACTGGACGGTAAAGCTGAATACCGGCGAGCGCAGCCCGGACCTGGGCGAGTCGTACGTGCAGTTCGCGATGGATGGCCTGCGCCATCAATTATCCCAAGGAGCGGCCAACTGGAATGTCGATCCCGGAGACCGGTTTACTTTTTATAAACTGGCTGATTCGATTGCGCCCCCGAAATTGGACAAAGACGGCCACGAAAAAGACTTCTTTGACGGCATCGATACCAGCCTTCCGGGGTTAGCTTCGCGATTAGGGCCGGAAGAATCGAAGGTCCCGCAATTGAAGCAGGAGTTGACCCAAATTGCGAGCCAAATTGCTAAAGCCGCGGAAGGTGCAAAAGCAAACGATGTTTCCGGCGCAGCCGTTCCCCTGCTCGAAGTTGAAACTCAGTTGGAGCGTATGATCGCCGCGATCGACAAGAGCACGCTAAGTGCCGCGGCGAAATCCGACTTGTTGCAGCGGCTGACGGAGAAACGCGAACAGGCGGCCATGGCGGTCAACGACGCACTCAACGTAAGCCTGTCTGCGGTTGTGGTGGTGCGCGCCGATTCCCCCAGCAAACTCGAAAAAGAATCGGACGCTACGACCACCGTTTCTCCCGGGCAAGATTTCCTGGTCGCGGTCGATTTGCACAATGGATCGAAGCAGCGAATTTTTCTTGATGGCCTGAAGTTGGAAGTGCCGGAAGGTTGGGGCACCATTTCTGACAAAGTACGGCGCGTCGCAATCAAGCCCGGAGACAGCGAGCGCGCGATCTTTCGTCTTAAAGTGCCCAAGGGCGCCGAGTATACGCGTCCATACTGGCACCGCGACGATCCGGAAACGGAGAGCCTGAACCACATCGATAGCGAAAAGTACGTCACGCTGCCTTTCCCGCCGCCAACATTGAGGGCGCAGGCGCTCTATTCCGTTGCGGAGCCGGTTTCGGCGGTGAAAACTCCTGCCAAGGCGATTGTAGTGGCGCAGTTTATAGATGATGCCGGAAAGCCGGCTGCACGCCCGCTGGCGGTTGTGCCGGCATTCTCGGTGGCGTTGGAACCGGGCTCACAGGTGATCTCGACCCACAACGGTGCGAATTCAACTGTGACCGTGGGAGTGACGAGCAATCTTAACCACGGAACACCGGGCGAGCTGCGACTGGAATTGCCGCCGGGCTGGCGATCGGAGCCGGCGCAGTTGACGGTAGAATCCGCGAAACGCGGTGAGAAAAAGGATTTCGAGTTCAACATTTTCCCTTCCGGATTGCAGCAAGGCCGCGCGAAAGTTCGCGCCGTGTTGGATGTGGGCGGCGAGAAATTCAGCGAAGGCTATACTCTCGTCACGCGCGAAGACCTGGGCAGCTTCTATTACTACCAGCCCGCCGTACAGCGCGTGAGCATAGTCGACGTAATTGCGCCGCACGATTTGAAAATCGGCTACATCATGGGTGCGGGCGATGACATCCCCGCCGTGCTGCAGCAGGTAGGGATGAACGTGACACTGATCCCACCGGATAAGCTGGCGAGCGAAGATTTGAGCCAGTACGGAACGATTGTACTCGGTATTCGCGCTTACGATACGCAGAAGGATGTCGCCGAGAATAACAAGAAATTGCTCGATTTCGTCTCCGCAGGTGGAACCCTTGTCGTTCAGTACAATACCGGCGTGGCAGATTTCAACAACGGCCACTTCACACCTTACTCGGCAGAATTGAGCAGGGCTCGGGTTTCGGTGGAGGAAGCCCCGGTTGAAATCCTCGCGCCTGATGATGGAGTGTTTCATTACCCGAACCAGATCACAGTCCGCGATTTCGACGGCTGGGTACAGGAACGTGGACTTTATTTCATGGATAAATGGGACGATCACTTCAAGCCGCTCCTCTCCTGCCATGATCCGGGTGAAGATGCGCAGAAAGGCGGGCTGCTGAAGGCGCAGTATGGCAAAGGAATGTATATCTACTCCGGATACGCATTCTTCCGGCAGTTGCCGGCGGGAGTGCCCGGAGCGGTACGGCTTTATGTGAATTTATTGAGTGCAGGGCACGAGAAGCAGTAACGGCTTTCCCGCATCTGCAAGCGGGAACTTCGGATTCGCAGCGATTGAAGCACCCAGACCAAATGACGACAATCCAGAAGGCGCTGCCCTGATGCAAGCGATTCGCATTCACTGCTACGGTGGTCCGGAAAGGATGCAGTTGGAGGAACTGCCAACGCCAACTCCGTCTGCCGGCGAGGTCTTGATACGCGTCGAGGCGGCGAGCGTTAATTTCCTTGATCTGCAAAAGCGCCGCGGCGAGCTGGCCGGTCAGTCTTTCTACCGCCTCAGTGGTGAGCCGGATATTCCCGCAACCATGGGCAGTCAGGGAGTTGGGGTCGTAGAAAGCCTTGGCCCGGAGGTCGGGAATATTCAGATCGGTGAGCGCGTCGTCTTTGTGGGAAGTTCATATGCCACGCACGCCCTTTCGCGCGCCGCGTGGCTCACTCGCGTGCCAGAAGGTACCAGCGTCGAGCAGGCTGCCGCGGGAATGCACCAGGGGTTCCTCGCTTATGCGTTTACCCACTTCGCCTATCCAATTCAGCCCGGAGACTGGTGCCTGATTCAGGCCTGCGCCGGCGGAATCGGTCTTCTCCTCTGCCAGATGGCGAAGATCTGCGGCGGACGGGTCATTGGGGTTACGTCGACTGTCGAAAAATCCAAATTTGTTAAAGATGCCGGCGCGGACGAAGTGATTGTCTCCACACAATCTGACATTGCCAAAGAAGCAAGGCGTATTACCGACGGGCGCGGCGTCAACGTGGTTTACGATGGAGTTGGCAAAGACACGTTTGAGGCCAGCCTCGATAGTTTGGCTCCGGGCGGTTATCTCATCATGTACGGTCAATCCAGCGGATTCGTGCCTCCTTTCAACCTGATGACCCTCCAGGACAAAGGTTCGCTGTTCCTCACCCGCACGAACGGAAGTCCTTACCGCAAGCACTATCCCGATTATCTGGCGCAATTCAGTGAATGGATAAAGCAGGGAAAGCTTTCGATCAGGATCGATCACACGTATCCGTTGGCCGATGCTGCGCAGGCTCACCGGGCGTTTGAGCAACGGCAGGTCGTCGGCAGGCTGTTGCTTCTTCCATAGCCGAGTCGCACTTGACCTCACCAGACGAAATGCAAGACGCTCCGCAAACCGATCTCAACTCGCATGGACTGATCCGCGGCATGGGCCTGGGCAGCGCCACCGCGCTCAACATGATCGATATGATCGGCGTGGGGCCGTTCATCACCATGCCGCTGGTTTTGAGCGCGATGGGCGGCCCGCAGGCTTTGCTGGGGTGGATTGCGGGCGCGCTGCTCGCTGTCTGCGATGGCCTGGTTTCCGCGGAATTGGCGGCGGCGATTCCGGGCTCCGGCGGATCGTATCGCTACCTCAGCGAGATTTACGGTCCCAAAAAATGGGGAAGGCTGATTTCGTTTCTGTTTATCTGGCAGCTTTCCTTCAGCGCGCCGCTTTCTATCGCCAGCGGATGCATCGGGCTGGCCGGTTACGCCGCATTTTACTGGCCGAACCTGCAGACGGTGCTGGCAGCGCACACTTCTTCTTTGCCCATACCCGGCGCGGGACCGCTGCACGTGAGTTGGCTGGTGACGCCGGGAACCGGACTGGCGGTCGTCATCTGTCTGTTCACAGTTGCCTTGCTGTATCGGCAGATCACAGTCATCAGCCGGCTTTCTACGCTTTTGTGGTTCGGCGTAATGGGAACGATTGGATGGATCATCTTCGCCGGATTCACCCACTTCAATGCGGCCCTCGCCTTCGATTTTCCTCCCGGCGCGTTCACTCTCTCCCGTGAATTCTTCACCGGCCTGGGCGGAGCTCTGCTGGTCGCCACCTACGATTACTGGGGTTACTACAATGTCTGTTATCTCGGCGACGAGATTAAAGACCCCACACGAAATATTCCACGCGCGTTATTGCTTTCCATTCTGATCGTCGCCTGTCTATATCTACTGATGAACATTTGCATCCTGGCGGTGGTGCCGTGGCGGGAGATGCTGCACGCCGGACAAACCAACAGCGGCTTGTATGTTGTGTCGCTGTTTATGCAGCGGGTGTACGGCGCCTGGGCGGCCCGGCTGGTGACGGGATTGGTGATCGTGACGGCATTTGCATCAGTTTTCTCTCTGACGCTGGGGTACTCGCGGGTTCCCTACGCAGCGGCGCTGGACGGAAATTATTTCAAGGCCTTCGCCAAAGTGCATCCTGTCTACCGCTTTCCGTATGTTTCATTGCTGGCGCTGGGGCTGGTCGCAGCGGCCTTCTGCTTTCTGCGCTTGAAGGACGCCATCGCGGCCCTGGTTGTGATTCGGCTTGTGCTGCAATTTCTGGTGCAGGCGGTTGGCTTGATCGTGTTTCGGATTACGCGCCCGGATGTGCCACGCCCATTTCGGATGTGGCTCTACCCTTTGCCGGCGCTTATCGCGATTGCGGGATTTCTCTTCATTCTGTTTAACCGCGAAAACGCGGTGAAGGAAGTGCGATACGCGGCGGTTCTGCTGTTGGCCGGTATCTTGATTTACATGATTCGCGCATGGCGCGGCCGCGAGTGGCCGTTCGCGGGTATGACTCCTTCCGGGGAAAACGCTTAACAACCGCAGGAAACAGGGTACTTCCGTGGCAGATCATATTTCGGTTCCGATGATCGACGGCGGGGATCTTCATCACCCCGATGCGGCGTGGGCGCCGTTAAAAGAGCCGCTGTTTCGCTCCCTGTGGATTGCCGCCGTAATCTCCTATACCGGCACCTGGATGCAGAATGTCGGGGCGGGCTGGCTGATGACGCAGATCTCAGCCTCGCCGTTAATGGTGAGCCTGGTCCAAGGCCGCGGCTGCCGTTCCTGTGTTCTTCGTTGTACTGCCAGCCGGGGCGTTGGCCGACATGATGGATCGCCGCCGGCTTTTGCTCTTCACCCAGAGCTGGATGGTGGCAGCCGCGGCGGCCCTCGGAGTGCTGACGTTGCTTCATGCGGTGACTCCCTGGATCCTGCTGCTGTTCACACTCGTGCTGGGTATAGGGGCGATGGTAAACGACCCGGCATGGCAGGCAATCACGCCGGACGTGGTTTCGCCGCAGCGCCATGCTTCGGCAGTAGCGTTGAATTCGGCGGGGTTTAATGTGGCACGCGCGGTAGGACCCGCGTTGGGCGGCATCGTGGTGGCGGCGGCTGGATCGGGATGGTCATTCCTCCTGAACGCAGCTTCATTCTTTGGCGTCATCTACTTCTTGTGCCGCTGGCGGGCCGCGCATCAACCGGTGCCCGCCCAGAGCATGCACAACGCCATTCTCGAAGGGTTTCGCTACGTACGCCGCGCACCCCATGTCAGGTCTGTGCTGATTCGCACAGCAGCATTCAGCGGGGGCGCCAGTTCCCTGCTGGCGTTGCTGCCCGTCGTTTGCCAGCCTCACGGAGCGCAGGGCTATGGCTTCCTGCTGACTTGCTTCGGAGTGGGATCTCTGGCGGGCGCGGCGGTGCTGCCCCGCCTGCGCCTGCGCCATTCGGTCGATGGTATGGTAGCAGCAGCCACTCTGGTATTTGCAGCCATGACGTTCGCCGCTGGCCAGATCCACGTATTCGAGTGGCTGTGTGTGGCGCTGTTCGCGGCGGGCGCGGCATGGATCGGCATCCTGGCATGTTTTAATGTAGTGGCGCAGACCATGTGCCCTTCCTGGATGAGGGCTCGCGCCCTGTCGATGTACCTGCTGGTGCTCCAGGGAGGAATGGCTCTGGGTAGCGTGCTATGGGGAGCATTGGCGGCGCGCGAAGGAGTCCCTTCGGCGCTGGCCTGGTCCGCCTTGGCCATGGTAATAGGGTTAACCAGCATCGTGCGGCACCGTTTGACGTCAGCGGAGCTGAAGATGGCTCCCGCGGTCGTCAGGGATTGATATCTTCTGGACAAAGGGAATATGACGAGAAAGCTCGGCTGTCTTGCATTCTGTGCACTGGCAGTGGCATTGTGCGTTGCGCAAAAAAACAGCGGTAAGGATGAACGCCGCAGCGTCACCGAGGTGCTCGACCGTACCGTTTCGCATATGGAGCACGAGTTCGTTCCCGCGGCCGAGGCGATGCCAGAGGACAAATACAATTTTGCCCCGACCAATGGCGAGTTCAAAGGGGTTCGGACTTTCGGTGAGCAGGTGAAGCATGTCGCGGCGGTGAACTATGAACTCGGGGCTGCCATCCTGGAGGAAAAACCGCCGGTTGACATTAATGACGAGGCTGGGCCGGCATCGATAAAAAGCAAGGCCGATATTCTCGGATACCTACATAATTCTCTGGCTTACGTTCACAAAGCAATTCAGACCATCAATGAGCGGAATCTGACAGGACAGGTGAAGAGTCCCTTTGGAGAAGGCAAGGTTACGCGGCTCGCGCTGGCCGAATCCGTTGTCAGCCATGCTTTCGATCATTACGGGCAGATGGTGGAATACCTGCGAATGAACGGAATCATCCCGCCTGCCAGCCGCTAGATTACGCTTTGAGCTGTGACTGTGCCTTGGGCCGGTCCGTCTCGCCCGAGCGGACCCCTTGCCGGGCGCGCGCCGGAGTGACGAAGCTCGAAAGGTACCGCTGAAAGCTCAGATGAGGATCTTTAACCGCGCGTGCCGGGTAGGAGTGAACGGCCCGCAGGAAGCTGCGGATTTCGGCCTTCACCTGCTGATTTTGCAGCAGGACGGTTTCCCGTGGCTGGACCTGCTGTTGCATTTTCTGCTTCATCCCTTGCTTCCCAAGAGAAACTCAGCTCGTCTCGAAGCTGCGACCCGTATCCACTGACAAACCCAAATACGCGCCCTAAGTTTCGCTGCGGGGGAAGATTTTTTGGGGGGGTTAGTGGAGGCTATCTGAGCGAACGCCCGCATGTAAATAAAACTTTCGTGGGGCTTGCTGCGGACATGTTAACGGCGGGTGCCGCGAGGCGTGATAGAAGCCGGGAGCAGTTCCGCCCGCAAGCCCTTTCGGAATATATGGGCTGCAATCAGCCCTTGCGTTCTCCGCAGATTCGACCGGGGATCCAGGAAAACTAGCACCGACGGACCCGCTCCGCTTAGGGCGACCCCTAGCACGCCGGGCTTGCCGGTCATTTCCTGCAGCGCCGGTAGCAGCGGACACAAACCAGCGCGGTAGGGCTGGTGGAGGCGGTCCTCGAGTGCCGAACAGAGCAGATCGGGGCGTCCTTGAATGAAGGCCGCAAGCAGCAGCATAGAATTCTGAATGTTGGCCACCGCATCGGCAAGGGAATATTGCGCGGGAAGCGCGCGCCGGGCTTCCTCAGTAGATAAGGCCTGCTCGGGAATGGCAAGCAGTAAAGGCCACTTTCCCTTCGGGCGAATGCACACCACTTGTGCCTCCCTTTCTGCAGTCATGCGCGCTACTGTCAACCCGCCCATCCAGCAAGCCGAGGCGTTATCGGGATGATGCTCCAAATGAGCCGCCTCGCCGATGATCCGGGCATCGCTCCACCCCAGGCGGCCGAAGTGGTTGGCCAAAGCAATGCCGGCCAGACGCGCCGCGGCAGACGATCCGCAGCCTTTGCCGATGGGGATCTCGTTCTTCATGCGAAGAAGTAACGGAATGATCTCGGCACCCTCGGATTGCAGAATTTTGCAATAGGTATCGAGAATCAGGTGATTCTCGACGGTCTGACAGATTTCCTGGTCGCGGCCGCTGGCCGTGATGGAAAAGCTGGCCGCAGGCCGGGCAGAGATGGTGAGGTAGAAATCCATCGCCAGCGCAGCCGCATCGAACGCCGGCCCCAGGTTAGCTGACGTGGCCGGCAATGCCAGGTGCAGCAGTCCCGTACGCTTTTTCTTCCTCGGTTGGTTTTGCTTAGGCATGCGATGGCGCCGGTGTGGATTTCTCCGCCTGGTCCAGGATCTTGATTACGGCGTTCAAATCGGCATCGAGCACGACGGGGGGATGCCGGAATGGCTTGAGCTTGCCGCTCTCCTGCTCATACCGGGGGCCCGGGAAGAGATCGCCGCTATGAAATTCCATGGTGAAGTCGGGATCTTTGAGCAGGTTTCCAGTCAATACTAAGACCACGCTCTCCTGTATCTTCACAAACCCCCGCTGCAGGAGCTTCTTCAACCCCGCCAGGGTCACGGCGGAAGCAGGCTCACAGCCGATGCCTTCGGCGCCAATCTCAGCTTTGGCTTGCGCGATCTCGACTTCGCTTACCTGCTCACAGGCCCCGCCGGTTGCGCGGAGAACCTTGACAGCCTTTTCCCAGGAGGCGGGATTGCCGATCCGGATCGCGGTGGCTCGAGTCTCCGCCCGCACGCTCACCAGACGCTTCCCCTCCGCCTCGCGCAAGGTCCGAACCAGGGCGTTCGCGCCTTCCGCCTGGATTACGGACAACTTCGGCAGGCGTGAAATCAGGCCGGAATCGCGCATCTCGAGCAATGCCTTCCCGATCGCCGAGCTGTTGCCCAGATTACCGCCCGGAACAATGATGTGATCCGGCGGCTGCCACTCCAGTTGCTCGAGCAGTTCAAACGCTAAAGTCTTCTGCCCTTCCAGCCGGAAAGGATTGATCGAATTCAACTGATAAACCGGAGCGCGCTTCACCAGTTCCTGCAGCAGGCGCAGGCAGCCGTCGAAATCCGTCCGCAGCTGGCAGGTGAGCGCGCCGTAGTCGAGCGCTTGCGACAGCTTGCTCCAGGAAATCTTGCCTTCGGGCACCAGCACCATGCTGCGCATGCCGGCTCTCGCTGCGTAGGCGGCCATGGACGCCGACGTGTTCCCGGTCGACGCACACGCCACCCAACCGTATCCACCCTGCCGGGCGAATGTGGCGGCCACCGTCATGCCAGTATCTTTGAACGAGCCGGTCGGGTTCATGCCTTGATGTTTGGCGTAAAGCTGCGCCACTCCGGTCGCACGCGAGCATCGTGGAAGGTCGTACAAGGGGGTGTTGCCTTCACGCAATGTAACCGCGCACTGCTCGAACTGAGGCGCCGGAAGAAGTTCGCGAAAGCGCCACACGCCGCTCAGGTCAAGCCACGAGTTGGATAGTCGCCGCTGCCACCAAGTGGATTTCAATGTGGCAGGATTAAGGCGGCCGCTCGCCCAAGCCGGATCAACGATCTCGAGCAAGTTGCCGCACTGCGTGCAGCGGAAATCCTGCGCAGCAGCCTCGCTGAGTCCTCCGCAGCCAATGCAGCGGAAGCGGTATGTAGCCCTGGATGAACTCAGTTGCGAACCGGGTTCCGGCGTGGTGGAGGACGGCATGGAAGCGCAGACTACTTTTCACCCCGCAGGTATGCGTCGGTGCGATTGATCCAATCGGCGCGGGGAGGACTGAACACGTCGAGATCGACCGTGTCTTCCAGCGCTTCCGCCTTGTGCGGCATATTGGCCGGAATGCACAGCACTTCGCCGGAGTGCACAACAATTTCCTGGCCGTCGATCCAGAACTTCAGGGCGCCATCCAGGATGTAGGTGACCTGCTCATTGTGGTGGCTGTGCTCGGGCACGACGCAGCCTTTTTTCAGCAGCACCCGTGCCATCATTACCTCCTGCCCCACCACGAACTGCCGCTGCAGCAGTGGATTCAGGTCTTCCAGCGGAATCGTGTGCCACGGAATGTGTTGGAACGGGCTCTGGCTCGCCGCGTGCTTGGTAACGGCTCTTTGCGCGCGCGCGTGAGATTTTGCTCCCGCCCTCACCTTGCCGATCGCCGATTTCCTGCCCTTCGAAGTCGCTTTCGCCTTATTCGTCATACAGTCACCATTGTCATCGAGTCCCCCTGTCAACCCGGGCGAAGCGAAGGACCTCCGCATTTGCCTGCGGTGCCAAATTCTCCGCCGGGCCGACACTGATTACCCAAGTTGTTAGGGTCGCGCCTTTCCGGATACAACCGCGCTTTAGCGCACTCTACCCCCGTAAAGCTTTACCGCGTTGTCATGGAGATATCCGTGGGCCAGTTCCAGCGCCCGGGCTTCCGTGATTTCATTTTCCGAGATCATCTCCGCCAGCGCCGCGGCCAAAGCCGTTCGCGACGATTGCACTCCCAGCCAATAGCTTTCTTCCGCTCCTAAAACCTGATTGTACGGGAAACAGTCGGTGCCGAAAGTGATCTTATCGGGAAAAGTTTCCAGCCACATCTTAAGCGTCTCTTTGAAGGCCGAGGGATATTGCGCGAGTTCACCAAAAGAAGAATCCAGATACACGTTCTTCATCGCCGCCAGCCAGATGGCCTCGCGCTCCAGCGGATAGCCGCCGTGGATCAGCACAAAAGTAGTCGACACGTAGCGCGGATCGCGCAGCACGCTTTCCAGATTCATCACGTTGCTCTGCGTGAGGTTGAAATAATCTCCAATGCCAACCGCCGTGTGAATGTGAACCGGAATATTCAACCGCCCGCCCAGGCCCACCAGGAAGCGAAATATGTAATCCTGAAAAATCCGGTACTCCTTCTCACTGGGGGCGGCGCCAGAAACGTAACGCTGATAAATTTCCTCTGCTTGCTCGCGGGTTGGATCGGAGAATGTCGTGGGGCGAAAGTAGGCCACTTCAAACTTCATGGCGATCCCACCCTTCTTCTGGTTGTCAGCCAACACGCGGACGATGAACTCCAGGTAATCGCTGAACTTTTCGGGAAGCTTGCTCACACTCTCCTGCTGCATCCAGTGGCGCAGCATCTTCTCCTGCAGCGGGATAAAAACTCCTTCGTCAGGATTGCGCCCCGTCTCGCGCTCATTGTTGAAAGGCCACAGAAATGAATCGGCGAAGAAAACCCAGGGGAAGCGCCTGGGATCAAGATAGTCCGCCATCATGGCGCGGTTCGCGACCGAACTCTCAGTGTTGAGCTTGTCCAGAATCAGGTCGAAATACGCGGTGCCGGGATATTGCTTTTTCAGTTCTGCCTTCTTCGCGACCAGCCACCTGGCATGTTCCGGCGCCAAATCAGCGTAGGGATATCCAAACAACGCCTTTGCTGCCGCGATCAGTTCGGGATTGTCATCGCGCGTGCGCAACGGAGCGCTGGCATCAGGAGGTGAGGCCATGGCGTCAACGTCGGGATCGTCGGCGAACCCGGGGTGAGCATGATGATCGAACGCAGGAATCTTTTCGATTTCCGGCAGCAGCCGCTGGTAAATTTGCTGAATGTCCGGCCCGGCAAAAGGCCGGGCCTGAGCCGCGGCAAAGGACGCAAACAGCATCGCAGCCAATGCTGAAAAGATAACTGGTCTCATGAGTATCGTTCCCGGTTGTAATAGTCTTGCCTTGAAGGTCCTCGAACCGCTGCCTCTCTACACCAGGCTTCCCTGCCAGCTGGCGGCAATTTTCATAATCCGCTCCCCCGCCTCCCGCAGATTTTCGCGAGACGAAGCGAACGAGAAGCGTACAAAGTTCTTGCCCGAGGGGCCGAACGCGGCGCCCGGAATCGCGGCCACCCCAGCTTCTTCGAGCAGGATGCGGCAAACTTCCTCGGCGCTCACCCCCGTCCCCCGAATATCGACCCAGGCGTAGAAAGCTCCGTCCGGTGGCTCGCAGTGAAATCCTGGAACCTTATTCAGATCGCGGACAAATTGTTCTCTGCGCCGCGCGAATTGAGTGACCATGCGCGGCGTGTTGCCCTCTCGATCGCGCAGCGCTTCGATGGCGGCATACTGCGTGAACTCGGCCACGCAGGTATAGCTGTTGATCGCCATCATAGTCAGTGCCGGAACAACTTCCGGCGGCGCGACCGTGTAGCCCAAACGCCATCCCGTCATTGCGAAGCTCTTCGAAAACCCATCCAGAATCAGCGTGCGCTCTTCCATCCGCGGGTAGTTGAGCATCGAGATGTATTCCCCGCCGTACATGATTCGGGCGTAGATTTCGTCCGAGAGTACCCATAGATCGTGCTTGACCGCGAGTTCCGCAAGGCCGCGCTGCACCGCGTCATGGTAAACCGTCCCTGTGGGATTGCCCGGCGAATTGGTAAGCAACATCCGCGTGCGGCGTGTAATCTTCCCTGCGATTTCCTCCAGGTCAGGCTGGAAATGGTTGCGCGGAGAAAGCGTGAATGGCACCGGGACTGCGCCCAACCCAAGCGTGATCGAGGGATATCCCGGAAACCCAGGATCGGGATAGAGAACTTCATCCCCCGGCTCGAGCAGCGCCATCATGGCGAAAAACAACGCGGCCTTGCAGCCGGGCGCAACCACGATGTTCGATGCCGATACTTCGATGCCGCGAGTGCGCTGCAAATACGCCGCGATCTCCACGCGCAGCGCCGGAACTCCCGCGACTGCGCAGTACCGGTCTTTGCCCTCAGCAAGTGCCGTGGCAGCCGCCTCGACAACCGATGCCCCCGCATGAAAATCAGGCTCGCCGAGTTCAAGGTGGATAATGGAGCGCCCCTGTGCTTCGAGTTCCCTGGCGCGGGCAAATACCGAGAGCGCGCCTTCGCCGCTCATCACTGACATCCGGGATGCAATCGATCGCATGAATTCTCCGAGTCCCTATAATCCTTTATACATGCCGCCATCCACCAGGATGGTCTGGCCGGTAATGTACGAAGCGCGCTCCGAGGCCAGCCAGACAATCGTCTCCGCAACTTCGCGTGGTTCGCCCAGGCGCTGCAGCGGCGCATCGGCGGCCCAGCCATCGAAAATTTCCTTTTCGCTCTTCCCCGAACTGGCCCGGGATTTCGCCAACTCCTTCAGCCGATCTGTGGCCGTAAATCCCGGCCCGACGTTGTTCACCAGGATTCCATCTTTTCCAAATTCGTTGGCGAGACTTTTCACCAGGCCGACTACCGCCGCCCGCACCGCATTCGACAGCACAAGGCCGGTCACCGGCTGTTTGGTCGTAATCGAGGTCAGCGTAATAATGCGCCCCCAGCGTTTTCGCTGCATGTGAGGAATCACCTCGCGCGCGAAATAGACCGCGCTGAGAAAGTTCGCCTCCAGGGCCCGCTGCCATTCTTCGCTCGTGGCCGCGAGGAAGCCTTTGGCAGGAGGCCCGCCAGCGTTGGTCACACAAATGTCGACGCCTCCGAACTTTTCGGCCATGGCCGCGACGAAGCTGTGAACCGCAGATGCATCGCCCACGTCCAGGGCTTCGGCTAGAACTTCAACGCCGTATTGCTTTCTAATTTCACCCGCGGCATGGTGCAGAGTCTGCCCGTTCCTGGCGCACATGGCCACGCGGCAGCCCTCGGCGGCAAATGCTTCGGCCGTCGCGCGTCCTATGCCCTGACTCGATGCCGCCACCAGGGCTACGCGGTCTTTCAATCCAAGATTCATGAACGCCGAATTATAAATCGTGGTCTGTATAATCCCCTGCTTGCCGCCAGCTTCCGCCCCCGTTAATCTTTAGGACAGCGAGGCATCCATGAAGCCAAAGGGCTATCGCACCGAAACCCAGACCGTCCATGGCGCAGCCGACGGCATCAAGAAAAATGGGCCTGTGGGCACGCCCATCTATCAGTCTTCCACCTTTGAAGTCACGGACAACGAAGAGCAACTGAGAATTGCCGCGAGCGATCACTATTACACGCGCTACGGCAATCCCACCAACACGGTCGCGGAAAAAACCATCGCCAGCCTCGAAGGCACGGAGGCCGCGCTCACCTTCGCCTCGGGCATGGGCGCGGTCACCACCACAATCATGGCGCTGTTGAAAAGTGGCGACCACATCGTGGCGCAGCGCGACATCTACGGAGGCGTTAACAAATTCCTGGCACAATGGCTGCCCAAGATGGGCATCGAAACAACCTTCGTCGACACTGCCGACTATCCGCAATTTGCAAAAGCCATCCGTTCAAGCACGAAACTGCTGTACTTCGAGTCGCCGACCAATCCCACCTTGCGCGTGGTTGATTTCAAAAAGGCAACCGCGCTGGCGAAAGAGCACAATCTGCTCAGCATGATCGACGCCACCTTCGGTACGCCTATTAACCAGCATCCCGCGGAGTTCGGCTTCGACCTGATCATGCATTCGGGAACGAAATATCTGAACGGCCACAGTGACTTGCTCTGTGGCGTAGTCGCCGGCCGCCGCGAACTTATCCAGCGAATCTGGGAAACCCGCACTACCCTGGGCAACTGCATGGATCCCCACGCCGCCTGGATGCTGGTGCGCGGCCTGAAGACGCTGGCAGTGCGCGTAGCGCGGCAGAACGAAAACGCCCAGAGAGTCGCCGAATTTCTAGCCGGAAATGCGAAGGTGCGGCGCGTCTATTACCCGTTTCTGCGATCTCATCCCGAATATGCCGTGGCCCGCGCCCAGATGACCGGCGGCGGAGGCATGGTCAGCTTCGAAGTCGAAGGCACCGGCGAAGACGCGCGCCGCGTGACCGAAGCGATGCGCCTGTTCACCCTGGCCACCAGCCTGGGCGGCGTGGAGTCGCTGGTCTCAATCCCGGTGCTGACCTCGCACGCCATGATCCCCGCCGAAGCACGCGAAAAGATGGGCGTAACCGAACAGATGATCCGCCTCTCGGTAGGAATCGAAAACGCCGACGACCTGATTGCAGATTTAGAGCAGGCGCTGCAAGCGATGCCTGTACCGCAGAAACTGCACGCAGGCAACAGAGCGTGATCTCCCTCACACAAACGATCGCGGGCCCTCCTGCCCGGATTGGTTGATGCTCCGGCGCTGCTAGAAGATAAACTTCAGGGCTAACTGGAGAATGCGCGCCTCGTGGGCCGATCCTGGACGCAGGAAGCCAGGGGTTTGGCCAAGGCTCGACACGCAACTGGAATCGCCCGCCGAGTTGTTGACGCCTCCGTAGCATCCAATCGTACTGTCGGCATTTCCCTGCCCGGAGTTCGACCCAGCCGATCCCCCGTCGCCGCCCAGCCAGGCGTATTCCGTGTGATTGAAAACATTGAATGCTTCAGCTCTGAATTCAAAGTACTTACTTTCCGTGACGGCAAAGTGCTTGATCAACGCCATGTCGAAGTTAGTCCGCCAGGGGTTATTCAAAATGTTTCTCCCGGCATCGCCAAAGGTCAGACCTGTGGGCGCAACGAACACGGCTGGATTGTAGAGAAGAGGTCCAAAACCGGGGGAGGGAGAATTCTGCACGCCTGTCCTTGGATTGCCGACAAGATCCGGATAGGAGCCCGCCGTGAGGCCGCCCAGGTTGTCGATTTGAGAGTTTAGGTTACCCACTCCTGCGTTGTCGGCGGGCGCGATCGTGCCATTGCCCTTGTTATAGACGCTGAACGGAGTGCCGCTCTGAACGAGTGTGATGCCCGACCACTGCCAGCCTCCCAATAACTTATGCGCCATGCCGCTTCCCTTGAAAAATGGCAAATCGTAAACATAAGCAAAGGTAAGCGTGTGTCGTTGATCAAAGTTTGAACTGGCGCGAAAGGTGTTGAGCGCGTAGGAATTGATTAACCCCGCATCGTTGGCGGACGAGGCATCGTCAATCGAGTGGCTATAGGTATAGGCCAGATTCAGTTGAAGTCCGCCGACACTGCGCCGCAGCGAGGCCTCGAGCGCGTTATAGTTGGAGGAAGCAGTCTGATCCTTGCGCCCGATACTGCCGTATCCAGCATAAGGGCGGAACGCATTGGGGCTGTTGCCGCAAGCCACGGACAAATTAACCGCCGCACCCGACGGAGGGCCTCCACTCACGCCCGCGGTATAGGGAACGGGCGTCCCATAGGAAGTCACGGCATTCATTGGGACGCCGTAAGCATCGACATTTACTCCCGGCTGGTCGTTGCCCGGACCCCAACTGCAGTCGAAAGTTGTTCCCGGCACCAGGGGGGCTACGGCAAGCGGGCCAGCGCCGATTGCCTGCCCGGGAGAATAAGGATTCTGGCTGGCAGGGACTGGAACAATCTGATTCAACTCGTAAGCGCGGGTCAAGTGAACGCCTACACTCCCGACATACGAAAGCGTGGCCACGGTGCCCTTCGCAATCTCATGCTGAAGGTCGAAGTGCCACTCCTGCGTGTAGGGCCAGTTGGCTTTGGTCGGAATTGAACCAACGATGATCGGAGGCGAGCCAGCGCCCAACAGGCTCGGATTGAGGCTGGCGTAACCCGACAGATTCCCTGCCGTATTATTAGTGACGGTCGTGGTCTGAGTCTTGTTGTCGTAGGGCTCCAGCAGGTCGGTATTCGACTCGTTGCCGTTCATGTGCTCGAAGAAGATGCCATAACCGCCGCGAATCGCCCACTTGCCATCACCCCGTGGATCGAACGCAAATCCCAGACGCGGCGCCGGGTTCCACCAATGGTTGTTCATACAGCCTTTGGGAACTCCAACTGTAACGCCGCACTGTACCCAGCCGTTGTAAGGATTGGTCGGCGACACGTTAAACAGTGGGTTTCCGGGAACTGCTCCGGTTCCGTTACCGTTCGTATCGACCCCGCTCTTTCCAGTGACGTAGCGGGCGGGATCGAAATTGAAAGCCAGGTTGTTCAGTTCGCGATAGGTGCCGTAGAAGCTGAAACGCAACCCTATATTGAGCGTCAGACGCCGGGTAACGTGCCAGTCGTCCTGAATATACGGCTCATAGATTTTGTAGAAATTATGCATCTTCAGCTGCAATTGCTGCTGGGTGAAGCTGGTGATATTCCCCAGAAGCAAATCGGCGTAAGCGTTGCCAGTAGAGTTTTGGCTGCCGTTACTCCCATTGGCAAAACCTAGTATGCCGTTTGCGCCCGTGGGGGGCTGGGGCAATTCGTTCTTATGGGCATCCACAAAGGAAAAACCGAACTGCAGGTTATGCGAGCCCACAATCTTGGTAACGTTGTCGCGGAAACCGACCGTGGGATTGGAATTTATGGGTCCTTCCGGAACATAGCCGGGATCCTCGGCGAAACCGTACTGGTTATCGGTAAGGCTTACCCCCGGCACTTCGGGAGCGCTAAAACCAAAGCCGTTGTTGTACAAGCCGAGGCTGCCAAAAGCGCTGCCCCGCTGCCAGGGGCCGCTTAGAGTCGTGGAAATGTGGTCGGCAGTGTAGCTGGCGACGAACTCATTTAGCAAAGTGGGAGAAACCGTTGCCGTCAGCCGCGCCACCAGGCTGATGCCGGGATTCGTGAAGCCCGTTTGAATCGTAGGAAAACTCACTCCATCGGTCCACAAAGGCACCGGATACTGCTGCGTCCAGGAGTCGTGAATGTAGTGGAAGCTGGCGCGAACTTTGTCCGTGATGTTCTGATCGACCCTGCCTAACTCCTGGCGCCAGTGGGTAGGGAGCGTGGGGGCCGCGAACCATTGATCCTGAAGGCCGTCTGCAGACACCCCGTTCGGCTGCGGAATCATCGCCGTTAGAGCGGAGGCGATCGCCGGGTTTTCTATGGGCACCTGATTGCCGGTAAAGTTCTGGCCGGCATTCGCTTGAGGAACACCGTTGATGAATGCCGGTATAACTGGGCATTCAAGACCGGCATTACATTGATCGGTGAAGTTCCCCGTGCGGTCTGCCATGGTCGGAACTATCGTCTGGGAAAAGAAGTTCGCCGGAATCAGATCGCGGCGCCATTCTTCCGACCAAAAAAAGAACGTCTTCTGCCTGCTGGTATTGTAATGGCCGGGAATATAGACCGGCCCGCCGATGGTGAACCCGAAGTCGTTCTTCTTGTATTCCGGGGGCGAACTCAAGCCGAATTGGGTCGCGTTGAAGTCGTCGTTGCGCACAAATTCGTAAAGGTCGCCGTGGAAGTGACTGGTGCCCGACTTGGTCTCAACTTCGACCGTGCCGGAGCCGTTCTTGCCGTATTGCGCTCCGTAGTCGGAGGTCAGCACCTTGAACTCCGCAATCGCATCGATGCTGGGATACACGTTGAGCGTGGTGTTACTCCCGTTGTCCAGCATGTCTCCGCCGTCCAGTTCGAAGTTGTTGTATTCGGTGCGGCCACCATTCACGCTGAATGCCACCGTGGTCGCGCCCTCCCCACCTTCGTCCTGGCCGGATTGATTGGTCACGCCGGGGGACAGCCCCACCAGCGACGTAAAATCGCGTCCGTTCAACTCAAGCTGAGTGATTTCCTTGCCGCTGACCACGCTGCCCAGATCCGAGGATTGTGTTTCCACCTGCGCGACCTCTGAGCCTTGCACGATTACTTCCGTGCTGATCGTACCGACCTGCATCGTCACATTCACCCGGGCTTTTTCCGCCACGTTCAGCACGACTCCCTGAGCCTGATATTTCTTGAAGCCCTGCGCCGTGACCGTCAGATCGTAGGAACCTATCGGCAGCGCCGCGAAGACAAAATCCCCGCTGCCGTTACTGGGGGCGCTCCGGTTCACGCCGTGTTCCGCGTTCGCGATGGTGACCTGCGCGTTGGCGATGGCCGCCCCACTTGGGTCGGTTATTGTGCCAGTGAGCGAGGCCGTGTCCTGCCCCCAGGCAGCGCAGCACAGCATCAGGAACAGCGAAACCAGTAGCCCCAATGAACGATGACGTTTCATGGTCAATTCTTCTCCTGACCCCAACGTGAACGTTAGGACCTCAATCCGAATCTAGCGGAGCGCCCGCCCCTGCCGTAGTGCAAAGGCGTCAACAGTTGTTTACCATCTCAGTCCGAACCCGTTTCCAATCCCAGACCACTCCAGCAATGCACGACACCCCATCCCGCAGTTTATTAAAACGTATGAATAGTGCTTTTATAGGACATCTTCTGTCAAGAAAAAAACGCCTGTGGCGGCTCGGAAATGGCTTCGCGTGTCCAAATTCGCGCTCTTAGCACTGGCAAAGTTATGTTAAGGCCACGCTCCGGGTCGAGTCCCGAGCCACCAATTCGGGCGCCACCTTGCGATGTTCGGCGGCCACTTCGCGTTTTTCCAGCACAGACTTAATCCCTTCCAGCACGATTCCCACCGCCCCTGCGCCCATAGCCTCCATAGGTTGCCGGATTGTCGTCAGCGACGGCGTACACAGCGCCGACGCGGCCACATCGTCAAAGCCGATTACCGAGCAGTGTTCCGGAACCCGCTTGCCGCTGTTCTCGAGCGCCCGGATGGCGCCAAAAGCCGTCATGTCGTCAAACGCGAGTAGGGCGGTAAACGGATGCTTCTGCCGGACCAGAGCTTCGGTCAACTTTTGACCGGCCTCGAAGCTGGAAAGCGGATCACGCGACTCGGGCAAATCGACAATCAGCCCCGGATCGAGTTCGAGCCCGCAAGTCTTCGCGAACTTTCGGATTCCCTTCCAGCGCGGCGAACTGTCCGCCAAAGTCTTGGGTCCGCGGATGAATGCAATCTTGCGGTGGCCTAGGGCATGTAAATGTTCGAGCGCGAGATAGCCCCCAATCTCGTTATCCACGATCACTGAACTCATGGAATCGCCCTTGAGTTCGCAGCCGATCAATGCTGTAGGAATGCTGCTTTTCTCCAGATCGGCGAGCAGGTTGATGTCGAGAAAAAGCCAGTTAGCCAGCACGATCAGGCCTTCGATGCGGCGGTCGAGCAGCATCTCGAGATAGCGCTCGAAGCGGCTGCGCTCATTGTGCACGTCCGTCAGGATCGGCAGGTAGGAGGCCTGATAGAGCGTATTTTCAATGCCGCGCAACACCAGCGTGCAGTAGGGATCGGTCATGTCAAAAACCATGACTCCCACCGTGTGGCTGCGCTTGCTGCGCAGCGAGCGCGCGAACTGGTTGGGACGGTAGCCCAGTTTTTCCGCGGCGCGCTCGATGCGCTGCTTGGTAACCGGCGGGATGTAGCGCGCCAGCGGAGCGTCATTCAGCACGATCGAAACCGTGGTCGAAGAAAAACCGCTCTCCTTGGCTACATCGCGAATCGTGACCATCGAAAATTATCCCTGGAAGGCCGCATTCACCCAGCGCATCTACCACTATGTCTTTCCGAACGAGGTTCGCGGCCGCCTCCGCTTGAATTCAACACAGAGGTTGGCGGACACTACAGCAGAGAGTGCGACCAGTGTCAAGAGCGGATCTTCGGCTTCAATTGGTAATCTGGCTTCTGTTGGCCTCGCCGGCACTCGCCATGCCGCCGCAAAACCACCCCTCAACTCCACCGCCAGATGCGGATGTTGCCCGCCTCTTCCGGCAGGGGCAAGATGCTCTAAACGCTGGTCATCTGGATGACGCGGAGCGCATTTTCGATCGCGTTCTCGCCGCCAACCCGCAGGCCGGCGGCGCTTATGCCAATCTGGGCGTCGTCTACATGCGGCGGAAGCAATGGGCCAAGGCTCTTCAGGCGTTGCAAAAAGCCGAGCGCCTCATGCCGCAGGTCGCCGGAGTCCGGCTGAACGTCGGCCTCGCCTACTACCGGCAGAATGAATTTCTCAAAGCTATACCGCCGTTTGAATCCGTCGTGCACGATCAACCGGACGCCCTGCAACCGCGCCACCTGCTGGGCCTTTGTTATTTTTTTGCCGAGCGGTGGGCAGACGCGGCCAATACTCTAGCGCCGCTCTGGGATCAGGAATCGAACCAGTTGAGTTACCTCTATGTGCTTTCGATTGCCGCGCACCGCGCTGGTCAGAAGGAACTCGACGAACGGGCCACCGCGCAGCTCATTAAAATCGGGGAGGGATCGCCGGAGTTCCATCTCTTTATGGGCAAGGCGCATCTGAATCTCGAACAATACGACCTGGCGCTGGCGGATTTCAAAGCCGCAGCCGAGGAGAATCCAAAGCTGACCTTCGTTCATTTCAATCTCGGTCTGACCTACCTCAAAAAACAAGACTATGAGCACGCGCGCGACGAATTTCTGAAAGATGCCGCGGTCGAACCCGATCTCGCCCTTGACTACGATGAACTGGGCGACGTCTACACACTGATGCAGCAGGATCCTGAAGCGGAGAAAAGTTATCGCGAGGCGCTGAAGCGCGATCCTCGCCTGGTGAATTCCTACGTGGGCCTGGCCAAGATCTACCAGCGGGAACAGAAATATCAGCAGGCTCTAACTGCCATCGACGCCGCCGGAAAGATTGATTCCGGCCGCAGCGACATTCATTATCTGCGCGGCCAAACATTGCTTCGCCTGGGCCGCAAAGAAGCGGGCAAAAAGGAACTCGAGGCCTCCGTCAATATTGACAATGAACGCCGCGCCCAGCGCCAGAAGCAGGTGGAAAGCGGCGTAGTTCCTTCTCCCGAACTGATGCAGAATGATCAATGATTGCTGATGCGGGGGCAGTAGTCCAGTTTTATCCGGAACGGAAAGCGGACGAACCACAGTCAGGCTTTCCTTCGTCTACCTTCGCGCCCTTCGTGGTTAAGTTTTTCGATTCCCGAGGACTAGCGTTGTTCAGGGGATCAAATGATAGACTTTAACCCTAGTCACTCTCCGCACAACCCGACGCCTGTCTCATCCCGCAGGAGGATCCTCCCATGAAACCCTGGCTCAAGATTGTCGCCATTGTTGTTGGCGTTTTGATCGTGATCGTGGTCGTAGTTCCCTTCTTTATCGATGCCAACACGTTTCGCCCCAAGCTGGAGTCCGAACTGACCGATGCTCTGGGACGCCCGGTCAAGGTCGGCAACCTGTCGCTCTCGCTGCTCGGCGGCAGCGTGAAAGCCGACAATATCTCGATCGCCGACGATCCCGCCTTCAGCAAGAGCCCATTCGTGCAGGCCAAGTCGCTCAAGGTGGGTGTAGAAATTCTGCCCCTGATTTTTTCCAAGAATTTGAACGTCACCGAGTTGACACTGCAGCAGCCCGAAATCAGCCTGGTCCGCTCCCAGGATGGAGAAAGATGGAATTTTTCGAGCCTGGGGAATAAAAGCTCCGGGCAAGCTCCGACCTCGCAGACTGCAGCCGGCGGGTCGAACGCTGCGTCGCCCAGCCCTTCGGCGCCCAGCAATTCGGCCAACGCCTCCGGCAATCCCAGCCTCTCGGTAGACAAGCTGAACGTTAATGAGGGCAGGCTCTCCGTGAGCCGGACCGGAGCTTCAGCGCAGCCGCGTTTATACGATAAGGTGAACATCGAGGTGAAGAAATTCTCGTTCGCTAACTCCTTCCCATTCAAAATGACTGCCAGCTTGCCCGCCGGCGGCAGCCTGAAGCTTGAGGGCACGGCCGGACCCATCGATCCCAATAATGCCGCCCGCACGCCTCTGCAGGCCAAAGTCGCTGTGAAGCAGATGAACCTGGCAGCGTCCGGATTTATCGATCCCGCTTCCGGCATCGCGGGCATCGCAGATTTTGACGGAACGGTCACCTCGGACGGCCGCGAAGCCAAGACAAGTGGCACGCTCAAAGCCGATAAGTTGCAGGTCGTTCAGAAAGGCTCTCCAGCAGGAAAAACCGTGCAGGTGCAGTACGCAGTAACGCACGATCTGGGAACAGAGCGTGGGAGCTTGACCCAGGGTGTGGTAAGCCTGGGCAAGGCCGTGGCCAATCTTTCCGGAACTTACGACGCGCATGGAGCCATCACGTCGATCAACATGAAACTCAGCGGCCAGGGCATGCCGGTGGATGATCTGGAAGCCATGCTGCCCGCCGTGGGCGTGACATTGCCGCCCGGTTCCCAACTGAAGGGCGGCACGCTGGCGCTGAATTTCACCATCGTCGGCCCGGTGGACAAACTGGTTACAACCGGGTCCCTGAAAATGGAGAACGCCGCGCTGGCCAACTTCAGCCTGGGCTCGAAGTTGTCAGCCATCTCAGCGCTGGGAGGAAAAGGCGCCGGACAAAAAGATACCACCATTCAAAACTTCAGTGCCGACGTTCGGGTGGCTCCCGAGGGAACACGCGCCGACAACATCAGCCTGACCGTCCCGACCCTGGGTTCGGTCACCGGCGCCGGTACCGTAAGCCCCAGCAACGCGCTCGATTTCAAAATGAAGGCGGACGCCATACCGTTCCTGATCCAGGGCACAACTGCAGATCCAAGGTTTGTTCCCGACATGAAAGGAATGGCCACCGGCTTGTTGAAAGGCGTGACCGGAGATAAAAATCCTGCGAGCGGCCTGAGCGGCATGTTCAAAAAGAAATCCCACTGAGGCGCGGGATCAAACTGGGAACCACTCGGGAACTTTGGTAACTTGCGCCAGGCAGTATCCAACTTGCTATCTTTAAGGTCGTTGACAACCCTAATTGTGCGGACCATACTCGCCGTTAAGCTGCAGAGGTCTGCAAACTAACGGGTTCCGGTTGCGGCCGCGCAAACTCCCAGGGTCAGAAAAATCAGGATAAACTGGGGTTCCGGCGAGTGCTTTTTCTCCGCCCCGGGTTTTTTGCTGTGGTCTCATGTTGTCATCTTCAGGAGGGGTCATCTTGTCAAAACCAGCTGCTTCTCGATGGATTCTTGCAATGTTTGTTCCAGCTCTAAGCGTTATAGCCGCCCTACTGGTACTTTTGGGGCCGGCTTCGCACCGCCACCCCTCACCAACCTCCTCCGCCCCATCGCAGGCAGGAGCAATCGCCGGGCACGCCGCAGGACATGCACCCGCACAAGCCAAAGTGCAGGCCAGCTACGCCGCGCTTCCATTAGCCTTCGAGCAAAACCAGGGACAGACCGGCAGCCAGGTCAAGTACGTGGCGCGGGGCAGCGGTTACACGTTGTTCCTGACGGCAAATGATGCTGTGTTTTCGCTCCATCCCCGCTCCACGGATGGCAAATCGGCTGGCCATAATCCCCTGATGTCGCAGGCATCCAACCGCCATGCTCAGAATGACACGGCCGCCGTGGTCCACATGCAACTCGCGGGTGGCAATGCCCGGGCGCAGATCTCCGCCAGCAGCCAACTGCCCGGAGTATCGAACTACTTCCTGGGCAATGACCCGAATCAATGGCGCACCCGCGTTCCCCACTATGCCCGCGTTTCCTATCGGGACGTTTATCCCGGCGTGAACCTGGCCTTTCACGGAGCCCAGCGGCAAGTCGAATTTGATTTTGTGATCGCAGCTGGCGCGAATCCCGCGCCCATCGGCTTCGCACTGACCGGCGCAAACAGCATGAATACGGATGACGCCGGCAACCTCGTAATCGCTTCCGCCGCCGGCAACGTTCTGCTGCACAAGCCGGTTGCCTATCAGGAACGAAACGGGGCTCGGCAGCCAGTGGATGCGCGTTTCATCGTGAAAGCTAATCGGCAAGTCGGCTTCGAGTTGGGAGCATACGACCGCACCCGCGAACTGGTGATCGACCCCACGGTCAGCTACGCATATTCAACGTATCTCGGGGGCACGGGCGACGATGAAGGCTACGGAATTGCCTTCGACAGCAACGGCAATGCCTACGTCACCGGGCAAACCGCATCTAACAATTTTCCCGGCACCACCGGCGGTTTGTCCGGCACTGCCAATGTGTTTGTCACCAAAATTGCGGCCGGCGGAGCCAGCCTCGTCTACTCCACCTACGTGGGCGGCGAAGCCACCGATAGCGGAAATGGCATCGCAGTGGACAGTTCCGGCGACGCGTTTGTGACTGGCTTTACCACTTCGGCGCTTTTTCCCGCCACTACGGGAGCCTTTCAGAAGACGATTGCCGGAAGCGGCGGCAACGCGTTTGTGTTCGAGTTGAATCCGGCCGGCTCCGTCTTGTCTTATTGCACATATTTAGGCGGAGGCGGCGATGTAGCGTATGGCATCGCAATAGATTCAACTGGAGACGCGTATGTGACGGGCAGAACGGCCTCGGGGACGTTTCCCACCGCAAGCCCGCTGCAAGCATACGTCAGCGGGAGCGCTTCCAGCGCGTTCGTAACAGAGTTGAATTCATCCGGCTCGGCCCTCGTGTACTCAACTTACCTCGGCGGCGGCGCGCTGGATTTCGCAACGGCCATCGCTCTGGATTCATCGAACAACGCTTACGTCACCGGCCAAACTTCCAATCCGACCTTCCCTACGAAAAATCCGCTGCAGTCAAAGTGCGGTACCGACGGGACTTGTAATGGTGGCCTCTCCGATGCCTTCGTAACCGTGATCAACGCCCAGGGCAGCGCCTACATTTACTCGACGTTCCTGGGCGGCAGCGGTGGCGACTCGGGATCGAGCATTGCGGTAGATTCCTTCGGCAACGCTTATGTCACGGGATCAACGGAATCCTCCGACTTCCCGCGTGCGTCCGCTCTGCAGAGCACGTACGGAGGTAATGGAGACGCCTTCGTGGCCAAGCTGAATGCAACCGGCAGCGCCCTGGTGTATTCGACATACCTCGGTGGCAGCCAGTTCGACATCGGATCCGGCATCGCTGTAGACGGTGGCGGCAATGCCTACATCACGGGATCGACGGCATCGTCATCCGGCTTCTTGCTCCAGGGCGCGACGCAGGGCACTTATGGTGGCGGCACAAGCGATGCCTTTGTCAGCGAAATTAACTCGACCGGGTCGGCACTCAACTTTTCCACCTACCTCGGCGGTTCGCTGGATGAGAACGCCGGCAATTTCGGAGCTGTCGCCGTCGACGGCCCCGGCGGCTCCATTTACGTGACGGGAACCACTTCGTCAACGGCTCCGGGGGGCTTCCCGACGTCATCGCCATTCCAGGCGGCCAACGCCGGGGGATCCGATGCCTTCGTGACCCAATACCAGCAAGTCACGTTTGATCTCACGGCCACCACTCCTGCCCCCGTGGCGGCGGGAACATCGGCAACATCCACAGTCACCCTGACGTCGGTCAATGGCTATAGTTCAGCCGTGACCCTCAGTTGCGCCGTAACCGGTACCGGCACACCGCCGCCGGCTTGCAGCGCATCGTCGAGCTTTTCACCCGGTTCGGTAACGCCCACCTCGTCCGGAGCTACCAGCGCACTCACCATTACAACCACTCCGGCCAATGCTGCGATGTTCACTCCCAGAAGCTTTTACTATGCGACGTGGCTGCCGGTTGCGGGCTTGTCGCTGGTGGGAGTCGGATTCAGTTCCACCCGCTCGCGGCGCAAGAAACTGCTTGGCCTGATGATGTTGGGGATGGTGATGGCTACGCTGATCCTGCTGCCCGCTTGCGGAGGCAGCAGCAGCGGTGGTGGAGGAGGTGGCGGTGGGGGCGGTGGCACGCCCGCCGGCGCCTACACCGTAACCATCACCGGCGCAGGGGCTGACGGCACCACGCAAACTTATCCGATCACCGTGACCGTCAACTAGATTCGGCTATGCCCAAAGGCCGCCTCCTGCCCGGAGGCGGCCTTTTATTTTGGCGCTCCCGTAGGGACAGCCGCCTCGCTGTCCCGCCAAGCGGAGCGAGGCGGATTCTCAGCAGAAACCGGCAGACGCGGGTTCCCGGCACAAGCCGGCTAACTAGCATGCTACTGCTCAGGTTTCCTTCGTGAACCTTCGCGTCCTTCGTGGTTGACTCAGAGAACTTCCCGCGCACCATTCGCTTGGCACGATTCACAACTCTAGTCTAAGATTCTCTTTGCGCACGCTGCATCAGGCTGTCATTTCCGTTACTCTTATACTCTTGGATTAGTTTGGCGGAGTTCTTCTCGCCGCCCTGGGCAGCTTTTGCGCCACTGGAGGAATCGAAGGTAGTGAGTTCCTATCTACTCATGGTGAGTTCCAGGCAGGTACGCGCCGTCTTCTTTGCCGCAATTGCATCGCTGTTTTTGACCGCCTCGGCAACCTGGGCCGTCGCGCAGGACTTTTCCCTGACCATTCCCGGAGGCCTGCACACCCCCGCGGTCGACCCCGGCGGCACCTCGACCGCGACCATCGATCTCGAACCGGTCGGCGCCGGCGGTGGCGCAGTCACATTGAGTTGTGCGGTGACGACAACCGCGTCGACGCCAACATGTCTGGTAAGCCCCAGTTCGGCCGTCCCGCCCGCGACCCCCGCCTTGACGATTACAACTTCCGACTCTACCCCCACGGGCATATATCCAATCGCGATCACGGGCAGCGACAGCTCCGGCAGCGAAACCCTGAATGTGACTCTGACCGTCACCAATTTGACGGCGGATTATTCGCTGTCCGTATCGCCGACAACGGCAACCCCCAGCCCGATTCCAGCTGGTGCCAGCGCCACGTCGACCGTCACCGTAACCCCCATCGGCAGTTACAGCGGCAATGTTACGCTCTCGTGTCTTTCCGTCACTCCCATTGTGGTAGCGGCGCCATTCTGTTCGTTTCAATACCCAAGTGGCAACACATACGTTGTCGTAGGTGGCGGTGTGCCATCTACCGTCGCTATGACCATTACCGCCTTCGGCCCCACTCCCACTACGAGGCGGAATACTCCGCGCATCTACTATGCTCTGTGGCTCGCCGTTCCCGGGCTGGCGTTGCTGGGCGCGGGTGCGGGTAAAAATCGCAAGATACGTTGGCTCGGCCCTTTTCTTCTGATCGCCATCGCCGGCCTGCTTCTGCTGCCCGCTTGCAACAATGCCACGAACAACAATCCCGTTTCGAATTCTCCCAGCGGCCTCACCACTCCCAAAAACACTTATACCTTCACTCTCACCGGTGCCGACCAGAATGGCGCAGCCCCCAGCAATGCCACCACCGGCACAGGTGCTGCCACGGTGGCGCTGGCGGTCAACTGAAACGCTGAGCCATGCGGCCGCCGCCGACTTCTGCAACGCGTGGCACGGAATCATCGAGTGCCAGTGTGATTTTCCATTCGCGCCTCGCGCTCCCTGCCCTTTATCTTGTAACCCTCGCTGTTTTCGTCTCCCCGGCACTGGCCTCAAAAGCTGCCATCTCACCGGCTTCCAGTTCGTCGGCGATAAGATACTCCTCGCCCGCTCCGTCGCCAGAATACCCGGGTGAAGAAAAGGCCCGTCCTGTTGTGGTGCGCTGGAGCGAGGGTCAGCCGGGATGCACTTTCTCCCGTGGCAACGACGGAAAATATCGCTATGGCCTGTGGTCAGGCTATGTTGGCGTCATTTTCGCCGTGGACGCGCGCGAGATGCAGATCATCCGTCATCGCATCGAGCCCATCTTCGGAGTCTATCTGACCGTCCGCTACCGTGGGACGGCCAGTCTCGACGAAACTCCAGAGGGAATCAGCATGCAGTTCATGAAGCACTTCAAAGTCGTGCAAACCTCACTCAATCCCGACGACTACATCCAGAAAATCCAGTCCGACGCCGATACGCTGGACGACGAAACCCGGCGCGAGATCGCGAAACATCCTGACAGGAAGATGGCGCTCGAAACGCGTGCGCAGGATTACCAGAAATCGGTGAATGAATTAATCGAATTTCTGGGGCACGACACTCTTCGCCCTGCCCGCCTCGACCACGCGAATCCCGAGGTGAGCGGGTGGGTGTTTTTTACCACCAATAACAAATGGCTGGGAGGCTGGAAATCTCAGGAGGAATTCGTTCTGCGCATGCCGCTGGACGGCAAGGTCTTCGAGTTCCCGTTCAAACTTCCGCCCGAGCCCGGGGAGTTTCTGCTGCAGAAACGAGAGTGAGGCCCGGCTTCGGCTGTAGGGCTTCGGCTTTTGGGCTTCGGTTTTCGGGCTTGGACTGTCGGTTTTCGGGCTTCGACTGTCGGGCTTCGGGCTTCGGCGTTCGGGTGTGCGTGATTTTAGCCGCGCAGCGGCGTCAGAATGCAGCCCACGGCGCAAGCCGTGGGGTAGAAAGTGGGATAGAAACAAGCCCCGGAAGGGGCGAAAGAAACGCCGCCATAAGTCCGCTCAATGGGGCGACACCCGTACCGGCCCGATGGTCTTAAGCCGAAGCCCGACAGCCAAAGCCCGCCCTACGACGCTGCCCGCCGGCTTTGCCGTTTCAATTCATCCGCTTGCTGCATGACCACGTCGCGTAGCGACACCAAGCCTTTCAGTTCTTTGCCGTCGACGATGGGCAAATGCCGGAAACCAAACTCGTGCATGACGAATAAGCACTCTTCGATGCTCTCGTCCAGGTTGACCGCACGAGGATTCGGCGTCATGACCTCAGAAACCGCGGTATAGCCGGGCATGCGTCCGGCCGCGACAACGCGAGTCATGATGTCTCGTTCCGAAAAGATTCCGGCCAGTTGTCCGTCGCGCAGCACCGGCACGGCGCCGATGTTGTGCTCCGTCATGAAGCGCGAGGCTTCCAGCACGCTGCGGCCGGCATCGATGGAATATACTTTTCGGTCTTTCACAAGGTCGCGGAGGGTAAGCATGGCAAGCTCCTTTTCGAAGGTGGCAAGGCCCGTTTGGCGGGCGGCATTACTTTACCACAGGTAGGCGGGATCGTTTGAAAAACGGGGCCGGAAAATAACCCGGCGGCCTGGTTCAGGCCGCCGGACGGTATCCAGCTAAAGATGATTTAGAAACGGAATTGCGGGCCCAGACTCGCCTTCAGGTTGTTGTGAGCTCCGTTTAGAAATAGATGTCATCCCCAATTTCGGCACGAATACCAATCGGGCCGGCAAAAGCTTCGAAGCCTCCGCCCGGATATACCGCGAATCGTGTTGTCCCGTTGGTCAAGCCCACGGAATTGGTGAAACCAGTGGTCGCGTTGGTATTGGTGACAGTGAAATTATCGAAGCCGACCTTGCCCGTAAAGAACACGCGAAAGGGTCCCGATCCGGTCTGGAACTTTGGACCGAACAGCCCGTGAAGTGTGCGGAAGTGGGTCGTAACCAGTTCAGTGGAAACTCCATTGGTGAAAGTTTGCACATAGGTGCGCTGAAAGTCGTAACCCATTTCTGCCTCGAGCTGGACGCTGGGGCGGACGGCGACCGCGGCACGCCCGCCGAGACCTATGAAATTGTCTACTGGCCGGGCATCGCTAAACCGGAAGTATTCAGCGAAAGCCCCTATCTCAACATGGTCTGACTGCCCTTGAGCCCATAAGGCAGGAGCGGCGAACAACAAGGCTATGACTGCAAATTTAAAACAACTTTTCATGGCGGTGAACTCCTTAGGTTGAATGTTTGGCGCAATACACACTGATCCTGCAAGCGGGCAGAACAGAGTGGGATAAAACGAGCGGATACTTTGCCAATCAGATGAGGAGGAACCGGAAAAGAGTTGTTAATACGGAGTCGCGGCGGCACAGCTACAGGCTGCAGCCGTGCCACTTCCGCAATTTACCGGAGCTTCATTACTGCAGGTGATTGAGGTGCGATGGGGTGGCGTCGGCCGTGCTGTCGGAGCGCGGCGTCATCGAAACCACTATGTATTCCCGCTCTTTGCCGTCCAGGTCTTCCACCCGCAGCAGCATCTTGTCTTTTTCCAGGCGGAACTGGGCCTGCTCACCCACGGGCAGCAGCGCGGGATGTTTCTCGTCTCGCGGACGGATTCGATACACGACTTTCTCCGCCTGTAACAGATACTCCTGGCACAGCAGTTCCTGCGTCTTCTTCTGGCCGGAATCGGTTCCAATCATTTCGCCGGCAAAACTCTTGGCATCCTTCTCATCGACGCCGCACTTCACAGAATCCATCTGCAGCAATTTGCCCCCTTGGTAGGCCTTTGGCTCTTTCGCATAAGCCGCAGTTGCCAACAGCACAGGCGCTATCACCAGAAACTTCAATCGCATGGGATCCTCCAGAAGAAAAGGAAATGGTCATTGATTCCGGCGGCGAGCGGAGTCCCGATCGCCCCGGAGCGAACCTCACAATTCTTTCCAATTGAGCGGCTGACGGTTAGATCACGCAGGTCATCACCCGGAAGTAACTTTCGACATCAGGAACTCACCCCATTCTTGCCGCAGATCCTCGCGAGTTGTCGTCATTGATAAAACGATAAACGAATCCTGTGTCTAAAAATCCGGCCTTCTGCGCGCGTTATAATAGAAAGATTCTCAGTAGGCAAAATCGCTGTCTGTGGGCCGGGTACCTGTGCGGGCCGGCTTGTCTAGCTTGGCTGAGGGGTCTCGCTGAGAGCTGAAAGCCGACAGCTGAGAGCTAAGAACTGGTTTTCCATGGATTTCAAACTCGTTTCCAGTTACAAACCGCAGGGCGACCAGGGCACAGCCATTCAAGCGCTGACGCGCGGCGTGTACGACCGCGAGCAGCATCAGGTTTTGCTGGGCGTCACCGGCTCCGGCAAGACGTACACCATGGCCAAGGTGATTGAAGCCGCGAACCGTCCGGCACTGGTCATGGCCCACAACAAAACTCTGGCGGCTCAGCTCTATCACGAGTTCAAGAACTTTTTCCCGCACAACGCGGTCGAATATTTCGTTTCTTACTACGACTACTACCAGCCCGAGGCCTATGTTCCCGCGGCCGACCTGTACATAGAAAAAGAAGCGACCATCAACGACGAACTCGACAAGCTGCGCCTGTCTGCGACGCGGTCGTTGTTCGAGCGCCGCGATGTGCTCATCGTTTCATCCGTAAGCTGCATCTACGGCCTCGGCTCGCCGGAAGCCTACTACGGCATGATGCTGTTTCTGGAAAAAGGCCAGAAGATCAAGCGCGAAGACATCACCCGCAAGCTGGTCGACATTCTTTACGAGCGCACGAACGGCGAGTTCCGCCGCGGCACGTTTCGCGTGCGCGGCGACGTGATCGAGATCTATCCCACCTACGACGACATGGCGTACCGCATTGAGTTGTGGGGAGATCAGGTAGAGGCCCTGTCACAGATTGATCCGTTATTTGGCACCGTCAGGCAGAAATACATGCGGCTGCCGATTTATCCCAAGACGCATTACGTCATGAAAGACGAAACCCGCGCCTCGGCGGTGCAGTCGATCAAGAAGGAACTGGCATGGTGGGAGGCTGAATTGGAGAAGCAGGGACGCGTGGTCGAGGCGCAGCGCATCCATCAACGCACCATGTTCGATCTGGAAATGATTAAGGCCATGGGCTACTGCCACGGCATCGAGAACTACTCGCGGCACTTTACCGGACGCATGCCGGGCGAGCCTCCGCCCACGCTGCTCGATTATTTTCCCCGTGATTATCTGCTGTTCATTGACGAGTCGCACCAGACCGTGCCGCAGTTGCGCGGCATGTACGCCGGCGACCGCTCGCGCAAAGAGGTGCTGGTCGAGTACGGATTCCGCATGCCGTCAGCGCTCGATAACCGTCCCCTGACGTTTGAAGAGTGGGAGCATCGCACCAACCAGCTCATCTATGTTTCGGCCACGCCGGGCCCGTATGAACTGACAAAGTCGGCGGGCGTAGTGGTCGAGCAGATCATCCGGCCGACAGGATTGATCGACCCGGAGGTCGAAGTGCGGCCAGTGAAGGGCCAGATCGACGACCTGCTGCACGAAATTCGTGACCGCGTCAGCCGCGGCGAGCGCGTGCTGGTCACGACTTTGACCAAGCGCATGTCAGAAGACCTGGCCGAGTATTACGCCGAAGTCGGAGTCAAGAGCCGCTACATGCACTCGGAAATCGAAACGCTTGAACGGGTGAAGATTCTGCGCGATCTGCGCAAAGGCGAGTTTGATGTATTGATCGGTATCAATCTATTACGGGAAGGCCTCGATCTGCCGGAAGTCTCGCTGGTGGCCATTCTCGACGCGGATAAAGAAGGCTTTCTACGCTCGCAGGGATCGTTAATTCAGACAATAGGCCGGTGCGCGCGGCATCTGAACGGCCGCGCGATTCTGTACGCCGACCGCATGACCGACTCGATGAAGCGTGCCATGGACGAAACCCTGCGCCGCCGCGCGATTCAAACCGCGTACAACCAAGAGAACGGAATCACGCCAGAGTCGATCATTCGCCCGCTCGACATGACCCTGGCGGGAATCGTGGCCGCCGACTATACCGACTTGACGGGCGGCGAAGCCGAAGGCATGCCGGAGTTCAAGACGCAGGAAGAGTTGGATGGCTACATCGCCAAACTAGAAAGCGACATGCGCGAAGCCGCCAAGCAGTTCGAGTTCGAGAAGGCGGCGAAGTTGCGAGATACGATTAAGGAGTTGCGGACAAAGGAGTTCTTGTTCGCCTAAAGGCAACAAAAAGGGACGATTTCGCAGAGAATGGGAACCTGCCACTACCGCCCGTACGTCGCGCTAGCCGCCAGCGGCTTGCGATGAAACGTATAGCCGTCGAAGGTTTCAGACCGGAAGTTCAGGTTCGGGGCAACCAGCTTCTCCGTTTGGCTCAAGAAAAGATATCCGCCGGGCTCGAGGTAGAGATGCAGGCGCTCCAGCAACGCGATACGCTGGGCGCGGGAGAAGTGCGGCAGCACGTCCATGCAGAATATGCAGTCGAAGCGTCCAATATAGCCGGGGCGCGCCAGGTTCATGCAGTTGAACGTCACCAGGCTGCGTAACCGGGGCTTCACCAGCAAGTGTGTGGCGTTGGTCGAAGGGCTGGGCGATGCGCCGGAAATATCGTTCCTGGAGCCGCCCCCGATTCCGCGCTTGCCGCGCAATTCATCGTCAGCCTCATCCTGGTGCTGCAGCGCGGCGACGGGTGAGTTGAATTTCGAGAAGTAGCTTCGAATCGTCGCCGGCGGCAAGCCATCCAGCGCGGAATACCGGTACACGCCGCGGTCGGCAGTTTCAACGCTCTGCGGCAGCAAATCGCTGCCCACAACGTGAATCGACCAGCCCCCTGAGTTCGCCGGCCCTGTGGCGGCTGCGCTGTCTGCAATCCCTCCGCTCCGGGCGGCAGATTTCGCGTTGCCATTGCCCGCGCCTCCGGCGTTGCCATTACTGCCTGCCCCCAGTTGGCTCAAAGCGTCGCAAACTGAAATCGCAATCGAATACGTTTCTTCGCCGGTCGCACAACCCGCGCTCCAGATGCGCAGCGGGCTGGGCCCATCCGCCGACTTGCGCGCGCAAAGTTGCGGAATCACCTGCTTGCCAAGCGCGTTGAGCGCTCCGGGATGGCGAAAGAATCCGGTGTTGGTATTCACCAATCCCTCGAGCAATGACGGCAACCGGCTTGGATCGTTATCGGGAGCGCGAAGCGATTCCAGCAGCGTCGCCGACGATCCCAGCCCCTGGGTCTCCACATACTCGGCGACGTGCGCCGCCAGCGCACTGTTGGGACAATCGAGAACAATTCCGGTTTGGCGCTCCACCAGCAGGCGCAACTCGGAAAGTTCGTGTTCGAGGATGGTGCTGGTTGCCATGAGTTTGTGCATAAAGTCAGTTCCCGTCGTCGGTCGTCAGTCGTCGGTCGTCGGTCGTCAGTAGTGCCGTTGCATCAATCGCCGGCTACGGCGGCAATGCGATATTTTCCGGAGTCGTGTCGCGCCTGTTGCGCCACCACATTCATTTCCTTCTCCAGCGAGGAAAAGCGTTGCAGTACCTCGTGGATGCGAAGGGTCATGTTGCGAATGGTTTCAATCTGCCCGCGCGCCTGCGCCGATAAGCTGCCAGGCTCGATCAGCAGCAGATCGGAATTGCCCAACAGCGAGGTCAGAGCGTTATTCAGCCCGTGGCGCATCTCCAGCATGTAGCGGCCGAGCATCGCCTGGCGCTCGAGCATGGCGCAGGCTTGCTCTGCATCCCGGGCTCGCCCTTCGGCCGAGGCGCGCAAAATGGCTTCTCCCGCAGCCAAAACCAGGCCGTCCAACCAGTTCTCATAGAAGCGCAGCACACACGTGCGCGGCCAGCGCTCGCGCACCAGTTGAGCCGTGGCAGCGTCTTGACAGACACAGAACAGAGGCTGTTGCGTCGAGTGCAGCGGCTCCAGCACCACCGACAACCGCTCGCGACGCAGCGGCCCCACAATGGCGACCGCAAAGTTATCGACGGAGCGGGGCCAGAGATCTCCGCCAAGCATGGTAAATGTGGGCACCAGCCGCTCCATTTGCCAGCGCGCGGTAAGGCTCCGGGAGAATTCCACGTCATCGGAGATTATGAGTACAATCGGTTGCTCCACTTGCAGCTTTCCTTTTTGTCCGAACCCCGAAGTTTTGCCTGACTCTTTAAAATCACCGCTCTTGCGGCTGCCGAGGAAACGGAGGCACACCCTTTATTTCTTCTGCCCCGGCTCCTGATCGGTGCTCCAGTCCTGCGGCGTAGCTGAGATTTCAAACTCTGGCGTCTCCGCCTCCGTTGCCGTAAACTGCGATTCCTGCGGCTCGGGCTCAGTCCCCGGATGCGCATTCGCGCTCTCGCCCGCTCCGGCTCCGGCCGCGGCCACCGCCGCCTTGGGCGCAGCCGGCGGGATGGCAGGGGCGGTCTTAGCGTCAGCCTCAGCCGCGGCACTCCCACTGAGTGCGTTTTCCACCGACGCACGCAGGTCCACCAGCATCCGCAATGGCTGCCCAGACGAATACTCTGCCTGAAACATGACCTTCCATGACTGGCAAATCATGCGCAAACGGATAATCGGTTCCTGAGCGGAGAATTGCGCGCGCCGGCAATCGATGGTCTCCACCCCTTTTTCATCCAGTTCCGTAAGGCCATCGAGAATGCTGTTCAAATCGGCAAGCATCAGGCGGAAGAAAACCCGCCGCATGAGATATCCGAAGCGCGTGAAGGCGACCAGAGCGATCGGCAGGTAAAAAAGATCGCCGGCCTGGGATTTCGCCTTGCGCCCCTGCTCCAGTATGCCGCCGTGCAGCAGTTCATCTAGGGAACGGCAGCGGCGCGCCGAGTCGAGAACGCGATCCAGAGCGTTCAACCATACCGGAGTCTTCAGCTCAACCGCACCCAGCACCGGCTCCAGGCTTTGTGCCACGTAAGCAAGATCCGCGCCGCTGTCGTCAAGGTCGGTGGGCGCGTTCTGGCTGAAAAACTGCACCAGCAGGAAATCAATTTTGTCGCGCGCGGAATCACTTCTCGTGGTCTTACTCAGAAGATGGCGTGCCAGAAGAACCAACCCTTCGGCGTCGACCAGTGAACTGGTTTGGAGGAATTGGCGCAACTGATGAACCTGTATGCGTTCATCCATCGCGTTCAGCCATTGTTGTGCCTGCTCAACCGATTCCGGCCCCGGCGTCTCCACTTGCGCTTCAAGATCGCCGCATGGCGGCGCTTCGATGACAAACTCGCGCGCCAGTTCAGCGTAAATGGGATGCAGACCGCGTGCGCTCGCCCAAAGGCCCGCCAGATCGGGCGCAGGGGCTGATTCCGTTGTTGATTGCGATGATGTGGGTTGCGAAGGCGTCATGATTTCACGATCCAGTTGGGAACTTGAGCAAGAAAGCGGGCGGCAACGATGGTTGTGCAGGAACTATATTGCACGGCGACCACAGACGCTTCCGCGTCCAGCGAGCCATCCGAGTTGCGCAGCCTCACCACATCGCCAAATTCCAGCGGAGTGGAGCAGGCAAAAAGCACTTCCCGTGAGGTCCCGAATTCAATCACCGTAGTTTCCTGTACGCTCCCCGCAGGATCGCTAGCTTCGTAGTGCCGCGTAAACTGGACCGGAATGCGCACGGGTGAAGCCTCGGGAAAGAAACGGGCCAGTTCAGCGACGCGGCCGGTTTGCGCCATCGGTGATGGCGATGTAGCTGATTGCGCCATAAAGGTCATGTGGGAACAGCTGCCCTCGCCCAGGGAACTCATGTCGGGACAGCCCGCCCAGGCTGCCCGGGCGAAGCCCGTACTCATTCTGGCTCTGAATGCGAGTTGGGGCTCCCCTGTTCCCGGTTAGGAATCCTACTCGGGGAGCCTGAACACGCGGTTTCACCAGAACTAAGGAGCACGACCCAGACCACAGTGCGGAACGGAAGGATTAGCACTCAGGCGCTAGCTTTTTCAGCAGTTTAGAAGGTCGTTGCGGAACCTGCAGGAGCGAGATCCCAAACCATCGTCTCAGGGTGAGACACAAGTCTCAACTTCCCGGTAGCCGGGAGAATGTTCACCGGCAGTCCATGGCCTGCGCCACTCCAAGGTGAAAACTTATCCTTTAGCCAACCCAATACCAGATGGCAACAGCTAGCTGTGCGTCCAAAACCCAAAACCAGCCTTCTAAGTCTTCTTTCAATACTGCCAGGTTACTCCCGGATAAAGACTCGGCACCCGATATGCGCGATAGGCAAACATCGGCAGCGGGATGTCCATTTTCCACACTACTTGCGGGGTAGATGTCTGCGTCACCTCCTGCACCTCAGACGCTACGTTGGGACCAGGCTCGACTAAGGGAGCATTCACATCGAACTCTATATCTCCATTTGCCAGTTGCACGAGACTGCCGCCCCATTGGGAAAACAGCCCCCCTGGCTCGTAATCCCACGACAGGTCCGCCACCATCGAACTCTCATCGACCTGGAATACAGTGGCTCTTGAATAACAATCGGGGGGGCCTGGAATGGTGCAGAGCGAGCCGCCCGCATTGAGAACCCGATAGTCTCCATTGTCCCAGAGACCCAACGTGGTTTGCGAGCCGGTTTGGGCAATCACTGACGGAAAATGCTGAAACGAGAACCAAACACTGGGATCGCTGGTGGGGACGCCGCCCTGCGTCAACGCAAAATCGCCGTCATAACCCAGCCGCCACAAAACATTCCCCGTCCCTGCTCCATTGCTGTAGTTGATTTTCAGCACCCAGGACTGGTGGCGCATCGATATGAGAATGTTGCCGTCACCGGGCGAATAAACCAGGGCGTTACTGTGGGTCCAGTCAAGCACGTTGTTCATTAACGCGGGGGCGAGATGCCGGTTGACATCCAGGTAGTCGAAACTGTTCCACGCCCAAACCGCATTCCAGTTCGAGTCCAAGTCAATCACCGCATCCCCTTGAACCGTAATCGTTCCCGTGTATCCGGCAAGGTTCGTAAAGTCCTTAAAGCAATTTACCAGCACAATCAGATGGCCGTTATCGAGCGGCAGCAGGTCATGGTGATAGCCGGCCGGCACAAAATCGAATCCTGCCGCTTGCGCTTTTTGCTGCAGGACATCGATCGACATTTCCCTGATAGTGGTCCCGCTCAAATCCACTTCCCGCAGGATTGAGCCGGGCGATTGCTGGCTGCTTGTGAGGCTAAGGATGAAATGACTGTTGGGAAGCGGCTTAATGGTGAACGGATAGTAGGTCGCGTCGACGTTGTAATACCAAATCGGATTAGCGTCGCGATCCGTAAAATACAGCTGCATCATATTGGCCGTGGGCGCAATGGTGTCGATCAGTTCGATCCCCGCGCCCTCTGAAGTCGGTTGAGGCGGGTCCGGCCGGGTAACCTGAAGCGCGGGAAACGTTGCCGTCGAAGGCAGTGCGCCCGTCGTGAAGGTTGCGTCGGCTGTCTCGGTCGTAGCGGTGCTCCCACTGCATTGGACTTCAGCGCGCATGTGATAGGTTGTTCCAGCCCGCATGCCCGCCACTAAAATGACGGTCTTCGAGTAATAGCCGGCCACAGGGTACCATGCTGTGCTTCTGCCGTAAGTCGTATCCGGACCAAATTCGACCATTGCCTGTCCCGGACATTCGCTGGCCACCGTGTATTGGGCGACCAGAGGATTGCTGGACGGGGCGACGGAGCCTTCGTTGGCGCCAAACCCACCTCCGCAGGCAGACATCAGTGTGCAGGCAGTGGAGAGGAATAGATAATTCAGGTTTCTCCAGATTCGGGTTGTTGTATTCTTACCCTGATGCTGCGATGGAAGCGGAGAGCAACAGCCTGCAAGCATCCACATCCCCCTTAATTAAACGTTAGGCATCTCTGTTCGACTCCTAAACAGTCACGGATTGTACTCCAACGAACCGGGATGTTTTCCACAGCCCTCGTATTACAGTCTGCCCTGCCTCGCCCCTTTCCTTACACTCAACCGGTCAACTTTCCCCTTCCTGCTGAGCATCCCGCCTCAGTCTCCGCTTGAATTACCCGGCTATCTCGTGTAGCGGTTCCCCTGCCGGAGAGAACGGACGGGCGTGCTCGGTATGTTAGACTGGCCGTCGTCCATCCTCAACCCAGGAAACTTTAGACGAACGGATTAGTTCCGGCGTAGACCAAACTGCTGTTTTCGGCATCGAACCGGACACAAATTCCTGCGAAATTGCAGTTTCGCGAAAGAAAGCTGGACGACAACTTATGCAAAACTCACGCAAGAAGTTGAACTGGCGAGGCGCTACGCTCGGGCTCGCGCTAGCCACTTTCGTACTTACTCTCACCCTTTTCCCCTCGCGCTCCGCCGCGCAGAACGATCAACCGCAAGACGATCCACCCACTCGCGTCGCCCGCCTCGGCTACATGGAAGGCTCGGTTTCCTTCCAGCCCGCCGGTGAAGACGAATGGGTAGGCGCAGTTGACAACCGGCCCCTGACCACGGGCGATAAGCTGTGGGCCGACAAAGGTTCGCGCGCCGAGCTCCAACTCGGCACGGCTGTAATTCGCCTTTCCGAGAATACTGGCGTCTCATTTCTGAATCTCGACGACCACACTGTACAAGTGCAGCTAAGTTCGGGCGCGATCAACATCCGCGTGCGTCGCCTCGACCGTGACGATGACTTCGAAATCGATACTCCAAACCTGGCCTTCACCCTCTCTCAGGCCGGCAGCTACCGCCTCGCAGCCAGCGACGATGGAAGTAACACAACTGTCACCATTCGCGCCGGCGACGGCGAAGCCACCGGCAACGGCCAAACCTATAGCGTCCACGCCGGCCAAACAGCAACCTTCAGCGGAACGGATTCGTTGAACGCGGACGTGGAACAGGTCGGCGATCCCGACCAGTTTGACACCTGGGCGGATGGCCGCGAGCACCGCCATGACGCGTCGCGCTCAGCCGAGTATCTCTCGCCCGAGACCGTCGGCTACGACGATCTCGACGATAGCGGCGACTGGCGCGACGGCGGCGAATACGGCCACGTCTGGTTTCCCCGGGTCCAAGCGGATTGGGCGCCCTATCGCGAAGGCCACTGGGCCTGGATCGATCCCTGGGGTTACACCTGGGTCGATGACTCGCCCTGGGGCTATGCTCCATTCCATTACGGCCGCTGGGTGAGCGTGGAAGGCCGCTGGGGCTGGATTCCCGGACCGCGCGCCGAGGTGCCAGTCTATGCTCCCGCGCTCGTCGTCTTCATCGGAGCCGGCGGCGGCTGGGGAGGCAATATCGGATGGTTCCCGCTGGGCCCACGCGAAGTCTTTGTGCCTTCGTATCCCGTCAGCCGCGGGTACATGACGCAGATCAACGTCAGCAGTACGACCGTCAATGTGACGCAGGTGACCAACGTCTATAACACGACCATCGTCAACAAAACCACCAACATCACGAACGTGACCTACGTAAACCGTACGGTTCAGGGTGGGGTGACGGCAGTGCCGCAAAACGCGTTTGCCAGCGCTCAGCCGGTCGGGCGGGCCGCGGTTAAGGTTACGCCGCAGCAGATTGCCTCCGCGCCGGTTTCCTCGCGGGTTGCAGTGAATCCCACTCCAGCCGCGGTTATGGGGGGGAAGGCTTCCACCGCGGGTCACGTCGCCGCTCCGCCGGCAGCAGTGATGAGGCGGCAAGTCGTCGCCAAAGCCACTCCTCCGCCTCCGCCTGTTCCGTTTGCCAAAAAGCAGCAGGCCATGGCGGCACATCCAGGACAGCCTATTGCCAAGCATGAGTTGGCCAGCCTTCGTCCGGCAGCAGCAGCACATCCGGCGGTGAAGATAGCGCCTCCAGGAAAACCTGCCACGCCAACCACCGGCCATCCCGCCGCACAGCCTAACGGCGCCCGCCCGGGACAGCCCGCCGCTCCAGCCAATCAGCCAGCGAATCGGCCGGGTACTCCGCCACCTGCGGCGCAACCCAATCGCCCCGCACCCAATCAGCCGCCGGCCGCTCAGCCGAATAAGCCTGAGACCAATCGGCCAGCTGAACCCAATCGTCCTCCAGCCGCGCAACCGAACCGGCCACCGGCGGCTCAACCCAGCAAGCCGGAAAATCGCCCGGCTGAACCCAATCGAACGCCAGCGGCTCAGCCCAACCGGCCGCCCGCCGCTCAACCCAGCAAGCCGGAAAATCGCCCGGCTGAACCCAATCGAACGCCTGCGGCTCAGCCCAACCGGCCACCCGCCGCTCAACCCAGCAAGCCGGAAAATCGCCCGGCTGAACCCAATCGAACGCCTGCGGCTCAGCCCAACCGGCCACCCGCCGCTCAACCCAGCAAGCCGGAACCAAACCGGCCGCCGGCAGCCCGACCGGAGAACAAACCTCCCGCGCCCACTCGCAACGAGCCTGCTGCCAAGCCGAGCACTCCGCCGGCGGCGCAACATCCTCCTGCAGCCAGCAAGCCGGCGCCTCCGCCTGCAAAGAAGGAACCGGCGAAAACTCCGGAGGAGAAAAAGCGAGAGGAGAAACCGCCAGGAGCGTAGACGAACTTTCGCAGCCGTACATGAGCACCCTGGATTTTCCAGGGTGCTTTTTTATTCCCGCAAGGAAAGGACTCCGCAAAAAACTAAAAATGCGTGCAGCAACGCGGAAGAGCGGGCGCTTCCAGCGCCGCGTAAAACCTAATAAAGTGGGCTTCCGCCCCGGTGAACGCTTTAACCGTTGCCAGAATTTCCTTCGGCCTTCCCTACTGCAGCGCGTGGCTAGCCGAGCCCGAACCCTGACCCCCGCTGATGTTGTAGCGCTTGAGCTTCCGGTAAAGCGTAGCCCGGCTGATGCCTAGCATGCGTCCGGCCAGAGCTTTGTCGCCCTTAACCTGCTCAAATACTCGCTGGATGGTCGCCCGTTCAATATCCTCAAGATCCGTGGTAGACATCGGCATCGGAGACCCGCCCGCGGCCGGACCCAGATCCGGCCCCGCAGCCAGCTCGGAAGCGAATTCGGGCACAGCTTCCTGGGCGGGCCGCGACATCGGCGAAGTCAATCCTCCAATGGAAGGCGGCAGATCGCCCAGGTCGATCACATTTCCATCACCCAGCGTGATGGCGCGCTCCACGCAATTCTCCAGCTCCCGCACGTTGCCCGGCCAATCGTAGTTCATCAGCGCTTTCATCGCCGCGCTCGATACCCGCAGCTCCCCGCCCGGAGCGTAACGCTCGCAAAACCAGTTCACCAGCATGGGAATATCGTTGCGCCGCTCGCGCAGTGCGGGAACGTGCACCGTGACCACGTTAAGCCGGAAATAAAGATCTTTGCGGAAGGTGCCATTCTTATAGGCCGATTCCAGATCACGGTTGGTGGCGGCAATGATGCGAACGTCAACTTTGACCCGCTGATTGCTGCCTACGGGGCGCACTTCTTTTTCCTGCAGCACCCGCAGCAACTTGGCCTGCAATTCCAGCGGCAACTCGCCGATCTCATCCAGAAAAACCGAACCCGTATCCGCCGACTGAAAAAGCCCAGGCTTAGACTTAAAAGCGCCTGTAAATGCTCCTTTTTCGTAGCCGAACAACTCGCTTTCGATCAGCGTGGGCACCAGCGATCCGCAATCCACCGCGACGAATGGACGATTGGCAAAAGCCCCGCGGAAATGGATGGCCCGGGCGATCAACTCCTTGCCCGTGCCGCTTTCCCCGCAGATCAGCACAGCGGTGCGCGTATCTTTCAGCCGCGATGCCACACGCAACACTTCCTGAATTTTCGGAGAAGACCCGATGATGCCGTGTACCGCGGTCTCCGAATCCATGCGCTGCCGCAGGAATTCGTTTTCCTCGACCAGCCGGACTTTTTCCGCCATGCGGCGCAGGAACAACCGCAATTCTTCGAGAGGCGAGAACGGTTTCGTAATGTAATCGTAAGCCCCCAGCTTCATGGCCTGCACCGCGGTTTCAATCGAGCCGTGCCCGGTCATGAGAGCGACCTCTGTACGAGGCAGTAGTTTCTTCGCTCTTTCAAGAAATTCCAGTCCCGACATCCGGGGCATAACCATGTCGCTCAGAATCATGTGGACCGGTTGTTCTTCGAGCAGTGCCAGCGCCGACTCGCCGCTTTCCGCTTCCAGGCAGATGAAACCCAGGGCTTCGCCCACGGTGGTACAGAGCTTTCGGATGGTCTGCTCGTCATCGACGATCAGCAGCCGGACTCGGAGATCTTCTTTGCCTAACGGCTTGTTCATGGTCGCGTTCATCGAGCCTTCCCCATCGTCTTCTCCACGGCCGAAATAAGGTCCTGCACGCGAAAAGGTTTTTCCAGGTACAGCGCGCCGATGTTGCGCAGCGTGGTGACCGTTTCCTCGTTGGCGTAGTCGCCGGTGATGATAACGACTTTATCGACCAGGTCAGGACGGTTCTTGGAAATCCAGGTGTGTACCTGGGCGCCGTCCACGCCACCGGGGGTGCGCATGTCGGAAACTACGCCGAGATATTGGCCCTTCTCCAGAAGGTGCAGGGCCTCGGCGCCACTTTCAATGCACACGACCTCATAGCCGTTGCGCTCCAGCGTGGCGCTCACCAGCGCCATAATGGATGGTTCGTCTTCGATAAGCAGGACCGGCAACAAAGCTCGTTGAATCGCTGGGGTTGTCATTTTTGTAGTACTCCTGCGGCCATACTCAGAAGAGCGGTATGGGGGGTTGCGGGAAAGCGGACGATAAAGGTCGCTCCCTGGCCATCGGAATTGTTGTGGCAGAGAATTTCACCGCCATGTTCTTTCATAATGCCGTAGCAGATGCTGAGCCCCAGCCCGGTTCCCTTCCCCACCTCCTTGGTAGTGAAGAAAGGATCGAAAATGCGGTCGGGGTGGGAAATGCCGTGGCCGTTGTCGCGGAAGGAAACTTCAACCGCGTCCCCGGTCTTGGTGGTCATGATTTCGATGCGCGCCGGCCGGCCGCTTTCGTGCACCGCATCGTAGGCGTTATTCAGAATATTGAGAAAAACCTGCTGCAATTGATGGGCGTCGCCGATAACCGTGGGCAGTCCTTCGTCCAGGTGCTCGATGATTTCGACTCCGTGACTGTTGAAATCGTACGAGCGTAACTGGATCGTCCGGCGCAGAATCAGGTTCAACTGTACCGCGTTGCGCTGCGGCGGCATCTGGCGGGCGAAGCTGAGCAGGTTCTGCACGATCTGTTTGGTCCGCTGCGCTTCCTGCAGAATCACGCGCAGGTCCTTTCGTGCGTTTTCCGGGAGATCGGGATTCTCCAGAAGCAGATCGGCAAATCCCAGAATTGCAGTTAGGGGATTGTTGACCTCATGGGCAACCCCTGAAACCAGCTGCCCCACTGCCGCCATCTTCTCGGCATGCACCAGTTTGTCGCGCAGTTCCGCCGAATCGGTAATATCGGTCATCACCACGACAATGCTGTTGATGTTGTCCTGCTCGTCGCGCATCGGACTCAGGTTCACCGAAAACTGTCCGGTATGGCCGTTGGCGCGCATAATCTGCAGTTCAAGATTATCCACCTGCCCGCCTCGAAGAGTGGCCTGCAACGCATCCGCCAATGGGCGGACAAATCCCGGCGCAGCCAGCTCCAGCAGTGGACGCCCCAGAAGTTCGCGCTGCTCAAATCCCGCCTCGTACCAGCGGCGGTTGGCGTAGCTTATAAGCCCGGCGGTATCGGCAACCAGAATCAGGCTTTGCGTGTTGCTCAGAATCTTGCCCGAAAAATCGCGCTCCCGGTGCAGTTCCGATTGATAAGTGTGGATCCCTGTAACGTCCAGCATCAGGCCGCGAATCTGCAGCAGACGCCCCAGGCTGTCGTACATGCCAAAAGCGTTGATGAGCACGTAAATCGGTGAGCCGTCTTTCCGCCGGAGCGTCGACTCGAAGTTGCGCAGCTGCCCGTCTTTTTCCAGTGCCTCGGTGTGGCGCTGGCGCTGCTCGGGCGAAAAATACACTTGCGTCGGAATATCGACCTGCAGCAACTCTTCCCGGCTGGAATAACCAAGCATGCCTACCAGCGCGTCGTTGACTTCGATAAACCGCCCCTCCGGCGTGCTGAAGAACAAGCCCTCCTGAATGTTGTCGAACAGTTCGCGGTAGCGGCGCTCGGCCTCGCGCCGGTCGGTAATGTCCTTGAGCACGTGAATAGTCTGCAGGTTTTCGCCCGACGCTCCGTGTACGCGCGAAGTGGAAACCAGGTAGGTCCGGTCCAGCGCAGGGTGAACATACTCGTCATCTCCATCGCCCAGCGAACGGCAGAAAGGGCACGAGTACAGCGCGGGCTCATTGCTCAGCGCCAGCAAAGCTCGCATGTTGACGCCGATCAGTTCGCTGGGAGCCACTCCGATCATGCCCGCCAATGACCGGTTTACGCGCAGAACCTTGTCGGTTTCATCATGAACTACGATGAAATCTGTGATCGCATCAAAAATTTCCAGCCAGTGCCGATTCGCCTGCTCAATGCGAGTGAACAGGCGGGCATTCTCCAGAGCCATCGCTGCATGGCCCGCAATCGCCTCCAGCAATTCGTTATCTGCCGCCGCCAACGGCCGGTCGCGCCCGGAGAGGCAAAGCAGTCCGGCAAGTTCTCCGTTGGAGCCGGGAAGGCGCACCACCACGCAATCGCTCCATTCCAGATTCGCCGCCAGTTCCGATCCCAGCAACTCGGCTCCAGTACCCGATACGACAGCCTCGGTCCGCTGGCCCACGAATTCTAAAAGCGCATGAGCCAGCCGCTGTTGCAGCGCCCGGCTGCCGCTTTCTGAAATCGCCAGGCTTGCGCCCTGGTCCGGGTGATTCTGATGATCTTGAAAAAAGTGCCCCGGATGCTCACCGACAGATGCAGGATGCAGCGTGATCGTATGGAAGCGCCCGTCTTGAAACAGGGCCACGGCTCCGGAGCGCGCTCCTGCCAATTCGATGGCGCGGTCTACGAATTTGCGCGCGAAATCGGGCAGCCGGAGAAGTCCATCAATTTCTCTCGCCAGCCGGGTAAGCGCCTCCGACCGTTTTCGGTTTCGCTCCGACTCATGCAGATTGTGCGCGACTTCCAGCACCACCGATACCTGGGCTGCGAGAGCGCGCGAGCGGCGAATATCCGCCTGCGAAATGCCCGTCTTGTCGAGACGATCAAGCACTCCGAACATGCCAATCACCCGGCCGTCGGAACCCAGTAAGGGCACCGCCAGCAACTGGGGAGCGTTGTACTGCCTTATTGCGTCCAGGTTGGCATTGGCCAATTGCCGAAGATCATCGGACCAGAAGACCTCTTTCGCACGCAATGCCCGCGTCGCTATGCCCTCGGGAAAGACCGTATCCACGCGCTTGGGCTGCCCGCTCTCCACGCCGTAGCGGACGTGAAACTGATTGCCTTCCAGCAGCGCAATAAAACACCGGCCGAAGCCCAAGAAATCCCCTGCGCGTACCACAAAAGCCTGCAGGAAATGTTCGAGATCGCCGCTGGAACTCAGCTCGGAAGAAATTTCAAGCAACTGGTGCAGTTCCCGCGCCTGGCCTTGGGCGGTGGCGCAGAGTTCGGCATGAGCCACAGCCACGGCACCGAACCCGGCGATTGCCGATACCAGCGATTTTTCCTCGCTGGTAAAGGCGCCTTCGTGCCGGGGATAAACCAGAATCGCTCCCTGCGTGCTGGAAGTGCGGAAGGGCGCGGCGATCAGAATGCCGGGAGAAATCAGGCTGCCCAGCGAGTGCTGATCGCTGCTGATCGAGATATTGATGGCTTCGCCCGCGGACACCGCCCGTTGCGCCAGATCGGCCGCAAACCGGATGGTTTGGCGGTCATGCCGCGATTGAAAGGAATGCGCCAGTTGCGGCGTTTCCGCCGACACTGCACGCAATTCGAACGGTCCCTCCCGTCGCAACAAGACTGAAACCAGCCGCGTGCGCAATAGTACCCGCAAGCGATCCGCCAGCGCCTCGATTACGGCGGAGACGTCCGGAGTTGAATGCAGCGCGGTGGCCACTTCGGCCAGAATCTCGGCCCGCCGATGTTCCTCCCGAGACGCTTCGCCCAGACGCGTGGCCTCCAGCAACCCGCCCAGTTGCCCCGCCAATATCGTGGCCTTGGCGGCCAGGTCATTGTTGAAAAATCCTTCGTCGGAGTCATGGAGAAAGGTCAGCGCGCCGATGACTTCATCGAACACTACTAGGGGCGCCGCCAGCAGGGAACGCGCTTCGAACTCACGGGCTGCCGGGAAAGCGGGGTCGGATTGTATCTGATTGAGAAACAAGGTGCGGCGGCTGCGGACCGCCTTGGCGGTAACGGCGCTCTGCTCCGCCCTCAGCCGCATGCCGATAAATCGCTCGGCCATCTTGCCATCGGCCTGTTCTCCAACCAGTTCGCCGCCTCGCTGAGACCGCCAGAAATAAACCCCGCTCACCTGGAAGAATTCCCGGGTGGCCCGGCAAAAGAACTGGATCAGAGAATTCGGATCAGACCGTTCCGCAGCCTTCGAGGTCAGTTCCAGCAAAAGCTTTTGAAAACCATCCGAGGAACGGATTGAACTGGAGGCTGCCATCGTCACCGTACCATCGGCTGCTGGATTTGCGCGCTTATCCAAGTTATTGAAACTATTGGAAAAGTATTCTTTCATCTCAATTTGAGTCAAGGGAAATGGGCGCATGAGGTGCCTAAGTGTGAAATCCCGAGAACTAACTGCTCCCCTGATCTCAAGCTGAGATTCTACCGCCAGCTGGGCAACATGAGACGAGGCTTATCGCCGACCGGCTACGCTCGAAGGCGTAGAAGCCATGTTAAAGCATTGCCTGTCAATTACATGCAGCGAGTTACCTTGGTTTTTTCCCAATCCGGTGCGTGGCCCCGGCTTTGCTCGATAGCGGCTACCGAACTTTATTTAGGAGGACTGTGTCTCTGAGGAGAATTTGCTCGATCGTGGCAGCGTTGGCCCTGGGGGTTGCCTTGGCAGGCCATCTTTGCGGTCAGGATGCCCAAGGCGAAATCACGCGACGCGCCAAGAGCAAGGTCGAGCCCGTCTATCCCGAGCTCGCCCGCAAGATGAATCTTAGCGGCATGGTGAAGGTGCAGGTTGTGGTGTCTCCCAATGGCACGGTGAAAGAAGCAAAGGTGGTAGGCGGACATCCGGTGCTGGCCGGCGCCGCCCTGGACGCGGTTCGGAAGTGGCGCTTCGAGCCTGCGGCTATGGAAAGCTCGGGCGTAGTGGACTTCAAGTTCGAACCTCATCAATAAAGGCGGCCGGCGCGTAGTGAAGCGTGAACGTTGAACGGCCCCGGAGGAAACGGCATGACGATTGGCAAGAAGCTGTACGTGAATTTCGGAATCATCCTGAGCATGGTGGTCGTGCTTTTTCTGGTGAACCTGCTGGCAGTCCAGCGCGAGCACGCGGCCAAGGCCGCCGCCACAGCCTCCCTTGAACTCGCCGATGCCACCAATGAAGTGCGCTTCCAGATGATGCAGAACCGCCTCTACCTGAGCAATTACCTGCTCAGCGGCGACACCCGCGAAGTGGAGCGCATGAATGACGGCCTGCGCACGCTGACCGAAAAACTGTCCCAAGGCAAGTCCCTGGCCAACTCCGAACAGGAGCGCACCGCCCTCGCCAAAGTCGAGCAACTGGAACAATCCTGGGGCAAGGAATTCGCTCAGCCGCTGATCGACAAGCGCAAGGATGTGGACTCGGGCAACGCCACGGTCGCCGAACTCCAGATCTATTACCTGCAAAAAGACGCTTCCTCCTGGGTGAAGAATTCGACTGAAGCGCTCGACGTAGCCGATGGCGAGAATCGCAAGCTGGTCGATGCCCGGCGAAAGTCCGATGAAACCGCCAGCACCTGGACCATCATGGCTGCAGTTGTCAGCACGCTGTTCGCCCTGTGTCTGGGCGTAGTTGTGGCCTTCAGCACTGCCAAGTCCATTACCGAGCCGCTCACCAACCTGATGAAAATTTCGCGCCAGATTGGAGACACCGGCGATCTGGAACACAACATCGACGTCAAGCGCGAAGACGAAATCGGAGAACTGGCCCGCACCTTCGCCAAAATGGTCACCTACTTGAAAGAAATGGCCGGCGTTTCCGAAGCCATCGCCGGCGGAGACCTCACCGTGCAGGTCAAACCCCGGTCGGCGCACGATACCCTCGGCAACGCGTTCGTAAAAATGGTCGAAGGCCTCGGGCGCCTGGTACGCAGCGTCCGCGATGCTTCCGCGCAGGTGGCTAGCGCCTCCGGGCAGGTAGCCAACGCCTCCGATGACTCCGCCAAAGTTGGTTTGCAGGCTTCCTCCGCCATTGATGAAGTCACCAGCACCATGCACGAAATGAGCGTTAACGTGCAGAACATGGTGAAGAGCACCCAGGTGCAGGCTTCCAGCGTAAGCGAAACTTCCGCATCCATCGATCAGATGGTGGCTTCCATCCAGCGCGTGGCCGACACCGCCAAAGTGCTGCTCGATATTTCCAACCGCTCCCGCGAAGAAGTGCACAGCGGCATCGCCACTATGGAAAAGGCCACCGACGGCCTCAACCGCATCAACACGACCATTACCAGTTCGGGAGAAATCATTGGAGCCCTGGGCCAGCGTGCCGATGATATTGGAAAGATCATCGAGGTCATCGACGACCTGGCCGAACAAACCAATTTGCTGGCCTTGAATGCCGCCATCGAAGCGGCCCGCGCCGGCGAGCACGGCCTGGGCTTCGCAGTTGTGGCCGATGAAGTCCGCAAGCTCGCGGAAAAATCGGCCCAATCGACCAAAGAGATTTCCGAGCTGATTCAAAGCATTCAGAAGGAAGCGCGCAAAGCCGTCGAGAACATGGATCGCTCCACCGGAATCGTCAACGAAGGCCTCGACCTCGGCGGCGAGCTGAACGCGGCCCTGAAAAAGATTTCGAATGTGGTCACCGAGGTTTACAAATTCGCCCAGGAGATCGGCGCCGCTACCAACGAGCAGTCGCACGGCTCCTCCCAGATCGCCCGCGCCACCACGCGCCTCAACGAAATCACGCACGAGATCAACTCTGCCGTAGAAGAACAGGCCTCGGGAGCGCAAGCCGTGGTCAAAGCCATGGAGCGGATGCGCGAACTGGTGCAGCAATCAACTTCCGGTTCAACCGAACTGGCTGCCTCCGCCGAGCAGATGTCGAAGATGTCGCGCGGCCTTCTCGATCAGATGGACCGCTTCGCGCTGGATGAGGCTTCGCGCCCAGGTTCGTCTGAGGACAAATCCCCGAACGCACGCCGGGCCGTGGCCGCGGGCCGTTTCTAGGATCAGCCATGAATCGCGAACTTCACATCGTGGGCTTTCAGGTTGGGCGCGAAACCTATGGCGTGCCTATCACTTCCCTGCACGAGATTGTCCGCGTTCCCGAGATCACCGCCGTTCCCGATGCGCCCGATTATCTCGAGGGAGTGATCAACCTGCGCGGCAAGATCGTCTCCGTTATGGATCTGCGCAAGCGCTTTGGCGACAAGCATGCCAAGCTCAAAAAGCAGAACCGCATTCTGGTAGTCGAGCACTCCGGAAAACTGGCGGGATTAATCGTTGACTCCGCTTCCGAAGTGCTGAAGATTGCCGGCGAAGATGTCGAGGCTCCCCCCTCGGTTTTTCAGGAAGGCGGACTGAACTGCGTTACCGGATTAGGAAAAGTGCGCGGCCGCCTGATCGTATTGCTGGACATGACCAAGCTGCTGGCCCCGGCCAGCCTGGTGGTGGAAGGCCGTAAATCGGAAAACAAGAACGGCAAAGCAGACGCACGCGCTGCTTCCGCCCGTTAGGGATTCGCATGATACCGGGCGTTAGCCGTAACAGATTCGATCAGAGAGCGGCTTTATCCGTGCCGCCCGAGGCCGCAATAAGAGCCGGGCTTTAGCCCGTAAGAATCGGACATGAGGAACGAGAGAAAGCATGAGTAGCTTCGGAGCGGCACCAGCTCCTGTCTTGACGGAAGCGGAACTGCGGCTATTGCAGGCGCTGGTCTATCAGGAATGCGGCATGCACTTCGACGACCGCCGCACCCATTTCCTGCAGGACAGGCTTTTGCGGCGCTTGAAGGAATGCCGCGCCGATTCCTTCTACGCCTATTACCGCCTGCTTATCAGCCAGGAGGGCAAGGCAGAACTGGCCAATCTGGTGGAAAACCTTACCGTTAATGAGACCAGCTTTTTCCGCCATAAAGCTCAGCTCGATTTGTTCACGAAATATGTGCTGGAAGAGATGCTCAAGCAAAAACAGGCGCACCGCGAATATTCCATCCGGGTATGGAGCGCTGGCTGCTCCACCGGCCAGGAGGCCTACACCCTCGGAATGATGGCCGCCGACGCTATGTCCTACTTCTATCTGCGCAACCCCTTGCCCATGGAGATGGCACTGCCCAAGCCGCTCATCCCGCCCCCGTGGCGGGTCGAGATTCTGGCCAGCGACATCAGTTACTCCGTCCTGCGCACCGGGCAGGAAGGCACTTACAGCGAGCACCAGATGTCCAGTGTCGATTACAGCTTCCGGTTGCGGTATTTCGATAAAATCGGCGACCGTTATGCCATCAAGAAAGCGTTGAAGGAAATGGTCCATTTCGATTTTCACAACCTGAAGACCGAATACCTGCCGCAGCGCAATGATGTCATTTTCTGCCGCAACGTCATGATGTACTTCGACGAGGCCGAGCAGAAGCGGCTGGTGGAAAAGTTCTATCGCTGCCTCAACCCCGGCGGCTATCTCTTTGTGGGACACGCCGAGAGCCTGCTCGGCCTAACCGAAAAATTCCAGATGGTGCATCGCGACAGCGGTACGGCATACCAGCGGATTGAGGTGAGAGATTGACCAACCCTCCCGATGAGCGCGGAGCGGAACTGCGCGAGCTGTTCTTCGAAACCTCGCAGGAACTGCTGCAGGCGCTGAACGAAGAATCTCTCAAGCTGGAGAAAAATCCCGGCGACGAGGAGATTGTGCGTTGCATCCGCCGCACCGTTCACACCCTGAAAGGCGATTCCGCCGCCTGCGGCCTGCGCGAAATAAGCGAACTGGCGCATCAGTTCGAGAACGCCCTTTCGCTGGAAAGCGCAGCGGCCCACGCAGCTCTGGCCGAGATCGCTTTTGCCGCTGCTGACGTTTTTGCGGAGATGCTCGCCGCTTATCACAGCGGCGGCGCCCTACCCGCCACTGAACCGTTGCGGCAGAGAATCAATGAGCTGACTGCGGCCCCGGAAGCGAAAAAGTCGCGCAAAAAGAAATCCTCTGAGCCGACCGTTCACGCCAAAGGATGGACAGAAGCCGAGAAACGTGCCGTCTCCCTGGCCCAGGCCGCCGGCATGGACATCTACGAGATCGTGGCCAAAATCGATCCCCACTGCACTATGCCCATCGCCGCCCGGCAACTGATTCAGAATGCGATCGGCGGCATTGGACAGGTGCTGGTCGTGCGTCCCGACGCCAATTCGGCAGCCGCTTCTAAGCATGTCGAATTCGTGCTCGCCAGCGCCCAATCAAAAGAAGAAATTGCTATCCGCTGCCATATTCCGACCATTACGGGCGACATCAGCGTCACCTTGATCCAGGCCGCAGCTCCGGCAGCCGGAGCAGTAGTCACAACCGCGGGCGAGGATGCGGATCAGTCGCACAGCGTCATTCCGGCAGCGCAAGCCGCGGCCCCAGCCCCTGCCGAAACGCACGCCCCCGCAGCCGAACCAATCCAGCCGCAGCTCGTCAACGAAAATATCCTTCGCGTCGAAGCCGGCCGCATCGATAACGTACTCAATCTCGTGGGCGAGCTCATCATCGGCAAGTCCATGCTGCAGCAGGCGCTCAGCGAATTCGCCAAACGCTATCCCAAAGAAATGTTGCGCGGCAAATTCGCCGACGCTATGGCCTTCCAGGCGCGCGTGCTGAACGATCTGCAGCGCTCGGTGATGAAAATCCGCATGGTGCCAGTGGACCAGCTGTTCCGGCGCTTCCCCCGCATTGTGCGCGACGTGGCCCGGCAATGCGGCCGCGATGTCGAACTCGAACTCAGCGGCCAGGAAACTGACCTCGATAAAGGCATACTCGACGCCATCGCCGAACCTCTCACCCATCTGGTGCGGAACGCCGTCAGTCACGGAATAGAACCGGCGGACGAACGCCGCCGCCAGGGCAAGCCCGCTCAAGGAAGGATCCGGCTGAACGCTTACCACCACGGCAATCAGGTCGTTGTGGAGATCAGCGATGATGGCCGCGGCATCGATCCCCGGAAAATTCGCTCCAAAGCCATTGACCTCCAAATGATCACGGCGGAGGAAGCCTCCCGCCTGAGCGACGCCGAAACCTTCGACTTCATCTTCCGTCCGGGATTCAGCACGGCCGAGGTGGTCACCGAAGTTTCCGGACGCGGTGTCGGAATGGATGTGGTCCAAAGCGTAATACAGCGGCTGAAGGCCACAATTCACGTCGAGACTCGCCTCGGCCAGGGCACCACCTTCCGCCTGAAATTGCCGCTCACCCTGGCCATCATCAAGGCGCTCATGTTCTGGGTGGAGCAACGTCTTTACGCCATCCCCTTGAACGCCGTCAGCCAGATTGCGCGCGCCCGGGAATCCGAGGTTCATCAGGTCGACAATTACGAAGTGCTCCAACTGCGTAACCAGGTGCTGCCTCTGTTGCGCCTGGGACGCCCTCCTGCCCCCGATGCCGACCCCAAATCCACCAAGCTTTTTGTGCTGGTCATCACCGTCGGCGAAAAACGCTACGGGCTGATTGTCGATGCCCTGGACGGCGAGGAAGAGTTGGTTATCAAGGCTTTGGATGACCAGACCTTCTCCACCGATCTGGTCAACGGCGCTTCCATTCTGGGGGATGGCAAGGTCGTTCTTATCCTGAACCTGCCCGCGATCGTGGAACACATATCGCGCTCGCGTCCGGGAAAAACCGGAGTGGCCCACAGCGGTCTGCTGGTGAACCATGTGGACCGCGCCCGGCTGGCTATGGGCGCGGCGGAAGGACACGCATGAAACCAGAAATGAAAACTGACGTGAAAAAGGTGCGCGTGCTGGTGGTGGATGACTCCGCCCTGATGCGCAAGCTCATCCCCCAGATTCTCGAGTCGGATTCGTCCATAGAAGTTGTCGGGACCGCCATGGATGGCAACTTTTGCCTGAAAAAGATCGAAGAACTCCAGCCCCAGGTGGTGACCCTCGATCTGCAGATGCCGGGCATGAACGGCATCGATACTTTGAAAGAAATCATGCGCCGGCATCCGCTTCCGGTCATCGTAGTCAGTTCGCACAGCACGGAAGGAGCTTCCGTCACCTTCAAGGCGCTGGGACTGGGCGCCTTCGACTTCGTGCCCAAGCCGGGATACTCCGAGAATATCGGCGAGACCGCGGCGCAGTTGATCGCTAAGATCAAAGCGGCTGCCGATTGCAAAGTTGTCCGTGCCGGGCTCTTGCGCCGGGAATCGTCGCCTCCGGAAAAGATCTCGTCCGCAAGATCGGCCCCTGCCCCCACCAAAATAGTAGCCATAGGAATCTCCACCGGCGGCCCTCAGGCACTCGAGTTCGTGCTCGGCCAACTGCCGCCCGACTTCCCCGGAGCCGTCGTCATTGTGCAGCACATGCCCGAGGGTTTCACCGATATGTTTGCCCGCCGCCTCGATGAACTCTGCTCCCTCCGGGTGAAGGAAGCGCAATCCGGGGACATCCTGCAGGCCGGGCGCGTGCTGATCTGCCCCGGAAGCCGCCACATGAGGGTCAAACGCCTGCCCATGGGCGACGTGGTCGTGCTCAACGATGAGCCTCGCGTCAACGGCCACCGCCCCAGCGTCGACGTTCTGTTCAACAGTGTCGCGCAAGAATTTGGCTCGCAATCCGTAGCTGCGCTGATGACCGGCATGGGCGACGACGGCGCTGAAGGCCTGGGGGCGATCAAACGCAGCGGCGGCGTCACCATCGCGCAGAGCGAGGAATCCTGCGTGGTTTTCGGCATGCCCAAAGCCGCCATCGAGCGCGGCTACGCCACGCGCGTGGTGGCTCTGGATGTGCTCTCCTCCACATTGCAGGCTCTGTGCAGCCGGAACGGCCACGGGGAAAACGGCGCGGGAAAACCAGCCCGCGCCGGACGGTAGTAACGAAGTTGGCGGTAGAACCAACCGATGGAGCCAGAGCCTTATTGGCCCCACGGTGCGTGGCAAGTTAGTTGAAGGCGGCGCTTTAGCCGCCGCATAAGGCGCGTAGTGGAAGAGCGGCGCTTTAGCGCCGGGTAAGGCGTGAATAATTCGAGGGGCTTCAGCCCCCGAAAGTGACCTGAGTCATCTGTTCGGCGGGTTACCGCCGTGTTGCAATAGCAAGGGAGGTTGTTATGGAGCAGTTCGCAGCAGTCAAACGCAGCAAAGACGGCCAGCCAGTCCGCTACCTGATCGTGGACGACTCGGTCTTCGCCCGCAAGAATCTCGTCCGCATGATCGAATCGTTCGGCGGGCAGGTTGCCGCCGAAGCCGGTGACGGCCTCACCGCCATCAGCGAATTCGAGCGTACTCATCCCGACATCGTGCTCATGGATATCACCATGCCGCAGATGGAGGGCATTGAGGCCGCCGAAAAGATCGTGCAGGCGCATCCCGAGGCCCGCGTGGTCATGGTGTCTTCCGTGGGGTACCAGGAAAACATCGTGGCCGCATTGCAGCGCGGGGCGCGGCATTTCGTGCAGAAGCCGGTGAAGCCGGAAGTTTTGTACGAAGTCATCAAGTACGTTTTAGGAGAAGATGGCGCCGTGGTCGCAGCGGCCGGCGCGGGAGCCTAGTCTCATGAAGATGGAGCTGATTCAGCCTTTCATCAACGCGGCCGACGCCGTGCTGTCGCAAGGCCTGTCGGGCTCGACCAAAGTCGGCCACCTCGCCATGGAGGAGAATGCCTATCTCCGCAAAGGCGTGGCCGGCATGGTGGCGCTCACCGGCGACATTGAAGGCCGCATCGTCCTCGACCTCGATCCGCAAACCGCCGTGCGCGTGGCCAGCCACTACGCTGGCGCCGAATTGCCCGAATCCGACGGGCTCATCAAAGAAACCATCTTCGAACTCGCCAACCAGGTCGTGGGCAATGCCGTCTCCGCCCTCAACGACCAGGGATTCCACTTCCGTGTGCATCCTCCCGTGCTGCTCACTGCCGAACAAGGTGACAAGACCAGCGAAGACGTGGAAGCCCTGATGATCTGCTTCGAAACCGCCCTCGGCAACGTCTACATGAACGTCGCGCTGCGCTACAACAAACGCCGCATGAGCGACCACGCGGCGGTGGGAAGATAGTCGTTCGTCGCTAGTCGTTGGTCGTTGGTCGTTGGCTCTTCGTTACGGTTGCAACCTTCACGAAATCCTTCTGTCTATTCCAGTCGTTGTCCCGCTGATCTTGGCGCGAAAATAAAGTTTGGGGCGTCGTTGCGACGGGCGTTGGGTGGCTCGCTCCTGGGCTGAGAATCGGTCGAAAATAGGTCGATAGCCCCCCCTCCCCCCCTTTTTGCAAAAACTCTGGAATCATCGGGTTAGCGGGAAATTCCCCGCAAGATCGGGAGTCTAAAGAACTTAGATACTAAGCTCTTTAGTACCAATCACTTAGAACACCACGATTTGGGCTCGCCCTACCGTGACCGCCTCGGCCATGATCGCGCAAGCCATGGGCTGTGTGCAAGGTCAGATGTCACACGGTCATGCTGTGGAAATCTTTGGGCTGTAGCTTCAGGGAGGGACCGAGGGTAAGAACGCCAAGCTTTTCACATTGGGATTGCCCACCCTTGTCGCCCTAACGGCGAGAAGAGACGTTGCTCCGGGGAACGCGGCAAGGATGGGGCACCCGGCCGTTTGTGATATTTTCTGCCCATGGGCCGCCTTCGCTCGCGTCGTCGTGGTCGATGTTCCCCATCATGTTACCCAGCGCGGAAACGCCCGGCAAGAAAAATGGGGAATGTCCCGTCTGTCCCCGAATTACCCAGGCAAGACGGCTTGGTCTTTGCTGCGTAGCCTGGAAAAATAGGGAATGTCCCGTCTGTCCCCGAATTATCCCGAATTATCCCCCGAATTATCCCCGTGGAAATCTCTGGCCTGTAGCTTCGGGAGGGGGTCAAGGGAAAAACCGCCAGGCTGCTCACATTTGCCGTTCCCACCCTTTGCACAGGGCGCAAAGGGTCGGCCACCCGCGAATTATAGGGGGACCGCTTGGAGAACGTGCTATAAAGGGCACAAGACCCGATTCCCACGTCGGGCCTTGTAGGGCATCTTGATTATTGGCGGGTTTGAGGGGGCACTCAAATCATATAATGGAATTGTGTCCCATGCAATCCGCCCCCTGTTTACTAGATCAACCCATCCGCCTAGCCCTCAGGAAAGCCCTGAGGCAACAGGACAGCAGCGCCGCAATCATCGATGAATTGCCGCTGCTACGCGGTCGTGGAAGGGCCGATCTTGCATTTGTGAACGGGGAACTGTGTGGTTATGAGATTAAGAGCGAAGCCGACTCGCTCGTCCGGCTGGGCGTTCAGGCAGGCAATTACGAGAGCGTTTTTGAATTTAATACTATCGTTGCCGCCAGCAAACATCTCAATCTAGCAATGAAAAAAATCCCCCTGAGTTGGGGGATTGTAGAAGTTGTACGAGTCAATGGCGAGACCGAGCTGCATCCGAAGCGGGCGCCACAGCGCAATTACAAGATGAGCAACTACGCTCTGGCTCGCCTGCTTTGGAAAAATGAATGCCTTCCGATTCTTCGAAGAATTGGTATCGACACACGTCACCACATGCCAGTTTCCAAGTTGTGGACGCTCCTGGAGACGGTAAACACGCAGCAACTATGCGACGAAGTAAGGGGCGCCCTCAAGCGCCGTCAGGTGAGAGTTGTTCTACAACAAACTCTATATGATGGCTTACGCACCACTGTAGCCACTGAGTAGGCCCCCCAGTCTCATCGTCCGCATCCGCAATGCGGTCGATTGCTTCGTCGCCACTACTGAAATCCTCCCCCGAATACTCTGGAGAATCCCTCAACTGACGGCACATCGCGTGTATCTCGGGAGCCGCGCCTTCCTTGTGCTTCCCCCCCATTTGTACGCGCCAATGATCTTCTAACGCATATCGCAGATTGACGCTTGGGTCTCCAAAGTCGGCTGGTGCGCCCGGCGGCCGCATTGTGTAATCCGAAAATGTTGGGCTCCGGCCCAGTCGCGACGCCAGCCCGGTTTGCCAAGACGAAAAATCATGCCGCGGCAATTCGTGCCATTGATGAAGCGGAAGGTTCGCCAGGCTGATTGGAAAGACACCAGATGCCGCTATGAGTCGACGCCAGTCAGCAAGGTGCGGTATCAGTGGAACGTGAGTCGGTAGCAACATGGCATGTTGGCGATAATCGAGCAGGAGATCGACCTTGTCAGGAGAGACTTCAAGAGCTTCCAGCACAGAATCAATCATCGCGGGCGCATTGAGGGTTTGCGGAGTGATCCGGAGCAGGCATCCCCTTTCGTTTTCGGAGACGATGGCACGCAATTGCTCAAGACTGGCATCGTCGTAGGTGGGCCGGACAACAGGCACCGCCCGGAGATCGGCGCTCTCAGCGGCCGTAAACACGTTCGAAATGATGGCGGGGGAGCCGGCGGTACCGTTGAGAAATATCGTGTCGACGTAGAATCTACGATCTACTCCCCACGCAACTTGCAACGATTCACAGACGCTTTCGACGTGGTCTTCGAGGCTCTTTGCCTTGGGCGGATGAAATTCCAGTAGGGGGCGTAATTTTTCTTTCCGCTCCGGTGTGAGGTGTGAAAGCGCCCAACGCTCCCCGCCTTTAGTTTTCAGGATGGGAACATAGAATATTTCACGCTTAGGCATACGTTTCCTTCCAGCCGACGGCTAGTCAGCATATGAGATTGGAGGGGAAACGCGTCCCGATACTATCACATCGACGCACTTAAGTGAATTAATCAAACGAGTCAGGCCACTCTCTTTATGAACGGCTTGTCGATGGTCTGATTCAGCATGATGTAGATGCGCTTCAGGATCATCAGGAGTGCGAGGACAAAATTGATCGTCAAGAAGATGACGCTAGCAGTAACCCATCGCCCCGTGAATGCCGCGCCAGGCGGCTTCTCGTGCATCTTTAGATAAGCAACCGTTATCATCGTCACAACAACGATGACAATTGACACGAGTATAGAATAGGCGATGTTGTCGTGCAGCTCCTTTATCAGCGTCATCCTGTTCCTGGTCAATGCCGCGGGATGTTCTTGTTGAGAAGAGAACGTGTAGACCAAAATCAAGAGGTTTAAGAGTAGACCGGCGAAAATGGAAAATGCCGCAAGGAGAGCATTCAACACGTCTGCGTTGAACTTCCATCCGTAGTAGGCGCCTCCCGCCCCCAGCAGAACTGGAAGGCCATAGAACAGCAGCAAATCCGCAGGGCTATATCTCTGCGTAGAGTTGTCCCTCATGGTGCGAACCTGAGCGACGATGATCCGCGTAACGTCGATTTTCATGCTGCTCCGTAAAGCAAGGCCCGGAGCTGCGTGACCAATTTGTCAGCTTGCTCCTGTATAGAATTGTACTGCGGGAAGCCGTCGCGCCCCATTTTTACTTCGTCCGTTATGTCGAAATACGATCTGATCCGACCAGGATTGGCGGCGTTGATAGTGCGTGTTGCGTGTCCAAGTTTTACCTGAGCCTTCACATTGTCATACGAGAACTCCTGTTCGTCGTCGAAAGCAAATAGGCCGCCAACGTTCCCCCTCTTAAATGCCTTGGCAAGCCAATTGTTCATGGGGAGGACGCTACCTTTATTGGCGCGGATTACTAGCTCGACCGTGCCGCGAACCTCCTGGTGGCCCTTGTCCCAAGCATCCACTACATCGGCAGGAATATCCTTCTTGATGAAGTGAATTTTTTGGATTTTTCCTTTCATGTATCTGTCAACCTCTGTTTCCGCTACAAGCGGAGACAGTTTCAGTTTGAACTCTGGATACTTCTCCTCGAATGCCGTTTGCAGCACCCAATGCAGTACCTTCCTGATTCCAAACGCCGCCGTCCGTTGCAAAATCAGAATCCCGTCCTCCACCCCTTCGGGAATCTCAAAACGGAAATAAAACGGCAGCATTTCCGCATCGTTTCTCTTGCGTTTATAAACCACCTTTGCAGTCTTTACGTCGATAAGCTCGCTCTCATAACCGTACTGCCCCGTCCCGATAATCCCTGTCAACGTGCGCTCATTCTTCTCAAGTTTCGCAACGGAGAGAGCTTGCTGCAGCTTTTCTTGATCCAAGGTTTTTGTCTTGATGCCATTGAGCACCCCGTGCAAGAACTCAAACAGATCGGCACCGTCTCCATCAAAATCAGAAACAGCCTCGTGTTCCCGATCGCTCGGGTTCCAAACCTTTACAGCGTAAGCAGCCAGAGAGACGACACGCGGCACGATGGCGGAAATGATACCATGCCACCACTTTACCGATATGGCCCTAAAGTGTGCCAGCAATAGCCTCGAAAGAACGCAGCCCACAGCGCAAGCTGTGGGTGACGGCCAATCTCAAAAAATTCGGGGACAGACGGGACATTCCCCATTTTTCCCGCCCAATGTGGGAATTGACCGGCCCCGCTTCCAAGAAATTGCCCTCCATCTTGCTGCGATGTGAGCCGTTTCTGATATTTTCT